>Ga0207433_10000347_pt1 | contig 106609 bp, 107 predicted proteins | sample YelNatPaOPGAMG01_FD_187559 | JGI IMG/M metagenome (GOLD analysis project Ga0207433, IMG submission 187559) | Hot spring thermophilic microbial communities from Obsidian Pool, Yellowstone National Park, USA - OP-RAMG-01 (SPAdes) (version 3) | ecosystem: Environmental > Aquatic > Thermal... | reverse complement strand
CATTGAAGAATTTATCCACATCTGCAAGTCTAGTTATGGGCTTCCAACCCTCATCGGTTTTAACCATGAATGTAGCTACACCACAGAATGGGCTTGTCGTAAACTCCACATACCTCTTCCCCTTAAGTGCACCCACAGCCCTAGATATTGGAACCACTGAGGGGACTGGCCTGAAATCGTATACTGAGATTAAGCCATTGGTCTGCTTCTCCACAAGCTTCATGAAATCTGAAGTGTTGATCCTCATGGATTCACGTTCAAGCTTACTAGCCCTACCACTAAAGGATATTGGCTGAACATTAACGCACCTGATAACATCACTATTATCCAATGCAAACCTTATTATGTCCCCGAGCTGATCATCATTAACCCCCTTAGCCAATGTAACCACCAAAACTATGCTTTCATGACCAATCTTCCTAGCATTCTCAATAACCTTGAGCTTAATATCCTTCATTGGAATACCCCTCAACTTAACATATAAATCGTCATTTAAACCATCAAACTGAAGATATATTGTGCTGACGCCGGCATCCAGTAGACGCTTATAATAATCGATATCATTAGCCAAGACAATACCATTGGTGTTAACCTCAACATGCCTAAACCCCATATCCTTAGCCATCTTAACAATATCGAGGAGGTCATCCCTAACAGTGGGTTCACCACCACTAAGCTGGAGTGCTGGTGGCGGAACTGGACCTATGGATCTAAGGGTTTCAAGCATCCTCCTAATCTGCTCCAAAGAAGGTTCATATACAAATCCAGCTGAAGCCGCATTGGCAAAGCATATTGGGCAACGCATATTACACCTATTCGTAACATCAATTATCGCTAGAACAGTAGCAGAATTATGCTTCTCACATAAACCACAATCAAATGGGCACCCCCTAACACTCTTAGTGTGTGGATTTGTGACGCCGCTGGGCTCATGGGCATACCTCTCAGCCCACTCATAAAGTGTAGGGTCTGAGAATGTGTAAACTTCATCAAACCCCCCATGCTCAGGACAAACCCTCCTAATCCTAACAACATTATCATCAGACACATAGACCTCAGCATCCAAAACCCTCAAACACTCCGGACATAAACTCTGAGTCTTCCTCAAAACCTTCATGGCCAACACCAAACCAAATACAATAATAAATTCAAACCTCAAACAATATATTAATGTAATCCAACAATTCAAATGTTGATTGGTAGGTTGAATTGGAGGATAGACTGAAACTACTTAAAAAGTTTGGATTAACAAGCTACCAAGCTAAAGCATACCTGGCACTAATGATGATGGGTGAGGGGGATGCTAAGAGCATTAGCAGAAACTCAGGGATACCATACGCAAAAATACACAGCACACTACTAAGCCTAATAAAGGATGGATGGATAATCACAGTGGAGGGGAGGCCTAAGAGGTATAGGGCAAAACCCCCAATTGAAGTTGTAAATGAGAAGATTAGTAGAGGGATAGAGGAGATGAAGATTCAAGGGGAGAGAATAGCTAGAGAGCTACAGCCACTATACGAGAAAGCTGGATTCGAAGAGAAATCTGAAGTAATGATACTTAGAGGTGTGGGAATAATACTTGAGAGAACCTTAAACTCAATTAGGAGGGTAAATAAAACTTTGAGGATTGCATTGACCAGCAAAGTTTTCAAAGCCCACAAGGAACTCATAGATATACTATTATCAAATTTGAAGAAGGGGGTTGATGTGAAGATACTATTGGATGAAGAACTCAAGGACTATCTGAAGATACTAAGCAACTATGGATTTAGAGGGGAAGTTGGAGGGGAGATGTTTGGAGGTGGGATAATAGTTGATGAAGATGAAGCAATAATCCTACTTGGAGAAATATTTGGAACCCCAATGGCAATATGGTCCAACAATAAAGTCCTAACGAATATAGCAAAAATATATTTCGAACATTTATGGGAACTGCGGAAACCTAAGTCTTAGCTGAAATCTTAAATATCCCAGTGGAATCAACATTGAAGCTAACCCAACCAGTATGATGGGGAGCCCCCTTCATCTTCCTAACCCTAAACTGTTTAACTAGGAAGCCTTGCTGCATATACTGTGGATCATACCTCAAATCTATAATTCCATCAACCACATACTCAAGTATCTGCTCCAAATCATCATAAGGCTTAACTCCAAAATGGAATGTGCCGAAAACTGGAACCCCCCTCTCCTTAGCACACTCAGCCCTAATGATCTTAACAACCTCAAGGGCCACTGCTGATTCACTTAAACTCATAAGTTCAGTTAGGGAGTCTATGAATACAGCCCCCCTCCCCTTCATCCCAAGCCTATCCATCAAACCAGTCAAAACATCAACCAACCCATAAAGCTCCCTTGGATTCTCAACGTAAACCACATATTCAGGTATTGAAGCCTTATCTGGACTCATCCTAAATGAGTAGCAGTCTATAAACCTTAAAAGACCCTTACCAGCATAATCAAGCAAATTCCAATTGAAGCTATTAGCAGATTGAAGTATACTCAATGGGGTATCATCGAAACACATGAATATACATGGTTCACCAGCTAAAAGCCTAGAATACATCAATTGAAGCATGAAAACCGATTTACCAGTTCCACCCTCACCCAAAATCATTATCATATTATTCCTAGGTATACCGTTGGGTAAAACTTCATCCAAAACAGCCAACCCAGCCTTAAACCTCTCAAATGTAATGGACAAAATAATGCACCAAAAAGACTTATGGGTTTAAACCGTTAATATAGTTTTTGCAAGAATCTATATCTAAATGAACTTAACAATAGATATTGTGGTTTAAATGAAGGTTCTAAGCATAAGGCTACCGGAGGAATATGTTAAGGCTATGGATGAAATTATAAGGATGGGGATATATCCAAGTAGAAGCGAATTCATTAGGGCAGCCATAAGAGAACATTTAAAGAGGGAGATAGATTCAAGTAGCAATATAAGGAGAATTGTGAGGGAGATATAGAAGCCCATGAAATCCTTCCAGGAACTGAATGAAAAACTCAGGAAAGTGATAGTGGAATATGGATACATAGAGCCCACAGAACCCCAAGAGGAGGCAATACCAAAAATACTTGATGGGAGGAATGTGCTAATCATAGCACCCACAGGTTCAGGTAAAACTGAAGCAGCACTATTCCCAGTAATGAGTAAGATACTGGATGAAGAGGCTAGGGGGATTAGGGCAATATACATAACACCCCTAAGAGCATTAAATAGAGACATATTGAGGAGGATGCAGGAAATAGCGTTGAAAGCTGGGTTAACCATAGAAGTTAGACATGGAGACACACCTGAAACTGCTAGGAGGAGGCAATCCATAAAGCCACCACAAATACTGATAACAACACCAGAAACATTACAAGCAATACTGCCAGGGAAGAGGATGCGCAGACACCTATCAAAAGTTAAACATGTAATAATAGATGAGATACATGAATTCATATCAGATAAGAGGGGGGCTCAACTATCCCTAGCACTGGAAAGGCTTAGGGAAATCTGTGGAAGCGAATATCAGAGGATAGGGTTATCCGCAACAATTGGAAACCCATGGGAAGCAGCCAAATTCCTATCAGGTGAGGGGAGAGATGTGGAGATAGTGGATTCAACCATTGGTAAAAAGATTGAAGTGAAAGTTGAAGCCGTAACCGATGATATGAAGATTGAAGGGAAGGTAGATGCAGATATACCGGAGACCATAATACCCAGAATTAAGAGGATAGTGGAGTTGGTATTGGAAAACGGATCAACACTACTCTTCACAAACACTAGGGAAACAGCTGAATACCTTGCAACAATTATTAGGAAGATAAATCCACCATTCGATATAGGCGTACATCACGGTTCACTATCAAGGGAAGAGAGAATAAAGGTTGAAGAGGAATTCAAGAATGGAAAGATAAAACTCTTGATATGCACATCATCCCTAGAACTTGGATTGGACATTGGACTCGTAAACTACGTAATACAATACACATCACCAAGACAAACAGTAAACCTAATACAGAGAATTGGGAGAGCAAAACACAAATTAACAGAGACTTCACAGGGAACCATAATAGCATCAACCCTAGATGACACATTGGAATCAGCAGTTCTAGCCAGGCGAGGAATTAATGGAATCCTAGAACCGGCGAAGATACATGAGAAAGCCCTAGACGTATTAGCCCACCAAATTGTTGGATTGATAATGGATAATGGACCTATGAATGTAAGTGATGTCAAAAGGGTTTTCAGCAGAGCATACCCATACAGAGATATAAGTGAAAATGAAATATCTGAAGTTGCATCATTCCTATCAAGCATAGGGGTTGTAAGGTACTTCAAAGAAGATGGAACTATTAAGGCTAGGGGGATGAGGACATGGAAATACTACTATGAAAACCTATCAGTAATACCAGATATCAGGAGATTTAAAGTCATATCCACAGAGAATATGAGAGCCATAGGAGAACTCGATGAAGAATTCGTTGCAATACATGGGGAAGAACCATTCATACTTGCAGGGAGAGCTTGGAGAATTGTAAACGTGAATGAAGATGAAATGAGAGTCTACGTGGAGTATATGGGTGATGAAATTGCAGCAATACCAGCATGGATTGGAGAACTAATACCAGTATCCATGGAGGCAGCCATGGAGGCAGCTGATTTAAGGGAGAAGATAATTAGAGGTGAAGATTTAAGCGAATACCCATTAACGGAGGAGGCAATAGAGTACGCTAAGAAAATTTTGGGAGAACACTTGAAATGTGGAATACCAATACCAACATCAAATAGGGTTATAGTGGAGGGATTGGGGAGGATAATAGTAATACATGTACCACTTGGAACTAATGGTAATAGAACTCTTGCAACAATACTCTCATCCAAGATAACTGAAAAGATGAGGATGAATGTGAGGAGGGTTTCAGACCCATATAGGGTGGCATTGATAACACCAAACCCACTAAACCCAGAATCAATAGTTGAATTGATTAGAGGCTTAGATATAGATGAAGAAAGCGTCAATACATTGAAGAATACACATGAATATCAGTGGAAGCTACTACATGTCGCTAGAAGGATGGGAGTTGTTGAGAAGGATGCAAAGATAAGTAGAATTAAAGGGTTAGCAGCATACCTGGAGGACACAGTTGTAGAAAGGGAGGCGCTTAGAGAAGCCATACAAGACTACTTCGACATAGAGGCAGTTAAGAGGCTTTTGGAGGAAGTTAGAGCTGGAAAGGTTAAGATTGAAGCATATAAGGGTAGAATGGATGCTGAAATATCGCCATTAACTAGGCAAATACTCATCCAAGCACTCCCACAAGGATTAATACCGAAGGGTGAAGCCCCACTAAACATAGTGGATATAGTTAGGGAGAGATTGCAGAATAGGGAAGTTATACTTGCATGCATACATTGTAGGAGGTGGATGGGTAAATATAAAGTGAAATACCTACCTGAAGAGATAGTTTGCCCAAAATGCGGAGCAAAAGCTATAGGAGCAACACATAGGGAAGATATATTAAAGATATTGGATAAGTGGCATAGAGGTTTAAAGATGAATGATGATGAGAAGAAGAGTTTCGAAGAATTCCAGAAGAGCATAAGCTTAATAATGAGTTATGGTAAGAGGGCGTTAATAGCCTTGGCAGCCAGAGGGGTTGGGCCGACAACAGCGGCGAGGATACTAAAGGGATACTTTAAAACTGAAGAGGAATTCTACCTACAAATATTGGAGGCTGAGAAGGAGTATCTTAGAACTAGGATGTTCTGGGAGGAGTAAGCCATGATAATAACTGGTATGAAAGCGTATAGGATGGGGATTGTGGAAAACCTCATATCACCAGAAATGCAAATTCAACCAGCAGGAATAGAGTTAACCCTGAATAGTGTCTGGAGATTTATGAGTTCAGGGACAATAGACTTTACAAATAAGCATAGGGTAATCCCAAATGCAGAGCAGATACCATTCGATGAGGAAGGGAAAGTACACTTGGAAAGGGGTGCATACAAGATAGTGTACAATGAAATCGTAAAGATGCCGAAAAACATGATAGCCATAGGGTTACCGAGATCATCACTATTAAGGTGTGGAGCCACAATACATACAGCATTATGGGATCCAGGGTATATTGGTAGAAGTGAAAGCCTATTGTACGTGTATAATGAGCATGGAATAACGCTGTATAGGAATGCGAGGATAATTCAATTGATATTCATAGAATTGGAGGAGGAACCGCATAAAACGTATGAGGGTAGATATCAAAAAGAAAATATTGATTTAAGTTAACCTTGAACTCCAATCTTCGGGTAAATCTCTTCCCTAAGCCTCCTATAAACCTCCTTGTTTATTGAATCGTAGAAGTTGTTTCCATGTGAATCTATGGTTACCATTAGTGGGCCGAAATTCTCAGCTTCAATAACCCATAACGCTTCAGGGATACCTAAATCTAGCCAATGAACATCCAAAACCCTCTTCATCCCCTTAACAGCCAAAACAGCTGCTCCACCAGTGAATATTGTGTAGACTGCTCCAAACTTCCTGCAAGCTTCAACAGTCTTAGCCCCCATTCCACCCTTACCAATGATCATCCTAACGCCAGTCTTCTCAATAAACTCATACTCCAATGGATCCATCCTGGTGCTTGTCGTTGGACCTGCAACCACAACAACCCATTTATCATCCTTCTTATCGACCACTGGACCACAATGGTATATTGCAAGCCCCTTCAAATCTATTGGTAGGGAGCCTCCTGACTTCAATATGGATAAAGCTCTACTATGAGCGGCATCCCTAGCCGTAACAACGATTCCACTTAAATAGACTATGTCTCCAACCTTAAGTTTCCTAACATCCCCCTCACTTAATGGAGTTTTCATATGATATTCCAAGCCCATTCACCTCCACAATTCATTCATGAATTTATGTGTTATGAAGTCCACGTTCCCCTTGGAATCCATGATCATAGTTGACCTCCTAACAGCCCAGCAATTGAATACCACAGCCACAGCATATGATGCTGGATGCCTATGGGCATAATCCACATGGACATCTAGAGCAGTAGTCTTACCTCCAACACCATGCGGACCTATACCCAAACTATTCACAAGCTCAAGCAATTCAACTTCAAGTTTAGCTAGACCCTCAACATCACTCCTAACACCAATAGGTCTAAGTAGAGCCTTCTTCGCAATTTTAACTGCATAATCCATTGTTCCACCCAAACCAACACCTATAACTGTGGGTGGGCATGGTTTAGGTCCAGCCTCTGCAACAGCATCCAAAACGATCTTCTTAGCATACCTTAACCCCTCAGTGGGTAGAATGACCTTAGCTAAGCATGGCCCCTCACTTCCACCACCCTTCGGGAATGCTGTCACCTTAAGTTCACTACTACCTGGTATGAGTTCCCAGTCTATGTGTGGCACATATCTACCAGTATTATCGCCGGGATTCTTCCCACTTAAAACATCCACCGAATTTGGTCTGAGGGGTATCTCTTTTGTTGCTCTAATAGTGGCTCTCCTAAGTATATCAGCCAATGCACCCTTAACTGGAAATTCATCCCCAACGGAGACGTAGAATGATATGAGTCCAGTATCTTGACATATAGGCTTCCCCTCAGCTTCAGCAAGTTCACAATTCCTAATAATTGCATCAAGCTGGGCCTTTGCAAGTGGATTATCCTCCAGATCCCTAGCTTTAATCAATGCATTCTTAACGTCTTGCGGAAGATATATTGATGCAGCCCTGAGAAGCATTACAACGGCATCCTCAATCCTCTTATCCAAAGACAAATTCAACACCAATTAATAGAGGGTAGTAATCAACTTAAAAATGTTAGACATCACGGTTTATGGGGAACCCATACTTCACCTTTATCGGTAACCTCCTTCTTCCATATGTGAACCTCACTTTTAACCCTCTCAACAATCTCCCTTAAAACCTTAAACCCCTCATCCCTATGTTTAGACGCAACTCCAACTATGAATGTATTTTCACCTGGAAATGCACGTCCAACTTTATGCATAACAGCCACCGAGTAAACACCATCACACTTCATGGCATCCCCCACTATACTCTCCAATTCAGCTTTAGCTAGATCACCATAAGCCTCATAATCGAGCTCCTTCACAGCCCCCCCATTAGCACCCTCAGATCTAACAAAACCTATGAATAATAAGACGCAACCAACGTTTGGCGATGAAGACTTCAAACGATTAATGAGGCTATTGAAATCCACACCATCCAAATCCCCCAAGAATATTAGACTCAAACAATACACCAAATTAAAATTTAAGGTTGAAAATTTATAAAAGTACCTGAAAACCCCATAAGTGATGTGAATAACCATGCAGAGGGGGGAGAGATACATACCATGGAGGGAAGCTAGACTCTGGAGATGCATTAGATGTGGTGAATGTTGCAAAGCATATATAGTACCATTAAAGATGAGTGAAGCAGCATCATTTACAAGGAAGTATGGACCCATAGTGGTATACTACAATGGAAAATACTATCTCTCCAAAAAGAATGATGGTTCATGCATATTCTTAACATACGTAAATGGAACTGCATACTGTATGAATTACCTTGAAAGACCATTAACCTGTAAACTATACCCATTCCATTTATCAATGAAGCCAATAGAGGGGGTTAGTGAGGAAAATGCGAGAATAAACATTGGAGATATGGAGTTATACCTATACCTTGATGCACTATGCCCAGGGATAGGGCAGGGGTATAGGATAGAGGACTTCATACCAAAGGTCATTGATCTTTGGAGGATATACTCATCCACACGTTAAACCCAACTCATATCCCTAAACCTCTTAGCCGCAACTTCAGGTTCCTTCGCTTCAAATATGGATCTCCCCACAATGAAGTATTCTGAACCTGCATCCAAACAATTCTTAACATCTCCACCTTGGAAGCCAACTCCAGGAGTATATATTGGAATACTGTCTCCAAGCAGCCTCCTAACCTCCCTTATCCTTTCAGGGTATGTGGCCCCCACAACAACACCATCAGCCCCCCACTTAAGAGCCCTCTCAGCGAAAACCATGTATAGAGGTTTTAAGCCCCCATCAACGTGTACTGGAAGCTCATAACTTTCAGGGGAAGCCTTATGACTCATATATGTGAGGAGTATAACCCCCCTACCACCATAATCCCTAGCAACTTCAAATACTGGCTCAACACCCTCACTCCAACCCACCAATGGATTAACTATCATAGCATCAAATCCAGCTTCAAAATAGTGCCTAGCAGCCCAAATGTTGGTGTGACCAACATCACTAAGCTTACAATCCATTATAGCTGGAATCCCAAGCTTATGGGCTAAATCCACAATATCACTAACCCCACCATAAAGTCCAAGGGGCAATAGCAACTGCATATTAACTTTAACAGCACATATATATGGTGAAACTAGGGATAGAATCTTCACGGCCTTCTCCTTCAAAGACTTGAAACCCGCATCCCTTGGAAGCATGGATAAATCCAAAGCCAAAATTATCCTACTCCCTCTAGATCTGGATACCGAGGCAATATGATCCCTAAACCCCAATGAATCACACCCATAAACAATAATCAAAGAATAGCTATATAGTTTACCATACAATACAAAGATGTATAAGAAAAGTTTAACAAACACCTAAACCCATATAATCATGATTAACCTATGGGCGAAGATAAAAGTAGGGATATTGAAAAGATATTGCGGGAGAGACTAATATTTTATAAGATGATGAGCGAAGGAAACTCAATAGAATCAACGCCACAAGGAATATACTTCCACAACGAAACAGTCAAACTACTCATAAAGATAATTGAAGATTTAAAGAGGATTGAAGGGAAACTGGACGAAATATTGAGTAGAATGCAACAAATGCAAAGGGATAATTGAATATCCCTATGGGGTGCTAGAATGATAAGTGAAAACGATTATGTGATACTATACTTCGATCAAAGGGTAAACTACATGATAAAGTTGAAGAAGGATCAAGTATTCCATAGCCATAAGGGGTATATAAAGGCAAACGACATAATAGGGAAGAGGTATGGGGAGAAGGTGAAAAGCCATATTGGAGTAGAATTCCACATACTAAAACCAACAATAAGGGATTATGTAATGAAAGCTTCCAGGAAAACGCAGATAATATACCCAAAAGATATTGCAACAATAATACATTATTCTGGAATAGGCCCAGGATCAAGGGTTATAGAAGCTGGAACAGGGTCAGGAGCCCTAACAATGGCATTAGCATACTATGTGAAGCCAAATGGTAAAGTATACAGCTACGATAATAGGGAGGAACATATAAAGGTGGCTAAAAGCAACATTGAAAAAGCCGGATTAATGGACTACGTAGAACTGAAACTTAAAGACGTAAACGAGGGATTTGATGAGAAAAATGTGGATGCAGTAATACTTGACCTACCATCACCATGGCTAATAGTGGAAAAAGCATATACAGCATTAGCAGATTGGGGGATAATAGTTAGCTACAGCCCATCAATAGAGCAAGTTATAAAGACTGTTGAAGCATTGGAGAAGGCAAAATTCATTGGAGTAGAATGCATAGAAAACATTCAGAGGAGATGGAAAGTGAAGCCCAATGAAACGAGGCCAGAAACATTAATGATAGGGCATACAGGATACATAGTATTGGCCAGAAAATCACTGGAGGGTCAGATATGAAGAAGCTGTGGAAAAACAACACAATACTAACAATACTGCTGACAGTAATCTTCATTTCAATAACAGCCCAAGCTACTCAAGCCTACGATAAGTTAAGCATATCACAATATAATGGATCATATACATACATATGCGATGTAGACTATGATGGAGTGACAAAGGTAATAATAACATATGAATCATACATTACAAGTGGAAAATCATGGTTCCTAGTACCAAAAAACTTCACGAAATATACATTGACAATTGTTAGTGGAAGTATAACGCATGAGGAGGTTAAGAGGGCATATACAAGTGAGGGGGAGGAATTCACATTCTACGACAACTTCACCTTCACATACATTGGAAACCCAAACTTCCAATTAAAACTCAACTACACGATGGATAATGGTGCATTGATAGTTGAACCCCAATGCTTCTTCTATTCACCACAAATATATTTCAACCCATCAGATACTGGAATAGCATACATATACCTACCCGGAGAAAGCAAAGTTTCAGGGGGAAACATACAGCCACCACCCACAAGCATAACATCAGAAGGTGGAAAACAGAAGATAACAATAAAACTTCAAACAAACAGTGCAAGGATAGCCATAGAATACACCACAAGCAAACCTGGAAACTTCAAAACTTACAAGGAGGGAATATTCGAAGTCACAACGCCTGAGAGATACATGGGAATAGCGGAAAACATAATAAAAACATACAAAACATTCTACAATAACCTAACAAAGATATTTAATGTAAACCTCACAAGTGTAAAAGTAGTTTTCTTTGCACCAAGAATGGTGGATTTGGGGACTGGGGGATATACACCATTCAATGGAACACACCTAGGAAACATTTATCTAAACCTACTATACACGAGAACCGCACAGGGATTCTGGGAGCAGATAGCAATCCATGAACTCATACATCACTTCGCATGGGCTGCAGGAATATCACCAAACATACTATGGCTACATGAAGGGCTAGCAGAATATCTAAGCATAAATTTGACCCTAAGCATGGGGTGGATTGGAGCATCATCAAGGATGCAGACCCTGGAGGAAGTGGCTAAACAATTAAATGGCAACTATGGATTTGTGCAGTGGTGGAATCCAATGCAGACACCATCAAATGTACTAGACTACTATGCAGCATCATACATGATAGTGAAAACAATTGTCGAGGAGAATGGTGGGATAAGCTTCCTACAAAAACTATTCAGGGAAATTAATGGGGAAACCATAAGCGACACAGACACGCTAATACACTACATGAATATGGCTGCTGGAAGGGATCTAACATTGAAATTCATAAGCTTCGGATTTAAACTCACAGGGGAATCGGAAATATACAGAATGATAGTGGAAGCGAAATATGCATTGATGAAGAAGAGTTGGGCTCAACCCTTCGCATTCATAGCCAATTGGCTATTGAATACATCAATAAACATGCTATCCTCAGGAAACACTATGCTGGCAACGGTAATTGGATGGATGGGCATATTTATATCCATGTTAGCAGTAACATTGACTGTGGCATTATGGGGTGGAATACTAATGTTATTAACTAGGAGGATGCGTGATGAAGATGAATTATAAGAAGATAGAAATAATTGGATTGAGGGGTATTCCAGATATAAAGGCGGGAGATGACCTAGCAAAGATAATATGTGAAAAGGCAGATGAACAGATTGGAGGATTAATTGAGGGAGACATAATAGTTGTCGCCAGTAAAATAGTTGCTAAAGCTGAGGGGAGAATAGTTAAGTTAAGCGATGTACAGCCATCACCATTCGCAAGGAGAGTTGCAGAATTAACGGGAAAAACACCTGAACTTGTGGAGTTAATACTTAGAGAGAGTAATAAGATAGTGAGAATGAAGGGTGGACACCTAATAGTTGAAACGAAACATGGATTTGTATGCGCCAATGCGGGAATAGATAAATCCAATGTTGCTGGAGGTGAAGAGGTTGTTTCACTACTGCCAGAAGACCCAGATCAATCAGCCAGGAAAATAAGGGAGGATATAAGGAGGATAAAGAACATTGATGTTGCAATCATAATATCCGACACATTTGGAAGAGCTTGGAGGAGGGGGCATGTGAACTTCGCCATAGGGGTAGCTGGAATAAATGTTATAAAGGATTATAGGGGGAGCCAAGACATATACGGCTACACTTTAAGGGTGACACAGATAGCTGTAGTTGATGAACTTGCAGCTGCAGCTGAATTGGCAATGGGGAAGAGTGATAGAATTCCAGTGGTTATAATTAGGGGGTACGATTACCCAAAGGGGGAGGATTCCATAAAGAACTTACTATACCCCGAGGACAAGGACTTATTTAGGTAGATTTTTAATGACATCCTTAACTAATCCAACACATAAATCAAACATTTTTGAAGCCCAATCCTCATCAAGGCTTTCAACGAAAACTCTGAAGACATCCTCAGTTCCAGAAGGTCTCAGTAAAACCCAACCCTCATCGAAAATTACCTTCAAACCATCAACATCGATAATCCCCTTCGGCTGAACCATGGTTAAAAGCTTTTCCCTAACAGATTTTAGAGCCAACCCCTTATACTCATCTGCACATTGAATTGCAACCTTGAACTGGAAGTATTTTGGGAAGTCCCTAATGGCGTTGACTATGGAGCCATACTTTGAAATCAACTTCAACATGTATGTTATAGCATAGCCTGGATCTCCGTAAAGTATGTTTTGAGGCCAAATATACTTCCCAGACTCTTCAAAGGCGAAGACTACACCATTAACCCTCCTAACAGCTTCAACTATTTCAGGTGGACCAACCCTAGTGAAATGCACTTTACCATTAAACTTCCTAGAAACATCGATTATCAAGTTTGAGGTATTTATTGGACATACAATTACGCCTCCACCAGTATTAAATAGGATTTCACGGGAAAATAATGCTCCAGCAAGATCACCTGAAACCACACGGCCATTTTCATCGACAAATATGCATCTATCACCATCACCATCAACGCCAAACCCGAAATCCCCAACACCATTAACTATCATACTTGAAACATCACGTAAACTTGAAGCATTAACATCAGCACCCCTACCGGGGAAAAATCCATCCGGATGGGAATTCACATCAATGAGGTCAACACCTAAACGATCAAACAATACTTGAAGATATGGTGCATATGCACTGTTACCCATATCCCCAACAACCCTAAATCCCCAAACCCCTCCAATATTACCAAAACCCCCAATAACTGAGTCAACGTATAATTCGCATATATCATGCAAATACTCTAAACGCCCAATTCCACCACTAAACTGTAAATTTGAATTCAAAAAATCCTCAATTATATTGGATTCTGATGGTGAAAGCTCCCCAGTATCACCCTTAAAGAACATTATCCCACAAAATTTTGGGGGAGTATGACTTGCTGAAACCATTATGGCACCATCAAACCTAAAAATCTTAACCAAATGTAGGAGTACCGGTGTTGGAACTAGACCAGCATAATATACATTTAGACCTGAAAACAATGCACCAGAAACGCAGGCTTCAGCCAAAGCCCTAGATGGAAACCTAGCATCAAAACCAATGGCAATATCCCCAGACCCACCTAGAAACTTTGAGAAAGCCATTGAAAGCTTAACAGCCATTTCAGGAGTTAAAATACAATTAATCTCCCCCCTAACACCAGAAGTCCCGAACAAATGCTTAGAAGACATACAATTAATGTTATATTTAGAGGAATATTTGAACTAAACGCTTAAAGATAACGTATGAGCTAAATTATAACTAGATGAAAAGAAAAATTTAAACTTAAATTTAGAAGAAATCAGAAAGTAAACTTTTATTTTGAATTAAAATCAAATTTTTAGGTTTAAATTTGATTTAAACGTTGAAATTCTGTTTAAAAAAGAATTTTGAAAAAGGGAATCTTAAAAAGCATTATTAAAACCGAATTTTTCCAGAAAAGGATGTAAAAAGCCATAGAAAAGTTTAAATTTTACATGTTCTTATGATAGGAGAAGGAGAAATGCAGGCGGGGGAGATTAAGGCTGTCGGAAAGCATGTATATGGAAGCCTCTATGGATGCAACAAAAATATGTTAGCTGACATTACATTCCTAAAGGATTTAGTTGTCAAGTCAGTGGAAGTTGCAAAGGCAAAATTGGTAAGCGTGGAAGCATATAGCATAGGTGAATACAATGCAGTGATAGGAGTTGTCCTAGAATCACATATATCAATACATGCATGGCCAAACCTAGAATACGCCACCATAGACGCATTCACATGCGGGAGGACGGATCCTGAAGCAGCCTTCAACTACATTGTAGAAACATTAAAACCAAAGAAGTACACCAAAAATTATGTGGATAGATCAAGCGAACTATGAGTTCATTTCAAAATTATAATCCCCTACATCATCTATGGTCAAATAGATAGAGGAGTTTTGAAGTACTTATATTTTCAATCCTTTCTCTTAAAGCCTTTTAGCTTATTTCACATAACGCTTAAAGAATTTGAATACAAGGATATGCTCAAACAATTAATTTAAAATTAATGCTTAATTTTGAATGAATGAGAATGGCTAGCTAAAGGGAACTGTCGACAGTTAATGCAAAATTTTGTGGAAAATGAAAGGATAAGGAATCTGAGGAATCCTGGAGGATGCTTGCAGAACTTGATTATATTCATTATTTTTGAAGAGTATAAAGAGAGTTAGCAAGAAAATGTAGGCTACTCTTGACTAAGGTTAAGAGTTTCATTGAATGATTTTGATGAGGATTTAAAGTAAAATATATACTTGGGGTAACCCAAGTTTACTTGGGGTGGGGTAAGTTGTTGTTTGATATAAAGCCTAAGGAAAGAAAAAGTGATCTGTACGATTTCGAGAAAGAACTTGAAGATCTCAAAAAGGGCTTGGGAAATGCTCCCATTACTCTCTTGACTGGAGTGAGAAGGACTGGTAAGACCTCGCTCCTCAAAGTTGCCTTGAGTGAACTTGGATACCCGTATGTATACCTAGATACAAGGCTTTCTTCAAATCCAACCTATAGGGACTTCGCCAATATTGTAAAGGCCTCCCTGGAAGACTTCATATCGAGAAACACTCCCCTACGTAGGAAGATCGTGGAGAAACTGCGCAGAGTCAGCGGTGTTTCGATCTCTCTATCACCACTATCGGTAGACATTTCCTGGAGAGGTTACAAGAAATTCGAATTCGTAGAGATGTTCACTGCCCTCAACAAGATCGGCTTCGACATCGGAAAACCCATTATTATCGCCTTTGACGAAGCGCAGGAGCTCAGGAAAATAACTTGGATAAACTTTCCACGGATTTTCGCCTACATTTACGACAACTTAGAGCACGTTAGATTAGTATTAACGGGCTCCGAGGTAGGTCTCCTATTTAAATTCATAGGTATTGATAGTGTGGAATCTCCTCTCTACGGCAGATATATGCACGTAGTATCCACGAGGAGGTTAAGTTTCGAAGAATCTGTGGATTTTCTTGAAAAGGGATTTAGAGAATTAGGGGTTTCAATTCCCAGTCGCATCATTGAGAGCGCTGCCAGAGCTTTTGGAGGTGTTATAGGTTGGTTGACGCTTTTCGGCTATAACTGCTACATGAACACTGATACGTGTTCTGAGAACATTGATAAAATTATTAAAATTGCAGTCGAGATCGCAAAGCAGGAAATCGAAAAATTCTTGAAGAGCAGAAGAAGCGAGAGATACCATGTTCTCTTAAAACTACTAACAACGGAGAGAAGTTGGAGTGAAATAAAAAGCAGACTTGAAGACATTGAGAATAGAACAGTAAATGATAAGACGCTTAACGATCTATTAACCACACTACTAGACCTCTCAATTATTGAGAAAACAAATAACAAATATGTAATAGCAGACCCCATAACTAGAAACGCCGTAAGGGAACTACTAGGCTAGAACAGCAACTTCACAAGCACATGGTTTGACCATTGAAAAACAATGCAAAAAGACATTATTTTTCAACAAAGCTTATCACATAAGCAATTGCAAAATTACCACACCAACTCTAAAAGAAATTTAGGTGAAATACAAGCAATGATAGACGCATTGGAAAAACGCGGAGCATGATACGAGAAATTCAGCAACTTCAGAGCATCTGTTATATATAGGTTGTATGAGGACTTTTAGTTCTGGTGTTGAGAGTTAGTAGTTGATTATTGCTTACACTATTGTTTACTGGTATTCTTTGAAGTGTTTGCGATAAGCGCGAGATACTGTAGGGTTATGTTCGTGTTTCTCCTCCTAATAATGTCTTGGATGTAAGTTTTTATTTCTGAGGATAATTCCCCAGTTTCAATAGTTTGTTCGTATAATCAATGTTCATAAAGTATTTGGTTTCAATGGATTGTAATGGAGTGTCATCCCTAAATTTTTCTAGTATTATTTCTGGGGGCTTTATGTAATCTGTCTTAATACCTTATAGTTATTGTAGACTATTTTGTAGACTATTGTTCTAGCCTTTGTATCCTCATCACTGGTCTCCACTACGATTGTGGGAATGCTTGTAAAACCAAGTTCTTTCACCGCCTTAAACTTGTACTCACCATCAATAACCTCATATCAATTACTTTTGGGTCTAATTATATTTCGAGCCGGCCTATGTTTTCACATAATCAAATGACAAACACTTTAAAGGATGGGAGTCTATATATGGGAGATATTATTGAAAATATATTTGTATAGATGTCTAGCTAAATCGATGGTGAAGGCAAGTATAAGGGGCGCATGAAATTGACTGAGGGAACATGCATATATTGTGGTAGACCAGCTGATGGAAATATATGTGATAAATGCCTTTCAGAGAGGGATGTTGAGAGGTTAAAGAAGGAGGTTTTATTTAAAGTTGAGGGTAGGGTTAATTTAAATGAATTCAAGAAGTTCATATTGATATCCATAGCTAGACACAACATATCAAATTTAGAGCAACACTTCAATCAAAGAAACCTATACCCAGAAATCTCTGGGAGAATATGGTTGAATGCCAATAGTAAAAGTGTTGTTGGAAGCTTTGAGATACATAGTGGTGAAATTGTGGATATAGTTAAAGCAGATGTTGTTCATCAAATAACGTATAAGAGTAGAAGCAAGCATACCGTTTTGAAGTGGAAGGCAATATACAAAAGTGAGGGGATAATGAGTGGAGTTGCCACGACACATGCGCTGAAAAATTTGTATGATGCTGGTATAGATATAGACAAGCTGAAAATAGAGTGTGTTAAGTTAAATTTGACTTAGAAATGATGCTAGGAGGTCCATGAATATTTTTGGATATATTCCGAGGATTACTGTGAAGAAGGCTAACACCATCATTGGAGCTAAAACAAGAATTGAAGGTTCATGTACATCCTCCAATCCATCCTTTAAAGGACCAAAGAATACTCTTCTAATAGTCCATAAAGCATAACCAGCCGTCAACACGCTACCCACAAGTCCAAGTGCAACCACAATAAGCCTAATGGCATCATGAGACTCTATAGCCCCATGAAAAGCTCCAGTGAAAATCATCCATTCACTCTGAAATCCATTTAATGGTGGAGTTCCAGCAATCCCTAAAAATCCTATTAAAGCTGCAACTGCCGTTAGAGGCATCTTCTTAGCTAAACCACCAAACTTTGAAATGCTCCTCAAACCATTAGTTTCAAGCATCAATGCCCCAGCAACCATGAAGAGAATGGCTTTACAAGTTCCATGACTAACGTAATGATACATGGCTCCACCAATCCCAATGGGATCAGCACTTGAAAGCCCCAACAATATGTATCCCATCTGGGAAGCACTGGAATATGCCAGCAGTCTCTTAATATCATCTTGCGCAAGGGCCATGGCTCCAGCATAGACTATTGTTATGAGGGCCAATATGCTTAAAGCTAAGCTAAATGAGCTCCAAACATCTGGGAATGCTGAGTAAATTATTCTCACCGTTGCGTATCCGCCAAGCCCGATCATTGCTGGCGACAATAGTGCGCTTATGGGTGTTGGAGCCTCTGCATGTGCATCTGGAAGCCAGGTGTGTAGTGGGACTATAGCCATCTTAACAGCGAATCCGAAGAACATTGCCACAACTGCCCACTTCAAATATTCACTAGGATGTGTAAAAGAGCTGAGGAGGGCAATTAATGGAAGCTCGAAGGTTCCATATATGGAGTATAAAGCTAATATTCCTGCAAGCAATCCAAGTGCACCAACATGAGTGTAAATGAAGTACTTTAATGCGATCTTCTCCCTCTCACCATAACCCCAAATGTTTATCAAAGCCCATGATGGTAATAACATAAGCTCCCAGAAGAAGTAGAATTGAATGAGATTTGTGGATAGGGCTGTTCCAATCATCCCAAGAGCGTAAAGCATGTATAGGGTGTAGTAGGCGGCATGCTGAGCTCTATCCTCACCTATATGATGCTCCATGTATGGCATTGAATATATGGAGACCACGGCACATAGCAACGTAACTGTGAATATTACAGGTAGACTTAAACCGTCAACTAGAAAGCCGAAGTTTAAACCTATGGATGGCACTAATGGTATGAAGAGATGCACTGAACCTATTGATGAGACAATGGGTATAAGCATCAATGAAGCTATGAAAGAATATAGTAGTGGGATAAAAGCGACCCAGCCACATCTACTGCCAATCCATCTGCCAGCAATATACGTTATTGGTAAAAAGAAGGATAATACCAATATGATCGAAAAGATTAATCCCTCAGCAAACATAAACACACCCTCATACCAACTTGTAACACAATGTTATAACAACTTATACAATTATACACAATATAAAACTTTTATGATTCAAATGAATTCATATGACGAAGTATTTCATTCACAACACCAGATTTAACCTCATCAATGACGCCATGTATAAATTCATAGAGACGCTCAGATATTATGCCAGATTTAAATGCCTCATTGAGAAGCTCCAAATCTAGAAGCCTAACTTCACCATCCGGTTTAATACATAAATCAACTGCTAAATCAATATACCTTAACTTGCCAGGATAAACTTCCACAGGAGTATTTATGTTCACATAAGCTCCTATAAACCTGCCATCATTAGAGTAGTATCTGGAAACATAATACCAATCGCCAAACCTTATTGTGGTTAAAATTTTATCCCCAACCTTCCTAGTAACGCCCAAACCATCATAGAAACCTGAAGATCTAACCTTCCTCACGATTTCAAAGCCACCATCGAGAATTTTAATTGATTCAATATTGCCTAACAATATGACTTCACCGTTAAATTTGATGTGCTCCAAGAACTTTACGCTGCCAGCAAATTTACGTTTAAAATATTCCAATTCAGAAAACATGCTCCCCACATCAACCCCAAGTTTCATTGCCTCCTCAATTTTATCAACTAGATTAGATTGCAATCTACCAAGAGACTTAAAGTAATGATGTAAATTTATTGTTGAAGTAACCTTCCTCCTAACATCATCCAAAATAATCTTGGATTGATAGGGGAATAAAATGTCCATCAATGAGTAACCTTCAAACAATAAGCTCCAAACAGGGGAATTCTTCGCAGAATTCTCTAACTCCTCATATTTGCGAATTAAACTGGAAATCTCATTTAAGATATCCTCCTTAGATGCACTCTTGAATGAAGACCTAAATATGATGCCAAACCCTTCTGGGAGTACATCATAATAGGGTTTTAAATCATCATCCACGAAGCCCTTATCGCGAAGCCTCCTACTAATTTTCACTCCCTCACCCCTAAATATGACTACATGCTCCCCCGCCAATCCTATACGTGTAGTCAATATGGGCTTCCCAAAGAACACTGAATTCTTATCCACTTGAACAACGACTTCATCACCAGTCTTTAATGGTTCACCATGAAGTTTCAAAGTTCCAATCAATCCATTACCTATGGAAACATATGCAACCTCCCTAACCTTGTCAATGGCTTCAACCCTACCCTTATAAATCCCTCTAATATTATAAGGCTCAACATTTATAATTGCATCAAATAAGTACTTGTGTAAGAGCCTCCTAACATCATTCACAAACCCTCTTGAGGCCAGAATGTAAACTCCATATTTATCTTCACGATCAAAAACATCAATATCATATGGCATAAACTCGGCTTCATTACCAATATTAAATCTATCCTCAGCAACCTTTGATGGTTGAACAACAATATAACCCTCATCAATAAATATCTTTGAGAGAGCTGTGGAATATATCCCCCTAACCCTAACTTTGACTGTATTCATAAACCTAAATCACCGCGTCACCAACTCTAAATGTCAAGAGATTCGTAGAATTCCTAATATAAAAGTTCAATTCCATTGGAAGTATAAATAATTGTGGAGTTTAATAAATTTTCATAATATTCCAAGCGCCACTAGGATGATTAGCAACGCCATCCCAAGAGCCATCCCCATAATGTTAAATGATGAGACGCCAGTCTGAATCTTTCTAAACGCTTGGGAAAATGATGTAAAGGCGTGTGCAATCATATAGTTCAATCCATCTAGAATTGGCTTCTCAAATTTCCTAAATAGAAGAGAACATCCACTTATCAATGAATATACGAATATGCGGTAGTATGCTGAGTTAATATACCATCTATTATAGAGGAAGTTGTACAACCCCTTCAAACCATGCTTCTCCACAAACTCTCCAGGATCAACTCTCCTCGAAACGTAGAGGTAATATGCAGGTAAACCCCCAATTACCAGCATACAAGCAGTGATTGTTGTGGTAATTAATTGCACTGGAATACCACTATAAGATTCCACGCTGCCATAAATCATCGTCGACAACCTAACTTCATGATGTAATATGTGCATTGATGGTTCAAGGAACCCATGCATGAAACCCTCAAATAATGGACCCACAAACCCCAATATGACTGTGGCAACTGCCAGTATAGTATATGGAACCCACATAACCTTTGAAACTTCATGTACATGATGACCCTCATGTTCAAGCGCCTCCAAATGCTCACTCTTAGATCCAAGGAATGTTACAGCAATCATACGTATACTGTAGAAGAAGGTTATGGCAGCAGTAACTGCAGCTAAAGCCAACAACACATATTGCCCAGAAACCATGCATGCCGTGAAAACAGCCTCCTTACTCCAGAAGCCACTCAGTGGAGGTATACCTGAAAGGGATAATGCGCCTACAAGCATTGTGGCGAAGGTTATTGGCATTTCCCTCCTAATACCACCCATATCAAACATGTTGGTACTCTCACATGCATGTATAACTGCTCCAGCAGCCATGAATAGGAGAGCCTTAAATATGGCGTGACTGGCTAAATGGAAAACGCCTGCCACAAATCCTGTGGATGGATCTCCAGCCAATCCACCAGCACCCAAACCAAGCATCATATAACCGATCTGTGAAATGGTTGAGTAGGCTAAAACCTTCTTCAACTCCTTGCTAACCATAGCCTGCGTGGCAGCTAGGAAGGCTGTGAATGCACCAATCCAAGCAACGGTCAAGAAGAAGTTTTGACGAGCTTGAAGGATTAAGCCTTCAATTGCAAGGCCACGAACATGCTCCACTGCAACCTCAAACCCATAATATATTGTTGGAAACAAGCGGGCTACAAGATATACTCCAGCCTTAACCATGGTTGCAGCATGTATCAATGCTGAAACAGATGTTGGGCCAGCCATAGCCTCTGGAAGCCACTCATGTAGTGGGAATTGAGCAGACTTGCCGATAGGCCCCCCAAACAATAGTATTGTAACTGGAACTATTAAGCCAAGCCTTGCAAGCTCAATTATCCACTCATGATTTGCTTGAAGATCCATGAAGTTGAAGGTTCCCGCTACTGAGAATATTATGAATGAAGCTATCATTAAACATATATCGCCAATCTTTGTGGTTATGAATGCCTTCATACCAGCATGTGATGGTGGAACATCACCAATCCAGCGCTTCCTCTCATCGCTATAGTAGAATCCTATAAGCGCGTAACTGCATAATCCAACACCCTCCCATCCGAAGAGCATCTGTAGAATGTTGTCGGACATGACCAGTAGGAGCATGTTTCCAATGAAGAAGTTCATGAAAAACCAGTATCTAGTTAACCCCTCCTCACCATGCATATAACCTAAACTATAAACCATAATTAGGAATGAAATCCAAGCCACAATAACCCCCATAAAAACACTTAATGGATCTATCAATACCCCCACATCAAGATAGAATCCTGGAACAACAAACCACTTAACACGCCAATCCACGGGAGGCTGAACATAACCCATCCCAGGAACGTAAACCGCACCAGACAACACATATGAAAAGTTGAGAGTAGCCATTAAAGCTGCTATAAGGGAGCATAAGACTGCAAAGTAATCCCTAACCCTCTCACCTAAACGGGCTATTAAAGGCGTTAATAATGCTCCAACAATTGGTATTATCCAGACGAACCAAGGGGAATAATACAACATGACCTCTCACCAGGCGAGTACACGGCAAATATCAACAAAACTAGTTATTTTGAAAATTATAAAAAGATAACTGTTAAAAATAGGTGGTAAATCATTTAATTGGAGTACTATGCTTGAGGAAGACATATATTATGTTGAGCCTACAGAAAAAGTTTTGAATGCAATTAAAACCGCCATGGAAACAATTGGTAGAGAGAAGTTCATGGTTACAGTAAACGTTGAAGACGCTAAAATAAATAATTGGATTAAGCGTACAGAGTACATACCAATAAGGGTAATATATGAAGCATGTAGAATAAACATGGAAAACAATAAACCATACAACTCACTTCAGAAGGTTGTGGAAGGCGCAAAAATCATAATTAAAAGTAAAGAGGGCATGGAGGGAGTGGGAAAATTTGGGGAGGAAGCGACAATTAAGGAGGCGAAAGGAGTGGTAAGGGAAAAGGATATGTTCAGATATATGATGACCAGGAGCATAATGCTACTACTCACAATGATACCATTGATCCTAATAGGCTACTTCCTTGGAAGGATGATTAGTGAATTTTATGCTGGAATAGGGATAACGGTGGGAATTCTCATATGGCTGATACTCATAATAACATACCTAATAAAGAAAAAGGGTTAAGTATATAATGTGAATAAAAGAGTCTGCGAAGGTTGACGGGAATTGCTTGGAATATTGAGGTATGGATTCATAAACACTAAGATCAGAGGAATGAAAAGAGAATTCATAACACGTGAACAATACCTCAAACTCGCAGAACTAAAATATGATGAGTTGGTGGATGAATTAAAAAGAACACCATATGGAGATTCGTTTAGGAAGATGTATAGGACGCCAACACCAATAGAATTGGAGAAGATACTATTAGAAGAGTTAACAAAAAGCTACATAAAAGTGTTAAGGTGGCTCCCCACACAAGCCATGAGAGTTATAGCACTACACATGATGAAATATGAAGCTGAAAACATAAAAGCACTACTGAGATTGAAAACACTCAATGCGGAAGCCGAGAGATTAAAACAACATATAACACCAATACCACTAGGATTAAAGGTTGAGGAATACGTAAAGGTCTATGAGGAATCAAAGGATATAGAGGAAGCCGTTGAAAAGCTTATGGAACTTGGATTACCAATACCATTAAATGAAGCTATAGAGGGTGAATTAAAGGATATAAAGATAATTGAAGCCAGAATAGATAGAATGATATATAGGGAATTGATCAATGAAGCCGATAAACTTGATGGAAAAAGCTCGAAAAGCATTAAGGGGCTCTTGGGTTTAGAAATAGATTTAACAAACGTGAAAAATGTTTTAAGGGCGAAGAAGATCGGAATAGACTGGAGCGAACTAGAAGAATACATAATAGCACCAACATATAAAGTGAATTTGAAGAAGCTGAAAAGCTCATTTGAAAAGGAGAATTACAATGAGGCATTGAAAGAAGCATTGAGTGAAAATTATCTAAACCTAATCAATGCAGGATTAGAGGCATTAGAGAAAGGTGGATTGGAAGCACTGGAAAAACTATTCAGTAGAGAGATATTCAGAAACTATAAGAAGGTTTGGATATCTGGATTCAAATATGATATATCACCAGTACTAGCATACTTGACACGGAAAATAACTGAAATGAAGAATCTAAAAGTCATAGCGTATGGGAGGAGTTTCGGATTACCAAAGGAGAAGATAATTGAAGAAATTATAATTTAAAAAGTTGCCTATTTGAACATATTAGTCGAAGAATCGCTTAATGGCATTCTTATTTCTTTGAGTGGAAGTTTCTACTTTAGCCTTATAATTGCCCAAACTAGACTTCCAACGCATGAAAGCCTTCTTATACCAAAATTTGAGTTCAACCATGGAGGTAGGATAAGAAGTAAAGTGAAGCGCTGGCGGTACAAAAAGCCTGTTTGCAAGGAAAGATTTAAACCGTAGTAGTAAACTTATGATGCCACCTACGAATCTAGTTAGATAATATTTTGGAGGTTTTAATCGCAGAACATAGCTTGGTCTATCGACCATACTATATATCCTCGCTAAACTCTCTTTATGTCTTAGCCCAGGCCTATGTATACGCTCAATACTACCATGAACAGCAGCTTCAACTTTACCATAAATAGCAATTTTAGCTTTTAAAATAGATCGCTTATCAATTCTCTTAGTGGATTTAGCTTTCCTCTCCAATTTTTCAATTTTAATTTTAAGGTTTTTCGCCGAAGACATATATGTAACCACATACACTTATATTGTGCTTATCAGCATTATTGATATTAGTAGCCCATAGATCGCTAAAGCCTCGGCTAGAACTACTGCCAATAGTATTCTAGTAATAATTTCAGGCCTTTCAACTCCAGCTCCAGCCATAGCTGAGCCTGTGTATGCTATGGCTATTGAAGCCATTAAGCCACATATAGCCATGATCCCACCTGCCGTAAACCCTTTCATAGAAGCTTCATAGGATGTCATCATTATAGGGAGTTTCCCTAACAGCATTATTGATATTAGTAGCCCATAGATCGCTATAGCCTCAGCCAAAACCAATGGAAGCAGTAGTCTCGCAATTAACTCAGGACGCTCAGTTCCAGCTCCAGCCATCGATACACCTGTAGTTATGATTCCATAAGATGCTCCAGCCACTGGAATAGAGCTTGAAAGCAGAACACCCAAAAGGCCAGCAACCACTTGATCCATGCATCATACCCCCAACATTAAAGCTATACCATCATGATAATTAACAACTTATAAATCTTATGAAGCCATTAAAGTGCCTAAAGGTTTATATTCCCTCCCTCCTCCACGGAAGTATTTAAATCCAAATTCAACCCACGTTAACCTCAGCACATGCGTGAAGGATATAAGTCCCTCTAAGGCCATCACAAGAAATATCGTACCTATGGCTAATATGATATATCCTAGGATGCCTAGAGCTGGAGCTGCCGAGGAGAGGAGTTGGCTTAGTATTCCATGTGAAAGGGATAGTGCAAGTATACGTCCATATGAGACTGTGTGGGATAGGGAGCTTATTGCAGCTTCAAATGTATGAGCAAGCCCATCCATTACGCCTTCAGTGACTATCATACCTACAAACATTAAGACTAGTGGTAGAATTACAAGTGGTACTGTTAATGTCAGTCCAGACATCCACTTGTCAATATTAAACTTGTATACGAATAGTCCTAGGTACATTGCTCCAAGGTAGAACCACAACCAGCATGCTGAGCCGAAAAATGCCTTCTTATATTCACCTTCAAGCACATCGTTTATTATGCTTAATGTTAGGCCTATGCTTATGTGAATCATCCCAACCATTAATGATAATTTAAACATCTTCATAGGCTCCTCTAGTGGGCTGAAGACGTGACCTATACCTGGAATATACTCCAATATGAATCCTAGTGGTGGCTCATGCATGTGGAATCCAAATATCTCACCAAACATTAACCCTCCAATAATTGCCATAATTCCACATAATATGTATAGTTCAGCTCCAGACATCACTAAATTTATCATTTCACTATTACTCTTAAACCCTCTACGCTTATATGTGTAGAGTATTATCCCAAATAATGCCAAAAGAAAACCGTGGCCGACATCTGCAAAGGCCAATCCGAAGAGTATGGGGAATGTTATGCTCACTACCAGTGTGGGGTTAACTTCATGTGCCGATGGAATATCATAGGTTGTTATTAGCGATTCAAATGGCTTCAGAAACTTTGGGGATCTGGAGACGAATGGTGGCTTATCATGTAGAGATGGTGGCGACACTAACGTTATTGAGGAATTCTCCGTAACTTTCTGGACAGCTTCAATAACTTCATTAACCCTATTCTGCGGAACCCACCCAAACATGTATGAGGAAAAGTTTGTATGGAAGACATCTTCATCTCTATCCAAAACAACCCTAAGTACATTGATCGCCTCAATTATGAAGGACTCATAATTTGGGAAGACTTCGCTAATTTTACTTTTAATCTCCTTAACCCCCTCTTCACCACCCTCTAGTAGATGTGAATATTCTTTGAATATGGATTCTATGTGTGATATTTTCTCTTCAATAGAGTTTAAGTAGGATCTATTTAGAAGATCTTCATTAAACGCTGAGCTAGTCACACTAATCCCAAGCTTATCAGCCAGACTCATAGCTCTCTTCAACAACTCATTAAATTTAATTGTTTCAGGATGCCCCTTTGATAGAGACTTTACATCAGCATCTTTACCAACAGAATATTTCTCCCTAACTAACTTCACAAACTCCTCATCATACCACCATGCATCCAAATGTAAAATTTTCAATTTTGCAAGTGCCAACTTAACATCGTAATAACATGATCTGGGAACTATTATTCTAACCTTCCTAACCTTAATTACATCCATAGTTTTATGCTCGCTTTCCATACACGGCCACTCCACACAACCTCAAAGAATCCAAAATTATAGATTTAATGAAGCATTTTTAATTTTACTGTTCAAAACTTAGATTTTCAGTATGCTTGCAATGTATATTAGCCTCTGAAATGTGTAATGTGCTGCCAACTCAGCAATATGGGACAATGGCTGAGGCCACACGCCGAAAATGATACATAACACTGACAAAATCACAAGCGATGATAGGATTAATGGTGGGGATTCATGCGCCTTCATAACAGCATCAGTAGGCTTCCTAAATAATACTTGTATTACACGAACATAATATACAACTCCAACTGCACTGTTCAATAACCCTATCAAGGTTAATAGGTATGCTTGAGCATCTATGGCTGCAGCGAATATCAAGTATTTGCTTATGAAGCCATTTAGGAATGGCATTCCAGCTAAGGATAGGAGGGCTATTGCAAATGATATACCAGTTACCGGCATCCTCCTACCAACACCAGTAAGCTCATCAAGATTCCTGGTTCCAAGCATATGTATTATTGATCCAGCGCAGAGGAATGCCAACCCCTTCATCAATGCATGGTTGAAGAAGTGAACTATACCTGCCAATAGGCCGAACTCAGTTCCAAGCGATAATGCCATTATCAAGTAGCCTATCTGCGCTATACTGGAGTATGCCAATAAACGCTTAATATCCTTCTGAACAAGGGCGAGGAGATTCCCAACAGTCATCGTTAAAACTGAGAGAAAAGCGAGCATGAGTCTGAAGTCCACCGTGGATATGGTTATTAGGGTGTAGGATGCCCTTATAATGGCGTAAACCCCAGTCTTTATAACTACACCTGAAAGCATGGCACTTACGGGGCTTGGAGCAGCTGGATGAGCATCTGGAAGCCATGAGTGGAATGGAACTATTGCCGCTTTAACTCCAAATCCAACTAATAGCAGTATAAATATGACGTACAATAGTATTGATGGACTGGCGCCAGTTAATGATGCTGCTATACGTGCAAAGCTTAGTGAGCCAGTTAAACCATAAATGAGAGACATGGAGAATAGTATTAGTGCTGAGCCAGCGGCACTCATCAGTAGATATTTAAATCCAGCCTCCACAGGCTCCCATAAATGCTTCCTAAATCCAACGAGGCAGTATGAGGATATGCTCATCAATTCCCAGAACACATATAGTGTTAGGAAGTCCCCTGCAAGGGTTATGCCAACCATGCCGCAAACCATTAATAGCAGTAGTGAGTAGTATGAGGGGAGACCGGTATCATGGGACATATAATCTATGGAGTGCAAGGTGGATATCAAGCCTAAGAATATGAATCCAATGGAGAATGCGAAGCTAAGCCAATCAAGAACAATGAAGCCAGCAACATACTCGCCAATGCTGGGATATAATGAAAACATTATCACTGGATTACTGTTCAATAAGCCCATAAGCCTAATGCAAGCCATGAAAGCAATTATGAAACCAAATAATGCCCATGCACCAACGAGATTTCTAACTCTAACTCTCTCACATATGAACCCTATTATCGGTGTGAGAATACCGAATAACGCCAGTATTATTATTGGAGATAAAATCTCAATCAAAACTACCACCTCAACCTCCTAAGCTCCCTAATATCAAGAGTCTTGTAATGCCTATATGCATTAATCACAAATGCAAGTGCAATGCCAATCAGGCATGCCTCAACGGATATGGCTATTATAGCAGTAACGTGGAGTATTGGATCTACAAATCCATACATCCTAAAATATGCAAAGTTAACCAAGTTTAGTATGGCTGAACTGAACATTATTTCAAGGGCCATAACCATTTTGATCATATTCCTCTTAACCATTAAACCATAGAGGCCCACAGCCAATAAGACTCCGGAAGTGGCTATGAAAGTGTATGGTTCAATGGGCATCATGCTTCACCTCCTCACGTAGGAGCGCAATTACACCCATTGCAGAGGCAAACAATACTATTGCTTGAATCAAGACGTCAATTCCACAATACCCCCACAATAGATCACCAACATTTACTGCAAGATTATGAAATGAGATGTCTGGTTTAATTAGGATTCTTGGAGCTTCATCATAAGCAAAGAGGCCAACACCTGAAAATCCATAAACGAGCAATTGAGCCAACATGAATGCTAATAGTAAGCCCAAAATTAACCCGAAAACGTCAATAGCCTTCAATCAATCCACCTCCACTTTACCAGTCAACATTAAAGCTATTACAAAGAGAACAGTGACTGCGCCAGCTAAAACAGCCAATTGGAAAACCCCAACCAGAGGTGCTGATAGATAAAAGAAGGCTGCCGCTAAAACTATGCTGAAACAGCATAAAGCCATAATGGAATGCATAATTCTCTTAGACTCAAGGGTCAAAACGGCTAAAACAATGGCTGAAACGCCCAAAACCATACTAAGAACATCAACGCTCAACAACACCACCAACCATGACAATACCAAACTGTTATGTGTTTATCTAAAATAATTAAGCTTTAAAGTTTTCTAAAGGTAAAACGTTATAACCATGTTGCTACAATGTTCTAAGTGAATGAAATTGTTCGAGTGGCTGATGAATTTACTGATGAAGATAGCTTTAAACTATGGGTACCTAGGGGCGATGATAGTATCGATACTTGGAAATTTCTTACCCTTCATCCCCATACCATATTTAGTTGCAATATACTATATGGCTTCATACATGCCAGTAGACCCAATAATCCTTGGGATAGTTGCTGGGATAGGTGGGGCAATAGGTAAAAGCGTAATATATCTACTGGGATTTGAAGGGAACAAAATGATAGTAAGTGAAGAGAGGAGAAGGCAGATTGAGAAGTTTAAGGAGATGCTTGGGAAGTATGGAGCTATAGCAGTATTCTTCGCCACCGTTACACCAGCACCGGACGACATAGTGATAATACCACTTGGATTGGTGAGGTATAGCTTCATAAAATTCTTCATAGCAACAGCAATTGGGAAAATCCTGCTAAGCATAGCGGTAGCATTATTTGGGAAGTACTTCACAGAGCAGCTAAACATAGTTTTCGGGGAGGGAAACATTTATGGAATGCTGATATCAATAATCTTCCTACTCATAATGACATGGATTATACTGAAGATAGATTGGATAAAGGTTGCCGAAATAGTGGATACAAGTGGATTAAGAGGATTAGTTGAAATTGTAATTAAGGGGAGGTGGAGGGAGCTACTATTATCAGGCAATAAGAAATGATTTTAGCGGTTGATGAAATCCCTCAAATCCATGGAAGACCCAAACATATTTATCCTCCCATAAACACCATCAAAACCTGGTTTTATGGAATACTTACCATACCTCAAGCTCTTAATATATGATGCTATGAGGGGGTTTGATGCCTTCGCAATTTCATCTATTGAAGCATCAAGCAAAACGTTGAATTCAGAGCCAAATTTCGACACTAGATTGACGTATAAACTCCAGACTTTACCGCTATTAAGCTTTGAAATGTCATCCTCACTAATACCCATGCTGAAGGCTATGATTGTCTGTAGAGGTAGAACCTTTATGAAGGGTATGGCGTTCTCCGGTTTAAACCCCCTAGGTTTATCTGCAAGCTCCTCAACCCTATCCTCAACCCCCTTAGTAAGCTTCCTACCACAAACTGGACATATGTAATTGAACTTCCTAGCCTCTTCAGGGGATAGTGGGCCAACATTACAATTCCTATGACCAGACCAATGATACTTCCCATAAGCTGGATCAACTTCAATGGTCATTAGGAAGCGCCTAGCATCCCTAGATTTTATGGCATCTATAAGCTCCGAATACTCCATCTTATCCAAATCGAATAGGCATGCCTCCCTACCAAGCCTAAATGGGTATGGGGAGTGGCTATCAGAGAAACTTAAGATGGAGAACCTATGCAGTTGGCTAACCCGCCAATTCATCTCAGGATCGCTGCTCAAACCAGTTTCAATAGCATATATCTTGTTAACCCTATCACCATAACAATCTTCAACCCTATCAACACCACTGAAGGATCCAAACATACTCCACCAAGGAGTCCATATGTGGGCTGGGAATATGAAGCACGATTCCTCAACACCTAAAACTAGATCCACAAGTTCAGATGGATGCATATTGAAGACTGGGCGGCCATCAGACTCCACATCACCATAACTTGATAGGACATCTGAAAGCTGCTCAGCAACTTCAAGGCTTGGCATTAAGATTACGTGGTGAACCCTCCTAGATTTACCATTGAATTCAAAGACAGTTCCAACCTCACATTCAGCCACAAATAGCACTTCAGGATTAAGTCTATATGCATAGAACCCCCCACCAACATGCATGAGATCATCCTTCAACTCCCTAAGCCAATGTGGATTCAGGCAATCTCCAGTTCCAAGAAGCTTCAACCCCTTAATAAGCGCATACGAGACAAGGGTGGGAATATTCATCTTCTCACTTGAACCACCACTATACTTAGAGTGTATGTGCAAATCTGCGTAAACCCTCATTCCAATAAACACTTCCAAAATAATGTTTAGAAACTTTGTATAGATAACCTTTTAGCAGAACATCTACACAGCACGGTACAAAAGGGTTTTGCGGTCATGTGACGCCAACTCATAGAATTTCGTTAAATGTATGGCTGCCCTCGGGCATATCCTCTCGCACTGTGCACAGAATATGCATCTATCAAGGTAGAATATTGGAATCCTACCATTAACATTCTTATCTGAGGGCACTAGCTCAATAGCTAGTGCTGGGCATTCACGAGCACATAAACCGCAACCAACACATCTATCAACATAGAATTCATGCTTCCCCCTATACCTCTCAGCAGTTGGAGTTCTCTCAAATGGATACTTAACGGTTACTGGATGTTTGAATAGATGCCTAAATACTTCACGTATCATAGCCATCTCAAACCAACCCCCACAAATCTAGTTAGAATTAATTGTAGGATTGATAGTGGTATCAGATACTTCCAGCAACCTGAAACCATCTGATCTATCCTAAACCTAGCGAATAGGGATCTAATATAAGAGCTCAATAGCACTACGAATATCATCTTCAATACAAACCATACCAATGGAGGTAGTATTGGACCGCTGCCACCAGCAAGGAATAGGGCTGTGGCTAAACCTGAACAGAATACAAGCTTCAAATCCTCAGCAAAACGTAGGAATGCAAGTTTAGGACCACAATACTCAGTGAGCCATCCAGCCACAATCTCACTCTCAGCTTCAGGTATATCGAAGGGTATCCTCTCAAGTTCAGCTTGCATTGAAATTACAAAGACTATGAAGCCTATTGGTTGAAGAAGGATCATGGGTACTGGTTGATTCATGGATATGTAGGTTAACGATGTTGAACCAACATAAACGGCAACAGAAGCCACTGAAATAAACATTGGAATCTCATAAGCTAGGAATTGTAGCACAGCCCTAGCAGCACCAACAGTGCTAAACCTATTCGTGGAAGCCCAACCTGCAATGAAAGCTACTATGGTGTATAAGGTCATTAATGTTAATAGTAGAACTATATCCCCCTCAAAGGATGTTAAAATTGGACTACCATCCAATGGTAGATATAGAGAGGCGAAGAATGGAATTGCCACCGCAAATATTGGTGCATTATTGAATATTAGGGCATCAACATATTTGGGCGTTATATCCTCCTTACCCATAAGCTTAATGAAGTCCGCAATTGGCTGCAATATTCCACTTGGACCAGCATACAATGGACCTATCCTATTCTGAAACCTAGCATAGGCCTTCCTATCAATCCACTCAAATAGGAATGCAAGTATGGAGAGGAATAATAAGCCGGGGAATATGAAGATCCTAATCAATGTGAAAGCCAAATCCATAGCCATTACACCCCCACACCATAATATTTACGACTATAATTGCGAAGCTCATCATAACTCCAAGTCCACTTCTCACCCTTATTTGGATCGATGAACATAACCCTCTCAGTACAGCAATAACATGGATCTATACTGGCAACTATTGCAGGTATATCCGCAATATAATACCCCTTAAGCATCTCACAGAGGGATGGTATGTTAGCCAATGTTGGAGTCCTCATCTTAGCTCTATATGGAGTCTCCTTACCATCAGACTTCACGTAATGCAATAGTTCACCTCTAGGAGCTTCAACCCTAGCATTTGCTTCACCAACTGGTGGAATCCGCTTAACCTTAACGTTTATGGGTCCAGGCCTCATCTTATCCAAAGCTTGCCTAATAGCGTTAATGGATTCCAGAGTTTCATCAACCCTAACCATAGCTCTACCCCAAACATCACATGTATCATACGTTATCAAATTGAAGTTTATCGTATCATATAAGGTGTATGGATCATCAAATCTAACGTCGCTTTTAACGTTGGAAGCCCTAGCTACTGGACCTACAGCACATAAGTCTAAAGCTTTACCAGTACTGAGAACCCCAACATCCACAGTCCTAGCCCTAATGGTTGGGTCCTCCTCCAAGACAGACTTATAATACTTGGTTCTCTCCTCAAGATAATCTAGATTCCTCCTAATTACTGGAATCATCTCTGGGGTTATATCGTAGACTACTCCGCCAATACAATTCATGGATGGTGTAACCCTATTACCACTAATCATCTCCACAAGATCCATAACCCTCTCCCTATCCCTCCAAACATACATAAATAATGTGTGGAAGCCTAGCTCCATACCCAAAACTCCAATCCATAATAGGTGACTGTGAATTCTGTTAAGCTCATTAATTATAATTCTGAGATATTTAGCCCTCTCAGGAACTTCAATACCATAAATCTTCTCCACAGCCAAACAGTAGCACGTTGTATGCGGGACATTACATATACCGCAAATCCTCTCAGCTAAGAATATCCCCTGAGTCCAAGTCCTAAGCTCCATACCCTTCTCAATACCCCTATGAACAAATCCCAGCCTAGGCTTAACATCAACTATAACCTCACCATCCAGTATGAAGTTGAATTGGAAAGCCTCCTTAATGGCTGGATGCTGCGGACCTATGGGAACCTGATAATAACTCAACCTACTTCACCTCCACCTTATAGTCCTTCCTAAGCGGGTAGACACCCTCAGGCCAATCGTCTGGCAATATAAGCCTTTCAAGGGATGGGTGGCCATCAAAGACCACGCCCAAAAGATCGTGAACTTCACGCTCATATAAAACGGCTCCAGGAAGTAATGAAACCACTGAGGGGATGTGTGGATTATCCCTAGAAACCTTAACCTTAACATTTACCAGAATCCTCCTATCCAATGGGGATAGGTGATAGATCAATTCAATGGAGTCCAAGAGATCAGTCCCAGTTATGGTTACAATATGCTTCAAATCATACCTATCCTTCAAGTATCGTATAACATCATGAAGAATTCCAGAATCAATACTTATAAATACGCTTCTTGCACCATCAAATTTATAATCTAAAATCTTGTTTGGAAATGCATTCATTAGATCCTTAACGATAAATTCCATATTGAAAGTTGACAATACATCCACCCCCTACCCAGACTTAAGTTTAGCTATAAGTTTGGCAACCGCATCTATAACTGCCTCAGGTCTAACGGGGCATCCTGGAACATACATGGTTACAGGTATAACCTTATCTATACCCCCCAAAACATTGTAGCATCCCCAATAAACGCCACCTGAAGTAGCGCAAGTTCCAGCTGCAATGACGAATTTCGGGTCGGGCATCTGCTCATATATCCTCTTAAGTCTTGGAGCCACCTGTCTAGTGACGGCGCCTGTGACCACCAATACATCAGCATGCCTCGGGCTCCCCTTCAAGAGTATCCCAAACCTCTCCACATCATACTTTGGAGCTAGAGCTGCCAAAACCTCAATATCACATGCATTGCAAGCTCCAGTACACATGTACAGTATCCATGGGCTCCTAATCCTAGACCAAGCTAGAACTGAGGTCATACCTTCATCTCCTCGGAAGAATAGTTATGGCAGATAGGACTACCGCCAAATATATTAAAACATAAATTATGTTTGCATTGAAGGATAAGAGCAATATGAATGCCATTACATCAAATATGGTGAAGTATAATGCATACCTATAGAGTTGAACATTCAACTGAATCTTCTCAGGTGGAAATCTATCAGTACCCTCACCACAAGCGTAGGGCTCCAAACTCAACTCACTACGCCTAGGTGGAGGAGAGAGCCTTTTCAAAAATCTGAAGAAAACATAGCTTAATATCAATATAGCTATGAAAATGACCGGTGGAGAGAAGGCAACCTCAAACCACAACGCCATCACACCACACTCAACACAACGAATTAATAATACTAACTAAATGTTTAATTTATAAGTTTTAAGCTTACTTAATATTGTCAAGAGGCTATGGATGTAGAGGTGAAGGGAATGTCCATTATCAATAGGGATAGATGGTCTCGAGATTTTGGAGAATGGTTTAGGGATGTGCTGGACGAAGCAGAAGTCTACGACTACAGATACCCATTAAAGGGGTGTGGAGTATGGAGGCCATATGGATTTGCAATTAGGAAAAGGGTTATAGAAGTCATGAGATCAATTTTGGACTCACTTGGACATGAAGAAATTCTCCTACCACTGCTAATACCCGAAGACCTATTCAAAAAGGAGGCCGAACATGTAAAGGGATTTGAAAAACAAGTATTCTGGGTTACAAGGGGTGGAGACACAGAACTAGACGTAAAACTGGCTCTAAGACCAACCAGCGAGACAGTCATAGGGCCAATGCTTAAACTATGGATAAAAGCCCACACAGACCTACCCAAAAAATACTATCAAATAGTAAATACATTTAGATATGAGACAGAAGCAACTAAGCCAATGATAAGAGTTAGGGAGATAACAACATTCAAAGAAGCCCATACAGCCCACGCAACCTTCGAGGATTCAGAGAGGCAGGTGAAGGAGGCTGTTGAAGCATACAGCAGAATATTCGACGAGATATGCATACCATACATGAAGAATAAGAGGCCTGAATGGGACAAGTTTGCTGGAGCACTATACACAATAGCCTTCGACACCATAATGCCAGATGGGAGAGTCATGCAAATAGGAACTGTGCACAACCTAGGACAAAACTTCTCAAAAGCCTTCGACATAAAATACTTAACAATAGATGGAAAGCAAGAATATGTCTGGCAAACATGCTATGGAATCTCGGAGAGAATAATAGCCACACTCATAGCCATACATGGAGATGATAGGGGGATGACTCTACCACCAAACATAGCTCCAATACAAGTCATCATAGTCCCAATACCATACAAGGGGTTTGAAGAAGCCGTTGACAAAACCTGCAAAGAAATATTAAAGAAACTATTGGAAGATGGTGTTAGAGCTAAATACGATGATAGGGAATTAACACCTGGAAACAAATTCTACTACTGGGAGAAGAGGGGGGTTCCAATAAGGATCGAAGTGGGACCTGAAGACCTAAAAATGAACTCGGTAACCATAGCTAGGAGAGATACACTGAGTAGGGAGAGGGTAAAGATAACGGAAATCTCAAGGAGGGTTAAAGAGCTAATGACAGAAATTAGGGAATCCATTAGGAGTAGGGCGTGGAACTGGATGAAGCAAAATATACGCATAGCAACGGATTATAGTGAATTGAAGAAGATGGCTGAAGTTGGGAGAGGAGCAATAGAGGTGAATTGGTGTGGAAGAATCGAATGCGCACGTAAGATAGAGGAGGATACCGACCTAAGAGTTTTAGGGGAGCCATGGAATGAGGACACTGGAACCAAAGCAAAATGCATTGTATGTGGAAGTATGGCTGAAAAGAAGCTTAGACTTGCAAAAACATACTGATATGCAAAGATATATTTACTGGTAATGCAGAGAATGAAGTGGTGTGAAGGTTTGCCAAAGAAGAGGAAGTCTAGGGGGAGGGGGAAGGGGCAGAAGGGGAGGGAGCCTAGAGTTCAATGCGACTCCTGCGGAGCATGGATCCCGAGAAGCAAAGCAAAAAGGGTAACCGTATACGTTTCACCAGTAGATCCACAGCTGGCGAAGGAGTTGGAGAAGAAGGGGACTGTAATAACAAAATACCCAGTTACAAAGACATTTTGCATATCATGTGCAGTACATAGAGGCCTCGTGAAAGTGAGATCCGAAGATGAGAGGAAGGTTGCTAAACCAAAGAAGACATAAAGCTTTAATAATCCCCTATTCAAATCCAATTCTATCCATAAAATTATTAACCAACCATATACACTGACTGGAAAGGTATGAGATTTTCCCGAGACTAATTCTAGGAACCCCAATGGAATCCAATAGCTTTTCAGAATCCCTATCCAAACCAATCTGATCCCCTAATATGAAGCAATAATCAAAAACAGTCTCAAAATCGTAATCATCAATTGGAATGCCATTCTCATGTAAATAAAGCATTTTAACACCAGGAACTCTAATTAGATTCAATAAATTATTGAAACCAATTCTCAAAATATTAAAACCCTTCAGGGATTCACCGCCCATTAAACCAGATATTACATTAGCCACCCAAACTTCATCTAGAACCATATTATCAACAATGGAGCCATCCACCACAATGGTTTTCGGGGGGTCAGGTGGACCCTCAAGAACACCGTAAAATACTACGTTACGCCTAAATACATCCTTATCAATGAAGAAGGTATTCAAAATACACCTACAAATGACGTCAAGCCTACCACTAGAACCAGCTAAACTCCTAATGTTAAATATCGGTGCAGTGAAGGCTGTTGAAGATTTAACTATGAATATCCTCCTCAACCTAAACCACCATAAAGAACACGTACAACCCTATAAAACCTCTCAGCAACAGTTATCATTACAAGTACGGATAAAAAGTAAATGGATAATTGAACAAAACCGAAAATTAGACCAGCGGAAATTATTATGAGCCTCTCAGAGCGCTCAGCCAAACCCACACCAGCCAACCTAATACCAAAAAGCTCACCCTTACACCTAATATAGCTAACCATAAACCCGCCCACTAAGACAAACAATCCTGAAGGCAAACTACACATCCCAGAAAGGATCAATGAGGAGAGGATTGCAGCATCTGAAAATCTATCAAGAACTGAATCTAGGAATTCACCTAAACTCGAAGTTGAGCCAGTCATCCTAGCCACAAAACCATCCATAACGTCAAAAAAACCTGAAACCAATATCAAAATCCCCCCATAAATATTGTTGCCAAAGAATATTTGAATAGAGGAAAATAATGCAAATATGAAGCCGAGAAGAGTTAACATGTTAGGGGATATGTGAAGCCTAATCATTAGTGAAGCCAATGGGCGGAGGAAGCCACTCAAGAATACTCTCAACCTATCAAGCAAACATCAATACACCCAAAAATATTTATGAGGAATGCAAAATATAAAAAGCTCCACACAAAATATATAAATCCAAAGACAAACCCTAATGGTAATGGTGTGACTGAAATGCAAGAAACCGAGGTAAAACACTGGATAGATGTACTTGCAGAGCATCTTGCATCAAAAAACGTAAAGGAACATGTCATAAATGGTGGAATGGCAGCTTCAGGGACGATACATATAGGTAAAACCCGTGGGGAAATATTCCTACAAGCAGCAGTTGCTAACAGGCTTAGGAAGATGGGTAAGGAAGTAAAACACTTACTAGTGGTGTACACACAAGACCCATTAAAAGCAAAGCCACCACTAATAACAAAGGAATTTGAAGATAAATGGAAGGGAGTTAGGATACTGGACGTACCATGCCCAGTTGGATGCTGCGGAAATTGGGTTGAACACTGGATGACCCCATTCTACAAAGCATACAAAAAGTATGATCTAGGCGAAATAACATTCGTGGAAACATCAAAACTATATGAGACAAGGGAGATGATTGAAGTCATAAAGACATATATAAGGAAAAGAGATGCTGTTAGAGAAATACTGAATAGATTTAGAGGGCAGAAGTATGGGAAAGATTGGATACCATTCAAACCACTATGCCCAAAATGCAAAAACATATCCACAACAAAGGCTGTATCAGTAGACCTTGAAACGGAAGAGGTAGAATACGAATGCCCAAGATGTGGGAGTAAAGGGGTTGTGAAGTTAAATGAGGGGAAGCTGGAGTGGAGATTGGAGTGGGCAGCACTATGGAAAGTTCTAAACGTAACCTTCGAACCATATGGAAAGGATCATGCAGCCGCAGGTGGAAGTAGAGAAACATGCACAGCATTGGCGAAGGAAATACTTGAAATAGAGCCGCCCGAGGGATTCCCATATGAATGGGTATACCTAAATGGAGAGGCGATGTCAAGTTCAGGAGGAATATCCTTCGACTTCGCAGAGTGGGATAAAGTTGCAGACCCACATGTGCTAAAGTACTGGTACTATGTGTCGAAGCCAATGACCCACCTGGAATTCTCAGTAAGCAAAATACCACAACTATGCGAAGAATATGAGAAAGCTGAAAGAATATACTATGGATTAGAATCCTTGAAGGATAAGAAGGTTGAGAAGATAATTAAAAGGAGCTATGAATTAACACATAATGAGAAACCAAGCCCAGAAATGCCACTACAAATACCATACACATTTGCACTGGTACTAGTACAGGTAACGCCGAGCGGAGAAAGACAACTTGAAGAAATAGTAAATAGATTGATTAGAACTGGACATTTAAAGGGATATCCAACAAGCGACCAAATGGAGCAAATAAAAATTGTAATGGAGAGAGCAAAATATTACATTGAAAAATATGCGCCAGAAAATCTTAAGATAAAAGTTCTAGATAAACTGCCAAAGGAAGTTATTGAAAGTATAAGTCCAGAGGAAAGAGGATATCTTGCTAAATTAGCGGACAAAATTTCAGGCAGAAAACCCACACCAAAAGAGCTTGAAGCTGAAATATTAGAGCTTGCAAAGGAGATGGGCATAGACACCAAGAGGGCATTCCAAACGATATATAAAATACTGATAGGGAAGGATAGTGGGCCAAGACTTGCATCATTCATGCTAAGCTTAAATGAAGATTTCATAGTTAAGAGACTTAAACTCCTAGCATAAATGAATCAATGATGAAGATCAATTAAAGCTGTAATTCTAACACCCATTGAACTAGTAAAGTCCAAGAGAATCATCAATGGATAACCATTATTCTCAATATATAATTTAACATAACCATCGGAATATTCAGAGTAATTGGAAATATTCACCCATGATGAATTCAAAAGAGCATAGAAGGCCATACGTGATGGATGAACTATACGCCCATTCTCAATGAATAGGTATTTCAAAGTGACTTGTGAAGCATTAACCCAACAATCAAGTACATGAAGAGATAAATTGTAACTTAAACTACGTGTAAGAGACATATTGCCAACATGAATCATAAATCTACAAAGACAGTAAATTTGAGGATCCGTGGAATTATACTTGAAATTCGAGGTCATTGAGAAATGGAAATAATCAACACCAACCGTGGATCTATATTTAAGAAGAGCATCAGCCAAACTACAAATAGAAGAGTTTATGAACATGGAGTTTAAGGGGTAATGTCTGAGTATACCTTGAAAATACTTATCCAAAAGATTGTTCAATACATGTAGATATAGGAATTCGATTTCAGGGAGAGAAGTGCTTCCTGGAGTAAAAGTGCAAATATAAGCTCCATAAAACAGTATCATTGTTGAAATTATCAAAGAGAATATTAGGAAGGCTTCACCCCTCAAAATCAACACCAAGAAATTGAAATTATGAAGAAACCATAATTGGAATAGAAATAATAGTAGAGGCTTCTACTAAAAGATGCACCCTCAGGATGCTTAAACAAAACAGCACCACTAAAACCATCAATAACAGTCATCCCGAAATTCAAATTTAAAATGGATTTTAAGGCATTGTAAAGCTTCATGTAATCCCCACACCTAAATATTTCATCCAAACAACCCGATCTATCCAGCGACAACATAAAAGATAAAAATTTAACATCATTATCGATTTCATCACTCGATGCGGGAATATGCTTTGAAACTAAACTGTATGATATTAGTAGGGATGATAGGAGGATGACAGCTGATAGGAATGCTTCAAGGGAGAACATAGCCCCAACCCTCAAAACCTACACCCCAGGAACCCCGACAAAATATACTCTACCATTAAACTCAATGAAAATTGGATGAGAAAATTCTGGTAAACATTCACCCCCATAAACATTGTACTCCAAAAGAGTTATTGAGAATTTACAGTTTAAATCTTCAAAATCATATTGCAATCTAAACTCATGTAGGGATTCATTTAAAGGCATTCTAGAATTTATAAGGTTTATTTCAACCCCCCTAACAATAATGGATTTACAAGACTCATCAATACTCCTATAAACATAATCGCCAACTAAAACCATATTGTGGAGGGAGAAGAATAAAGCTGATAATAGGATTATAATGGAAAATGAGAATTCAATGGTTTCAGACATACCTAACCACCATGAATTGAAATCTCAATGATCCCACCATAACACTTCAACTTCAAAATTATAGTGCCACCATAAACTTTCAGATAAGACTCTGAAACCCTAACATATGGTGGCAAACTGATCGAATAAGCTGATTCACCTTCACCAACGATTATAACTCCACAACCATCATTATTGACGAGTCTCAAAACATATGGGGATGAGGACAGCCTATAGGGGAGGGTAATTCTCAATTCAACATCCTCAACTCCAGAATAGCTTGCTAAGCTAAGCATCCCATTGATGGATGAATAGATTAATGCACATGTAAGCCTATTACTTTCAAACTTAAGCCTATCAACACCACCATAAACTATTATACCAAAACAGTATGTAAATGATGAGCAAACAATAATTGAGATGACCAGTAACAGTGAGAATTCAACACTCTTAAATTCAACCACCATTTAAACGATTCAAAATGGTATTTAAAGACGACTCAAAGAATTATTATTCAACTATTTTATTGGGAATTCATGTCCACATCTTGGACATTTAGCATAGCCACATGAACCTAAAACCGAATACTCACATCCACTACATGAAAATGTTCTGGAATACGTTAAATCGAACTTATACCCACAATTTGGACAAACAAGTATTTTAGAGCCGCCAGACCTAAACCTCAAACCCCACACCAATAAGCAGATTGATGGAATCTTAAAGATAAATCTTTCACACAACCATCAAGACATTATTAATATATGGAATTCAAGAATAATACTTTGAGAATTGAATGATGAACGAGATATACTACGCTAGATTCATAATTGCAGCAATAGGATTAACCATATCATCATGGCAAGATTGGAAGAGTAGGGAGATAAATGATTTAATATGGGTTTTCATGGCAGCCTCCGGAACACCATTACTTATCTATGAAGCATACGTTAGGGGATCTGTACTCTGGATTATACTCTCAGCCACATCTATACTTTTCTCCATAGTAACTGGGTTGACACTATACAAACTGGACTTATTTGGTGGAGCAGATGCAAAGGCACTAATATCCCTAAGCATACTGATACCAGTAATGCCTGAGGAGCTATCCATAAAACTCAATACTCACCCAATAACGTCAATATCCATATTCAACAACTCAATACTACTATCCACAACGCCATCAATATATCTGCTATTAAGAAATACATGCAGAGTGGCAATGGGGGAGAAGATATTTACAGGATTGGAGGAGGAGAGTATAGTTAAGAAGATCTTGGCAATGATGACTGGATACAGGATGAGTTTAAGCGAACTTAAGGATAGGAGATTCCTATACCCAATAGAGGAAGTGAAGTTGGAGAATGGAATTATTAAGAGGAGGTTGAGTATAAGGGTTGGAGCATCATCAAGTGAAGAGAAATTGGAGGATATAATAAAGCTTTATGATAATGGAGTATTAGAGGGGGATGTATGGGTCACCCCAGCCTTACCACTAATAATATTCATAGCCATAGGCACACTCATAACCTTCACATATGGAGACATTGTAATGAAAATTATACGTATCCTAGGCGGTATACGATTCAGTTCAAGGTAAAAGTATTTTTATTGGACTTAGACTCAAATTAACATATAATTTTAAAATGGAATCCAGCAATTCAAAATAATTCATGGATTCAAAATAATGAAGATGACTTGGGCACTTACAGTCGGAACATCCAAAACCAATTATTGGAGCACCATTAAGTGTTTTAAGTATGGCTTCGGCCACATTACATTCAAACCTAAAATCACTATGAGATGCACATAAACCCTTCACATCAACCACGTCCACTGACAATAAGTAGTCCACATGCCACCTCAACTTCTTACCATACCTCCTCAAATGTCTTGAAACCCTATTATACAACCCAAATTTCCTACTGAGAGCCGAACCAGTATAAGTGTACAAGCCAGCTCTAAAGTGAATTAAACCCATACGGCCAACCTCAACGCTGAAATCCCGTGAAGCAAGAATTACAAGTGTGTAAGTTCCACCATCAAGGGGTTTAAGCTCCTCCAGCAAACCATGGAACACTAAAATTAATTAATGCGATACCAATAAATAAGTTATCGGGCTATGAGGAGGAACTCGGGTTCTGAGTTTAATGAAGACGTTAGACCATCTGAGCCTGCGCAACGATGAATAATGGGACAAAGCGCTGATCCATGATGAAGCCGCTATAAATGAGTTGCGCAATTAAATGTTATTGGAGAATCATTTGGGAGTAAACTCTTTTGGCTTGATCCAAGCATACCTAGTGGGGGTATTCTTCACTATCTCAAATATCTGCTCCCAAGTTAAACCATACTTATTGGCAAGTTCATCAAAAGTATACTTGTAATGCACCCATTCATAAAAGATCCTATGCCTCAAATCTTCAGGAATACTTGAAACATCTGAAGCACCACTCTCACTCATACAAACCACAAAGTGAATGATGTGTTATGGAGGTAAATAATATTTTCGCAACCTTAAACCAACAAAGATAAATATTTGTCTTTGACTCTAAGCATTAGGTAAGGTGTAAGTTAGATGACTGCTAAGAAGATAATTGTGGTTTCAGCATCCTGGGAGGAAGCTTCAAAATATGTTAGGAAGGCTGTATCTGAATTAGCTAAAGAGAGGGGAATTGAGGTGGAGTTTAAGGAGGAGGACTATGAATTCCTAGACAAATATGGTGTGAAGAATGAATATGGGGGCATAGATATACCCCAAGTATTCATACAAGATGAGGGGGGAGTGAAGTACATAATGTCCAGGGTGCCATTAAATGAAAGGGGGCAGCCAGATATAAATGCAGCTAAGAAGATAATTCTGGAGGCTATGGGTGAAAAAGTTTGAAGAGCATAGTAATACTCTCCGAAAATGGAAACGTCAAGATATACAAGGAGATGGACCTAGACCTAGATAAAGCTGTGAAGGAGATGGCTAAGGAAGCAATGGAGTTATGGGATAGCGGCAAATCAGACTTCATAATAATAAGAGACAGTTACCCAATGGAGATAAAGCTACCATTGACTAATGAGGAGTATGAAGTGTACTCAAAATTGAGTATCCAGAGAACCCAGCAGAAGACAGTTATAGTTGAGCTACCAATATACGTAATATCATTCGACAATGAATGGTTTGATGATGAATATAAGGATAACAGGGTATTCGTAGTAACCATAGGAGCCCCATTTAGGGAGGAAGCTAAGAAGGAGATAATGGATTGGTGCAGTGAAATGACCTCAAAAGAAGCTGAAGAAGAGGAGGAAGAATAAATTCAACTGCCAAAAATCCAAAATCTTTTCTTCCTATCAGTGGATGATGAAGCCATCTGCTTAGCCTTCTTCCTAGCCTCCTTAGCAGCCCTCTCCTTCTCCTTCTCAATCTCCACAAGCTCTTCAATCCTCTTAATAAGATCTTCAACTGCAGACCTATCGTGGAAGAGTGCTGTTACCTCATCAACCGTTGGACTTGTAGTTATAGCTTTAATGTAGGGGAATAGGTAGAATATAGCCAGTTCAGCTCCAATAAAGCTTAATGGTTTGAATGTTTCAAGAAGCATTATAGCGGGAGTTTCAAGACCGCGCTTAACTACCTCTGTGGCAATCTTATCTATAAGCTCCTTCCTCCTCTCAGGCGTTAATTCTAAATTTACATATGCCAATTACAAGCACCCCATAAATATTTAGTTTAAACATAGGATAATTAACTTTTCCATCATGTGTGCATAAGTAGGTCTTTAAGTCTAGACTCAGCTGATTGCCTATAAGACTTAATTACCTCAGGGAAGTTTTCAGCAGTATTGACGTTTTCCTCTAGGATGGCATAGTATTTTTGATGGACGCCTGGAATATTATCCCTTAGAGCCTCATACAATTTCATTCCAATTTCAGCAGCCTTCTCACATTTAGGGTCGTGTGGTATGAAGCTACTTGAGAAGAATGAGAAGACATTTGGCTTATCCCCAGATTTCCTCAAATTCTTAATTTGCTCAGATATTCTACCCTCAACATATATGCCTGAAGCCCTCTCCTCAGCATACCTCTTAATACAGCATTCGGGGTATCCAAGTATACTCCCAAGTTCACTAACAAACTTTGAGGAAAGCTCCTCAGGATACGCCAGTAGGGATGGTGGTAAACTGACATTTTGCATCTGATATATTGCCTTCCTAATCTCCCTCCTAATATAAAATAAATTCTTCAACCTCTTACCCACACTCTTATCCTTAAATAGATAGACTTCACATATGCTTGGCCTAACCTTATCCATCTCCATCCTCAAACCAAGCTTCTTAGCCCAATACTCATGAGCCTTAAATACATCGGAATCCAAAACATACTTCTTAAACAATTCATCAATCTTCTTCCTCAACTCAATTATCAACTCCCCCCTCAACTGTATATCCCTAGTGGACATTATCAAAGCCAAATCATCCTTACATTCAAAGTCAATTTTAGCGCCAATCTCCCTAGCATTTGGAAGCTCCGCAATCATGGTGAAGAAGGATGCTGGCCTAACATCAAAATAAACTGAGAGATAATCTTCCAATTTAACCCTATCCAGAATACGTTTATCCTCCATAAATGACTTCAACAATTCACTCATGGAATCACCAAAATACTCATATAAAAATTGCATAAACATGTAAATAAGTGTTGGGGGTTTGAATGGAAGGTAGAATGCCCAGATTGGAGGAATATGCTGCAGGCGCATTCCTTGCAGACGCACCTGGATGGCTCATAATATCCCTAATATCATACATCACGGAATACATGAAGGAATTGTTGTCAGCTACTGAAGCAATAATAGTGACCACATTCCTAATATCAACAGCAATTTCAAGCTACCTAATATGTAGAGTGGCATATAGGGATAGGATGAAGATTGGTTTAACTATTGGATTAACATCTGTAATGTTGAACATACTTTTCCTATCAATTTTCGGCAGGATGCCAATATCCCTCGTAATAGAGCTTTTAATTGTTCAAGTATTTGGGGGGACTTTGGGGGCATACGTGGTGGAGAGGAAAGCATCTTAAACTACTTCTTGGAGAAGAATTTATCAAGACTTCTAACCCCAAATATCTCATCCAAATTTATCCCTATAGCTTCAAGAATCTGCCTCAAGGTAGTCTCCATATGCCCAACATATTTATCCACATCAACCTCATCAATCCTGGCAAGCTGAATAGGCTTAACCCCCATATCCCCCTTAACCTTAACATATGATATTATGTCTCCAGCTCCAAGCTTCCTCGATTGAAACTTCTCAAGAAGCTTTGCAGCCTTAACATGCTGGGGGGTGGTTTTAACGTAGTGATCAAGATCCCTTGAAAGCTTAACTCTAAATGCGAGGTCATCAAGGTTGAGCTCCCTACACTTCAACTTAACATAGTAATCCCTAACCACACTCCTAATCTTCAATTTAGCCTCCTCGAAATCCCTTGGACTCTGAACCTTCCCAAGTATTTCCACAACATCCATGAATAACTTCTTCAAGAATTCAGGCGTATTCCTCTTCTTACCCACAAGACCCTTAATGTCCACGGAGCCATCGTTGAATACACCGAGATAATTCTTCTTAAGACCTGAGAATGTTACGTACCTGTAAACTTTATCCACATCCAAATCTATCTTAAACTCGCCAATAGACCAATCTATCAAGCGTTTAACCTGATCCTGTGTTGGTTGATATAGGAATATGCTATCGGTATCGCCGTAGAGTACATCAACGCCAAGAGCTTTAGCCTTCTCAATGGTCTTGGAGATAACGTATCTACCGATGGCGGTAATACTCTCAGCCACAGGTGGACAGTATAATGGGAAATTCTCATCCCCCATAACTCCATAACTGGCATTGAGAAAGACCTTCAAACCCTGCTCCACAACGGAATACCAAGTCCTCACAGTGGGATCTAAACTTTTATCCTTAGCCTTAGGTTTAAACCAGTAAACCCTCATATTCCTAAGCATCCCAATTATGGTTGAGGAAAGCCCCCTCCTCTTGGTGCATATCCAATGCGGGAGTTCCGGAACCCTATTCCCCCTACACTCCTCATGTGGACAATTTATAGTCTCATAGGATAAATTCCACCTATATAGCACTGAGGGGTATAGGGATGCGAAATCCAGCACGGTAACGTTGAAGTATATTCCAGGCTTAGGTTCAATCACTATAGCCCCCATATACTTCTTACCCTTAATCAAAGCCCTAGTTACTGAAACCCCCTTAGCTGCAATTATATCCTCCTTTGATGGTATCAAGTAATTCCTCCTCCTATGCTCATAATAGAGCATATTCCTAATCCAAACTGAAACCCCCCTCCTAACAACATCACCCATACTAAGCTTACTAATCCTCATCAACAGCATTATCAACTTCATAACAATTCCATCATTGAAGGATGTTAAATTGAGGGTTATCTCAGCATCCCTAAAACAGTAGGCTGCCAAATCATAGTAGGATAGATCACTTATCAACTTATCCAAAGTTATCTTCCCAACACCTAGAAGCGATGTGGCCACAGCATCGAGGGTTGCATCCTTATACCTATTACCAAAAGCGTAAACCTGAATAGACCTATTACTGAAGAACTTATACAAATCTATATGAACCCCTGGGACTACATCAACATAATTCCTCCCCATGGCAAGGGGGATCTCTTCACGCTTAATGCCAATATTTGTAGCCCTATGCCTAAGATAGTTTAAATCGAAATCATCACCATTAAAGGTGACTATTATTGGGTATGAAGTGATGAGCTTGAAAACTTCACGCAACATCTCCCCCTCATCCTCAAAAAACCTTATCTCAACATCTTCAGGGAGAGTTTTGGGTTTAACACCCTCATCAATCCCCTCCCTCTTAAGCATGAAAACCCTCTTCAAACCATTGGATGAAACACAGGAAATACATATAACTTGATCTTCAGCCTTAGAGGGTTCAGGAATCCTATTAGCTGTGGAGAGAACCTCAATATCTATGGCTAATCTAGGTATATCTGGAACTGGAATTAGGAATAGTGGAAGCCAATCCTTAACGCAATCCAAAACCTCCTTAGGCTCACCATTAAAGAACTTCAGTATTTCTGAAGCTACATCCCTAGGAAACTCCATGGGTGCAGGCTTTAAATCCCCATCCACAACCATATAGTAAAGACCTGGAATTAATCCAGAATCATAAATGTAGCAATTATTGTATGGAATCCTATCCTCCCAAGCCTTTGGAAGAATCTCCCTAATACTCCTCTTCCTACCACCAATTGATAGGGGGTCTGATGCAACTATCTTGGAGAACTTTAAAACCCTATCCCTAAGGGGATCATACTTCTCAACCTCATAAACCCCCCTAAACCCCTTATGCGCTGCAACAGCATGCCTCTTAACCTGCTCTGGCGTCAGATCTGTTAGGCAGTATGGCATGTGCCCAGTATTATCATGCCAATAATATATCTTGCCATTGGATGGATCATATAGTTTACATAAAGCCTTACCCACAGAACCATCATATATGACTGCAAGCAATACGCATGGACCAGTATTCTTAGGCTCCTCAACACTTATGGGAACTACCTCAAGCTCCTCCTCTTCAAAGGACTCCCTAAACTCCTCCTCTTCCTCCTCAGAGGGCTCCTCAACCCTCTCATCCAAACCTCCAACGCTCATACATCCTCTCCTTCCTCAAAACCTTCTTAACAGCCTTATAATGCTCTTCACACAAATACACTCTACGAGCAGAATCCGATGAAAGTTTAAGCCCAAGCTTTGAAAGTGCATTGGAAACCTCCCTAACAGATAATGAGTGGGAAGCATTATTCACACAACCAGCAATACTACAACTAACACCCCTATCAACCCTACCCAAACACAATACACCAAATATAGAATAGTGAAGTGGGAGCTATAAATGTATAGCCCAGAAACCATAATCAACAGGGATCGCCATTATTATAAGCTTAAAAGTTGAGAATCATTTCCAACCATATTCCACCAACATGAAACAAATGTAAATAATATAAACGCTCTAAAGCATTATTTACCTAAAATATAAACTGACGACAACATACATCGATATATCCTCATGCTTATTCAATACCCCTTTAGTGAGATACTCCACGACTGAAGTCGCGGGGCTTCCAGCGTTTATAGGTGGCTTTACGCCATTCCCCTCATTTGCTGGTTTGGGGGCTCACATCTCCCCCATCTCATAGAGCATATTACCCTATGGGCTAAACTTCCATTTCACCTCAGCTTGAAGCTTCACTGGTCATTGCAACATGCTTAAATACTCCTCATTCTTTCCATTTATTTAAACCTTGCCCATTCACTCGCAGAGCCTAGAGCTCTAGGTTTTCTGGGCATCCATTTTATAACGTCAATTCATTTCAAATTAAACCAAGTTTATATAATGGAACTTTATTATGGAAAAATTAAATAATTTGCAAAATAAAATTTGTGTTCGATGCACTGGAAATGTTGAAACTCATTTATGATGAATATGGAGGAATAGGTACTGGTATTGCTGCAGGTATTGCCTTAATGATCATTTTCGGATGGATACCAATTATAGGTCCAATCACAGCCGGTATGGTTGCAGGAATCCTTACTAAGGACGATGCTGGCAGAGGCGCTTTAGCAGGATTTCTAAGCGGTGTAATTGGGGCAACAATAGAAAGTGTTTTGTTAACAACCTTAGGATTCGCATTCCTTGGATCCTTAGGGGCCTTTATTGGAGGATTAGCAAGCTTAACTGCATTAATCTCCCTCCCCCTATTCGGACTGATAGGCGGATTAATAGGTGGAGTAATGGTAAGGAGGAAGAGATAACACGTCAAAAATCCCCATTTTTCTCCATCTTCAAAAATGAATTAGCAAATATGTTAAGATAACTACTCATATTTAGGGAGAAGAGCATTAAAAAGAATGCTTATCCATGGAAGCATGGGGTATGCCAGCATCAACTTTGCTTATAAGTTGACTTTTATAGAAAGATCTACTTCCTGTGAGGAAGTAACTTATTGAGGAGGAGATTAATGCAAGTATTATGGAGCTTGGACCTACAGTTTCAGCGATTAGGGATATGCTTGTCAATAAGCTCTTACTTGTTGCAGCCAGTAGTGCGCTCATAGCCAATGTTACATATAAGATTGTTGGTTCGAGTCCCATTATCTGCGCATAAATCAGCCCAAGGGTTCCACCAACATAAATTGATGGAACGAAAAGCCCACCACTCCCACCGAAATTCAAGGTTAGACTTGTAGCTAAAATTTTGAGTATTAAAACTGCAATTAAAGTTGTAATGGATAAGCGCCCCAAATCCGTTGTAATTATCTTGTGGATGAAATCATAGCCAAGCCCAAGAACTTCTGGATGGAAAAACCCTATTAAGCCAAGAATCAATCCAGCAAATACACACATTAAAAGTGAGGGGATTCTCATGGACAGCCACCTGCTCAAAGCATGCATTTTCTCAAATATTCCCATAAATGCCAAAGCAACAAAGGCCGTCAAAACACCTATAGAGATTGCATGCATAAGTGTGGGGAAAGTTGGCGTTACAAGTGTGGATGATGAGAAAATAGTTTCAGTCCCAAGAGTCATGGCTGAAGTGAAGTAAGCGGTAACTGAAGCTATTGAAGCTGGAACGAAAACTTCAGTTTCAACATCCCTCCTATATGGTATCTCAAGTGCAAATAATATTCCAGTTAATGGAGCTTTAAATATGGCTGAGAACCCTGCAGCCGCACCACATAAAAACAAGGCCTTCACATCCTTCTGGCTTAACCCCAGCCTTCTAGTAATGAAAGAGGAAATTCCACCTCCAAGTAGGAGGCTCGGCCCCTCCAACCCTGCACTTCCACCAAAACCTATGGTTATTGCTGAAGCCAGAGTTTTACTTACAGTATCCCTCAAACTTACAAAGCCGCTTTTATGATGATACCTCTCAATTACAAGTTCAGTTCCACATCCGCACTCCCTACTATCTGCAAAGAATTTTACAGTTAAGTATCCACCAAGAATTGCGATAACCGTGGAGGCGAAAATGAAAATTGGATCAAAATTTACGATCAACAGTGAAACATGGTTTAAGATTCTATATATGCAGACCATGACAAATACAGCTAAACCAATCACAAAACCTAAGAGTATAGGCAAAAGCCAATACTTTTCCAACTCGAGAAATCTTCCACGGCAAAACGTCAACACCACTCACCTAAAATGCCCATTGGAAACAAATTGGGAGATATAAGGATTCCGTTCTACTCCAGCGTTAACTTTCATCCCTTCACTCTCATACCCCTTGACCACTATTACTAAACGATGTTACATACGTCTTCCTAGCATCATTTACTTCTGAAATCTTTAAATCGTTTCACGGTAATGAGCAGTATTATGAGTGCTATTGATTCAATGGATATGGTGAATAATGATAGGTAGCTGGTGAGATTTTGGTAGAGATAACCATAAGCTATTGTTCCAGCCATCCAAGCTGTCCCATAAAATAAGCCGAAAACACCATAACCATATGCCCTCCCCTCAGGTGGTAAGATGTCGGCTATTGCTGCACGTGCAGTGCTCTCATATATCCCCATCACAACACCCCAAAAGATACTTGCAAACAACACTGAAACAAAGCTCTTCATAAAGATCATTGGAACTATTAACGCAGCGGATACTGGCGTTATGAGTAATGATACTAAACCAATTTTATCATATATCAATCCAACTGGAAATGCTAGGAGACCATCAACAAGCATGGCTACTAGGTACATTGTGGATATCAGATAATCGGGTAGTATGTTTTCTGCCTTAAAGATATATGACACATTAATCCAATGAATGAAGCCAAAGGCCACAATAGACATAGAAATAGTATAAAGCCAGAAAACATCGTTGAGAACAGCCCCACTCTTTGAAAGTGGAATAGCCTTCTCAGCCGCCTTAACCCTAGGATATTTCATATATGCACCCAAAAGAAATAGTATAGAAGCCATTGCTGGCAACGCTAATACTAGAAAAGCCAATGCATAACTATTGCTTCTAAAGAGTACCACTGAAACTATTAAGGGCCCTAAAACTGCTCCTGCTTGATCAAGAGCTTCATGAAGCCCAAAAGCTTTACCCCTACCAATCTCCTCAGTAACTTCCGATAATATAACATCTCTAGTAGGTGTTCTCAACCCCTTACCCATCCTCTCTAGGAATATGAGGAGGATTGCTATTTGCCATTGGCCGGAGAAGGCTAGGAGGGGGACAACCATCAAATTTAATATATAACCCATAAAGGTTAATCCCCAATAACCCTTACTTGACTTAAAATATCCTGCCAAAATACCACTAACAAATCTCATGATGTATCCTAAAAACTCACCAATACTGGCTAGGCTTGCAAAAACAGCGGTGGCGCTAAGCACTTCTAAGTATGCTCCGGAAATAGACCTAGCCCCCTCATAAGTCATATCAGCGAAAAGAGAGACTAGGGATAACAAGATAAACGTTATTAAAGACGCCCTACTTAAATCTCGAAAACCCATCCCCAACCCCCAACCAATTTGTAATAATAAAGGTTTGCCCTCTGCTTAAATTATTTTTCTTTCTATTATTCCCCTCACCCCTATTGATAAAGTGGATTAATGAAAGTGTTACATTAAATATGTATCACAGTGAGCTGACAATAACAATACATAGAGCTATAAAATCGAGTAGATAAGTATTAAGTTGTGTTTTAATGTTAATTTATCGTGGTATTGTAATTGTGGATGGGCCCGTAGCTCAGTTTGGATAGAGCACTGGCCTCCGGAGCCAGGGGTCCCGGGTTCAAATCCCGGCGGGCCCGCCATTTCAAGCTCGAGCTCCTCTCTTTGATAACAGTAGTTTGAAAGGTTTTCAACTTAATTCAACTAGTAATGCTTTTAATGTCATGAAAGAAGCTATTGTGAATTATGCTACAGAAATCTTTATTAACTTATTTATTTACCTACCTACTGGAGTTAGTATGGTTAGGAAGAAGACGAGCATATATGTGGATGAGGAGGTTTGGATGGAGTTTAAGAGGTATGCAGTAGATAAAGGGGTGGATGTGAGTAGCCTCCTTGAGGAAATATTAAGGGAAGAGCTATTGAGCCATATTGATGATGCATTAAGCAAGATTGCAGGTTCAGAAGATTATCAGATAAACTTCGAACCCATAGAACCTAGGGGTTCTGTAAGTGCCCTAATTAGGGAGATGAGAAATGAAAGAGCGAGTGGCTTACCTCGATAGCAGCGCTATTATAAAAAGGTATATAAAGGAGGCGGGGAGCGAATTCGTTAAACAACTTTACCAAGGGGCTTATATTGGAGAAGTTAAAGTATGTTTTAGCATATGGAACGTTGGTGAAGTTCTAGGAGCTCTAGACAGGGCGATGTGTAAAGGTAGATTGACTGAAGAGGAATATGCCACTGCTAGGAGGAGATTTCTATTAGAAACTAGAAGATTAATGAAACTCAAACTCTTACTAGTAGTTCCGCTTAAAGGGAAGTTGTTAGTTGAAGCTTGGAGAATCGTAGAGAAGCATCACATATATCAAGCAGATGCCTTACAAATAGCTACTGCAAAACAGATAGCATGCACGGAGTTCCTAACAGGGGATGTTACACTGCACAATATAGCTTTAAAAGAGGGGTTAAATAGCATATGTTTAAGTTAAAAATGTGTATGGGATAATGGCCTCTGAAGTCAGGGTCCCGACTTTAAATCTGGCAAACCTCGATGCCTTTTGGTTTTAAACCTTTATACTGATGAATGTAAAAGAAAGCTGGAAACTAAATAAAATCTATCCCTTTTGAGAGATCTTTATGATGTTTTCAGCGTTTTTATGTAGTATTCTTTCCCTTTCCTCTTCATTGAGTGGAAGTCTTTTAATTAAATTTATCTGCATTTTCGCACCAAGCTCTTCCGGGGTGCAGCCTAAGATTGTGTCGCTTCCGAAGAGGAACTTCTCTGCACCTAGCAATTTAATGTATTCTGCCAATCTTTCCATACCTATTTCACGTGAGATCGTTATTATGCTGTAGGATACATCTAAGTATACGTTCTTATGGGTTGCTATTCCTAGGAATTCTTTGAAGTAGAGTAAGCCTCCCATATGTGCGTATATCAATTTTACTTCGGGGGCGACGTAGGGTAGGAGTGCATAATCCTCTAGCGTATTAATCCATGGGATGTAAGGAGACTTAAAGTAGAGTGTGGATTCATCAATCCATAATGCATGTATAACAACTGGAATACTTAATTCACCAGCTACATGCAATACTTTCCAGACATGCGGATTCCTTAAGCAGAAGCCTTGAAGATTTGGATGCAACTTCAACCCCTTCAAGCCCAAGTCTAAAATAGCCCTCTTAAGCTCTTTCACTGCTTTATCATAGGGGTTGGGAACCGTGGAGGCAAAGCCGATTAATGTTTTTGGATCAACCTCCACTATCTTGTAAATGTAATCATTGGAGATGTATGGAGCTATTGGCAAAACGACAACTCTTGAAATACCATTCCCATTTGCCCATTCAAGTAATTTCTCCCCAACGATCCTAGGGTTTACCCCTTTATCTTCGGCATCAAGGGGTGGGTGAACATGAACATCTATAATTTGAGACATATATACCACTAGTAAAAGTATCACTTTAAATTCTTAATTGAATTACCTTCAGGCAAAAGAGTTAGATTCGTTTGGTAATGAAGAACTTAATTAAAATATATATCTTTAAAAATGCAGCTGACATGTTATTTATACTGCAGGATTAAAGCTTCCATCAAATATTATTTTAACGGGGGCAGGATAAGTTCCGCTAAGCCGCATACTTACAGCAAAAACCGAGTTGCAGCAGAGAAATGCATTAAAATCCACTTCTGCCAATTACAAATATTTTGCACTTTGCACTAGGAAGTTTTAAATTCATGGAATAAGATAGTGGTTAAAATATGAGGGGGAAATTTCCCAATACTGCGGAACGGCAACGTGTGGAAATAAAAAGGACGTCTAGGTTTAGCTTTAGCTTCAAATGGTATAGGCTACTTAAGATTTTAAAACCCTATTGGAAGCCTTTCTCCATAAGTATGATTCTATTTTTCATTTCAACGGCTATTAGTCTCCTACCCCCATATATCACCAAGGAGATTATAGACCGCGTCTTGATACCCATGAGCAATCTCAATCTCCTCGTATACTATGTTGTTCTTCTAGTGGTTTTGCAACTGGTTGGAACTATTACTTCCATTGGTAGAAGATACATTATGACTGTTATTAGTAACAGGGTTACATTGGATATGAGGAATGATGTTTATAAAAATTTGATGGCTTTAAGCCTGGACTTTTATGATAGAAGCATGACGGGAGATATTGTCGCAAGAATCTTTGATTATGTTAGGCAAATTAACGCCTTCCTAACCGATGGCTTCCCCAACTTACTAACGAATATATTAACGTTAATTGGAATACTGATAGTGGTTTTTGCATTAAACTTGAAATTAGCTTTAATCTCTCTACTCTCCGTCCCAATAGTACTATTAAGCTTATGGGCATATCAAAAGAGGGCCTACTTCATATTTATGAGGGTTTGGAAGGCTACCTCAAACTTCATGTCTCATGTCACCTCCATAATTTCATCCATAAGCCTCGTCAAAGTTCTTGGAAGAGAAAACGTTGAAATTGAGCGTTTCAAGAGATATGCTGGGGAAATTTACGATGCAAATATAGATCTAGCTAAATTGAATATACCATTCTCTGAGGCTATAAATTACATAATGAGCCTCTCTCAGGTAATTGTGATGTTTATAGGTGGATTTATGGTTATTAATGGGGAAACCACCATTGGAACCATAACAGCAGTTCTCAGCTATCTCTCAAGAATTTATGGTTCAATCCAGTTTCTAGGCACCTTCTCAACCCAGTATGTGCAAGCTGAAACAGCCTATGAAAAGATCTTGGAAGTTCTCGAGGTTAAGCCATCAGTTTCCGAGTCACCTGACGCTGTGGATGTTAATATTAGAGGTAGAATTGAAGTGGAGGATGTATACTTCTCCTATATTAAGGGGAATCCCGTTCTTAGGGGGTTATCCCTAAAGGTAGAGCCAGGGGAGGTTGTTGGAATAGTTGGACCTAACGGTGCTGGAAAAACTACTCTCGTAAGACTTTTAACACGCCTCTACGATCCTGAAAGGGGACGGATTCTTTATGATGGGGTAGATTTACGGAAGATAAGGTTTAGATCTCTTAAGGATCAAGTTGTAATGGTATCCCAGGAGCCATTGCTTCTACCCGGTTCAATTGCCCTAAACATAGCCTATGGATCTAGAAATGTGAAACCGATAGACGTTATTAGAGCTTCCAAGATGAGTTATGCTCATAACTTCATAATGCGCTTACCACTAGCCTACGATACCGATATAGGAGAGGCGGGAAGGAGGCTCTCAGGGGGGCAAAAGCAAATGGTCTGCATTGCCAGAGCATTAATTAAAGCGCCTCCGGTACTAATTCTGGATGAAGCCACTTCCAATGTAACCATTGAGTTGGAGCAAATGATAATAAACAACGTTTTAGGATTTACAAGAGATTCAACATTGATAATAATATCCCATAGACCTACTTTAATAAAATATGTGAATAGATTGATTGAAGTGGATTATGGTAGAATCGTAAATGAGTTAGAGGGGCAGCTCAAGGAGAGACCTAACTTCGACGTTGATAAGATAGTAAGTGTCCTAGACCCAAAATCCATTCATATTGAACTTAATGAATCAAGTTTAAATGTAAAGCTTGGTGAAGGAAGAATTATTGAGGGGGTTGCAGCTAGACTTCCATTTCCATTATCATATCCAAATATGGTGATCCTCTACGACTCTAAGGGAGGGGAAGTTGGAATAATAGAAGATTATACCCGTATGGATGATGAAAGCATAAACGCATTAAAGATGCATCTGCAGAAGGAATACAACTTCATAAATGTTAAGAAAATAGTGAAGATACTCCCACTGGGCGGGCTGGGTGGCGGAATGGGGCGTCCTATGGGAGGACGTGGGAGAACTGGAAATGTGCTGTTGATTCTTGAGGGGGAGAATGGAGAAATTATGCAGGAGGTTGTTCCAACCAACATGATAACAATTAGCGGTGAAAAAGTCACCATACCAACCCCTCAAAGGTTTTACATAATTAACATGAAGAACTTAAGCAAAACCGTGAGAAACGGTTTACGCTCATTAGCTTTACAAACAGAAAATCCATGGGAACATTTAGAAAAAGCTTATTCAAATCAACCTGAAACCAAGAGATAAAAGTATACAAGTAGTAAGGGGGATTCCTAAACTTTGGCACATGAAAAAAGCTTTAAAAGTTATTGTAAGAAGAGGAGGGGAGGGGATTTATGCCATTAAAATCTCCACCTGAAATTGCGAGTGCCATATGTAAAGTTGGGGTAGAGAAATCCAAACTACCTTTGGGCAAGATGTTTGTGCTTGGAATGCTTGCTGGAGTTTATATAGGTTTTGGATGCCAATTGATGATAACTGTAACGCAGGATTTGGCTTCAATCAGCCTCGGCCTTTCACAATTGTTGGGTGGAGCAGTATTCTCAGTGGGCTTGATGCTTGTCGTGATCGCTGGAGCTGAACTTTTTACGGGTAATTGCCTAATGACGATACCGCTCTGTAGTGGAGAAATAGATTGGAGGGGGCTGACTAGGAATTGGATAATCGTTTACATATCGAATTTCATAGGATCTGTATTGCTTGCCTCCATAGTTTTCCTTAGTGGACTGTATTCGATGGGAAATTATGCTGTTGGTGTAAGGGCTATCTCAATAGCAAACATGAAGGTGAACCTTCCATTCATACAGGCGTTAATGAGGGGGATTGGATGCAATTGGCTCGTTTGCTTAGCAGTTTGGCTTGCAAACTCATCAGATACCGTAACTGGTAAAATACTCTCATGCATATTCCCAATAATGGCTTTCGTTGCAATTGGATTTGAACATAGCGTCGCTAATATGTACTTCATTCCAATGGGGATTTTCCTAAAGGGGGTTCCTGAAATTATGGCTAGAGTTAGAGAGCCCATAACCAACCTCACATGGGAGGGCTTCTTATGCAACAATCTCCTACCAGTAACCATTGGGAATATTATTGGAGGCGGCTTTTTCGTTGGAATGCTCTATTGGTATGCATACTTAAGGAAATGAGGGGAGATGGAAAGGCTCATTCAACCCCCATTTCATTTTTATGGAGTAAAGGAAGCTAATGCTTGTATTTCATAAGTTTCCCACGAAGCATATATAGAATTACTGAAAATGCTATTGCCATCATTATCAAAAATTCTAGGAAAATGCTTCCAGTAACAATGTAACCATACATGAGAATTATAATAGAGCCAATTATGGATAGTATATTCAATATTGTTTTCAGTTTAGGCTTATCCATGGCAATTGTAGATGACATTATAAGCATGGTTGTGGTGAAGCATAAAGCTGAGCCGAGGGTTAATGTAATGGTATCGCTGGAAGAAAAGCCTTCGAAAATCATGAATAATCCAAGTACAATCCAAAAGAGGTAGGTGAAGCTGATAGAATCCTCCATTCACAACACAAAAAAATATAAGAGTGTCACAGAATTTAAGTATTAAGTGTGTTAACCAAATAACCCCAAAATTGTTTAGGCTTGATTCTATATGGTGGCTGAATTGGGGGAATTGATGCTTGCTGGGAATATTGTGAAGTTGGAGAAGTTGATTGAAGAGTTAAAGGAGCATACAAACCTTTTAAAGTGGTGTTTTAAGAGGTTAATTATACCATTTATTGGATTTATGATTATATTAAGCTTAATGTGGAATGTGGATGTCATGGGGTTGATGCTATTCTCAGCCATAACCTTCTTTTACGGTGGATTTCTACCAGACATAGATATACTTGTAAGGAAAACGGAGAATCAATATGAAGAATCATTGTGGTATGAAAAATACATGTATCTTTCCATAGCTCCAATAATATTGTATTACAGTTTGATCGGTAGAGCTAAACCAATATATTCGGTTAAGAGTAAATGCTTCCATAACGTTGAATCAGCATTTATTTATAGTTTGTTAATCTTTTTGATTTCATGTATTTTCTGGCATGAATTTTGGATGAGGATCATTCCATCTGCAACTGGCTTCATGGGATACTTGACACATTTAATTGTGGATGGATTTATAGGTATAGCTAATGAAAAACGTGAAAGGATGTATTATTGGTTTAGTTTGAAAAGTGATGCCATAGTTTTCGATGATAATTTAGTAATGGAATTCTATAGTTTCCCCATGGGATTCGAGAAGCCTGTAATTCTCCAGCTTATGTAGATCCCTAAGCTCATCAATTATGTCAGCATAATCCTTGGAAAACTTTACTTCAACTTTTAGTGGGCTACTTAAGCTTAACCCTAAACTCTTCTTCAAATTCCATATCTTGCTATTAGCGTTCATAAGCAATTCCAGAGGTTTAGATGGATAATTCCAATCACTCCTAGGATCTATAATTCTCTCGGCATGTATGCTTCTCTTAGAATAGAGCCTCCTCCATATGGAGTCCGTTATTATTGGCATTATTGGAGCCAACAATCTTAGGATATTGCTTAAAACTTCATGTAGAACATACCATGAAGCCCTCTGCTGCTCAGCTGGATATTTCCCATCGAAGTTGTAAGCTCTGGACTTCACAGCCTCAATATAATGTGATGCGAAAATGTTCCATGTGAAATTGTAAACTTCATTTGCAGGCGTGTAGACGTCCATGGAATTATATGCCGATATACATTTATCTAAGAGCATGTTTAAACTTGAGAGCATAGCCTTATCTAATGGTCTAAGTTCAATTTCACTTGGACTTGGGCGGGGGAATGATGATATGAATCTAGATATATTCCAAAGCTTGGTAACAAATAATGATCCAGTTTTAATTAGCTGTTCTGAAAACCTATAGTCGCTTCCAAGTTTGGAGGCTGAGGCAGCCCAAAATCTAAATGCATCCACACCATACTTCTTAATGTAGGGCTCTGGATCTATAACGTTACCCTTAGATTTATGCATAGCCTCCCCCTTCTCATCCAAACCCATACCACTAATCCTAACATACTTGAATGCAGGCTTACCCATCAATTGATAGACTCTTAGAACTGAGTAGTATAGCCAAGTCCTAATGATATCATAACCCTGAGGCCTAACAGCATTTGGGAATAGCTTATTGAATAGCTTATCATCACCATACCTTGAAACATATAAGACGCTTATGGAAGAATCAAACCATGTGTCAAGTACCTTCAACTCCCCCCTAAGCTTGTCCCTAGGAGCATTACATTTCGGGCATTGCTGGAATGGAGGTTCATCGATCCAAGGCCTATAATACCTTCCAGGCTCTGGCAATAGGATTTCACCACAATTAAGGCATCTCCAAATAGGGGCTTCAGTGGCATAATATCTATCCTTACTGATGGGCCAATCGGTGGATATGGATTCAATCCAATCCAAAAGCCTCCTCCTATGCTCCTCAGGATAGAATGTCATGAGCTGGGATACCCTCTTCAAATCCTCCTTGAAATCCAATTGCTTGAGGAAGTATTCCTTGGAATTTATGAATTCAATTGGGGTTCTACATCTCCAGCAAACTGGACGTTCATGAATGATATCCTCAACCTTAACTATCAATCCCAATGAGCGAAGCTCCTCCACAGTCCTTGTTCTAGCCTCTGTAACACTCAGCCCTTTAAGGAATCCTGAAAGCGCATTCATCCTTCCATCCTTATCAATTATAACCCTAGGCTCTAAACCCATATCCCTAAAAATCTTTACATCCACATTATCGCCATAGCTACATATCATGGCAAGCCCAGTTCCAAAATCCGGTTTAGCCTCCCCCCTCTCAACTATTGGAACTATTTGACCATAGATTGGGACCACTGCATGGAGACCCCGCAACCTCTTATACCTATCATCAAGTGGATTGTATATTACTATGGAGCATGCAGCTAAAAGTTCAGGTCTAGTTGTGGCTATAATTATGGCCTCACCAGTTTCATGAACTTTAAACTTAATGTAGTATAGTTTAGCTACATCAGACTTATACTCAAGCTCAGCATCTGCAAGTGTTGTCCTACAACGTGGACACCAATTTACAGGCCTCTCATCCTCATATATGAGTCCACGCTTAAACAATTCAATGAATGTTGCTTGAGTTATACGCCTATAATCTGGACTGTCAGTTCCATGAGGCCAATACTCAAAGCTGCATCCACCCCTAATTAACCCATCAACCAAAATCTTCTCCACGGAATCAAGTTCAGCCTTACATAATTTCAAGAATTCCAATCTACCGTTAGGTGTTGAGGCAAACTCATGTATGTTTAAATTGAATTTACGCTCCACTTGAACCTCCACTGGAAGACCATTCCTATCAGCGTAGAAGGGGAGTAGGACGTTATACCCCCTCATCCTAAAGTATCTTGCCACCATATCTATCTGCATGTAATGAGCCAAGTTTCCAACATTCCATGGACCTGAAGCATATGGTGGTGGCGTGTCGAAGACTATTACAGGCCTATCATCATTTGGATCATAATTGAACTTGTATACCCCCTCAGACCACCAAGACTCTATAATCTTAGATTCCTCAGCCCTATCCCAACGCTTCTCGGCTATAATGGGTTTAAACTCTTCACCAATAAGACTCACCAGTCAGCAGTAAACTATAGTTTTGGAATATGAAATAAACTTTTCGCAATCTACATTCTCTTAGGAGCCTCTACACCCAGAATCCCTAAACCATTTCTAAGAGTCTTCATAACCGATTTAACGAGCATAACCCTAGCATTCCTCAACCCCTCATCACCGCACTTTAAAACTGGAAGCTTATCATAGAATAAATTGAAATCCATGGCTAAATCGTTTAGATATGCGCAGAGGGATTCGAAACTCAATTTTGAAACGGCATCTGAAACGACTTCAGGGAACATGGCTAAATCCAGAATCAATTTACACTCCAAAGGATCCACAAGCTTACCAGCATCATAATTGCTGTAATCCCAATCCACCTTAACCATGATATTATATGCCCTTGCATGGGCATACTGTATGAATGGACCACTATTCTGATCGAAATCCAAAACCCTACTCCAATCAAAAACTATCCTCTTACTTGGCGATACTGAGAGCATGGCATAACGTATAGCGCCAACAGCCACAACCCTAGCTATATTCTCAACTTCAGACATATCCAAACCGGGATTCCTCTTCAAAACCTCAACCTTACATCTCTCAACAGCTTCATTGAGCAATCCATCAAGATCCACATATCTACCACGCCTACTGGACATTTTGAATCCAGGTAGATGAACCAGCTCATAGGAGTAGTGCAGTAGGTTTAGAGCGTAATCCATTAAACCCATACATGCCAATGCAATTCTCAATTGAAGTTGAGCTAGAGACTGCTCATTCCCAATAACATGTATAACCATATCAGCATCCCTAAACTGCCTTATCGTGTAAGCTATATCCCTAGTGGTGTACAGGGTTCTACCATCAGACCTCGTTAAAACGAGTTCTGGAAGCTCATGATGCTCATCAACTTTAAAAAGCTTCTTCAAACCCAAACTTCTACATGCAGACTCCACATCAAATACCCATACACCATTAAACTTCAAGTATCCAGTACCCTTAAGCTTCTCCAAAACCCTACCCACATCCCCACTCCAAACCACATCACTCTCCCAATCCCAGAATTCATGATGAACATTTATCTTTGAAAGAGTCTCCTTAAACCCCTCAATAACCATATTGCAAAGATCACGTATAACCTTCTTAGCATAATCAGCTCCACGCTCATAATCCAAATCAAGCTTATTTATTGAGGATGATGGGTCAGCATCAGAGTTAACGTAATCCAGCAATGCATCAAAGAGTTCAGGACTCCTACCCCTCAACTCATCGGCAACTGAAACCCACTCAGAAAGCTCAGCATTCAACTTTGAAATCTCATCTGGATTTGGATTCTGTGAAGATTTCAAAGCTGCCAATCTATCCTTCAACCTCCTAATCTCAACTAGGCAATTGGTTATGGCGTAAACTAAACCTATGAAGTGATCTGGCTTCAAATTCACTTTAACCCTATCCCTAATACCCATAAACCCATATGCCGCTATTGAAACTTGAAGGCCAACATCATCTATGTAGAAGTGAGTCCTAACCTTATGGCCAACACCCTTCAAAAGCCTAGCCAAACTATCCCCCAAAATAGCATTCCTACCAGCACCTATGTGAAGTGGATGTATGGGATTGGCACTGGTATGCTCCACAACAATCCTAAGAGGCTTATCCACAGGAATGAAGCCATAATTGTAATCTAAAACTTCAATGGATTCAAAGGTTAAGGATGCAAGCTTCTGATAATTAACCCTAAAATTCACATATCCACCGGAAGGCTCAACCCCACCTATAAGACTATAATTGGATAGATCAATCCCCCTAGATATCTTTAAAGCAAGATCCATAGGGCTTACGCCCAATGATTTAGCCAATGAAAAGGTGGGGAAAGCCATTTCAGCTGAAATACCACTGGGAGGTCTCTCCAAAAATATATTTGAAACACTAACACCAATCCCACTCAAAACCCTCGAAACCGCATCAGAACATTCAAACCTAAACTTCCCAAACGGATTGTATTCAACCATAAATCCCAAAAGGAGATTGTGGGAGGAGACATATAAAATTAGAGTTACAACTAAAACCAGGATGCTACCTCTCAACAGTGGGTTTTGGAGGCTTTAGGAGGAGGGAGGCAAAACCAGCGGCAATGGATGAGAATGAGAGGAATAGTAGTATCTGATCATAAGAGCCGAAGACCATGTACAAGTATCCAGTCAACCAACCTGATATTAATCCAGCCCAAGCCTTAGCAGTATAAGTTAAACCATAATTTGCAGTGGCATACCTAGAACCATAGTAGTCGCCTATAATTGATGGGTAGAAGGCGAAGGGTGAACCTCCAAACAAAGCCACAACAAAACTTAAACAAACAAACAAGAATGGATTAAAGCCTAAGAAGACTAAAGCCATGGTTGAGACACCCAATAACAGGTAGAAGATGAACATACACTTAACCCTACCAATCCTATCAGAAATGAATCCAGCAAGAATCCTACTCAAACCATTACCCACAGGGAACAATGTTAAAGCCAAATTCAGATAGTAACCTGAAATGCCGAAAGACCTTGCCAGAAACTTCAATTGAGCTGCAAATATCAAAACTATCGCCACAGTAAACGTGAAGGATACATATATGAGATACCACTGCCAAGTTGAAACCATACCCTTCATATTGAAATCAAAACTGGAGGAGGAACGTGAATGTTCAACCCTCCCCTCAGGATAAATATAAAATAGCGATGCAATAAGAGTAACCAATAGCATACTTAACCCTAGAATTTTCAGTGCAAAACTTAAACCATAAATTGATAAAAGCCATTGAATAATCAAATTGAATAATGCAGCTCCAGAACCAAACCCGAAAACCACGATTCCAGTGGCAAAACCACGCTTCTCAGGAAACCATTTAACAGCCAAAGCAGTTGAAATACCATAAAGTATTCCAACACCAAAACCCCCAAAACCATAAGCCAAATACAATAGCATTGGACTCCCAACCATAGATGAAAAGATTAAACCAAAACCGCAAACAATTGAAGCAACCATTGAAACCTTCCTAGCACCATAATTATCAGCTAGGAAACCAGACAATGGTTGAATGAATGTTGCAGTATAAGTGAATATTGTGAAAGCCAAACCCACAGTGGCAGCATCCCAGCCGAAAGCCATTGAAAAGGCATCTGCAAATAGAGACCAGGAATACTGATAAACACTAATAAACATCATCACAACAACTGCGAAGAGCAGTATCAAAACCCTACGCTCCAAAACCAAACACCCAAACTAAAACCATTAAACTTAAATCCAAATATAAAAGAGTAGCGGAACTCAAGTGGATAATGCAATTGAAGATTAAAAATGTTGAATGTGCAGGATTGGTTATGGCACTGTGACGCTTTTAGCTAAATTCCTAGGTTTATCAGGGTCAAGCCCCCTCTCAACAGCAACATGGTATGCAAAGAGCTGTAATGGAACAATATATGGTATTGGACTTAAGATATCCGGTATACCCTTAGGCATAGGTATATGGTGATCAGCCAATCCAATGATCTCCCCATCATCCTCCTCACATAAAGCTATGACTTCAGCCCCCCTAGCCTTCATCTCCATAATATTCCCAACAATCTCCTTCCTAGTGGAATCCCTTGGAGCAATGAATATCACTGGAACCCCCTTCTCAACAATACTTATTGGGCCATGCTTAGATTCAGCTGCACTGAAAGCCAGTGAGGGGGTGTATGTTATCTCGAGAAGCTTCAATCTACCCTCAAGGGCTGTGGCAACATTTATCCCCCTACCAAGGAATAGGAATAAATTCTTCTTAGCATAACGTTTAGCTAGAAGCTTAACATTATCAGCACAGGAATTTAAAACCCTACCAATAACTTCAGGCATACCCTTAAGGCTATCCCTAAGTGAATCCGACTCCTGCTGGGAAAGCTTCCCCCTCAAATTTGCAACCCTCATAGCCAATTGAGCTAAAACGATGAGCTGGGAAGTGAATGTCTTCGTGGCTGCAACACCAATCTCAGGGCCAGATTGCTGAACAATGTAAGCCCTTGAAACCCTAGTGAGAGTTGAACCAACAGTGTTGGTTAAGCCTAGAACCGTGGCAGCCCTCATCCTAGCATGATCCACAGCCCTCAAAACATCATAGGTCTCACCAGACTGACTCACTGCCAAAATGACATCATCAATGCCAACGGAATCACCATACTGCTCCAGAAACTCAGAAGCCACCACTGGGAAGGCTGCAACCCTAGCAATCTTGGAGAACATGTATGAAGCAGCTAAACATGCATGATATGAAGTACCGCAAGCCACCAAGAAAACCCTCTCACCACGATCAATAAATCTTGAAAGCAAATCCAAATACTGCTCCTGAAGTCTAAGGGCATTCCTAAGACTCAGCGGCTGCTCATAAATCTCCTTAAGCATGAAGTGTGGGTAACCTTGCTTCTCAGCCAACTCAATACTCCAATCCACAGTGAAAGGCTTCTTAGGGACAAATTCACCATTGGATATCCTCCTAAACTCAACGCCGCCAAGACTTAGAACTGCTATTTCACCATTATCCATGGAGATAAAGTTCCTAGTATATTCGAGGATTGCAGGTATATCTGAAGCGCAATAGTATGCTCCATCACCAATCCCAACAATCAATGGACTCTCATTCCTAGCGCAAATTATCTTTTCAGGCTCAACCGTCGAGATGACTGCTATGGCATAAGAGCCCCTAAGCCTCCTAACAGCTTGGAGGACAGCTTCATAAAGATTTAAACCAGACTTAACCCCCTCCTCAATCAAGTGTGGGATAACCTCAGTATCTGTTCTTGAAGTGAATTTATGCCCCCTATCCTCAAGCTCCCTCCTCAACTCCAGGAAGTTCTCTATAACACCATTATGTACAACGGCAATTGTACCACTACAATCCAAATGTGGATGAGCATTCTCCCTACTTGGAGCACCATGAGTAGCCCACCTAGTATGAGCTATACCCAAACTTCCAGGCATATCCATAAAATTTAGCCTAGAATTAATATCATCGATCTTACCGGAATCCTTCTTCAAATACAATTTACCGCCATAAATGGTAGCCATACCAGCAGAATCATACCCCCTATACTCAAGCCTCTTCAAACCACTAAATAGTATTGGAGCCGCCAAACCACTGGAGAGTATACAGCCAATTATGCCACACATCCCAATACACCAAGTAAACTTGTTTTAAGTAAAAAACAGTTAAAATAATTTCTACGAAACAAACTTAAAAGCTTTACCATAAGATAGTAATAGGCTCAAATAACGTTAGCCAAACATCTAAATAGGTAATTCAATTGACTTAAAACTGCAAGTGATATTATCGATGAACGCATCCTAGAACCAATACCCCTTGAAATTGAAACCCAATATACTAGCATTGCAGAATAAACTTCGAGGGGGAGGTTGAATAAAACCCTACTCTGAAGCATACCATCGAGGAATGGGTAGGCAATTGAAGATGCAATTACCGTAAACCTCAAAATATCATCACAAACCCCACGGGACGGAGCCAACAGAGCCATTAAAGCTGAAATTAACGTGAAGAAGTTAAGTTGGAAGCCACCATAAAGTATGAAGCCAATGAAGAATGAGTTATACCAGTAATTGTATAGGTTGCTGAGATTTAAAGCCCTAAACAAACCATAAATAACCCAAAACTGACTCCCACCGGGAATTAGGAGGACTAAAGCCAGGGGGATTGATGGAGCCAACATCAAAAATACACCATAATACTCCCTTAAAACCCCAACAACCCCCCTAAACTTGAACATGGAGTATAAGAGGAATAGGGCTAGGGAACCTGAAAACTGAAAATAAGTCCATGGGTGAATAAGTAAAGCCAAATTATAGAGGACCACAGCAAAAATCAATGCAACCCTAGACTTAGAATGGAGATGCAAAAACAATAGGGATAATGATAGGAATATGAATATCAATGCAGAAACATTGGCTAGAAAGTATGAATACATGTTAACTGAAATCTTAAACCCAATGGAAGTGAATAAAGCGGAAGTGGAGGCCAACCTCAAATCCCCAAAACCCATCCAAACAACCATGAAAATTGAGAAGACCAACAATGGGTTAAGTATGATTGGAGCAAAAGTCACGGTAGTCCTAACATCAAAACCAAATAAACACTTAAACACGTATAGAATTGGAATGAGGAGAGGCCTAGAACCACCAAAGAATCTGAAGACACTCCAAGGATTAGCTTCAAACCCCCTCAAAGCCTCCTCATAATACCTGAAATCAACACCCACAGGATAGAAGTTTGGATTTAAGGATGGAATATAGGGGTATAGAGATGCTGCAACGGAAATCACAATTGACGCTGAGAGAATAGCGAAATCCACAATAGATTTACGTGAAAACAAACCATCAATCGCTAAACCCCCAAACCTAATGTTAAAGAAGCTTAGCAATGGCTTAAGAATCCAAAAGTATAACATGAAAACCAACACCATCGGAGACAAGGAGGAAAGCAGCGATGATGACAGCAACTCGAGGAAAGCCAAATCATAAATTAATGGGACTTTAAGATTCAAAGGATACAGGAAAACCCAATAAACTAGGCTTATGAACTCGAAAATGCATAGAATGATTATCATTGAGAGAACTGTCCAACCATCAAAACCAAACTCATATACAAACAATATGAAGGTGGAGAAGGCATAAATTAAAGCAGCCCACCCAAAACCCAAAATGACATAAGAAGCCAATGCAACGACTATTGAGGTTAGGGAAGCATAAAACCCCCTAAAAACCATGTAGAGCAATAAAGTTGAAGAGAAGATTACACTTATAAACCATAGGGGCTGAGGGGCATCAAACCTAACCAAACTAGTAGCCCTATGAATTGTAACCCAACAATTAAACCCAAATAGATCCGAAAAGAGTAATAGGGAAACAAAAATGTTGAAAGCAGAAATGAAGTTTATAAGCCTATTAAAATGGGAAGTGGACATAAGGAAACACCAAATAAAAAATTTGGGGGTTTAGGGTGCACTGGCAGCCCTAAAATCTCCTACTCAATATGATTATTATCACCAACACCACTATCAATACCACTACTGGTATTATTATCGTGTAAGACCATGTTGGAACGGGGGGTGCCGGTGGAGCCTCAACGGTAACAGTAACCTCAGTGGAAGATACACCCTCACAAACAGCCTTAAACTTATAGCTACCAGCAACATTTATCTGATATGGGAATACAGCCTTACCATCAGAATTAGTGTACCCCTCTAACTGCTTAGTCCCATCCACATACAACTCAACCTTCCTATTAGCCATAACATTACCATACTGATCCTTAACCACAACAGTCACAGTGACAGACTCGCCAGTATTAATCTTAGTCCTATCAACACTAATGGAAACTGATGTAACCACTGGTGGAGGAACATACTTCGAAACAGTTATGGTGATCGTTGGAGACTTAACAGCCCCAGAGGCAACATAAACTGTGAAGCTACCGAAATCGTTGAATGTATACTTGAATGTGGCTGTGCCTGAGGAGTCTGAAACCTTAGAGTCAACCTTAACACCATTCACATACAAATCCAATGTTACACCAGCCATCCCAAAACCATACTGATCCAAAGCAACAGCGGAGAACATTACGGTTTTATACTGAATTATGGACGTGGCATTCGCAGATAAAGTTATGGACGTCAATGCAGGGGGAACCTTAGCCACAGTGATAGTTACAATGTTCGATGAAACCCCAGCTGAAGATGCATATACGCTGAATGTACCAGCATTATTGAATACAACTGTAAAGAGGGCTTTACCATCAGAGCCAGTGGTCCTAGTGGCATACCTAACTCCATCCACAAGCAAATCCACATCCACACCAGCCATAACATTACCATACTGATCCTTAACAGTAGCCGTAAACCCAACAGCCCCACCAGCCAATACATTAGTGACATTTGCAGCGAGCAATATTGAGGAAACTTTTGGTAAGGCTATTATATTAAATTGACATGTTACAAGGTTGCCAGTATAGTCATCCTTAGCGTAAACAGTATACGTGCCAATAGGCCAATCCATGGGTATGGTTATACTCACACTTCCAGAACCAGTGGAACTTGCCGTCAGCTGATAAACAAACCTAACGTTATTGGATGGATCATTAACTTGGATTGCAACCACCCTATTAGCAGTAGCCCCACTAACAGTGATCGTTAATGTGGAGCCAGGATAGTAATTGTCCTTATCAGTTTTAACTTGAAAACCATTTGCAAAAACTGGTTTAGTGGGGAGAAACATGTACACTAGGAATAACGCTAGAATTATGATGGAAGTGAGCTTTCTGCATTCCAATACTTCCTCCCCCCTATCCAGTCACTTGGAATGTTAATGTTACATCTCCACCCAGTATTACGCCACCCTTATCTAACCAATTACTCCAAAGGAATATTTTCACAGTATATGTTCCTGTTGGAGCATTTGTAGGTATACTATAGCCTATGCCTGCAGTGGAAGTTCCTCCTGGAGGAATTTCATGACCCACAAACCCTATAAACACTGGAGTATTCCCATAGAATATCTCGACAATGTATAGGTATTTTGTTGACGTGGTGTAATAGTAGTAGTAGGTGTTATAGTAGTAGGCTGTGGCCATCTCTACTGTGGCATTAACCATGACCATCTCCCCACGGGCGAAACTTGTCTTAGGAGTTCCAACTCTATCGGTGATTGCGCTTCTAGTTATCATTAGGGGTTTACCCTGCTCAGGGGCTATGAAGGCGAATAGGCCACTAAGATATGTGGAGAATAATACTCCGAAGGCTATTAGTGATATTACTATGACTGCTATACGCTTCTCATCTAAAACAATCTCAATAACCTTCTCATCTCCTCCACTCAAATCCACATCACCAAAATTTAAACCAACAAAGTATTATGAAAGTGTTTAAATATAAAACTTTCCGTTAAAAAATGGAAATTTTAATTTAGAATGGTCTGCCAAATAAATACCCCCTAGATTTAGCCTCAATTATGTATTTTACAAGATTCTCAGAGGCTTCATCAAGTAGCCTCTCACCAAGATCTAAACTAGCCTTGGATGGATCGCCTAAATACCCCATCCCACCAGTATGACTCCACATATCCATTAATGGTATCTGCACCTTAGATTTTATGGAAACATATTTTGAAGTAGCTTTGACTGCTGGAACCTCTCGATGATCAGTGCTTGGTTTGAAATTCAAGTTTATTATTATTGATGTCTCCATCGGACCTGCATGATCGGTAAACCCCTCAGATATAAGGTCAAACCAATTTACAATGGCCACCATAATTGAATCTTCATCCCTAAGCTTAATTGCCGCAGCCTTCAATGGAGCTTCATTCCCACCATGACCATTCAACAGCAATATATTTTTAAAACCACAATTTGCAAGGGATTTACAGACATCATATATCAATTCAATCATAGACTCACAGCATAAGCTTATAGTTCCGGGAAAATTCAGATGCTCACCTGAACATCCAAACCTAATTCTAGGCCCAATCAAAACCCTAAAACCTAAACTTTTGAGCTTCACGGCAGCCCTCAAAGCTATGGCTTCAGCTATCATAGTATCCGTCGATAATGGGAGATGTGGGCCATGGGACTCCATAGACCCCACTGGAACTATAACTACACACCAATCGCTGAGGAAACTATTCAAATCCTCGTAGGTTAAATCTTCAATGAACAATTTATCCACAGCAACCACATGGATAAGTTAATCTCCAAATTAGGCATATAAATTATTGGGTGAATAATGTGGGGAAGCTTAGGATAGGTGTTTTGGGTTCAACCCGTGGAACTGATTTGGAGGGGATATTTAAAGCAATAGATGAGGGGAAACTTAGAAATGTGGAGATAGCATGCGTGATAAGCAATAAGAAGGATGCATATATACTTGAGAGAGCCAGGCAGAGGGGGGTTGAAGCAATATTCATAGATCCAAAGGGGAAGGATAGGGAGAGCTACGATAAGGAGGTTGCCGCAGAACTGGATAAACGTGGAGTTGACTTAATACTGCTAATAGGTTATATGAGAATACTTAGCCCATGGTTTGTAAACAAGTATAGGTGGAGGATAATGAACATCCACCCATCACTACTACCAGCCTTCGCAGGTGGAATGGATCTAGAAGTACATAAGGCAGTATTGGATTATGGAGTGAAAATTACTGGATGCACACTACATTTTGTGGATGAGGGTGTGGATACTGGACCAATAATACTCCAAAAAGCTGTACCAGTGGAGGAGGATGATACACCGGAAACATTAAAGACAAAAGTTCAGAAAGCTGAGCAAGAGATCATAATTGAAGCCATAAAACTATTCCAGGAGGGGAGACTAAAAGTTGAAGGTAGGAGGATAAAGATACTCCCAGCAAAAACAGACATAGAACATAAATTGAGTATAGGAATGAAGTTGACGGAAGAATATAAGGTGGAGGAGGAGCATGCAGCTAAAAACGTGGGATCAGGGGAGGTTAAGGTTTTATCAACACCATCAATGATTGCATTCATGGAGATAACGTCAAACAAACTTGCACAACAACACCTACCAGAAGGGTATGTGACTGTTGGATCTGGAATTAGTGTGAGGCATTTAAATCCTGCACCTATAGGCGAGAATATCAAAGTAACTTCAGAAATAATTGGGATAGATGGGAGGAGGATAAAATTCAAAGTGACGGCAACATGGAGGGAAATATTGATTGGCGAGGGGGAACATGAGAGGGTAATAGTTAATGCAGAAAACTTCATTAAAAAGCTATCTGAAAAGTTACGTGTATAATAAGCTTGGGGGAGTTGAATGCGTAGGAAACGTAAATCCGTATTCGATGAATTCTTCGGGGAATCATTATTCGATGAATGGGATGAGATATTCAAGAAATTTGAAAATCTAAACATACCAAGCGGCTACTCAATATCAATAACACAAACAGGGGATAAAACTGAGATACACGTGAAAGCAGGTGAAGATGTAGATGTTGATGAATTGAAGAGGGAATTGGAATCAAAGTATCCAGGAGCAAAAATATACATAGAGGGAGGGAGGAGATCGAGGATGATAGAGGAAATAAGCGAAAGTGAAGAGGAGGATGCTAAGAAGAGTGAAAGGAAATGTGAGGGAAGAGAGGAGGATACTAACATAATGAATATTCTGAAGAGGGGTAAAGCCGAAATAAGGATCATAGATGAAGATGAGGAGGATAGGGGAAGGAGAGATAAGTGAGAGTAAATCATATATAGAGAGTAGGCAAAATTACCTATCGTGAAAACTAGGCAATTAGCTTTAACTGCAAATCTAGCAGCAATTCCAGTGGCTTTAAGGATAATTAAGCATAATATTGTTGGAGCTATCCCAATAATAAACTTCCCAGTGGCATTTGCATTAATTTCAGGAGCCCTCCTAGGACCATTAAATGGATTCATAGTGGGATTGCTCAGCTTCCTAGTTTCAGACATATTCCTAGGATTGGGATACTGGACTATATTCACAAGCTTAACATGCGGAATTATTGGGTTAATAGGTGGATTGATGTGGAGGGGGAGAAACCCATGCAGATTAGAATTATTGGCGGTAACATTGATGTTAACCTTCACATACGACATATTAACATCGATACTGCTTTATGCAATATTCATGCCCCTCCAAGAAGCTGTAATTATGGGTTTAATTGGATTATTCCTACCAGCAATGGGTGGAACCCTCTACGCCATGGGGCCAATAGTTGAAGTGTCAACGGCAATCCTAGTATCAATACTACTACCAAAGGTTAGGGGGGTGAAGATAAATGAGGGGTAAAATATACTGGACCATAATAATCATACTATTCATATGGGCTTTATCATCCACAGCAATCGCCACATACTACTACACAAAAACAATGGAACTATCATCATATGCTAGAAACCTGGAAGAAACCATAGGGCAAGTTAAAGTGTACATGGAAAAACTAACATCAAACGTGATGGAGGCCATGGAATATGCTAGCTTAAGTGGAAACCAAGAAATAGCAAAAGCAATAGAAGAAATTGGAAATGACACCATAAAAGTGAATAGGGTATTGGGTGGGGAAGTCAAGGTAAGGATACTTTTGGATTACGGTAATGGAAGCAGAATTTGGTATAATGAAACAATAATAAGCAATGGAGAAACCCTATTTAAAGCCATGACAAAAGCACTGAAGATGACATATAAGACATATCAATATGGGGTATTCATAGAATCCATAAACAACGTATACAACGACCCAAACAGAAACATGTACTGGATGTGGTGGAGATGGGATTCGGAGAAGAAGATCTGGATCCTTGGATCAATATCATGCGACAAGTACATACCAGTAAATGGCGAAATATTCGCATGGAAGTATAGTAACGTAATGGAATGGCCTCCAAAACCACCATAACACTAAAATCCAGTTTAAATCACAATTAACATGTAATGCTCAAAAAATTAATGGGTGAAATGAGGGGAGGGAAGAGGGGGCCAACGCCGAAGATAGACCTAGAAGACCTAGCAACAGTACTAATAATGATAAAGCATAGTGGAGGGATGGGGAGATATAGAATATCTGAGGAAATGGAGATACCGGATGGAACCATAAGGGGGGTTTTAAAGAAACTTTCTGAAACAGGGATTTTGAAGGCAACTCCAAGGGGATGCGAATTAACGGATCTCGGGGAGAAAATGTTAATGGAATACTTGATTGAATTGGGAATTGATAGGATAGAGCTGTATGAGGGGGATAAATTCAGCCTCATAGCCCCAGGGAAAGCTAAGGTTTTAGCAATATTGAGGAGTGGAGCTGAAAAGGTTACGAATGGATTGATGCAAAGGGATGAAGCTGTGAGGGCTGGAGCTGATGGAGCTACAATAATAGTCAAGAGGATGGGGAGGATGCTGATCCCGGGAGTCGACATATCAAGGGAATTAAATGAACAGTTGAGGAAATTGGAGGAAATGTATGGTGTGGGGGAAGGTGGCGTAGCAATATTTTGTTGGGGGAAGAATTTAGCTAAGGCATTGAAGGGAGCTTTAAAGGCAGCTACAACCCTACAATGATGAGCAAAACACCTTTAAATTAAAACAACCATTAAGATTATTATGGTGAACATATGAGTCAAGAAATATTCAAAGATGAGAATATAAAGAAAATAGTTGAGAAGGTTAGGACTGTATGGGCGTTGGACATCGCAGACAGCCTAATGGGGTGGGACATAGAAGTCCTAATGCCACAAGAGGGAGCTACGGAGAGGGGGATAGCTAGAGCTGAACTTCAAGCATTAGGTCAAAGCATACTTAAATCAAAGGAGCTTAGGAGCCTAGTGGAAGAAGCTGAGAGGAATATTGGGAAACTAAATGATTATGAGAGGGGACTAATAAGGGTTTTGAAGAGGAGGATAAAAATTGCGACAGCCATACCGGAAGAGGTATTAAAGGAATATGTGAAAACGACATCTGAAGCTGCTATACAATGGAGGATTGCAAGATCCAAGAGTGAATATGGAATATTCAAACCATACCTCGAGAAGATAGTGGATTTAATGAGGAAGTTTGCCGAATACTTGGGATATGAGGAGCATCCATACGATGCACTACTAGATCTATATGAGGAAGGATTTAGAACTAGGGATGCCGATAAAATGTTCAACGTATTAGAGCCTGGAATAAGGAGGATATTTAGCAAGGTGCAGAAGGAAGGGAAATATAAATCAAAACATGAACTTGAAGACGTTGAATACAATGTTGATGATATGAGGAATCTAAACCTAGAAATACTGAAGATGTTTGAATATCCATTGGGGGTTAGATCCAGATTCGATGTATCCACACATCCATTCACAACGAGCATAGGTATAAGGGATGTTAGAATAACAACAAGATATGAGGGGAAGGATTTCAAGAGGAGTATGTATAGCACAATACATGAGTATGGACACGCCCTATACGAATTACAGATAGATGAAAGGTTATCTGGAACAATACTCGCCACAGGGGTTAGTGGAGGAATACATGAAAGCCAATCTAGATTCTGGGAAAACATAATTGGGAGGAGTAGAGTATTTGCAGAAGCCATATACCCAACAATCAAAAAGCACTTGAAATTTGTGGAAAAATACACTCCAGAAGAACTATACTACTACTTCAACACTGTTAAGCCAAGCCTAATAAGGGTTGATGCGGATGAAGTCACATACAACCTACACATACTCCTACGCTACAAACTGGAAAAATCAATGATAACTGGAGAAGTAAGGATGGATGAACTCCCAGAGGTATGGAACTCAGAGTTTGAAAGACTAATTGGAATTAGACCGAAGAAGGATAGTGAAGGTGTATTACAAGACATACATTGGAGTAGTGGACTGGGATCATTCTGCAACTACACAATTGGAAACGTGGTGGCAGCACAAATACTAAAGCATATGAAGAGGGAAATGGACTTCGAAACACAAATAGCCAAACTAAACTTCAAACCAATAAGGGAGTACTTGAGAAACAAGATACACATGTGGGGATCAGTATACGAACCAAAGGAGCTGCTCAAGAGAAGCTTCAATGAGGAAATGAACCCAGAACACCTACTAAAATACTTAGAGGAAAAATACTTAAGGGGATAAGTAAAGCAAAAATAAATTAAATTAAAAAATTATTTTTCATTTTTCACATATTGACTTCACCAATTATTGGTAGGAGGATTGCTGAAGATAGATTTCCTCCATGGAAAACTACGTTATGAGCCTTCCTAGCCTTTGACATTTCACCAATAGGTTCACCACTATTGAAGTTCCTATCAAATCTTGGGAAGTAGCTACTTGTTATGGATAGCCTCAACCTACACTCAGGCTCTACTAGAATGTTTGTATCGAAGAAGAAGTTGAACTCAAATTTGTAAACCCTATTTGGCTCCATGAAAGTCTCCCGCTCAAAGGACTCCCTAAACCTAGCTCTAAGACCACCATAATTAAATAGAATGGACCTGCCATCCGGATAGACTTTGGAGAGTAAGCATATCCAATCCGTATCAATACAATCGCTTGATGAATACAATAACATCTTGGGTTTACCTGCAATTTCAATTGGCTTCTTCAATGGTTCACTGGTATAAACTAAGACGTCAAACCTAGATTCTAAAGCTCTAATATCTAATGGGGTTTCAACAGCCTTAGAAGAGTAGAAGTTGAAGTCCACCGAGGATACTATTGGATTCATAGGATCATAGACATATGAATCGGAGGATTCAACAATGGGTTTTTCAACAGTTAATCTACCATCACCAAATAGAGTGTTCGCCCTACCACCACTATCAATATACCAATTGCACCAATGAACCCCTCTTGGAGGCCAAATGTCCCTTGAAATCCACTTATTCAATCCCATAACGAAGGTTAAGCATCTACCGTCACCAAAGAATTCCTGTAGGCTCTTTAATGCTTTCTCATCATCCTTCAACCAGTAATCAAACCACCATAAATGTAATTTGAGGAGGTCTATAACTGCTTCTGGGCCGAAATCAACGCCTCCAAGAATCCTCCTCGGAACCCTCGTACCAGCATGATCCCATGGCCCTGAAACCAAGTACTGCTTATCCCTAGCTGGGGAATACTTCACCATCCCCTCGTAAAAGTATGTGGCTCCAGGTTGATCGCCATCATACCATCCAGTTATATGGAGAACTGGAAGGTTAATCCTCTTAAAATCCTCCTCAGTTAACAGTATGCTCTTCCAGTAATCGTCAAGTTTTGAGTGACTTAACCAAACCCTCCAAACAGTATTAACTCTACCTAGAACTTCATCCATACTCTTTAATGGGGAATGCCACAAAACTTTAACCCAATCCACAACATCAGGGTTTTGCACAACCCGACCGCCAACATAGTGAAGCCACTCCAACATCCCCAAACTAACTAAACCATTATAGTATGGTAGCTCTTGGAACCATCTTCCAGCGGCAGCTGTACTAATCATGGTTACAAGGTTTGGTGGATTTAGTTTAGCAGCAGCCCACTGAACCCATCCTCTATACGATCCACCCATCATCGCTATACGTCCATTACACCAATCTTGCTCTGAAATCCACTTTATAGTATCATAACCATCTTTATCCTCATGTATGAATGGATGCCATTCACCCTCAGAATCCCCTCTACCCCTAACATCTTGAATTACAACAGCATAGCCATTCTTAACATAGAACTCAACATCACGAGTCCCATACTTTATCTCCCCAGGCAAAGCCTTATTGTATGGTGTTCTAATCAAGATGACTGGGTACTTGCCGCCTCTACGTGGGAGATATATGTCTGCTGAAAGCTTAACACCATCCCTCATTGGAATCTTAACATCGAAATATGGTTCAAAGTGCATGCGCAGTAGCCACCGAAATAACTCTGCAATAAAATGTATTTAAGCGATACCGTTAAAGAGGAGGTGTACAACAATTATTTGTGAGGAAGAATTATGATTATGGAAATGTACGATCCAATATGGCTTGAAGTAAAGAAGTATTTAAGCATAAGATCAGCTACAACTCCTAGGGCGTTGAAAAACTCAAACAAACTCGTATACTTAAGTGACGTTACAGGAGTACCAATACCATGGATTCACGACATGAATAGAAGCGACCCCATAATACCAATGGAGCAGAGGGTTGGAGACTTAACTGTGAGTGAAGATGGGATTGTAGCTATGATGAACGATGTAAATGGGAATGAGAGGTGGCAGATATCCATATACGACCTCAACAATGATAAATTGGCACATGTGGCTGGCGATGGAAGCGACATGAACAATCTAGGTGCCTGGAGCATTGATGGAAAGATGCTGGGATTCACATCAAATAATGGGAATGGAGTGGATTTCGACGTATACATTTATAAGCTAAGTGGAAAAGTTGAGGGGCCTATTGTAAAGATGGAGGGAACCAACAACCTTGTGGAATGGGTAAACCACGACCACGCACTAATAATACACAACAACACAAATCTAGATAGAGACATATACCTAATAGACTTCAAAGATGGAACCCTTGAAAACCTCACAAAACATGATGGGGAAGCTGCAAACACAAACCCCAAGAACCTTGGAGATGGGAAATTCCTATTCACAACAAACATAAACTCAGAATACATGGGAATAGCCATATACGATCTAAATAGGAGGGAGTGGAAATACCTATACCAACCGGATAGGGACGTGGAAGCCATAGAATTATCTCCAGATAAACTTAAAGTGGCATTCAGCGAGAATGTGGAAGGATACTCAAAACTATACACTGCAAACATAGACTTCACATATATTAGGGAAATGAAGATTCCAAAGGGGGTTATAAGTGAAATATCTTGGGGTAAAATTGGATTAACATACTCAATTTCAAGCCCAAAGATTGGAAATGAAATATGGGTTTGGAGTGAGGGGGCTGGGCAAAGGCAAATAACAAACTCACCAAAATACCACGTGAAAATGGAGGAAAACGTACTACCAGAAACCGTTAGGTATAGGAGTTGGGATGGAATGATGATATCAGCATTAATCTACAAGCCAAAAACTGGGAAGCCACCATACCCAGCAGTGGTAACAATACATGGTGGACCTGAAGGGCAAGATAGACCATCATTCCAATTCCTACCACAAATACTTGTAAAACTGGGATACATAGTTCTCTCACCAAACTTTAGGGGATCCAGCGGTTATGGCAAAACATTCATACACCTAGATGACCGTGAGAGGAGGATGGACTCATTAAGGGATATAGGAGCCTTAGTGGATTGGGCTGAGGGGGAGGGGCTTGTACGTAAAGGTGAAATAGCAGTCACAGGGGCATCATATGGCGGGTATGCAACACTAATGAGCATGGCACTATACCCAGAATACTGGAGTTGCGGCGTAGAGAGAGTTGGAATAGTGAACTTAATCACATTCATAAGGAATACTGGGCCATGGAGGAGGAAGTATAGGATGCATGAATATGGAGACCCGGAGAAAATGTACGATGTAATGATGGAGCTAAGCCCAATAAAACATTTAGATAAAATTAAAGCTCCATTAATGGTTATACATGGATCCAACGATCCAAGAGTGCCGATAAGTGAAGCTGAACAGCTCGTTGAAGAGATGAGGAAGAGGGGTAGGGAAGTTAAATACATAAAGGTTGGCGATGAAGGACATGGATTAACGAAGATAAATAATAGAGTCAACCTTCAAATGGAAATAATAAGATTCATAATGCAACATACACCAGTGAAAAAGGGGTAGTTGAATGGAAATGCACATTTAGAGTCTAATTTTAGGTCTACCAATACCCACAAATGTTATGCCGCTTGGAATACTGGAGGTATCCAAAATCCCCCTACCATCAAAAATTATTTTTGGACTGGACATCAAATTTGAAATCCTCCCCCAATCCAGCTTGCGATAGTAATCATGATCGGTGGCTACAATAACGACATTACACCCCTTAACAGCTTCCTCAATGGATCCAGTCAAAGTCACACCAAGCGATTTCAGCTTCTGATCCATTCTGATATATGGATCATGAACCACAACCCTAACCCCCATATTAAGGAGCAATCTAACAATTTCATATGTTGGACTACCCCTAGAATCAGCAACATTACCCCTAAAAGCTAAACCAAATATTGCCACAGAAGTTTTTGATGGAGATAAATCCAGCTCAGACATAACCTCTATCAGGATGGAAACTGTTTTTGAAGGCATATCCTCATTTATAGTTCTAGCCAACCTAGTTAGCTCTAATCTTAAACCAACCCTAGATGCAGATTCAAAGAGGAAGTATGGGTAGACTGGAATGCATGGCCCCCCAACTCCAACCCCAGGTTTATGGAGGTGGCAGAAGGGTTGACTATTGGATGCCTCCCTAATCTCAAAGAAGTCCACACCGTAAGCACTGCATAGAGCTGCAAGCTCATTGGCCAATGCAATATTCACATCCCTATAAACCCCCTCAAAAATCTTTGAAAGCTCAGCAGCCCTAGCACTACCCATCTCAATAACCCCCCTCTTAGCAATCCTCCTATATAGGAGGGAGAAGAAGTGTGTACTCCTTTGGCCAACCCCACCAACTATCTTCGGATACCTAACCTCCAAATCCTCCAAAGCTCTACCCTCATAAATCCTCTCCGGACTAAAGGCTAAAGCAAAATCCTCCTCAGCTCTAAGGCCACTCTCACTCTCAAGTATGGATTTAGCGAAGGTTTCCGTTGTCATTGGTGGAACTGTACACTCCACACATACAGCATCCCCCCTCTTCAAACCCCTCCCAATCCCCCTTAAAGCCCTCTCCAAGTGTACACCATTAAATTTACCATCAACAATCCCCGTTGGAACAGCCACAAACTTAACTTCACAAATCCTTGATGCTTCAACAAGGTTTGTGGTGGCTTTAAACATCCCGATATCCACATAATGTTTAACGGCTTCAGGTATCATTGGCTCATCAGAGATTGGTGATACACCAGAATTAATGGATTCAACAATCCTCTCATCAACATCAACGCCCAAAACCCTCTGACCAGCTCTAAGCCAAGCCACAGCCAAGGGGAGGCCAACCCTACCCAAACCATAAACTGCTATCCTAACATCACCGGAATCCAATTTCTTCAAAATCTCAGAATCACTTAAACCGAATAACATACATATCCACAAACATTTAATAACATGTGGAGCTTATAACCATATTCACCCCTTTTCACTCTTTAAAGGTTAAGTCTCCTCCAAGAAAACTGCCTTTCAAAGATCTCCCTAACATGCTGAATTGTATCAGCATCTTCAGGACCCTTATCCTCAACAATCCTATTAATCCTTGCAAACCTCAAAGCCATACCACACTCATACTTAGGACTCCTTTGAATCTCATTGTATAAAACTTCCACAACAATTTTCGGGGCAACATAAACCCTCCTTCCCTCCTCACTAATTGCCAACTCCTTAAGCCTCCTAGTCATCTCCTCCAACTCATCATCATTCAACCCCTTAAAGGTTTTACCAACAACATAAAATTTTCCAGTTTCCTCATCCCTAGCTGCAAGATAGTAGTCTGAAAGCCATCTACGTCTACGACCATAACCATACTCAGCTGCAACTATGACGAGGTCTAGAGGCTCAAGGGTTTGCTTAAATTTAAACCAAAACTTCCCCCTAACCCCTGGAACATATGGCCCCCTAAGATCTTTAATCATAACCCCCTCACAACCATACTCCAAAGCCTCCTTAAGGAAATTCTCAGCCACAGATGGATCATTGGTAACTATTTGCTTAACTAGGGGGATCCCCATGGAAATTTCAGACAATATCTTCCTACGCTCAATGTACGGCTTATCTATCAATGAAACTCCATTAACATATATTGCATCGAACAAGTATAATTTCAATTTAAACATCTTTGAAGAATTTTCCAAATCACGTTTACGCTTAAATCTCATCATAAGGTACTGGAATGGGAGGGGTTTACCATCATCCCCCACAGCTATAACCTCACCATCCAATATGGCCTCTTCAACCTTCAATCCAACCTTAACCTCATCCACTATCTCAGGCAAACTACCTGTGGCGTCAGTTAGACGTCTACTATAAATCTTAACTTCACTGCCAGACCTATGTATCTGAACTCTAACACCATCAAGCTTATACTCCAAAGCAACTTCACCACCAATGATTTCAAAGGCTTCCCTCAAACTTCCAACATCCTTTGCAAGCATTGGTTTAATTGGTCTGAAAACCTGGAATCCAAGTTTGGAGAATCCATTTAAACCATAACGTTTAGCTGTTTCAGCAAGAACCTCCAAATCTCCAACCATCAACATAGCTCTATTAATTGCTTCTATGGGTATGTTGAAGGCTTCTGAAATGGCTTCCCTCATTAAACCCTCACTGAAACCAGTCCTCATCTCACCAATCAAAATCCTAACAATATACTTCATTTCAATGGGTGATGCCAAGCTGAATAAGGATTCAAGCATCCTAGCTTTATGATCCCTAGCCCCCCTACCACTTGCCTTAGCTATTTCCTCAAAGAAACGTTTAACCTCAATTATGGTTAGATGCTTACTGGCTAGAGTGGTCTGCCTAGAAACCCTACTAGACTCCAAGAATAATTTGACTGCAGAACCAACATCCCCAGTCTTCTTAAATGCATCTGTGAATATCCTCCAATCCCCATGCACAATCCCCCTCAAAACCTTGAGTATTGTGCTCCAACTAACATTCAACTCCAAACCACTACTCAATGGGAATGCTCTACCTAGAATCATGGATACTGCAGGTGAAATTTCATCGACATCAAGATTCTTGAGGAAAGCTGCAACTTCACTTACCATCAACCCCCTCCTACTCATGGATTCAAGTTTCTCACAAAGCTCAGCTAGAGTTTTGAATTCAGTTTTCATCTAAAATCCTAACCCCTCAACCCTCCTCCCAGCCACCATACTTCTCATATAAATCCTTCCTATGTGCTTCAAGCATCTCAATACTCCTACCGGAGAATTCTGCAGCAGTTAAAACCCTACAATTGAATCCCCCTGCAACATCATAAACCCTTGAAACCCTCTCCCTATACTTTAAATCCCTAAGTAAATGGTGATCCAAAACCAATGTTTCAACGCACCTCAAACTTAAAATTCTAATTAGGTTTTCAATGGAAGCTTCCAAACTCCTATTGGAGTATCTGTATCCAAGCATGTACGTCATAGGTCCATCTACGAAGAGTATGTTGGGCTTCTCAGCCAATATGAATTCCACTTGACTATCAACTGATGGCCCCTCAACATCAGAAGTGTAGAGGAAGACTTCGCCACCAGACCTTATGGAAACCTCAACTACAAAACCCAACTTAGGATTCGTCCCATGGAAAACTGCTTTTGAAAATGATATCAATGTACCCCCAAATTTGAAGCTATTTCCATCCGCAATGGAAATTTTACGGGCCAAATTGTTGATTTTATCCAAGAAGTATGAAGCACGCCTCCTCTGACTGAAATTGATATTCTCATTTGGATCCTTAATTAAAACCAGCTTACCCCCATAAATGTCTGGGGAATCTGGATCATGATGATCATAATGGTAATGCGTAACTATAAGAACATCAGCCTCAGAGGAGTAATTCTTAATATCAGACCAAACCTCATCCATACGTTGAAGCTCAAGATAATGAGGCTCCAAACCATACCTCAAGGGTGCCAATGAAACCCCTGGATCTAATACCACCTTCACATCATCCGTCTCAACATATGTGGCCATGGATCTAACTCCAAAACTGTCAAAGCCCAATGGGATTATACGTCTAATCATCAGAAACCAAACCTCTCCCTCAAAATCCTCCTATGCTGAATACTCTTATTCACATGCTCCTTAGCCCCCACATCACCCCTATGCCAAAGCAGCCCCCTAGGATCAGAATTATCCTCAACATAAACTGCAAGTTTATTGGCTTTCTGCGAAGCCTCATCCAAGCATCCCCCCACAGCAACTGCAGCCACACTCCTAGAAGTCCTTGCATATATCCTGCCATCAGCCCTAACCTCCACATCCCCAGGTATGAGAAGTCTATCGGAGGCTATGTTTAAGTCGAAGAGTTCAGGTAAGTTTAAAACTATATCCCTATGAATGGAAGACTTACCACCATAAGTTGGTGGAACAACGTAAACTAGAACTGTTGCCTTCAAATTGAATTCAAGCCTCTCAGGGTTACCCTCACATAGGTGAAAGTAGAATTCGAGGAGGTCATTCTTCATGGATAGGAGTGGAGGTATATCTTCAGGATCACCAGGTCTACCAATATTCCCCTCAAAAACCCTGTGTGGATGAGCCATAGCCAAATAGTACATGCAAGGCTTCATCCCAGACTTATCAAACCCATTCTCCTCAGCCCATTTCTCCACATTCCTAATAGTTCTACGGGCTAGATCGTATCCAGCTTCAAAATCCTCTTCAAACATGAAGGGGAGCTTGAAGTTTGAATCCATATAGCAACCCATACCCCCAGTGTTTGGACCTAAATCCCCATCAAAAGCCCTCTTATAATCCCTAACCTCAGGGTATCGTAGGAAGCTTATGTGATCGATATTCCCATCAAACCACAATTGGCAACTGGATTCCTCAACCTCCTCCCTCCGCTCAATTATGAATGGAGAATTAAACCCTGAAACATAATTTGCCAGGAGATCTTCAATTGTTTGGAAGTGTTCCCCACCAACAGCAACCCCCTTACCAGCAGCAGGCTCATCCGGTTTAAACACCACATTACATGCGCCGCCAAGACTCTCCACCCAAACCTTAACATCATGGAATAGTTCACTCTCATTTGGGTAAGATCTAGGGTAGAATGCCTTCCACGGAGGATTATAATCTTCGGGGAAAAGCTTCCTCTGAAGAATCTTACTCCTCTCCAATGCAAATGTGGATGTGGGGAATGTTGTGTAAACCTTAATCCCCCTCCTCTCAATTTCATCCCTCAAACCACCTATAATTGGCTTTTCATGCGTACATATGGCTATGTCCAAATCATCCTTAAACTTCTCAATCATATGAATATGGGATTTTATCGATAAACTTGAATCCACAAGAGCCTCCCCACCAGTAACTTCAACAACCCTCTTAACAATGGGATTATACTGCCTTGAAACAACATAAAACCTAGTGGAGTAAACTCCACTGGAATATATTTTGAGCAATTCAAAGACTTCCCTAGCACCATAAACTGAAATGAATACCCCAACCCTCTCCATAAAACCACATAGATAATGTCGTATGGGCTGTATAAAAATTTATAATGATAAACCGTTCTAGTCTAGTGTTAACTTTCATCCCTTCTCTCTTCGCATTTTTCATCCCTCAATGGTCTTCATGGGAGGACTTTCGGGTTGAACGGGCGAAGCCCCCACATCCATCTGGCATCCACCCCCACATATTGCCTCCCCCAGGGAGGAGGCATTCGGGCTTCCATACACATAAACCATAAAATCCATATCAATTTAATAAATTAACGCTAAATAGAAGCAGTTTCTTAACCTCCTATTTGCTTGGAAACGTAACTTATTGTTCTAGCCAAACCATCACGTAAATCCACACTACAATTAAAGTTGAATTCCCCCCTAATCCTAGAGATATCAGCATAACTAAACTTAACATCACCAGGCCTCTCAGGAGCAAAATTCAAGTCGACATGCTTATCAACCAGTTTAATCACCATTGAAGCTAAATCAATAATCCTAGTGGGGACACCACTACCAACATTGTAAACATCAAAATTGAAATCACTATTCTCCACGAATAACATTATGGCTTTAACAACATCATCAATGTAAATGAAATCTCTAGTCTGCATTCCATCACCATAAATTGTTAGAGGCATCTCCCTCAAAGCATTCTCAATAAATATCCTAATTACACCAGAATAATCGCTGAGCCTTTGACCTGGACCATAAGCATTGAAAAGCCTAAGGGAAACAGACTTAACCCCATAAAGTCTACGATAAACCCCAACAAGCAACTCACCCTCAACCTTACTGGCAGCGTAAATGGACTTTGGATTCAATGGGTGAAGCTCATTAACAGGTAGAGTTACTGGATCACCATAAACTGCAGCTGAAGACATGAATATAAACTTCCCAGCATTAACCCTCCTCGCAAGTTCAAGGGCGTTCAGGGTTCCACCAACATTAACCTCATGATACCTATATGGAAGTAGATTAGACTCCTCAACACTTATTAAAGCAGCTAAATGAATTATGACGTCAAACCTATACCCGGAAAGACTTGATACAAAAGATGGGGAGGATACATCAAGCTTGAAAACCCTCAACCCAGAATCAATATAAGGCTTCAAAAACTCAACACTCCCACGGGAGAAGTCATCAACAACATAGACTTCAAAGCCATCCTTAAAAAGCCTACCAACAACATTAGATCCAATAAAACCAGCACCACCAGTAACCAAAACCCTCAACAGAAACACCAAATAACATAATGTGAAACTTTAAAATTTAAAATAAATCCATAAACCCAAACCCCCTAAAAGCCTGTAAAAAATGGGAAACGTTAAATATTAATTTTGAATAATATTTTAAGGATAATTTAAGAGATGATGATAATATGAGTAAAGACCAAGTCGTAGGGGTAATACTCCTCCTAGCAAGCATAATAGGAATAATAGTCTACGGATACCTAATCTACATGTACCCGCTAATAATAACGCAGATAACACTATTCATAGCAGTGGCAGCAGTGGGGCTAATAGTAGCATGGATAGGATACACATTAGCCACAACACCACCACCAAAACCCATAGAAGAGATAGAGAAAGAAATAGAAAAGGAAATGAAAGAGATAGAGAAGGGGGAAGGCGGAGAGAAGAAGGAAGGGGAAGGGGAGAAAAAGGAATAAACAATTTTTTAAACACTCCAAATCATTTAGAGTTAAACATTAAATGTTTAGATGAACAAGTATATCTCCATGGCAGAAGCCCATATAGACTTTAAATCAAAAATGAATGAAAAGCCCTATAAAACAATCCTCATAAAATGATTTGATGGGATTATACAGTGAAATCCACATTGATAATCGGTGGAGACCCACTATCAGACAAGATAATTGAAAGACTAAACAGAAGATATCAAACACCATACTACTGGAACATATATGGCGCCAGCAAAATAAACTCAGAAGAATATGAAGCAGAGATGATTAATGGTGAAAATGCAAGGATATGCGAAGACTACATATCAAGATCCCCTGAAATAATATTCACAATACCACTAAAGATATTCAATGAGAAGAGGGGGGAGACCATGGAAACTCTAAATAGAGTTATGGAGTCAATTGGAGGGGGCATGGTAAACTTTACAATAGCAGTATATCAACACACACCAAAATCCGGAGAGGAAATAGAGAAATTAAGCAACATACTAAAAGATTGCAAAACCAAAATGTGGAGAATAATGTATTTTGGGGAAATTTATGGAGAAAGAGTTGACGTTGGAGTAGTTTTCGAAGTACTGGAGAAGTTAAAGGAGGACTGCATGAACATAAAAATACCATTAAACCCAGAGGAGAAGAGAAATTACATATATGTGGATGATGCTGCAAGGGCCGTGCTGAGTAGAAATATAGGTGCAGGGGGAGGAGCAATATACCTATTGAAGGATGTAACCATAAATAACAAGACCCTCCTAAAGAGGATGACCGAACTGATAGGGGTAAATGGGCTATGCAAAATAAACTTCGATGAGAAAGCTGAGAAGACAGACCCACCAAACCTACCACAACCAAAGGAATTCAAAACCAAAATCAACATAATAGACGGTTTAAATAGAACCATAGGCTGGTTTGAGGGGGAATATGGCCCAATACAAGTATTGAAAAACAATAATTGCAAATTCTAAACGCTAGATCTTTTAGCACTAGCCCAATCAAAAACACATTTTAAAATGGATAGAAAACCTGCTGCAATCACCAAGTACACCACAATGGTATAATCAAGGGAAACCATTATGCTGGGCTGAGATATGAAGGGGAATTTCAATGTAAGCTTACCCATACCCCCAATGTTACCAAGCGTAACCAGGTACAATGAGAAGTAAATGGATAAAAATGCTCTAAAAAGTGAAACAACCAAACTCCCACGAGAACCAGGATTCAAAATGCCGCCCAAAAAGGAAAGCAAGGATATTGCAATGCCCATTGCAGCGAGACCATAAAAGAAGCTGTATAATCCAAGATTTTCATTCAAATACGATAAAACTTCTCGAGGCAGATTCATAAGGGATAATGCATATATCATTCCAATTGGAATTAAAACCCTAACTATAATTGATGGAATCGTACGTATGAATGCACTTAAAATTTTACCCAACTCACTCACCACCAATCCTCACATTACCAATATCAACCCTCAAACCAAACAAGTTAGAGATAACTCTAAATTCTAAACCCATATTCATGTATGGAGGGTTCACATCAAACCCATACTTCAGAACATCAGATTCACTAAGGGTGAATTTCAAACTCAATGTCTTTAGGCTGTGGGGTGGAATAGTTGTGGAGTTGGAAGCGGATCTGACAACAACCCCACTGGCAGTACATATTGATGCATCAAACTTCACATTCATATCCACAAACCCGTTATTAACAGCATTCAATCTAATAATCATTAAATACTCCCTAGACACATCATTAAAGCTTAAATCGATCTTAATGGATTCATTGGGGTTGGACATAATGCCCATTAAACCTGTGGATATGGTGTATAAGGATAGGGAGAATAAGACTAGTATACATAGATCTATTGCTAAAATGGATGCCCGCAACCCAAAAGACATATACTTATACTTATTCAAGGATTCCACTACCAGTAAACAAGACTAATTTGGGGTGCTAAAATATAAATTTACCTTTAAAAATCCTACTCCTAAACCATGATATGGAATGCTGAATCAACCTCCTAAACTCCACGTCAAAAGCCATCAAAGTAATACCATAAACCATTGCTCCAAGAGCCACACCAAAAAGAGAGTACTTGAATACCTCAACAAACTCCCTTGAGACAACAGCGCCAAACCCACTCAAATAGAGCATGGAAAACATGATAACTGAGGAGAGCATATACTTTGAAACGTTAGCCCATGGAAACCTAACACCCATAATACGTTTAGAATCCAAATAGAACTTTAAACATAGGATCAAATTAACTATTAAACCCAGCAGAATCCATATAGAGACAAGCATTGATGGATCATATATAAATGGTGATACAGCATTGAAAACCAAGTATAGGCAAAATATGTAAAGAACATTTAATGCAAGGGATATGGAGGGATACGTAAACAATTTGCTGGTTAGGTAATCCCTCAAATCAACATTATCCATGACGTCAACGCGCTCAAAACCTATTATGGCACTTGATAGAACACCTGCAACCAGTGATGGGAGAACGCTTATGGCTCCAAGATACAAAGCCTGATAGGAAACTGCATACTCAGCTCTAAGCAGGGAGAGGAAGGTTTCAGACATGGCTAAAACCCCAAACACCATTGGAAATGCAAACATCAAAACATACTTCAAAGCAGACTCCACATCCTCCCTAGAACCCCCACTTAAAATCTTCGGGTATAAAGCTGATGACAGCATACCAGCATAAGATATAACTGAAGATATCGTGCTAACAGCCTTAAGATGGGCTAAAACCCTAAATGGGGTTGAGGGATCTGGGAAGCGTATGAGGAATGTTATGATGGGAGTTTCTAGGCTTCTAACGTAACCTGGTATGATGCTGTATGCTGGTAGCCATGAAAGCTTAACCCATTTAAAAGCCAAACTGGAATCAAAGCTTCCATTAAAACTCCCCCTAAACATGATGAATAGGAAGAGGGAGTAAAAGTATTTTGCAATAACATAAGAGAGTAATGCACCCACAAGTCCAAGCCTATAATAATTTACGAGTATAAAGCCGGAGGAAAGCTTAACAATCTCCAACAATATTCCTCCATAACCGGTAAATTCAGGTGCAAGGGCGGTGACAATGGCATCCAGATTGGATGCAAAATATTCTGCTGGTATCTGTAATAATAGAACCATTATGACAGCTTGCAAGTAGCTTAAGCTTATATTAGAGTATAATATGTATTGTGAAGCCACCATGAAAACCAGCATTGAAGCCAACGTTAAAATTGAAGTTAAAATTAAACTCGTCTTACCAACCCTAAACCCCCTACTCGCATACCTAACAACCCAATAATTCACAAATGTGGAGGGGATGACAAAGTATTGAAGCCAAACCCCAAAGAAGCTCCATAAACCAAACTCCTCCTCACTAAGCCTCCTAGAAACCATCGTAACAAAAATAAGTCCAGTTAATGTGCTAACAAGCTTCGAGGCAAAATTAACAGCCCCAGCATACCTAACCCTAATACCCCTAGACCCAGTCATCACAACCATTAAAACTATAAGGGCGATAATACATTTTAAGATTTACATGTGCAGATATATTAGAGGTAGCTGACAATGATACCAATAGCCCTAATAGCCTCATTCACAATAACATTAGCGGCAACCCCACTAATAATGAAGCTTATGCGCAGAGTAGGCATCATCGGAATAGACGTCCACAAGCCCAGTAAGCCAGAAATACCTGAAATGTGTGGGTTGAGCATGCTAATAGGGTTGGTGGCATCATCAATAATACTCTTAAGCATACAATTCAACCCAAAGATATTGGCATTCACATTAACATCAACACTGGCAGCAATTATAGGGATTATAGATGACATATTCACCCTTAAGGCTAAGGTTAAAACTGCACTAACAATAATATGCTTCACACCAATAGCCATAATGTCTATGATATACCCAAACTACATAGTTCTCGGGAAACCTAGAGCCCCATTAATAGGGGGATTCAGACTCACCATAGTCTACTGGATACTACTACCATTCGCAATAGCTGTGCCAGCCAACGCCATAAACATGATGGACACATATAATGGTGTAATGTCAGGGGGATGCGCCATGATGTCAGCATCCCTACTGGCATCATCAATAATACTTGGACAATGGGATGAAGCCGCAATGTCCGCAATAATATTAGGGGTTTCATCAGCATTCTACTACTACAATAAGTATCCTGCAAAGGCTTTTGCAGGGGATACTGGAAGCTTAATGCTTGGAGCAGCCATTGGAAGCATAGCTGTTCTTGGTAGAATGGAGATTGTTGGAATAACTGTCCTAATGCCATTCATAATGAATGCATTCCACTCACTGAGCAGCATTGGAGGATTACTGGAGAGGAGGGAGATAGCTGAGAGACCCGTTAAAGTTGTGGGTGAATATATAGAGGCAAACCCTAATCCAAAAGCTCCAAAAACACTGGCAAACCTAATGCTCAGGAAGGGGAGGGCCACTGAACTGGAGCTAATAAAATCTTATCACGCCCTATGCGCAATATCCTCAATAATGGGAGTAATAACGGCAATACTAATGCTGGTGAGAATATGAAGACTTTGAAGAGAATATGGGATTTAGCATTGATAATGGTGGCAGTATGGGTTATGATGATAGCATTAATAGTCATGATAGATAAGATGGTGGTTCCATTGAAAATATCGGTGGATGGAGGAGCTGCCCAAACAATCTTTGAAGCTTTAATAAAGCTTATGATATCCGCATTCATGGCAATGTCCTGGCTTCTAATATGGGTGAAGATGATTCAAAAGTACATTGAAAGGTATAATAGGATTTAAGAAGTGGAAGCTGAAGACCACCTATACTCAAATGCATCGAGAAATATTGATATCAACCCCCTATTCTCAGTGTAATGAGGCCTGTAAACTATTGGACTCCAATACCTCCTCTCCTCCCTTGGAACCCATATGAGGAATATAAGCTTACAGCGATCAACAATAGTCCCCCTAACTGGATACCAATCCTCAGAGGCAATTCTAACATCAACACCCATTCTCTTAAGACGATTAAATATCTCCCTAGACTCTGGATTCAGAATCCTCATCAAAACCCTAACTTTAACCCCCCTACCAAGGGCATCGAGAACCTCCTTCTCAATCTTATTGAACCATGTGAATAGCTGTGAGAATATTATTATCTCCTGTTTAGCTGAAGATATCATCTCCCTAGTCTTATCCTCCATCTCATGCAAATCTGGTATAGGCTCAATTAGGGAGCTTGGATCAATCTTCAACCTACTACTATAATAATGCTCCTCCAAAATTGGCTGTAGAGAATCGAAATTCCTCTCCAAATTGGATATCTCATTATCAAGACTCCTCCTCAAGTATGATACATAATTCTTGAATGCAGATTTAGGATCTAAAGCCTCAAACCTCCTAGGCCTACCGGAAATGATCTTCACAAACCCCTTATCCTCCAAAGCCTCCAAAACATCATAAACTCTTGGTAGTGGAACATTGGATAAGCTACTAATCTCCTCAGCAGTAAGCTCAGCCCTATCAAGTAGAGCTAAATAAACTCTGGCCTCATACTCAGTTAAGCCTAAGGATTTAAGCTTCAAAATAACATCATAAAAATCGGAGTTCTGCATCAATAATGATTATTGATGCAAAAAGATATATATACAGTTTTTCACTAGAAGAGTGTAAAAAAGAGTTAAAATGAAGGTAGATACCATTGAAGACAATATGGATCGATGCATTAACACCAAAACAGGCACTACTATCAATAAAGATCATGGAGGCAGCATGGAAAATAGGATACAAATCAATAATAACCACAAGAGAATACGATTACACAACAAAAATCTATAAGCTATACGATTTGAACCCAATAATTGTGGGTAGGCATGGTGGAGAGAAACTTGAAGGTAAGCTTATGGCAAGCCTAGATAGAAGCATAAAACTTGCAGAGACAATAATAGGTTTAGAGCATAAACCATCATACCATATCTCACTAACATCACCAGAAGCCGTAAGGGTAGCCTTTGGACTATCAATACCAATAATACTGCTAAGCGACACACCACACTCAAAATACGTGAACAAACTTACAATACCACTAGCAGACATACTGATAACCCCAAAAGCCATACCAAAGGAGGAATATGGAAACCTAATAGATGAAGAGAGGATCATACAGTATGATGGCGTTGACGAATTAGCTTGGATAAAAGACTTCAAACTAGATGAGAGAGTTCTAAATGAAATTGGATTGAACACCAATGATAAAATAATCATTGCAAGGGAAGCAGAATATAAAGCATCATACTACGGTCAAAATGGGAAACCTGTGAAGATGCTCATAGAAAAGATAATTAGGGATTTCGGTGAAGAAGTGAAGGTGATTTACCTACCAAGATACAATGATGAATCAATACCCAATGGAGCCATAGTGCCAAAGGATGCTGTGGATGCAAGGAGCATAATGAAATATGCAACACTAACCATAACTGGCGGAGGAACCATGGCTAGAGAATCAGCATTAATAGGGACGCCATCAATAAGCCTATTCCCAAAACAAATACATGTAAATAAATGGCTTGAGGAGAGGGGGCTACCAATAAAGAGCATAAGGGATATAAATGAAGCATACGAATATGCATCGAAGGTCATTAGGGATCCAGACAAATATAAGGTTAAAACAGACGAAATAATTAGGGGAATGGAAGATCCAACCCAAGTGATAATGAGGATTTTGAGGGGGGATATAGATGGATAAAGTTGGCGTTGCAGTAATAGGATGTGGAGCATGGGGGAGAAACCACCTCAGAGTATTAAGCGAACTGAAAAAGGCCAAACTAGTGGCTGCATCAGACATAAATCAAGAAGTTCTAAGAATGGTAAAGGAGAAGTATGATATACAAGTCTACACAGACTACCATGAAATGTTGAAGGATAAGGAGATAGAGGCCGTAACCATATGCACACCATCATCAACCCATGCCAAAATAGCACTAGAAGTTATAGAGGCAGGGAAAAACCTACTGGTGGAAAAACCCATGACCATAACAGTTGAGGAAGCAAAGAATATAATTGAAAGGGCAAATGAATGCAAAGTTAAGCTGATGGTCGGCCACATAGAAAGATACAACCCAGCAGTACAGAGAGTTAAGAAAATGATAGATGAAGGGAAAATTGGAGAAATCGTACTAATATCATCAAAGAGAGTTTCAAGATGGCCTGAAAGGATAGGGGATGTGGGAGTTGTAAGAGACCTAGCAATACATGACCTAGACCTAATGAGATACATAACTGGAGCCGAACCCACAGAAATATATGCAGTTACTGGAAGCCTAAAACACAAATATGAAGACCATGCAAACATAATACTGAAATTCAACTCAAACCCAACGGGGATAATAGAAGCCAACTGGATTACACCAAAGAAGATCAGAGAACTAACAGTAACTGGAAGTGAGGGGAGAATAATTGCAGACTACATAACGCAAGAAATAAGGATAGAGAACAGCAATGGAGTATACATCCCAAACACACAATATGAAGAACCATTAAAGAGGGAGCTGGAAAACTTCATAAATGTGGTTTTGGGAATAGAGGAGCCAATAGCAACTGGGATTGACGGATTAATGGCAGTATACCTATGTGAACTAACACTGAAATCATCAAAAACAGGGCAACCAATAAAGATTGAGGGGACATGGAATAAATGAAGGCAATAATCCTAGCAGCTGGTAAGGGGACAAGACTAAACCCACTAACAAAATACAGGCCAAAACACCTACTCCCAATAGCCGGAAAAACATTACTTGAAAGGATAATAATTGAATTGAAGAAGGCTGGAGTAGAGGAAATTGGGTTAATAGTTGGATACATGAAAGATGAAATTCAAAGGATGATTGGTGATGGAAGCAAATATAACGTGAAAATCAGTTACATAGTTCAAGAAGCACAGCTCGGAACTGCACATGCAATAAAGATGGCTGAAAAATACGTTGACAATGAGAGATTCATAGTAGTATACGGAGACATAACAGTTAATAGCGAAATAATATTGAAGGCAATAAATAGGCATGAGGAGGCGAAGGCCGCAACAACAATAATATCCACGGAAGTGGAAGATCCATGGAACTATGGAGTCCTAGATGTGGATCAAGAGGGGATGCTGGTAAACATAGTTGAAAAACCTGAAAGGGGGATGGAGCCAAGCAGACAGATAAATGCAGGCATATACGTCATGGAGGGAGGGAAAATATTCAACGCAATAAATAGGACAAACATATCCAAGAGGGGGGAATACGAGATAACAGATACATTCAAAGAGCTAATTAAAAGTGGGGAAAAGATTGCGGTTTGCAAGATACCTGGAAAATGGTGGAAGGATGTTGGGAGACCATGGGACCTTCTTGAGGCAAATGAGGAAGAGATGAGTAAAATAGAGTATAATGGAAAAGTGCTTATTGGCTTGGGAAGCGTAATTGGGGATGGCTGCATAATAAACCCACCAGTAATAATAGGTGCTGAATGTAAAATTGGCTGCAATTCTATAATTGGACCGTACACGTATATAGGAGATCATGTTGAAGTGGGATTTGGAAGCAAAATCCTTGGAAGCATAGTAATGGATAATACGGTAATAATGAATGATGTGGAGATAGGTTACAGTATAATAGCATCAAACTGTATAATTGAGGGGGATGTGAAACTCGAATATGAAGCTAAAGATGGGGGGAAAGTGAAAATGAGGATTAAGGGGGTTGACGTGGATACTGGGAGGGATAGGATGGGTTCAGTGGTTGGAGACTACAGTTTCATAGGATGTGGAAGTATAATAGCTCCAGGAACGACAATACATCCGAATAGCATAATTCCACGCAGGAGACTCATATACTTCGACGTTGATGGAATCCTCTAACCCGCAGCTCCAGAAGTCTTAGACTTCTCAATCATCAATGCAATTTCATTCCATAAGCTTTCAACATAACGCTCCAACTCAGCCAACTGCTCCTTGCTAACCCTTGAAAATCTACCTTGAATCTTAATGTACTCCTCAATTGGCTTCCTATTCTTCTTATCTAGAAGTGGTTTGCATATCTCACTCAATTTGAAGACTCCATGATCGATCTCATATAATGGCCACAGCCCAGTTTGAACAGCCAGCCTACCAACCTCCACAGTCTTATCACTTGGAAATCTCCACCCAGTTGGGCATGGAGAATGTAAATGAATGTACTTCATACCCCTAATGGATGCAGCCCTCCTAACCTTAGCCACAAAATCCAGTGGATAGGCAACTGAAGCTGTTGCAACGTATGGTATTCCATGGGCAGCCATTATCATAGGCAAATTCTTCTTATGCTCACTCTTACCAGTAATCGTCGTGGTGGTCCAAGCAGCATATGGGGTTGCACTACTCCTCTGAATGCCAGTGTTCATGTAAGCTTCATTATCATAGCATACATAGATTATGTCATCATTCCTCTCAGCAGCACCGCTAAGGGAAGCCATACCAATATCTGCAGTTGCACCATCACCAGCCCACACAACCACATGAACATCCCTTTTACCAAGAGCGTCAAAGCCTGCTTTAACACCGGCAGCAGCTGAAGGGGATGCTGCAAAAGCAATATTTAGAACTGGAACTCCATATGAGGATTTAGGATATGGACCTTCAATTATTGTGGAACAACATGCAGGTATTACAAGTACGTACTTACCATCCAAGGCTTTCCCAAGCATCCTCAAACCCATGGAGGCTGGACATCCTGGACATGCAGCGTTACCAGGCAGAAGATACTCATTTAATGTTAAACTCCTTATAGGGATACTCATACTTAAACCACCTCCCTTAAACCCACCCATAAAGGCGGTTTTGGCTCCACCCCCCTATCAGCCATATCAATTAGGATTTTGAAAATATTTACATAGTTATCCACAGTTATATCTCTACCACCCAAACCCCCCACAAACCCTTGAACTGGAACTTTAATTCCAGATAGCGCTGATGAAACTTCACAATGCAATATTCCACCATAACCGAAACTATAATTCCTATCGAAAACGCCAATGTAACGCTTACCACCACAAATCCTCCTTAAATCTTCAAATGGGAATGGCCTAATAGCTCTAAGCTTCAATAATCCAACCCTATACCCCTCATCCCTCAATAAATCCACAGCCTCCTTAGCATCACCACTGGATGACCCAACATTAACCAATACAACATCAGCGTCACTACACCTATAATCTTCAACGAGGCTATCATAGTATCTACCAGTAATTTCACCATACCTCCTACCAGCTTCAATGATAACCCTCCTAGCAGAATCCATGGACTTCTCAACCTCATACCTAAACTCCATGAAGTGTTCTGGGTAAGTTAAGTTTCCATGCGTCAATGGGTTTTCCGTATCCAGTATGAATGGTTTACGCCTAGATCCAGGTGGAGGCAGATATCCGTCAACATCACTCTGCTCAGGTATGGAAACCGGTGTGGATGTATGTGATAGGATGAATGCATCAAGTGCAACCATAACTGGTTGCAGAACCCTCTCATCCTCACAAATCCTGTAAGATTGAATTATCAAGTCGAGAACCTCCTGATTATCCTCAGCGAAGAATATTATCCAACCACTATCCCTATGGGCTAAAACATCATTATGCTCAGACCATATACTCCAAGGTGGAGCAAGAGCCCTACATACAACAGCCATAACCAATGGAAACTTACCAAGCCCAGCCCACCAAACAAGTTCAGACATGTACATGAGTCCATGGGAGGATGTGGCAGTGAAAGCTCTAGCCCCAGTTGCCGATGCACCAATACAAGCAGCCATAGCACTATGTTCACTCTCAACCCTAACGTACCTCGCATTCAACTCCCCACTCTCAACAAATTCATCAAGCTTCTCAACAATGGAAGTCTGCGGAGTTATGGGATATGCTGATATAACTTGAACTCTAGAGAGCTTAGCCCCATATGCCACCGCATAATTCCCAGTTAAAATCTCAGTCTTCGCCATCATCACCCCTCCCTAACCATGGTTATAGCTTTAAATGGACATTCATTAGCGCAAATACCACAACCCTTACAATACCTATAATCAACCTCAACGCTCATAAGATCATCACCAACACGTTTAATGGCTGCTTCAGGGCAGTAAAGCCAACACAACAAACACTTCTTACACTTACCCACATCAATTATGGGTTTAAATGTTCTCCAGATACCAGTAAGCCCTGAGGCTCCCTCAGAGGGTTTGGATATTGGAATAATATGCGACAATTCAACCACCCCCAATAGAATTGTAAGCCAACTTAGCTGCCTCAGCATTCAACTCCCCAACCTTGCCAGACCATGTGGATGAAATGGTCTCCAAAACAGCTTCCAGGGGGAGGATTCCAGTAGCCTTAGCCAAAGCGCCAACAATAGCTGTATTCACAGCTGGGAAACCTGCAAAATACAATCCAAGCTTAACAGCTATACCAGTGGCATCAACACAGTAAACCCTAAACCCCTCAAACCTATGTTCAAATTTACCCTCAGGGGAATTCAGTAGGAGAATGCCATTGGGCTTCAACCCCCTCAAAACATCCACAACCTCCATTATTTTAGGATCAAAAACAGCAACAACATCGGGGCGATAAACCTGACTATGCCTCCTAATAGGTGTATTGGATATCCTAGCATAAGCCTCAACAGGAGCCCCACGCCTCTCAGCACCAAACATCGGTATACTCTGACCCAACAAACCCATCTTAAAAGCTGAAGCAACCAGGAGCTGTGAAGCGGTAACGACACCCTGACCTCCACGACCATGAAATCTGAACTCCAAGAAAACCAAAATCTACACCAAAAGAAGATATTTAATGGTATCTAAAAATCTTTCGAAGCCAGAGTTTAAATGTTGAAGCAAAGAATTTATTCAACAAAAAGTATAATTCTAACCTAGAAGCGGCGGTCGTCTAGCCTGGACTAGGACACTGGCCTTCCGAGTCAGTAACCCGGGTTCAAATCCCGGCCGCCGCACCATACTCCACTTCAACCATTATAAGCATGATCGATAAAAATGCAACTTAATAGGGGGATCACTAAGTATATATGCGGTATACATTGAAATCTAATTACATGAGATACTTAAATGTTAAAGAGGATTTCCCAGCCTTAAAGAGGTATAAGGCATACCTAAACACGGCAGCTCAAGGATTAATTCCAAAACAAACATCAGAAGCTTTAAGGAGATTCCTCGAAAAGACGGAGGGGGATGAGTGGGGGGAATTAAGGGAAGAGGTTGAAAAGCCAGCTAAAAGGGAGATTGCAAAACTAATAGGATGCAATGATGAGGAAGTATCATTTAGCGTACAAACCACAGATGGATTTAGAAGAATACTACTATCAATAAAACCAAGGGAGGGGGGTAACATAGTGGGCATAGACTTAGAGTTCCCATCAATATCAATGGCAATAAAAACATTAAGCCAAAGAAACCAAAGCGAAGTAAGAATTGTAAAGCATAGGGATGGAAGATACGATGCAACCGACTTCGAGAAATTGATAGATGATAAGACGTATGCAGTTATATTTAGTAGTGTAGTATGGGTTGATGGATTCATGCCGCCAATAAGGGAGATAAGCGAGATAGCCCATGAAAGAGGGGCACTGGTAGTTGTGGATGGAATACAACATGTGGGTGCAGTAAGCATTAATGTGAAGAAGCTTGGAATAGATGCCATGGCTGTTGGGGGAGAGAAATGGCTACTAAACAATGTTATAGGATCAGGATTCATATACGTGGATAAAGAGGTTGTGGAGAAGCTTGAACCCCCAGCCCAAACACTAATGAACTTCCAAGAGCCAACTGAAGGATGGAGCAAATGGTGGACCAAAATAGATAAAGACCCATGGAAACCTTTGGAGAAATCTAAAACAGCATCAAAACTTGATTGGGGCGGTGGAAAACCATACATTCTAATAGAGTCATTAAGATCCTCAGTGGAATACTTAAACAAGATTGGAATCGAGAGGATAGAGAAACATAACAGAGCATTAAAGAGAAGGATAATTGAGGAAGCTGAGGAGAGGGGGTATAAAGTTCTAGGTTACGTTGAAGATGAAGATAAATGGTCATCCATAACGACAATATCCACAGGGAAGGGATATGTAAAGGAGATGGAGGCAGTTAGAATTATGAGGGAAGAGGGGGTGCAAGTATCATATAGAGGTTCATCGGGAATAGGTGGAATAAGAATTTCACCACACATATACAACGATGAAGCGGACATAGAAATGTTGTTTTCTAAGCTCAAGGAAAAAATTTAAGGATAAACCATCTCCAAATATTTTGAAGGATGCCTCGGTCGTATAGTCCGGTCAAGTATTCAGGCCTCTCGAGCAACAGTTGAATAGCGTGGGGAAAGCCTGAGACCCGGGTTCAAATCCCGGCCGAGGCACCAAACAATTTATTCAACGCCTAAGAGATGAAAAGCCACCCTGCCTATGTGGAAGCTTATCCATCCCCCTAACCTTTGAAATCTCAGATAATAATGCATCAGTCTCAACCCTAATTTTACGGGCGAGATCAAGTGCAGCATTACGATCAAAATTACCTGAAGACACCATGCTATCAAAGGATTTCAAGTCATCCACATACCCCCTAAACAGTTCCGCAAATTTTGGAACCCTCATATTCAATTCGGAGAGCAAAGTAACACTCAACCCATCATACAAAAGCTCAACAAGAGGTTTTGAAACAACACCCCCACCCTCAAAATCCATCAAACAACCCTTAACCCTCTCAAGATTTGAGGATAATCTTGGAATTAAATCCCCCTTAACCCTCTCAGTAACTTCAATGCGAACCTTATCCTCATGAACCATATACATGTAAACATAAAGTAATATCATAACTATGGCGATCAAACCCGCATAATCCAAATAGCTATTCTCACCAAGCCATAAGTAAGGGTAATTGAATATGAACATAAACCCACAACAAATCTACCCGCAACCTCAAATATAAACCTATATATACCATGCAACCAAATACAAATAGTTAACGTGGAATTGTATGAAGATAATAATAATTGGATGCGGCCCAATGGGTCAAGCTGCAGCCATAGAAATGCTCAGAGACAAGGATTTGGAAGAAGTAAACATGTTAGATGCAGACACATCAAAACTTGAGGCCGCAAAAAGTAAACTTAAAGATGAGAGATTAAAAACCACACAAATGAACGTTGAGAAAACCGGGGAGCTAATGAAGATCATATCAAAATACGATTGCGCCATAATAGCCCTACCACACAAACTGGTGGTTAAAGTTGATGAAACATGCATAGATGCAGGGGTAAACACAGTGGACTTAGCATACGAACCAGAACAATTGGAATTAAATGAGAAGGCTGAAGATGAGGGGGTTATGTTAATACCAGGATGCGGCGTAGCCCCAGGATTAAGCAACATACTAGCAAGATACGGTTCATATAGGATGAGCAAAATTGATACCATAAAGATAAGGGTTGGAGGGATACCATTAAACCCAAAACCCCCAATAGATTATGGATTATTCTTCTCCCTAGAAAGCGTGATAGATGAGTATACGAAGCCTGCAAGGATAATAATGGATGGAAGAATGATACATGTACCAGCACTATCTGGACTTGAAACCATAGAAGTACCTGAACTGGGCACCCTAGAATGCTTCTACACAGACGGCTTATCAACACTACCACACACCATGGGAAATGTGAGGGAAATGTGGGAGAAGACAATAAGATGGCCTGGACATGCGGAAAAGATGATGACACTAAGAGAATTGGGATTCTTCGACAAAACTGGAGTTAAAATAGGCGAATTCGAAGTAAAACCAATAGACCTAACAATAAAAATGCTGAGAGAGAAATTGAAAGAGGAGGAGGACGTGATGGTACTGATGGTTGAAGTTATTGGTTATATGGGGGATGTATACGTGGAAGCAAAATACAAGCTAATAGACTACTATGATAGGGAATTGAAGGTTACAGCCATGGGCAGAACAACTGGATACACAGCTGCCTTAATAGCGAAAATGATCATGAAAGGCAAAGTGAGGGGGAAGGGGGTAATACCACCAGAAAACCTATTAACAAAGGAGGGTATAGAGGAATTATTCAAAGAACTATGGAATAGGGGAATAAGAATAGATGAAGAGGTAGTCTACAAGAAGACAAGCTGGTAGCTGAGGATCAATAAACCCATGAAAACATTAAGTAAATGGGCATATGGTAGTGAACATTCTAAAAGTAAAACCCCTAAAACCCCATCATGGAAGAATTAACAATAATGAATGTATGATGGGGGCTCAGCCGGTTGATCCATCATCAACCTTCAGCCAAGGCTGAACTCCTCATCGCCAAAATTAAGTTAAATGATTAAGCATAGATAAGCGTTACTGAATCTATGGATAGAATTCAGGTGAAATCTTATATGTTAAAGCATAGATCAATGCAGTCTCCCAAGAATCCCTCCTAGTAAGTAGATTCTTAGTTAAAACTCCAATGGCACCAACATCAAGCTTAGTATGGGACAAACCACTTATGGCATCAATGGCATCACCAAGCTCCATCCCACCCAAAACCATATCAACAACCCTACGTGGCAATGGCATATAACCACCACAACCAAAAGACCAAAAACCACTGGAATCCATAATGGCACACCATGAAGAGACAAACCAAACCCCAAACTTCTCAACAACACCACCCTCCATACCCACATAAAGATCTCCAGAGGAAATTTTAGAGGCATTTAAAGCCCTATTCATAGCTCCACGAATAATTTCATCCTCACCAATAGGAGTATGGGAAACACCACTCCCAACACCCACAGACAACAAATCAAAACTCCCAAAAACCCTACAAGCAACCCTCCTAACAGCCTCAACCTTAACAGGATTAACAGAGCCAACAACAATCCTCATAAACACATCAATAAAGGAAAGAAATATGAAAGGAAAATTTAAACATTAAGATTTAAGAATAAAAGAAGTTGAGGGCGGGGGTCGCCAAGCCAGGTCAAAGGCGCAGGGCTTAGGACCCTGTCCCGAAGGGGTTCGTGGGTTCAAATCCCACCCCCCGCACCAATTTAATAAATCATGAATACTAGCTCAGCACATCTCTTATTATTAACACCATTTCTGACAATCGAAGTAAAAGATAGAGCTCGAGAATGTATTAGAAGAAACCACTTCACAAAATTTCATAATAAGATTCACATCTATCCCCATATGGTGCTCAACAAAATACAAATTTAATACGCCAATAGAGAAAATCCACTAAATTTGGAGATTCCTAATTTTGCCATTTATCTGGATTTCATGTCTGGAGAGTACATAAATTAATTATATTTTTAATTTCTCAACTTTATGATATTCAGATTTTCTAAAATAATATTCTACTGACCAATCCCCCTCTAGGAGAATGATCCTTTTACCTTGATGCCTCATTCCATAAGCAACTCTAGGTACTTCTCCAAAATGAATGACCCATACCTCAGTATTTTTAGGGATAATTTTTCTAAGTGCATAATGAGTATCCTCACTACTTCTCGCATACTCTAAGAGATCATTCCAACATTCAAAATTAATTAAAAAGGCCACTTTACCTCTGAAAATTTTCCTAATATTATTTACTTTTTCCTCGAATTTTGAATAGGTAGGCTCACATTCCAACCAAATCTGCCTTCTTTTCCTTTTCTCGTATTGTTCCGCATATATGTCTGCTCTACATGTAGTTTTATTTTTAGAGAAAACTTTTTCAACCTCTATATCCTTAGCTTTAAAACCTTGCCTTAATAACTCTATAACCCCAGCAACCTTTAAAGCCCAATGCTCAAAACTTTCACCCTTAGACCATCTAACAATGCATTCTTCCCTTCCCTTACTGATTATTGCAGGGCTTATAGAAATATTAATTCTTGATACTGATGTCCTCATATAAAACTCCTCATTTTCAAATGATCAATAAATACCTTATTATCGATTTTCAACATTTTAAAATTACGATTTCTGTAAAGTTTAATAAGTTAATACTGGATATAGGTTGTAGCAGTCACTTATGAAAATTTGATTAATTGTAAAAACTTTAGAATTAAACTTTAGGGAAAATACTTAATGTTGAGGACTATATTTACAAGGCAACTTACGTTTTAATCATCCTTCAATACCGTAATCTTACCAAGAGGAAAAGTGTGAAAAAATGCGAATTCGGTTGAACTAGTCTGATGCTACAATTAACTTTTAGAAAGAATTTTGTAAATGTTATTTTGGAGTTATGTTATGATTCAAGGGAGATGGAAGAATAACCAACACAGTATACGTGTAATGCAGGTTTTTGACAATTTTGTCGAGAGGTATGATGCATGGTTTGACTCACCCTTTGGGAAATCCGCTTTTGAAATTGAAGGGGCTTGTATAGCATCTCTATGCCGCAATCTTAAGGGGCCTTCCCTTGAGATAGGTGTGGGTACAGGACGTTTCGCGGAGGCTTTGGGAATAGAGTATGGTGTTGATATATCCGTGAGGGCATTGGAGTATGCTAAAAGGCGTGGTATAATTGTTGTGAGGGCATCTGGTGAGGAGCTACCATTTCCGGATGAATCGTTTGGCTCCGTATTCATTATAGTAACCTTATGCTTTGTTGAGAATCCAGAAAAGGTTCTTAGTGAAGCTTCCAGAGTATTATCGAAAGATGGTAGAATTATATTAGGATTGATATTAAAGGAAAGCCCATGGGCACAGTTCTACATGAAGAAGGGGGAGGAAGGTAACGTTTTCTACAGAAACGCGACATTCTACAGCTTCAATGAGCTGGAGGATATGCTGATAAAGAATGGGTTAACAATAGTAAATGTATGCTCAACCATCTTCCAGAAGCCAACGGAAGAACAATTACACTTCGAACCTCCTAGGAGGGGGTATTATAGGGAAGCTGGATTCATAGCTGTTGAAGCTGGGAGGAAGCCTCCAACCAGCATTTAAACTTTAATTGTGCAACCAACGGAACATTTCCTACATGCTTCGGGGTAAAGAGGGCATATGACTCTCTTACACATTCACTTAGATGGTTCGTTTATAAGATGAGAGAGCAGTGGCAACATCTTTATTAAATGATTGAGGTATATAGCTTGAATGATGTTAGATAGAAGTGTTGAGAAGGTCATATTAGATGCTCAAAGGAACGAAATCACGGAGCATTTAATATATGAGCGTTTGTCACGATCAGTGAAAGACCCACATAATAAGGAAGTTTTAAAGCGCATTTCAGATGAAGAGCTAAGGCACTATAATTTTTGGAAGAAATATACGCATAGAGATGTTAAGCCTAACATGTGGAAAGTTTGGAAATACCTTTTGATCTCGAAAA
>Ga0207433_10000343_pt1 | contig 106893 bp, 100 predicted proteins | sample YelNatPaOPGAMG01_FD_187559 | JGI IMG/M metagenome (GOLD analysis project Ga0207433, IMG submission 187559) | Hot spring thermophilic microbial communities from Obsidian Pool, Yellowstone National Park, USA - OP-RAMG-01 (SPAdes) (version 3) | ecosystem: Environmental > Aquatic > Thermal... | reverse complement strand
GCTCGACCCCGAGCGCACCGAGATTCGCTACAACTCCGAATGGAGCGAGCCGCTGGGCGCCGACGGCATGATCCGCCTGGCGGCCAAATACACCCTGGCGCGGCTGCTCGAACGCGACGATTTCACCAAGCGCTTCAAAGAAGGCGTGCCGATTGCCATGCACGAGCTGCTCTACCCGCTGATGCAGGGCTACGACTCGGTGGCGCTGCAAAGCGACCTGGAGCTCGGCGGCACCGACCAGAAGTTCAACCTGCTGGTCGGCCGCGAGCTGCAGCGCGAATACGGCCAGGAGCCGCAGTGCATCCTGACCATGCCGCTGCTCGAAGGGCTGGACGGGGTGGAAAAAATGTCCAAGTCCAAGGGCAATTACATCGGCATCCAGGAGCCGGCGGCAACCATGTTCGCCAAGCTGCTGTCGATCAGCGACACGCTGATGTGGCGGTATTACGAGCTGCTGTCGTTCCGCCCTCTGGCCGACATCGAGCGGCTCAAGGCCGAAGTGGCCGCCGGGCGCAACCCCAAGGACGTCAAGGTGTTGTTGGCGCGCGAAATCGTCACCCGCTTTCACTCGGCAGCCGCAGCCGACGCGGCGCAGGCCGATTTCGAGCTGCGCGCCAGAGGCGGCATTCCCGACGACATTCCCGAAGTCCGGCTCGCGCTGCCCGCGGGCGGGCTGGCGCTGGCGCAGGCGCTCAAGCAGGCCGGGCTGGTGCCGTCCACCGCCGAAGGCGTGCGCATGATCGAGCAGCGCGGCGTGCGCATCGACGGCAGCGTGGCCGAAGACCGCGGGCTGAAGCTTTCCGCCGGCAGCGTGGTGCTGCAGGTGGGCAAGCGCAAATTCGCCCGGGTGACGCTGGGCTGAGCGCGCAACCGCGGCTCAGGCCGGTTGCGGCTGCACGGCGCGCAGCACCCGTGCCAGATACGGGCCGGTGACGCTGTTGCCGTCGGCGGCGATGTGCTCGGGCGTGCCTTCGGCGATCAGCCGCCCGCCGGCCGCCCCCCCGCCGGGGCCGAGTTCGACGATCCAGTCGGCGCTGGCGAGCACGTCGAGGTTGTGCTCGATGATGACGATGGTGTTGCCGCAATCGCGCAGTTTGGCCAGCACCCCCAGCAGCAGCTCGATGTCGGCAAAGTGCAGCCCGGTGGTCGGCTCGTCGAGGATGTACAGGGTTCTGCCGGTGTCGCGCCGGGACAGTTCGAGCGCGAGCTTGACCCGCTGCGCCTCGCCGCCCGACAGGGTGATGGCCGACTGGCCGAGGCGGATATACCCCAGCCCGACGTCGATCAGCGTTTGCAGCTTGCGCGCGATCGCCGGCACCGCGCCGAACGTTTGCAGCGCCTGCTCCACCGTGAGGTCCAGCGCCTGCGCGATGTTCAGCCCGCGGTAGGTCACCTCCAGGGTTTCGCGGTTGTAGCGCGTGCCGCCGCAGACCTCGCACGGCACGTACAGATCGGGCATGAAATGCATTTCCACCTTGACCGCGCCGTCGCCCTGGCAGGCCTCGCAGCGCCCGCCCTTGACGTTGAACGAAAACCGCCCGGCGTCGTAGCCGCGCTCGCGCGCGGTGGGCGTCTGCGCGTACAACTCGCGCAGCGGGGTGAACAACCCGGTGTAGGTGGCCGGGTTGCTGCGCGGCGTGCGGCCGATCGGCGACTGATCGACGGCGATGACCTTGTCCAGGTGGTCGAGTCCGTCGATACCGGCATACGGCGCGGGCTCGGTGGCCGCGCGGTTGAGGTCGCGCGCGCAGGCGGCGTACAGCGTGTCGTTGATCAGCGTGGACTTGCCCGACCCCGACACCCCGGCCACGCAGGTGATGCGCCCCAAGGGAAAGCGCGCGGTGACGTCGCGCAGATTGTTGCCGCAGGCGCCCGACAGCGTCAGCCAATGTTGCGCCGCCGCGTCGGCGCGCGGTTTGCCGTGGAACACGCTGCGCCTGCCGCTGAGGTACGCACCGGTGAGCGACGCGGGGTCGGCCATGATCTGCCGCGGCGTGCCCTGCGCCACCACCTGGCCGCCGTGCTCGCCCGCGCCCGGGCCCATGTCGACGACGTGATCGGCGGCGAGGATGGCGTCGGCGTCGTGCTCGACCACGAGCACGGTGTTGCCCAGGTCGCGCAGCCGCTGCAGCGTGGCGATCAGCCGGTCGTTGTCGCGCTGGTGCAGACCGATCGACGGCTCGTCGAGCACGTACATCACCCCGGTCAGCCCGGAGCCGATCTGGCTGGCCAGGCGGATGCGCTGCGCCTCGCCGCCCGACAGTGTGTCGGCGCTGCGATCGAGCGTCAGGTAATCGAGGCCGACGTCGAGCAAAAAGCGCAGCCGGCTGCCGATTTCCTGCACCAGCCGTGCCGCCACCTCGGCGCGCTGACCGTCCAGCCGCAGCGCGGCGAACCACGCGGCGAGTTCGCGCAGCGGCTGGCGGCCGAGCTGGTGCAGCCGGGCGTCGCCGACGGTGACGTGCCGCGGCACCGGCCCCAGACGCGCCCCGGCGCAATCCGGGCAAAGCTGCACGGTGCGCATCCGGGCGAGTTCCTCGCGCACTGCCGGGCTGTCGGTTTCGGCCCAGCGCCGTTGCAGGTTGGGGATGATGCCTTCGAACGGATGCTGCTTGACCGTCGGTTTGTTGCGGTCGTTCAGATAGGTAAAGGCGATGGCCTCGTCGCCACTGCCGTGCAGCAGGGTGTGGCGCACCGGCTGCGGCAACTGCTCGTAAGGCGTGTCCAGGTCGAAACCGTAATGCGCCGCCAGCGCCTGCAGCATCTGGAAGTAAAAGGCGTTGCGCCGGTCCCAGCCGCGGATCGCGCCGCTGGCCAGGCTCAGCTCGGGGTGCGCCACCACCCGCGCCGGGTCGAAGCGCTCGACCTGCCCCAGGCCGTCGCAGGTCGGGCAGGCGCCGGCGGGGTTGTTGAACGAAAACATTTTCGGTTCGAGCAGCGGCGCGGCAAAACCGCAGATCGGGCAGGTCGGCCGGCTGTGAAACGGCGTGACGTCGCCGCTGTCGGCGTCCAGCGCCAGCACCCGGCCATCGGACAGCTTGAGCGCCGTCTCCAAGCTCTCGGCCAGCCGCTGGCGCAGATCGGGGCCGGTCTTGATGCGATCGACCACCACGTCGACCTGCTGCGGCTCGGCGGCAAATTCGGCTGGCAGGCTGGCGGCGTCGATCACCTCGCCATCGAGCCGAAAGCGCACGAAACCCTGCGCGCGCAAGGCCTGCAGCCGCTGCGCCATCGCCCCGGGCTGCGGCCGCAAGGGCGCGAGCACCAGCAGCCGACGACCCGCCGGCCAGGCCGACAGGGCATCGACCATTTGCGAAATGGTCTGCGCCGCCAGCGCCTGGTCGGGGTGATGCGGGCAATGCGGCGTGCCGGCGCGGGCGTAGAGCAGCCGCAGGTAGTCGTGGATTTCGGTGACGGTGCCCACGGTCGAGCGCGGGTTGTGGCTGGTGGCTTTTTGCTCGATGGCGATCGCCGGCGCCAGGCCGTCGATCAAATCGACGTCGGGCTTTTCCATGAGCTGCAGGAATTGCCGCGCGTAAGCCGACAGGCTTTCGACATACCGCCGCTGGCCTTCGGCGTACAGGGTGTCGAACGCCAGGCTGGATTTGCCTGACCCGGACAGGCCGGTGATGACCACGAGCTGGTTGCGCGGCAGGTCGAGCGAAATGTTTTTCAGGTTGTGCGTGCGCGCGCCACGCACGCGGATCAGCGCCTGCGCCCGGCTGCTGGCGGGCGCATCGAACGGCAGGGCGGGGTCATTCATGATGCAGGCGCAAAACGACGAACCCGCCACTATAAAGCCCCGCGCGCCGCCGGGTCACGGCGCGGATTGCGCACCGCAGAAATTGCGCGGCGGGCAGATTTTGATGCAACGGGTTGTAAACCTGCGGCACTTTGCGTCCCGCAGCCGCACTCATCGCTGGTGATTCGGCGAAAATATGCTCCATCGCCTGCGCGCTGTTTCTCGCCCGCAGGCGCTGGTCCGTTCCGTTATGCGCTGCACTGGCCCGTCAAGCGGGCAGCGCGGTTTACCCCATGACCCCATCCGCACCGACCCCCCCAAGTCCGCCGCTGCGCGACGCCATGACGCCCGCCGAACGGCGTGCCAGCAGCACGCTGGCGTCGATCTACGGCCTGCGCATGCTCGGGCTGTTTTTCATCCTGCCGGTATTCGCAGTCTATGCGCAACACCTGCCGCACGGCCACGACAAATTCCTCGTCGGTCTGGCGCTGGGCATCTACGGCCTGACCCAGGCGGTGATGCAGATTCCCTTCGGCCTGGCCAGCGACCATTTCGGCCGCAAGCCGGTGATGGTGTTCGGGCTGGCGCTGTTCGCCGTCGGCTCCTTCGTGGCCGGGGCGAGCGACAACCTCTACCTCATCATCGTCGGCCGCGCGATTCAGGGCTCGGGGGCGATTTCGGCGGCGATTTCCGCGCTGATCGCCGACTCCACCCGTGAGCAGCACCGCACCAAGGCCATGGCCATGGTCGGCATGACCATCGGCCTGGCGTTCATCGCCTCGCTGGTGCTGGGGCCGCCGGTGTACCACGCCATTTCGGTGCCGGGCATGTTCGACCTCACCGGGCTGCTCGCCCTGCTGGCCATCGCCGTGGTCATCTGGGTGGTGCCGAACGTGCCGATGACCACGCACTCCGAGGAGATCGAGGGCCATTGGGCCAAGGCGGTGTTCACCCCGGCGCTGCTCAAACTGGATTTTTCGATTTTTGTCGTCAATTTTCTGCAGGTCAGCATGTTCGTCGTCGTGCCGGTGGCCTTGGTGCAATACGCCGGCATTCCGTTGTTGCACCACTGGATGGTGTATTTGCCGGTGACGCTGGTGTCCTTCGCCCTGGCCATCCCCGGCATCATCTGGGCAGAGAAGTACGGCTATATGAAGCCGGTCTTCGTCGGCAACGTCGCGCTGCTGGTGTTGACCATGCTCGGCTTCGCCGCGGGTTACAAACACCCCGTGGCGCTGATCGCCGCGCTGTTTTGCTTTTTCCTCGCCTTCAATGTGATGGAGGCCCTGTTGCCCTCGCTGGTGTCGCGCACCGCCCCGCCCAACCGCAAGGGGCTGGCGCTGGGCATTTACAACACCGGGCAATCGCTGGGGTTGTTCGCCGGTGGCGCCGTCGGCGGTCTGCTGGCGCAATACGCCACCAAGGAAGGCGTGTTCCTCGCCGCCGCGGCGCTGGCCGCGGTGTGGCTGGTGGTGGCTACCACCATCCAGCCGCCGCCGCGCCGCCACCAACCCGCGGCGGACGACGCCGCGGTGCAGGCACAAAACGCCTGAGCCGGGCGTGAAAGTCTGCCCCCGGCTGTGGCCGGGGCGCTATGCTTGCCGCTGAATCCGCCCGTACCCTTTCAGGACACTGCAATGGCCTCCGTCAACAAAGTCATTCTCATCGGCAACCTCGGCAAAGACCCCGAGGTGCGCTACGCCCCCAGCGGCGCGGCGATCTGCAACATCACCCTGGCCACCTCGCGCAATTGGAAAGACAAGGCCACCGGCGACAAACGCGAAGAAACCGAATGGCACCGTGTGGTGTTCTACGACAAACTGGCGGAAATCGCCGGCGAATATCTGAAAAAAGGCCGCGCGGTGTACGTCGAGGGCCGACTGAAAACGCGCAAATGGACCGACAAAGACGGCGTGGACAAATACACCACCGAAATCATCGCCGAGGAAATGCAGCTGCTCGGCAGCCGTGAAGGCGCAGCGGGGGGCGACGACGACGGCTTTGGCCGCAGCCGCGACACTGCGCCGGGCCGCCCCGCGCCCGCCCGCCCGGCCCCGGCGGCGACCAAGCCCGCTGCCGACTTTGCCGGCATGGACGACGACATTCCCTTCTAGACAACAGCGGCGGCATCGGGCTTGCGCGCCACGGCGTCGATCAGCGCCGAGCGTCCGACGTGGCCGCGGCCTTCGTGCAGCTCGGCTTCATGCTGGCGCAGCAGCAGCCACTCGGCCTGCGGCAGCAGCGTGCGCAGCAGCTCCGGGGTGTAGAGATGGTCGCGGCGCCCCGGCCCGCCGGTGCCGAATTCGAGCTGTTCGACCGCGTAGCCCTGCACCAGCAACAGCCCACCCGGTTTGAGCGTGCGCCACAAACCATCGAACAACCGCTGGCGCAGCGGTGGATCGGCGAACTGCACAAAAATGGCGATCGCCGCGTCGAACTGCGCTGGCGCCCAATCCCATTCATCGACCGCAGCGACGTGGAAATCCACCCGCACGCCGCGCTCGGCCGCCCAGCGCCGCGCCTTGTCCACGGCAACCGGCGAAATGTCGAATGCCGTCACCTCATGCCCTTGCGCCGCCAGCCAGATGCTGTTGCGCCCCTCGCCGTCGGCGGCGCTGAGCACGCGGCTGCGCGGCGCCAGGCGCGCGGCCTCGCGCACCAAAAACGCGTTCGGCGCCGCGCCGTAATGCAGCCCCGGCTGGGAAAAGCGCGCGTTCCAGGTGTCGCGGGCGTCGGCGAAGCCGGCGGCTGCCGGCGAGGAAGAAGCTGCGGTCATGGCGGTTCGTCTCCTGTGCAAAACCGCCATTTTGCGCAATTACTTCAGCTTTTGCCCGCTGCCGTCGTACACCGACACGGTGACCGGAATGCCCTGGCGCACGCTCTCGCCGACGGTGCAGAACTGCTCGAACTGCTGCAGCACGCGGTCCAGGCGCTCCATGCCCTGGCTGCTCGCGCCCATGCGGATGTCCACGGCGATCGACAGCACGCGCAGCCGTCCGGCGGCGTTGCGCCCGATGTCGCCGCTGACGTGGGTCGTCAGCCCTTGGGGGTCGAGCTTGAACTTGGTCAGGGCAAAGTACAGGCTGGAGCTCATGCAGTTGCCCACCGCGGCCAGCAGCAGGTGCGACGGCGACGGCCCGACGCCTGCGCCCAGCGGCGGCGGCTCGTCGCTGCGGATGGCGGGGCGATCGTCGGCGTAGTGGATGTCGAACTGGTAGTCCTTGATCTGCTGGAGGGTGACGCGAGGTTGTTTGTCGTCCATGAGAGCTCCTGAGTCGGGGCGGCGCCGAAGCCGCCATTGTCCGCCGCACAAGGTGCAGCGCGACTGATCGGGATGAAATTTACCCCCGGCGGCGGAACTCCGCGCGGCGCGGCTGCGCCTAACATGGCGTTTTGCCCTGCGCCCTGCCGCCCTTTCCACCTTGGCCACCGCTGAAGAACTCTGGCTCCAATCGCACAAGCGCGACATCCGTCCGGCGCTGCACCGCGCCGTCGGCCTCGGCCTGGCCGCGGGCTGGCTGATCATCGCGCAGGCGTGGCTGCTCGCGCGCGTGGTGTCGGCGGTGATCATCGACCACCAGACGCTGGCGGCGGTGTGGGGCTATCTGGCGGCGATGCTGCCGATCTTCGCCCTGCGCTTCGCGCTGCTGCGCGCCTCGGAAAACGTGGCGTTCGAAGCCGCGGCGCAAGTGCGGCGCGAATTGCGCGCGCGGCTGTACGCGCATTTGCAGGCGCTGGGCCCGCTGTGGCTGACGCGCCAGTCCAGCGGCGACCTGGCCAACGCGCTGGTGACCGGCATCGACGCGCTCGAGGCGTATTACGCCCGTTACCTGCCGAACATGGCGCTGACTGCGCTGGTGCCGCTGTCCATCCTGGTGTTCGTGCTGCCGCAGGACTGGATTTCCGGCCTGGTGCTGCTGGTGACCGCACCACTCATCCCGGTGTTCATGATTCTGGTGGGCAAGGGCACGGAAACGCTCAACCAGCAGCAATGGCAGTTGCTCGCGCGCATGAGCGCGCGGTTCCTCGACAGCATCCAGGGCCTGACCACGCTCAAGCTGTTCGGCCTCAGCCGCCACGAGGCCGACGTGGTCGCGGCGCTGACCGAGGAGTACCGCATCGGCACGATGAAGGTGCTGCGGGTGGCGTTTTTGTCGTCGGTGGTGCTGGAGTTTCTGTCCACCATCAGCATCGCCATGGTCGCGGTATTCATCGGCTTTCGCCTGTTCTACGGCGAAATGCAATTTTTCAACGGCTTTTTCGTCCTGCTGCTCGCCCCCGAGTTCTACCTGCCGCTGCGCAATATGGGCACGTTCTACCACGCGCGCATGGAAGCCATCGGCGCCGCGCAAGGGCTGCTCAAACTGCTCGACACCCCGGCACCGCCGCCACCGGGCGCCGGCACGCGCATGCTGCACGGCGCCGGCAGCGTACGTATCGCGTTCGACGCCGTGACCGTGCGCTACGCCAGCGACCTGCCGCCGGCGCTCGATGCCGTGTCGTTCACCGCCCCGGCGCGCGGGCTGACGGCGCTGGTGGGCGCCAGCGGCGCGGGCAAGAGCACGGCGCTGCACGCGCTGATGAACCTGGTGCAGCCGCAGCAGGGGCGCATTCTGGTCAACGATCTGCCGCTGGCCGCGCTCGACGCCGACGACTGGCTGCGCCACGTCGCCTGGGTGCCGCAGCGCCCGCATGTATTCGAGGGCACGGTGCGCGACAACATCGCGCTGGGCCAGCCCGCAGCGACGATGGAGCAAGTCGAGCAGGCCGCGCGCGCGGCACAGGCGCACGACTTCATCGCCGCGCTGCCGCAGCAATACGCCACCGTGCTGGGCGAGCGCGGGCTGGGATTGTCCGGCGGGCAGGTGCAGCGGCTGGCGCTGGCGCGCGCGCTGCTCAAGCCCGCGCCGCTGCTGCTGCTCGACGAGGCCACGGCGCAACTCGACGCGCGCACGCAGGCACTGGTCAGCGACACCCTGATCGCGCAGGCGCGGCAGCGCTGCGTCATCCTCGCCGCGCACCGCCTGAGCACGGTGCTGCAGGCCGACCACGTCGTCGTGCTCGACGCCGGGCACGTGGTCGAGCAAGGCGCGCCGGCGCAGTTGCTGGCTGCCGGCGGCGCTTTCGCCGCGCTGGTGCGCGCGCACGACGCGGCTGCCGGCGGCGCGGAGGGGCCGGCATGAAGTGGAACCCGCTGCCCCCCGGCCTGGATTGGGCGCAGGCGCGCGCCGACCTGCGGCGCTTGATCGCCCTGTTCCGCCCGTACCGCAACTGGATGCTGTGGGGCGCGCTGGCGGCGCTGGCGACGCTGCTGGCCAACGTCGCGCTGATGGCCGCCTCCGGCTGGTTCATCGCGCAAATGGCGCTCGTCGGCCTGGCCGGGGCGGTGATGGATTACTTCACCCCGGCGGCGTTCATCCGCGGCATGGCGATTGCCCGCACCGCCGGGCGTTACATCGAGCGCCTGGTCACGCACGAAGCCACGTTCCGCCTGCTGCAGGCGCTGCGCGTGTGGTTCTATGCGCATCTGGAGCCGCTGGCGCCGGCGCGGCTGCAGGAACTGCGCAGCGCCGATCTCAGCAGCCGCATTCTCAGCGACATCGACGCGCTCAACCATCTCTACCTGCGCGTGCTGGTGCCGGTGGGAGTGGCGCTAGTCGGCGGCGGGGCGATCGTCGCGGCGATGGCGCTGTTCAGCGGCCGCGTGGCGTTGTCGGCCCTGCTTTTTCTGCTGTTGGCCGGCGGTGCCGTGCCGCTGCTCACCCTGCGGCTGGGGCATGCGCCGGGGCGGCGGCTGGTGACGTTGCGCGCGCAGTTGCGCAGCGCCGCGGTCGATGGCTTGCAGGGGCTGGGCGAGTTGCGCATCTACGGCGGCGCGCAACAGCAGGCGCAACGCCTAGCCGCGCTCAGCGAAGCCATGATCGCCGAGCAACGCCAGCTCAGCCGCGCCAGCGGGCTGTCGCAGGGGCTGCTCGGCCTGTGCGCCAACCTGGCGATGTGGAGCACGCTGCTGCTGGCCATTCCGCTGGTGAGCGCGGCGGCGATCACCCCGGCGCAGTTGCCGATGCTCGCGCTATTCGTGCTCGCCAGTTTCGAGGCCGTGCTGCCCTTGCCGCTGGCGCTGCAGATGCTGGGCGAGACGCTGGCCGCGGCGCGCCGGGTGTTCGCCATCCTCGACGCCCGGCCGCAGATCGACGAGCCGGCCGATCTGCCCGTGCCGCAGTGGACGCAGCCCGAAGTGCGCATCGACGGCCTGCGGCTGCGTTACCCCACAGCCGCTACGGCGGCCGCCTGGGCGCTCGACGGCCTGAGCCTGACTCTGGCACCAGGCGAGCGCGTGGCACTGGTGGGCCCCAGCGGCGCGGGCAAGAGCACGCTGGTACAGGTGCTGCTGCGCTTCTGGGAGTACCAGGAAGGCAGCGTGCGCATCGGCGGGCACGATCTGCGCGCCTGGCCGGCGCAGGCGCTGCGCGCGCACATCGCCGTGGTGTCGCAGGACACGTATCTGTTCAACACCACCATCCGCGACAACTTGATGCTGGCCAAGCCGCAGGCCACGGACGAGGAAGTGGTCGCGGCGTGCAAGGCGGCACAGCTGCACGACTTCATCGTCTCGCTACCCGACGGCTACGACACCTGGGTGGGCGAAGCCGGGATGCGGCTGTCGGGCGGGCAGGCGCGGCGCGTGGCGATCGCCCGCGCGCTGCTGCGCAACGCGCCGCTGCTCATTCTGGACGAACCGACCGAGGGGCTGGACGCGCTGACCGAGCGCGACCTGTTGCGCGACATCGCCCGGCTGATGCAAGGCCGCACCGTGCTGCTCATCAGCCACCGCATCGCCGCGCTGCCTGCCGCCGTCGACCGCGTGCTGGTGATCGAGGCCGGGCGCATGGTCGAAAGCGGCACGCCGGCGGAACTGCTCGCCCGCCGCGACGGCGCGTTTCGCGCGCTGCACGACGCGCTCTGAGCGCCGTCGGGCGCACCGTTGCGGCTCACACCCCGGGGCGAGGCAGCAGGGCGCGCAAGCTCAGGCCGTCTTCGCTCAACGCGGTGGCGATGGCCAGTTTGAGCGGGCCGATGCGGCTAGAGGCGTCGAGCACCAGGCGGCGGATCAGCCGCGCCGGGCGGCGGTCGTCGGTGTACAGCGTGGCAATCGCCTGCGTCGCCATGTACAGCGGCAAGGTGGCGCGGCGGTGCGCCGTCTCGAAGCGTTTGAGCCGCGCGGCCGCGGCGATGTCGTCGCCGCCGCGTACCGCGGCGAGGATTTCGCGCGACAGCAGCTCCACACCGTGCAGCCCGAAGTTGAAGCCATGCGCCGTCACCGGGTGCATGCCGACGGCAGCGTCGCCGATGAGCGCAAACCGCGGGCCGACGAAGCGCTGCGCGTACACCCCGACCAGCGGGTAGGTGTGGCGGCTGCCCGCGCGCTGCATCGCCCCCAGCCGCCCCTGGTAACGCCGCGCGATGTCGCGCTCGAAGTCGGCGTCGGGCAATTCGAGCAGCGCCTGCATCTCGTGCGGCGGGAGGGTCAGCACCACCGACGACAAATGTTCTGACAGCGGCAGCAACGCCAGCGTCTGGCCGAAACCGAACCACTCCCAGGCGGTGTGGTGGTGCGGCTGCTCGTGGCGCATGCGGCACACCAGCATGGTCTTGCCGAAGTCGTGCGCATCGGCGCCGATGCCGAGTTTGCGCCGGGTCTCGGAAAACCGGCTGTCGGCCGCCAGCAACAGACGGGCGCGGATCGAGACCGCCGCGGGCGCCGCCGCCGCGCCGTCCGTGCCATCGGTCACGGGCAGCAGTTCGAGCTCCACGCCGTCGGCGCCGGTGTGTACCGCACCGAGCCGCGTGCGGTCCATCAGCGTCAGCCCCTGCTGCCCCTGCACCGCGGCCCACACCGCACGGCGGATCTGCTGGTTGGGCACCAGCGCGCCCAGCGCCGTATTGCCGCGCAGCGGCGACACGCGCATGGGATGCGGGTCGTCGCCGTTGAACACCACGGCCTGCTCCAGCGGGTAGACCTCGTCGGCCGGGATGCGCTCGTACACCCCGAGCTCGCGCAGGATACGCAGCGTGCGCAAGCTCAGCGCGATTTCCCGACCGTCGAACGGCGGATCGGCCAGCGCGGCAGCGCTTTGCTGCTCGACCAGGGCGATGCGCAAGCCGCTGCCGGCCAGCGCCCGCGCCATGGACAAACCGGCCGGGCCGGCGCCGATGATGGCAACGTCGAAAGTCATGACCAATTCCTGCGACTGAAAACGAAACGGCGCGCGCTGACGGGCGGTGGCCTACAGCCGTGCCATCTCCAGCGGCGCCTCACCATACACCGCGCGCGCCAGCACCCGCAACGCGGCCCGCAAACCCTCTTCGAGCACGGGGTGATAGAACGGCAGGGTGAGCAGTTCGGCCACCGTCATGTCGCGCTGGATCGCCAGCGCCAGCAGGTGGCCGAGGTGTTCGGCGCCGGGCACGCACAGCTCGGCGCCGAGCAGCTTGCCGCTGCCGGGTTGCGCGTACACGTGCAATTGCCCGGCGGCGCGCAGCATGGCGATGGCGCGCGCCTGCTGCGCAAAGTTGAACCCGCCCGTGGCGAACGCCTGCCCCTGCAGCGCTGCCCAGCTCTGCCCGACGACGGCGATTTGCGGCTCGGTGAAGGCGATGGCCAGCGGTACGCGGCGACGAAACCGCGTCGGGCCGTGCAGCGCGTTGTACGCGGCAATGAAGCCCTCGTCCGACGCCTCGTGCAGGATTTGCAATTCGCCGTTGACATCTCCGGTGAAATACACCGGAAGATCGCCGATCTGCAGGGTATTGCGGTCGAACGGCGGCAGACCGCGGCGGTCCAGCGGCACGCCGAGGGTGTCCAGCCCGAGGCCGTCGATGTTGGGCTGACGGCCCATTGCGGCGAGCACGGCGTCGACTTCGGCGGCGCTTTGACCGTCGTCGACGACGATGCTGCCGCCGTGGCCTTCGCGCAGCGTCACCGCGCGGCCCAGATGCAGGGGAAAGTCGGCGCCGATGCGCTGCCGCGCTTCGGCTTGGATGACCGGATCGGTCAGCGGCCCCACGGCGTCGCGCAGCTCGTAGCCGTGCACTTTCAGCCCCAGCCGCGCCAGCGCCTGGCCGAGTTCCAGCCCGATGACCCCCAGGCCGACGACGGCCAGCCGCCGCGGCAGGTCGGGCTGCTCGAAGAGGTCGTCGGTGGTGAGGATGCGCGCGCCGAACGCGCGCCACGCCGCCGGGACGACCGGGCGGCTGCCGGTGGCGATGAGGATGCGGTCTGCACGAATGCGCTCCTCTTGGCCGTCGCGGTGGGTGACGACGATGTGCTCGGGCCCGTCCAGCCGCGCCCGCCCGGCGATCGACTGCGACGGCGACAGGCTTTGCGTGGCGCCGAGCACGCCGGCCACGCGCGCGTCGCGGTAGTCGCGCACGCGCTGCAGCACGGCAGGCAGATCCACGCGCAGTGCGTCGCCGCCGCGGATGCCCAGCGGCTCGAGCGCGCCGCGGCGGTGAAAATCGTCGGCGGCCTGGATCAGCGCCTTCGACGGCATGCAGCCCACGCGCGCGCAGGTCGTGCCGTAGGGGCCGGCGTTGACGATGACGAAATCGTCGGTGTGCTTGCGCACCTGCGACAGCGCGGTCAGCCCGGCTGTGCCGGCGCCGAGAATGGCAAGACGAACGTGGCGCATCGAACTCTCCCTGTGGAATCGGCTACGGCCCGAGCGGGCGGCCCGGCCGTGCCCGATGGCAGTCTATCGGCGCGGCATGGCGGCCGTTTTGGGCGGCGTCAACTCGCCTGCTGGTCGAGGACGAAGCGCGCGCCGTCGAACTGCGCCAGCGCCGCGGTCAGCCACGGCAGCGTCTGCGCCAGCGTGGCGTGCAGCGTCCACGGCGGGTTGACGACGAACATGCCGCTGCCCAGCAGGCCAAAGCCGCTGGCGTCGGCGGCGCGGACCTGCAACCGCACGTCGAGCCAGTCGGCCGCGCCGGCCAGACGGCGCAACTGCTGCGGCAGCAGGTGCGCCTCGCGCCGCTGCAGCAATGGGTACCACACCGCATACGTGCCCACGGCAAAGCGTTTGAGCGCATCGGCCAGCGTGGCGCGCAGCGCGGCGTAGTCGGTCTTGAGCTCGTACGACGGGTCCAGCAGCACCACGGCGCGGCGCTCGGGCGGCGGCAGCAGGCTTTTGAGCGCGGCAAAGCCGTCGGCGCGGCGTACCTGCACGCCGCGCAGCGCGCCGAACGCGGCGTCGAGCAGGCGGTGGTCGCTGGGATGCAGCTCGAACAGGCGCAGCTTGTCCTGCGGCCGCAGCAAACGCCGCGCCAGCTCGGGCGAGCCGGGGTAATGCAGCAGCGCGCCGCTCGGGTTGAACGCGCGCACTTGCGCCACATAGTCGGCCACGGCCGGCGGCGCGTCGTCGCGCTGCCACAGGCGGGCGATGCCGTCGGCGTATTCGGCGTTTTTTTGCGCGGCGGCGTCGTGCAGCGTGTAGCCGCCGGCTCCGGCGTGGGTGTCGATCAGCCAGTACGGCTTGTCTTTGCGGTTCATGTGCCGCAGCACCTGCACCAGCACGAGGTGTTTGACGACGTCGGCGTGGTTGCCGGCGTGAAACGCGTGTCGATAAGCGAGCATGGCGGCACTGTAGCGGTTCGGCGTTGCGCCGGGGCTGCGGCACAATGCGCACAGCGGACGACCGCCAGCGATGCCGCCATGGTGCGCAGCGCGCACCTGCCGCGCTCGCCCTGCCGCCGTTCGCCACCCGGCCGCCAGCGGCACGCCTCCTGCAGATCGCAAACACCATGTCAGCTCAGCAAAACCCCCAGCCCACAGGGCAGAACGCCGTGGATTTCATCCGTTTCGCCGTGGACAGCGGCGTCATCGCCTTTGGCGATTTCACCACCAAGGCCGGGCGAAAGTCGCCGTATTTTTTCAACGCCGGCCTGTTCAACGACGGCGCCATGCTCGACCGCCTGGCGCAGTTCTACTGCAACGCGCTGCTGGCCAGCGGGGTGCAGTTCGATATGGTGTTCGGCCCGGCGTACAAGGGCATCGCGCTGGCTGCGGTGGTGGCGGTGGAGCTGGCGCGGCGCGGGCGCAACGTCGGCTTTGCCTACAACCGCAAAGAGGCCAAGGATCACGGCGAGGGCGGCACCACGGTGGGCGCGCCGTTGCGTGGCCGCGTGGTCATCGTCGACGACGTGATTTCCGCCGGCACCGCCACCGGCGAGTCGGTGCGGCTGATCCGCGCCGCGGGCGCCAAGCCCGCTGCCGTGCTCATCGCCTTGGATCGACAGGAAAGGGCCGCCATCGCCGGGCGCACGCTCGACGTTTCTGCGGTGCAGCATGTCAGCCGCGACTACGGTCTGCCGGTGATCGCCATCGCCAACCTCGACGCGCTGCTGGGCTACCTGGCCGCCAGCGGCCACCCCGAGCTGGCGCGCTGGAAACCCGCGGTGCAGCAGTACCGCGACACCTACGGCGTCTGACGCCGTCAGACCAGCGCATGGCCCTGCCCGCTGCCCTGAACCGCTCGTTCAGCGCGCTGCTGCTGTGGAGTTTCGCCCTGGTGGCGCTGCCTTTGCTGCTCGGGCTGTCGGTCACGGCGTATCTGTTCGATCAGATGGCCACGCAGGCGCGCGCCTCGGTGGCGCAGGCGGTGCAGCTCACGCGCAGTTCGCGCCAACTGGCGCAAGACGTGGACGATCTGCAGCGCGCCAGCGGGCAGTGCCTGGTGCTGCGCGACGCCGCGCTGTGCCGCGGGGTGCAACAGGCGCACGCCGCGTTCGACCGCGACGCCTCGCAACTGCTGTCGATGCCGTTGCCGGCAGCGCCGCTGCACACGCTGCAGGCGCTGCGCCGCGGCGAGACGGCGGTGTTCGCCGCGGTCGATGGGTGGAGCGGCGGCAAGGACGGCGCGCGGTTTTTCGACGCGCTCAACCCGCAGTTCGCTGCGCTGCGCGCCGCGGCGAACCAGTTGATCGACCACAGCAACCGCCTGGTCGATGCGCAGCAGGCGCGGCTGCAGCAGATTTCCGCACAGGTCTGGTCGGTGCTGGGCTGGCTGGCGCTGGCCAGCATCAGCCTGTCGGTCTGCCTGGCGCTGCTGTTTTCCTGGCTGCTCAGCCGACCCTTGCGGCAGATCAAGCGCGCCATCCGACGGCTCGGCGACGGCCGGCTGGATCAGGCGCCGGTGGTGTCCGGGCCGCGCGACCTGGTCGATCTCGCCGGCCAGCTCGACTGGCTGCGCCGCCGCCTCGCCGACCTGGAAGCGCAGAAGTCGCAACTGTTGCGCCACGTCTCGCACGAACTGAAAACCCCGCTGGCCTCGCTCAAAGAAGGCGTCGACCTGCTCGCTGACGGCGTGCCCGGCGCGCTCGGCGCCGAGCAGCAGGCGATCGTGCGCATCATGCGCGGCAATGTGCGCGATCTGCACCAGCGCATCGACAGCCTGATCCACTACGACCGCGCGCTGCACGACACCACGCCGCTGCATATCGCCCCGGTGGCGCTGCGGCAACTGCTCGCCAGTTTGATCCGGCGCAATCATCTCGCCTTGCGCGCGCGCGACGTGCGCGTGGACTGCGCCTGTTCCGTGCTGCAATTGCACGCAGACCGTGCCAAGCTGGAGAGTCTGCTGGAAAATCTGCTGGTCAACGCCATCCGCTTCAGCCCGCGCGGCGGCCGCATCCGCCTGGACGCCGAGCGGGTGGCCGGCGGCAGCGAAATCCGCATCGCCGACCAAGGCCCCGGCGTGGCGCCGCAAGACCGCGACCGTCTGTTCCAGCCGTTTTTCCAGGGCAGCAACCAGCCGGCCGGCGCGCTGCGCGGCACCGGGCTGGGGCTGGCGCTGGCGCGGCAGTACGCGCAACTGCACGGCGGCAGCCTCGACCTGTTGGCGCACGACGGCCCGGGCGCGGTGTTTCGCCTATTCCTTCCCGACCAGCTCCCGCAAAGCGCATGACTCTGCCCCATCCCGTCCGACTGCTCGTGTTCGTGCTGGCGCTGACGCTGTCGGCCTGCGCCGAACTGCCGCGGCTGGGAGACTGGTCGGCACACCCCGCGGCAGCGGCCGAAACCCGGCTGGACGACGCCGCCATCAGCCATGTGCTGCGCGACACCACGACGTCCCCCGGCCCGGCGCTGCAGACGCAAACGGCGCGGCTGCTGGCGCTGGGCAGGCGGCGCACCGCCAGTGAACAACTGCAACTGGCCATGCTGCTGCTGACGCGCGGCGAGCCGGGCGACGCCGAAACCGCGCAAAATCTGCTCGACGGCCTAGCCGCGCGCGCCACCGATGCGCCGGCGCGCAATTTCATCGCGCTGCTGCAGCGCGATGGCGCGCAGCAGCTCGCGCTGCAGCAGGCGCAAAAAACCGCGCAGTCGCTGCAAAAACAGATCGAGCAGATCAAATCGCTCGAAACCCAGTTACAAAACCGCATCCGCTGACCCTGCCCGCATGGCTGCAATCCCCGTCCTCTTGGTCGACGACGACCCCGATCTGCGCCAACTGCTGGCCATCCGCCTGCGTTCGGCCGGGTATGCGCCGGTCACCGCCGCCAGCGGTGCCGAGGCGCTGGGCAGCCTGGCGGCCAGCCGCCCCGCCGCAGTCATCACCGATTTGCGCATGGACGGCATCGACGGGCTGTCGCTGTTCGAGCGCATCCGCGCGCAAGACCCGGCGCTGCCGGTCATCATCCTCACGGCGCACGGCACCATCCCCGACGCCGTGGACGCCACGCAACGCGGCGTGTTCGGCTTTCTCACCAAACCGTTCGAGGCCAGCGAGCTGCTCGCGCTGCTGGCGCGGGCCGTCGCGCTGCAACCGACGCCGCCGGCTGCCACCGCGGCGCCGACCGACGCCTGGCGCGCCGACATCCTCACCGCCAGCCCGCGCATGCTCGCGCTGCTGTCGGAGGCGGCGCTGGTGGCGCGCAGCCAAGCCAGCGTGCTCGTCCGCGGCGAGTCGGGCACCGGCAAGGAACTGCTCGCCCGCGCCATCCACCGCGCCAGCCCCAGACAGCACGGGCCGTTCGTCGCCGTCAACTGCGCGGCGATTCCCGACACCCTGCTCGAATCCGAACTATTCGGCCACGCCAAGGGGGCGTTCACCGGCGCCGCGCAGGCGCAGACCGGGCTGTTCCAGCAAGCCGACGGCGGCACGCTGTTTCTCGACGAAATCGGCGACATGCCGCTGCCGCTGCAAGTCAAGCTGCTGCGCGTGCTGCAGGAGCGGCAGGTGCGCCCGCTGGGCGCGGCGCAGGCGGTCGATGTGGACGTGCGCATCGTCTCGGCCACGCACCGCGATTTGGACGCCGCAGTGGCCGCCGGGCAGTTCCGCGAAGACCTGTACTACCGCCTCAACGTCGTCAGCCTGCACCTGCCGCCGCTGCGGCAGCGGCGCGAGGACATCGCGCTGCTGGCGCAGCACGCGCTGCAGGCACTCGCGCCCAAGCTGCACCGGCGCGTCACCGGCTTCACCGCCGACGCCCTCGATCTGCTGCAGCAGCAGGACTGGCCGGGCAACGTGCGCCAGCTCATGAACGTGGTCGAGCAATGCTGCGCGCTGAGCACCACCAGCCGCATCCCGGCCAGTTCAGTGGCGCGCGCGCTGCGGCTCAAACCCTCCACCTTGCCGCCGCTGGCGCAGGCGCGCGAGCAGTTCGAGCGCGACTACCTGGCGCAATTGCTCAAAATCAGCCAGGGCAACGTCGCGCAGGCCGCCCGCCTGGCCGGGCGCAACCGCACCGAGTTCTACCGCCTGCTCGGCAAGCACCATCTCGACCCGGCACAGTTCAAGACGACGACGGGCGACAGCCCGCCGTCGAATTGACCGCCGTCGCCGCACGGCGACAAAAAAGCCGTTTTGCGTCAGAAACTTCGGTCTGCGGCGGCGAAACCGTCGCCGCGACCCGACGCTTTGACTCGCCGTGGCCGCGCGCGCGAGCGCGGCAAGCCGCTTTTTTCCTTCGTCGTCCGATGGGATCGGCACGCCTGGCACGCCGATTGCTGTCCTTGCGGCATCTCGCTTTTCCTGCTGGAGGACAACGATGTTCACCATCGATTGGTCTGCGTTCACCCCCGTGCCCAGCGCTGTCGGCGGAGTGCTCATTGGTGCCGCCGCCGCAGCGCTGGCCCTGGGGGGAGGAAAAATCGCCGGCGTCAGCGGCATCGTCGGCGGCGCGCTCGCCGATGCACTGGCGGCGCGGGCGCAAACGACGTGGCGCCTGCAGTTCGTGCTGGGTATCGTGCTCGCCGCGGTGTTGTGGTCGCTGTGGGGCAGCATCCCCGGCACGTTCACCCACACCTCGTGGCTGGTGTGGGCGATCGGCGGATGGCTGGTCGGCGCCGGCTCCCGCCTGGGCTCGGGCTGCGCCAGCGGGCACGGGGTGTGCGGCCTGGCTCGGCTGTCGCCCCGCTCGTTTGCCGCCGTGGCCACGTTCACCGCCACAGCCATCGCTACCGCCGTGGCGGTGCACCGGCTGTTGCATTGAGATGCGTTGCCGCCGGAGTGCACCGATGGACCTGCTCGCACTGTTTTGTGGCTTGCTGTTCGGCCTGGGTGTGCTGCTGTCGGGGATGAGCGACCCGACCAGAGTGCTCGGGTTTCTCGACCTGGCCGGCCCGTGGAATCCCAGTCTGCTCGTCGTGCTGGTTTGCGCCGTGCTCACCGCGTTCATCCCGCTGCAACTGGCGCAACGCCGTCGGGTTTCGCTGCTGGGTGAAGCCGTTGCTTTTCCGCAAACCCGCCCCATCAACCGCCGGCTGTTGCTCGGCAGTGCGCTGTTTGGCGTCGGCTGGGGATTGACCGGGCTGTGCCCCGGGCCGGCTCTGGCGGCGCTGCCGTCGCTGCACGCGGCGGTCTGGCTGTTCGTCGCGAGCCTGCTTGCCGGCATGGCGTCGGTCGAGCTCTGGCAACGGCGCGTGGCGCAAACCCGGCTGGCCGACGTCCATACCCCTTGAGGAGAACCTCATGACCCCGCAATCCTTGCGTCATTCCCCGCCTGCCGGTGCGCGCCACGTGTACCCGGTGTGCGCTGCGCCACTGACGGCAGACGCCGCCGTCATCGACACCGCGGCCGACGAGCACTTGCTCCGTCTGGTGCGCAAACGGCTGAGCCAGACGGCGCTGCGCCATCTGCGCATCGACGTGCAGGTGCGCGCTGGCCTGGTGCGGCTGTGCGGCCAGCTGCGCGACCCGCGGCTGCGCGCGCATGCCGAATGGCTGGTGTTCACCACTCCTGGCGTGCACGCCGTGTGCAGCGACTGGCACGCTTCCACCACGACCGCCGGCGCGACGCGCGCGCCGCGGTTGAACTGAATTCGGCGTCAACGCCGTCGCCTGCGACCCGTCGCGCTCCTCGCACTCCTGGCCCTTTCCCCGATGGGCCGGAGATGCTTGCCGCAGCCTGGTGCTGCGGTTTTTTTTTGCTCTGGTCAGGGCACGCCGTTCACGCGCCGCCGACGAAAGGATTGCTGCGCCGTTCGGCGCCGAAAGTCGATTCGGCGCCGTGGCCAGGGATGAACACGGTGTCGTCGCCCATCGGCCAGAGTTTGTGCACGATACTGTCGATGAGCTGCTGCTGGCTGCCACCGGGAAAATCGGTGCGGCCGATCGACCCGGCGAACAGCACGTCGCCGACCCAGCAGCGCTGCGCCTGCGGCTGGTGATAGACGACGTGGCCGGGGGTGTGGCCGGGGCAGTGGCGCACGCTGAACTGCAGGCTGCCGAGTTCGACGGTGTCGCCGTCGGCCAGCCAGCGATCCGGCGTGAACCGCTGCGCCGGGGGGAAACCGAACATCTGCGCCTGCTGCGGCAGCGCGTCGATCCAGAACCGATCTCCAGGGTGCGGGCCGATGATGGGAACGCCGGCGCGCAGCGCGACTTCGGCGGCGGCGCCGGCGTGGTCGATGTGCGCGTGCGTCAGCCACACCGCACGCAGCTGCACGCCGGCTTCGGCCGCGGCGTGCAGCAGCCGGTCGGCCTCGCCGCCGGGGTCGGTGAGCACGGCGTCGAACGTCGCATCGTCCCACAGCAGACAGGCGTTTTGCGCGAAGGGCGTCACGGGAAGGATGTGATAGCGAAGCATGGGGGTCACCCTCTCAGGGCAGGCGGCACCTTGCCGCGGCGTTGGGGCGCATTGTGCCTGCGTACGCCCGTGTCCCCCTGCTGAGAGGGATTGAGACGGCGTGGGCCGCTGCCTACACTGGTCGCAAGCCCAGCCGATGTTGGCCGGCTGGTTTAGTTTGCCGCAACCCGATGACGCCTGCGCCCAAGCCCGTTTTCCGCCGCGGTCTGCTCGGCCTGCTTGCGCTGGCCGGCGCCGTGATCTGGCTGCTGGTCGCAGCAGCCGACGATCGCCCCGCAGCCGACCCGGTTTCGCTGGTGGTGCTGGTGCCGCCCGATCTGGTGCGGCAAGACGTGTCGCCGTCGCTGTCGCTGCTGAACGAAACCTCGGCCACGCCGCTGCAGGCCGATGCCGTGGCCGCTTTGCCCGATGGCCGCTTCGCCCCGCTGACGGGCAGCAACCTCGGCATCCGCGAGCACGCGGTGTGGCTCCGGCTGCGGCTGTACCGTACCGAGCAGTCGCCCGAGCAGCTCGTGCTGCAACTCGGCCGTCCGGTGTGGCGGCAGGTGCAGGCGTATGCGGTGTGGGAAGGCGAAGACCGCCATGCCGTGCCCCTACCGGCCTTGCACTCGCGCCACCCGGCGTTCGCCGTCGAGCCGCCTGCCGGGCCCAGCACCCTGCTGGTGCACGTGGCGCAAATCGGCGCGATCACGCCGCAGATGCAGCTCTGGGAGGCTGGCGCATTCCGCCATCACGCCGTTGACGACGCGCTGCTGCAGGGGCTGTTTTACGGCATGATGCTGGCGCTGCTGATCTACAACGCCTTTTTGTACGCCAGCACGCGCGATGCGGCGTACCTCACCTACATGCTGTGGCAGGCGGCCACGCTGTTTTACATGCTGGTGTTCACCGGGGTGGGGCAACACCAGTTATGGAACACCTCGGTGCGTTGGAACGGCATCGGCCTGATCAGCGGTTTGATGCTCATGTGCGCCGGCGGCCTGGCGTTCATCCGCACCTATCTGCTGCTGCCGCGGCATGCGCCGCGAGCCGATCTGGCGCTGCAGATCGTACAGTGGCTGACGCTGACCCTGGCGCTGGCGGCGCTGCTGCCCAACAGCGACTGGATGCTGATTCCGGCGCAGCTGCTGGCCGCCGCCACCCTGCTGTCGATCGCCGCAGCGGCGATGTTGCGCTGGCAGCAGCAATTCGTCCCGGCGATGATTTTGCTGCTCAGCCTGGTGCCGCTGTTGCTCGTCGGCTTTGCCAATATCGGCCGCACCCTGGGATGGCTGCCCGAAACCTTCCTCACCGCCGACGCGCTGCAGTGGGTGTCGGCGCTGTTGGCGCTGGTGCTCACCTATGGCCTGTCGGTGCGTGTGGCGCAGTTGCGCGAACGCGCCAGCCGGCTGCAGGACCTGCTGCGCAAAGACCCGCTGACCGGGCTACTCAACCGCAACGGCCTGTTCGAGCAGGGCCAACGCCTGCTCGACCGCACCCACGACAGCCAGGCGTACGCCGCCGTGCTGTGGCTGGATCTGGACGGGCTCAAACGCATCAACGACCAATTCGGCCACGCCGCCGGCGACGCGCTGATCCAGGCCACCGCCGCACGACTGCGCGATGCCTTCGGCCCGGATGCCGCCTGCGCTCGGCTGGGCGGCGATGAGTTCGCCATCATCCTGCCCAACCTGCCGTCACCGCGCCTGGCCGAAGACCTCGCCCGCCACGCACTGGAGCGGCTGCGCGTGCCGTATGCGCTGTCGGGACAGGAGTTTCACACCACCGGCAGCATCGGCGTGGCGCTGTATCCGCAACAGGCGCAAAACCTCGAAGACTTGCTGCGCCTGGCCGATGCGGCGATGTACCGCGCCAAGGCGCAGGGGCGCGACACCTACGTGCTGTGGAACGACCAAACGCCGCGGCCGGCGGCAACGGCGCAGTTCACGTGGTCTGGCGCGGCGCAGATGTGAGACCGCAGATGTCAGGCCGGCAGGCGCGACGTGTCCAGCCGCGCCGCCCCTGCTGGGCGCAGGGATGTTGTGGACAGCCCCCGGTGCTGCCTGCACACTGGCAACACAACGATTCGCAGGAGACAGCAATGATCCGACCCACGTGCAGCATGCGGCTGGCGGCGTGCAGCGGCGCATTTGCCGCGCTGCTCACCCTGGCCCCCGTCGCGCAGGCCACCCCGCTCGCTCCCGCCGCCGCTGAATTTCAGGGCGCCGACGTCGCCAAGGGGCAGCAGTTCTACACCGAGCTCAAATGCGCCGCCTGCCATGCCCAGCGGATGATGGGGCAGGCTGCAGCGATGTACACCCGCAGCGACCGCAAGGTGCACAACCCCAAGCAGTTGCTCGCCTTCACCCAGATGTGCGTCACCCAGCTCAACCACGAGCTGTTCCCCGACGAGGTCAAGGACATCGCCGCCTACCTCAACCAGACCTACTACCACTTCAAATGAAGCGGCTCGGCGCATGGCGCACAGGCCCTAGCGCCCGGCGGCGGACGCCGCCGCGGCCGGCGGCTGGGTGATCAGGCCGATGCGGCTCAGCCCGGCGCGCTGCGCCGCGCCCATGACCTGTGCCACGTCGCCGTAGGGTACGGCGGCATCGGCGCTCAGATGCACTTCGGTCTGCGCCGACTGCTGCGCGGCGGCGGCAAAACGCGCGGCGAGTTGCGGCAGCGTGATGGGCTGGCCGCCCAGGTACAGCCGCCCGTCCTTGCGCAGCGCCACATCGAGCAGCTGCGGCGTGCGCTGCGCCGGCGGCGCATCGACCTTGGGCAGGTCCAGCCTGAGGTTGCCGGTGAGCAACGGCGCGGTGATGATGAAGATCACCAGCAGCACCAGCATGACGTCGATCAGCGGCGTCATGTTGATGTCGCTCATCGCGTCGTCGCCGTCGCCAGAGTCGAAGCCGCCGAAGCTCATGGCGCGTTCGACGCGGCCGACAGCAGCCGCTGCAAATCATGGGCAAAGCCTTCGAGTGCGCTTTGCACCCGGCGGGCGCGTTTGCTCAGCGCGTTGTACGCCAGCACGGCGGGAATGGCCACGGCCAGGCCGGCGGCGGTCATGATCAGCGTCTCGCCGACGGGGCCGGCGACCTTGTCGACGCTGATCTGCCCGCTGGCGGCAATCGCAGTGAGCGCGTGGTAAATGCCCCAGACGGTGCCGAACAGACCGACGAACGGCGCGGTGCTGCCCACACTGGCGAGCAGCACATGCCCGGTCTGCAACCGGCGCTGCGCCAGGTGCAGCGCGTCGCGCAACTCACGGGTGACGCGGTCGTCGTGCGGCTGCCAGCGGTGCGCGGCGTCGGGCTGCGCCAGGCGCGAAGCGGTTTCTGCCAGCAGGCTGGACAAGCCGTCGGGGTCTGCCGCCTGCGCCGCCGCCGCGGCCTGCGCCGGCGACGGCGCCGCCCAGTACGCGGCGATGCCCGTGGGCACGCGACGCACGGCGCGCCACAGCAGCGCGGTTTTCCAGAGGATGACGAACCAGCTCGCCAGCGACATCGCCAGCAGCGTCAGCGCCACGAGGTGGCTGAGCGCGTCACCCTGCTGCCAGAATTGCGCCAGTCCGCCCATGCGCCGCCATCAACCCCTCAGACCGAGCACGTCCTGCATGTCGTACAGCCCCTGCGCCTTGTCGCGCAAAAAGCGCACTGCACGCAGGCTGCCCTGCGCATAATTCGCCCGGCTGTTGGAGCGGTGGGTGATTTCGATGCGCTCGCCGGTGCCGGCGAACAGCACGGTGTGGTCGCCGACGATGTCGCCGCCGCGCACCGTGGCAAAGCCGATGGTCGCCGCATCGCGTTCGCCGGTGACGCCCTCGCGGCCGTACACCGCGCATTGCTGCAGATCACGCCCGAGCGCGGTGGCGACGATCTCGCCCATTTTCAGCGCCGTGCCCGACGGCGCGTCGACCTTGTGGCGGTGGTGCGCCTCGATGATCTCGACGTCGTAGCCCTGCGACAGCGCGCGCGCAGCCTGCTCCAGCAGCTTGAACACCACGTTGACGCCGATGCTCATGTTCGGCGCCATGACGATGGCGATGCGTTGCGACGCGGCGCGGATGCGCGCCAATTGCGACTCGTCGAACCCGGTGGTGCCGATGACCATCGCCACCCCGGCGGCTTCACACGCCGCCAGATGCGCCATGGTGCCCTCGGGCCGGGTGAAGTCGATGAAGTAGCGCGCGTGTTGCAAAGCGGCGTACAAATCGGAACGGATGGACACCCCGGTGTGCTGGCCGGCATAGGCGCCGGCATCCTGGCCGAGAGCCGGGCTGCCCGGCATGTCCAGCGCCGCCGCCAGCCGGCAGTCGGGAGCGGCGAGCACGGCGTCGATCAGCGTGCGGCCCATGCGCCCGCTGGCCCCGGCGATGGCAATGCGGTAAGCGTCGTCGTTCGTTTGCTGCGGCATGGCGGGCGCGTTCATTGACCACCTGCCGCCGACGCCGCGGGGGCTGGCGGCTGCTCGCGTTGCAACGCCGCCAGTTCTGCCGGCGGCGCCAGCAGCGTGAGGTTGCCCGGCTGCGATGCCGCCGCCACCGGGTGTTTGGTTGCGGCCCAGGCCTTCTGCGCCGCGGCGATTTCCGCCTGCAACTGCTCCTCGGTCAGGGTCTTGGGTTTTTTGCCGCCGTCACGCAGCGTGTTGATCTGGGCGACGAATTCCTGCTCGGACGGCAGCGGATCGCCGTCGGCGCGGATCATTTTGCCGTCCTTGTCGAAATACACCGTGAACCGCCGCACGATCGGCGCGTGGTAGCCCTGCCGCAGGCTGAACACGTATTCCCAGCGGTTCTGATCGAAAATGGTCTGCAGCAGCGGCGTGCCCAGAATGGCCTGCACCTGCTCCTTGGTCATGCCGGGCTTGAGTTCGTCGGCCATTTCGCGCGAGACGAAATTGCCCTGGATGACATCGGCGCGGTACGGCTTGAACATCGAGGTCAAATCCGACTGCATCACCGTGCTGCTGCAGCCGCCGAGCAGCACCAGGCCGCACAGCGCCGCTGCGGCCCACCCGGCGCGCGCGGTTCCCGCTGCGAGCTGCGGCGCCAGCGAACGGTAAAAGCTGGATGAAACGGAAAAAAACCGCATCGGGAAACGCACGCTGCGAGCGTGACCGGGGTCGTATAACATCGGCGCATTCTACTGAATAGCAGCCCCCGCCATGGTTCCGAGCAATGCACAAGGTTTGCGCAGCACCGGCTTGAAGGTCACCCAGCCGCGGCTGCGCATCCTGGAGATTTTTCAAAAGGGTGTGCAGCGCCACATGACGGCCGAAGACGTCTACCGCGTGCTGCTCGACGAACAGCAGGACATCGGCCTGGCCACGGTGTACCGCGTGCTCACGCAGTTCGAGCAGGCCGGCATTCTGCGGCGCAGCAACTTCGAATCGGGCAAGTCGGTGTTCGAGATCAACGAAGGCACGCATCACGATCACCTGGTTTGCCTGGACTGCGGCCGCGTGGTCGAGTTTTACGACGCCGAAATCGAGCGGCGGCAGAAAAAGGTCGCGCACGAGCATGGCTTCGAGCTGCAGGAGCATTCGCTGGCGCTGTACGCCACCTGCGCGCACAAAGACACCTGCCCGCACTTCAACAAGGCCGCGCACCCGCCGCTGGCCGCGCGCAGCCACCAGCCGGGTTGAAAGTGCCGCGGCGCGGGCGCACGCTCCGCATGAACAGGCCCTAGTCTTCGCTTTCCTGCATCGCCAGCCGCTGGCGTTCCTGGAATTCGCGCAAGGTGTCGATACCCCGCAGTTGCAAAATGGTGTTGCGCACCGCGGCTTCGACGAGCACGGCCAGGTGCCGCCCGGCCTCCACCGGGATCATCACCTTGCGCACCGCCACGCCCAGCACGTCCTCTTGCAGATTGCCGGCAGGCAGGCGGTCGAAGTTGTGGTCGAGCACGTCGCGGCGGATGAGGTGGCAGATCAGCCGCAGCCGCATTTTGCGGCGCACCGCGGTTTCGCCAAAAATGGTCTTGATGTCGAGCAGGCCGATGCCGCGCACCTCCAGCAGGTTTTGCAGCAGCGGCGGGCAGCGTCCCTCGATGGTGTTTTGCGACACACGCAGCAGATCGACACAGTCGTCGGCGACCAGACCGTGCCCGCGGGTGACCAGATCGAGCCCGAGTTCGCTCTTGCCCAGTCCGGATTCGCCGGTGATCAGCACCCCCAGGCCGAAAATGTCCAAAAACACGCCGTGCTGCGTGGTACGGTCGGCGAAATGCTTGGACAGAAACGCGCGCAGCACGTCGATGGTGAACGCCGCCGTCTCCGCCGTCTGGAACAGCGGCACCTGCGCAGCGTTGCATTCTTCGACCAGATCGGGCGGCGGCGCCTTGCCGTCGGCGAGCACCAGCGCCGGGGGCTCCAGGCCGATGATGCGACGGATGCGGCGCAGACGATCCTCGGCGGTGGACTGGTTGAGGTAGTCGACTTCGCGCCAACCCAGGATCTGCACGCGAAACGGATGGATGTAGTTGAGGTAGCCGACCAGGTCGGCGCCGGATGTGGCGCCTTCGACCGCGGCCATGTCGAAGCGACGTTCGGGGTTGTTCTGCCCGGCGATCCAGCGCCACATGAGCTGCGGCGCGTTGGCCTCGAACAAGGTCTCGGCGGCGAGGGAGGAGGCTTTCAACTCAGGCGGCGGTTTGCAACGGGGCCCAGGTGCTGATGCGACGATGCAGCACGGCCGGATCGGTCTCGCTGAGCAATTGCGCGCGCAACTCGGCGTCGGACAGCATTTCGGCAATCGCCGACAGCAGTTCGAGGTGCTTGGCGGTGGCGCTTTCGGGCACGAGCAGCACGACCAGCAGCGACACCGGCTGGTTGTCCGGCGCTTCGAAGGCGATGGGCTGGCGCAGACGGATGATGGCGGCGCTGGGCTGCTTCAACCCTTTGATGCGCCCGTGCGGAATGGCCACACCCTGGCCCAACCCGGTCGATCCCAGGCGCTCGCGGGCGAACAGATTGTCGGTGACCAGGGCGCGGTTGAGGCCGAGGCTGTGCTCGAACAGCAAACCGGCGTATTCGAAAGCACGCTTCTTGCTGCTGACGTCCACATCGAGCTGCACATGCGCCGGCGGCAAGATCTGGGCAAGACGGTTCATGAGATCACGCTTGTGCCAATGAGGACAGCGAGTGTAAACGGGTTTTGCGCCATCAGGGCGTCGGTGGCGCACAGCCCGCCTGCCGCTGCAGAGATGCCGCGGCGCGCTCTGGCGCCGCGGTGGCGGGCAGCAGCCTATTCAGCTCGATAGATGTTTGCCCGCCGTGGCCTGATGGTCGCGCAGGCGGTTTTTGTGTTCGACCACTTGACGGTCGAGTTTGTCGATCATGGTGTCGATCGCCGCGTATAGGTCTTCATGTTGACTTTCCACGAATATCGACTTGCCCTTGACCATCAGATTGCATTCGGCGCGCTGGCGTTTTTCCTTCTCTTTGAGTTTTTCCACACCAAGTAGCACGTTGATGTTGACCACCTGGTCGAAATGGCGCGCCACGCGGTCCAGCTTGGACTCGACATAGCTGCGCAATGCGGGAGTAACTTCCAAATGGTGGCCGCTGATGGTCAGATTCATAGTGAAGCTCCTGTTGGGGGAAGAAAGAAAAGCTCAAGGCCGTTGCCTTGGCTGCTTGCGCTGAAACGGTTGCAACCCTCCTTTGCTGCATGGTGGAACTGTCGCAATCAGTGTGCTACCGCCCCTGGGCAAAATCAAGCCCCGCCCGCGAATCGAGTCTGGTTTTGCCGCCTGCTCGCCGCGGGCAAAAAAAATCGCCCCGACCTGCCGGCCGGAGCGCACGAAGGAGCCAGTTTGTCGCCGCGCCGTCGCACCGCCGCGGCCGGGATCGACTCAAGAGGATGCCGTCGCGGGCTTGAAACCGTATTGCTCGAAAATGTGTAGCGCCGTGGGCGAGCGCAGGAATTGCGCCCACATCAGACCGGCCTGCGGATGCGCTGCGCCCTTGACGATGGCGGCGGCGTAGATGGCCGTGGTGTTTTGATCGGCCGGAATATCGACGTGGCTGATCAGATGCCCGGCTTTTTGCTGGAAGATCGCTTCCGATTTCCACGTCACCCCGGCTTGCGCCAGCCCCTGCATCAGGTACAACGGAGTTTGGCGGTGGTGGATATGGGTGAGGATGGTCTGGCCGTCCTCGACCTTGCTGCCGTACACCGTTTGTTCCAGCGCGTGGCCGCCGGCTTTTTTCAGCGAGGCTTCGATTTGCCGCGCCACGCCCTCCCATGCCGGGTTGGGCATCGACAACGTCACGCCGGGCTTGCCCAGGTCGGTCAGGCCGGTGATGTGCGCCGGGTTGCCCGCGGGAACCATGATGGTCAGATCGTTGCTGACGTAGCGGATGGCCTGTCCGGTGAGCACGCCGTCGTGCAGCCCGGCTTCGATTTTTTTCAACCCGGCGGCGAACACGTCCGGCTTGACCGTCCAGGTCATATTGCCCACGGTGATGGTGCCGCCGTGCTGCATCTGTTTGAGCAGGATGCCAGGTGGCAGGGTTTCGTAGAACACCCGGCCTTTGAACTGCGGATGCTCCTTCTCGAACGCCTGCACCAGCGGCGCCATGGCGAAGTAGTAATTGCCGGCGACGAAAATCACCAGCTTGGGATGGTCCAGATCGCCGTGGAAGTCGGGCAGGTCGTTGACCTCGGGGACGGTGAATTCCAGCCCCTTGTGCAGCGCCGGGTCGTTTGCCCCGTGCTGCCAGGGCGGAAACATCACGCCTTTGTACTGCGGCGGCTGCACCTTGCCGTTCCAGCCCTGCGCGGCTTGCTGCGCGTGTGCCGCCAGCGGCAGCGCCAACGCTACTGCGCCCAGCAGCGCGGCACGCAATGATTTCAGTCGCATCGTTTCCTCCTCTATCGATCGTTGGTCTGCGCGGTCAGGCGTAGCGGTAGCCCGCGTCTTCGAGTTCCACCAGGGTGGCGACGATGCCCGGAGTGAGCACGGCGCCAGGGATGAGGTGGTTGGTGAATTCCGCCGCCATTTCGGCGTGGGTTTTGTGATCCGGGTTGATGCCCTTGGCGTGCAAAGCACCTGTGAACTCCCAAATGGCGTTGTGGCAGGCGAGGAACACGGCGCCTCGGCGCTGCAACACCGGGATGCTGTTGTCCGCCGGCGAGTACACGCCATGCGCGTCCTCGACGTTACTGGCGCTGGCCGCAGCCGCCGGCGACGTTTTCATCCAGACATTGGTGCTCTGCTTGCCCTTGGTGAAACGGCCCAACTGGTATTTGGCCCAGAGCGCGTCGTCGTACAGCGCCAAATGCGCCGGGCCGTGCGTGGCCGACACGGCGAGGAAGTCCGGGTGTTTGAACGACCAGATCTGCGCGTTCATCGCATTGCGCATCAGGTTCAGCCATGGCCCTTCGAGATTGGTGTTGTTCCACACCTGCCGTGGCTTGCCGGCATACGCCAACACCAGATCGAGCGCCTCGGCGTCCCACTCGTCGCGGTGCTGCAGAATCATCTGCGTGGTCTTGAAGTCGCGCCGCCGCGGCGCCGCGGCGAGCTTTTGCTGCAGCGCGGCCAGCGTCGCCGCACCCGGCGGAAGTAAAGCGTCCTGCACCGCAGCGGCGCGCGACGCGCCCATTCCCACCAGCCCCAGGCCGGCGGCCAAAGTCGATTGCAGCGCCACGCGGCGCGACACGGAAGAAAACGGCATCGATCAGCTCCTGTCAGCGGCCCACACGCCAAGCGGCATGCGTGACCATGTCGACAAGATAGGGCGCGATGATCGACAACACAAACGGATAATTGATGTGTCATCAATCGATTAAACCGATTGATGACCGGCGCCCGCGGTCAATGCGCCACGGATTTGGAAAACAGCTGGATGACCAGCACGCCGGCGAGAATCAAACCCAGCCCGAGCAACGCCGCCCCGTCCAGCCGCTGGTGGTCAACCACAGAGCCCACCAGGGTGATGAGCACGATGCCCACTCCCGACCACACCGCGTAAGAAATGCTCATCGGAATGGTCTGCATGGTGCGCGACAGCAGGTAGAACGCCAGCGCATACGCCACCCATACGACCAGCGACGGCAGCGGCCGGGTGAACCCGGCGGTGGCTTTGAGCGCCGACGTCCCGATCACTTCGGCGATGATGGCACCGAACAACGACATCCAAGCTTGCATGGCGCGAGCATACCCGGCGGGCATGACGCGGTCACGCCGCGAGGCGTTTCAGTCGGCTTCGGCCACGCAGTTGCGGCCGCGCTGTTTGGCGCGGTACAGCGCGGCGTCGGCGGCGTCGATCCAATCGCGCAGCGTGCCGCTGGGCTGCGCCACGGCCAGGCCGATGCTGCTGCCCAGCCGCAACCCGGGCGCGCCGGGCAGGCGCAGTTGTCCGATCTGCTGGCGGATGGCCTCGGCCACGGCACGGGCGGCGGCCACCGGGGCCGGGCCGATGACCACGGCAAACTCGTCGCCGCCGTAGCGCCCGGCGCTGTCGTGCGGGCCGACCTGGGCGGCGATCACCGCGCCGACGGCGCTGATGACCTCGTCGCCCACGGTATGGCCGTAGGTGTCGTTGATCGACTTGAAGTGGTCGACGTCGATGAGCAGCAGCGTCATGCTCTGCACGTGCTGCGCGGCGACAGCCAGGGCCTCGGTGGCGCGCTGCATCCAGTGCTCGCGCGACTGCAGCCCGGTTTGCGCGTCGGTGCGACGCAGCGCGGCGAGTTGACGGTTTTGCTTGGCGATGGTGCGCATCAGCCGCGTGCCGCGGTAGGTGTTGACCCAGGTGTGGACGAACATCAGCGGCAGCACGCTCGCCTGCACCAGCAGCGTGCTGTCCGGTTGCAGCGGCGGCTGCAGCACCAGGGCGGTGAGCGCGGCCACGGCCAGCAACAGCAACAACGAATACAGCCACCACCGCCGGATCAGGGTGTACGCCTTGTCCAGGGTGGTCACCACCGTCAGCACCAGGCTGACGAGCAGGTTGAAATGCATCAGCGCGATCCAGAACCCGACGATGGCCGAATCGGCCAGCAGATTGCGCCGCTCGGCGTCATACGGCTTGGCGCTGCGGCGCGCCAGCCAATACGCCCCATGCGGCCAGACGAAAAACATCAACCCCAGCAGCACCCAGCGGATTCCCCCCGCCGCGTGCTGCTGCCACAGCACGGCGGCCACCGGCAAACCGCCCAGCGCCATGCCCAGCACGCGCGCCGGATAAATTTGCCGGTAGAGCCGCTCGCGCGTCACCGGAGCACGCAGCTCCAGCGCGTGCGTCAGCGGCTCGCCCCAGCCTGCGCGCTGCGGCGCCGCCTGCTGGCCGTGATCCGTGCCGGATTCAGAGCGTGCCACGCTCGATCAGCTCGATTTTGTAGCCGTCGGGATCCTGCACGAAGGCGATGACGGTACTGCCGCCGGCGACCGGGCCAGGCTCGCGCGTGACCGTGCCGCCAGCGGCCTTGATGCGCGCGCAGGTCGCCGCCACATCGTCCACGCCCAGGGCGATGTGGCCGTAGGCGGTGCCCAGGTCATAGCGGTCAACGCCGTAGTTGTAAGTCAGCTCCAGCTCGGCCTGCGCCGGGTTGGGCTCGAAACCGAGAAAAGCCAGGGTGTACTTTTGCTCGGGGCGGTCGGTGGTGCGCAGCAGCTTCATGCCGATGACCCGGGTATAAAAGTCGATCGAGCGCTGCAGGTCGCCAACGCGCAACATGGTGTGGAGAAATCGCATCAACGGCTCCTTGGTCGCATTTCAGCCGCAATGAAGCAGCGCAAGGCGACGTTTTACCACCGCCAAGGCGGCGGCGCAGGAGGGGCTGGCTGCGTCTCAGTCCCACGGCGGCAGTGTCACCGCCTTGAGCTGTTTGCGCGCTTCGCGGTATTCGGGGTAGAGCATGCCCACGTACGCCCAAAACCGCGGGCTGTGATTCATTTCACGCAAATGCGCCACCTCGTGGGCGATGACGTAATCGACGAGCTGCGGGCTGAAGTGCAGCAGCCGCCAATGCAGCCGGATGCTGCCGTCGCTCTTGGCGCTGCCCCAGCGCGTCGTGGCCGCGCTGAGTTTGACCACGCTCACGCGCACGCCCAGACGGCTGGCGTAATGCGCCACCCGCGCGGTGAAATGCTGCAGGGCCTGGCGCTGCATCCAGACGGCGACGGCGTCGCGCACTTGCTGCGCAGCGGCCCCGGCTGGCAAGGGCACATGCAGTTCGGCAGCGGCGGCATCCCAGCGCAACTGCGCTGCGCCGCGCAGCCGCAGCGTGAGTCTGCCGCCGAGGTAGGGCAGACTGGCACCATCCTGCCAGTCGATGCGCGCGGCGCGCAGCACCTCCAACCGTTGCGCGCGTTGTTGCAGTTTGCGCAGCACCCAAGCGGCATGCTGGCGCAAAAACGTGTCGATCACCGCCTGGCTGGCCAGCCGCGGCGCGAGCAAGCTCACGCCTCGGTCATCGACCCGCAGCGCCAGAGTGCGGCGGCGTGGCGCGCGGTGCAAGACCCAGTCGAAGCGGTGCAGCCCGTCGTCGTACCGCCGCAGCGCCGTCGCCAGCGGGTCGGCAGCGGGATGAGACGGCACCGTGGCGGACCCGCGCGGCGGTCTGGGCGCGGGCGGCGGAGAAGGCTCGGGGCAGGGCGGCGAGGAAGCTGCGGGCAAGGGCGGATCGACGCCGAACAGGCTGCCCTGCCGCGGGTCGCTGCGCGGGCAATCAGCGCGCCGCATCGCCGGAGTAGGCCGCGGGGTCGATGCGGCGCATTTCCGCCTCGATCCAGTCGCGCGCCGCGTGGGTGAGCTCGGCCGGGCTGCGGCCTTGCGAGGAGATCGGCGGGCCGATCGACACGGTGATCAGCCCCGGCCGCTTGATGAAGGCGTTGCGCGGCCAGCAGCGCGCCGAATCGACGGCGATCGGCACGATCGGCGCGCCGGTGGCGATGGCCAGCCGCGCGCCACCGGTCTTGTAGTTGCCCGCCGTGCCGCGCGCCACCCGTGTGCCTTCGGGAAACAGGAACAGCCAGTTGCCGCGCTGCAGCATGCGGCGGCCGTCGTTTTCGATTTGCACGAACGCCTCGGTGCCCTTGCTGCGGTCGATGCCGATCATGTCCAGGCGCGCCAGCGACCAGCCGAAAAACGGCAGGTAGAACAGCTCGCGCTTGAGCACGATGGACAGCGGCCGCGGCAGGATGCGCGGCAGCGCCAGCGTTTCCCACGCCGACTGGTGTTTGCTCAGGATGACTGCCGGGCCGTCGGGCAGATTGTCCAGGCCGATGACGCGGTGGCGGATGCCGCAGATCACCCGCGCGCCCCACAGCGCCAGCACCGCCCAGCCGGTGGCGAAGCGGTACAGCGGCGCGCCGCGCACGAACAGCGATACCGGCAGCACCAGCAGGGCGTAAGGCACCACCGTGACGGCCAGCCACAGCGCGAACAGCGTGGAGCGCAACGCGAGCATGGCGGGGTTCAGCCGCTGGTTGAAGCGCCGGCCGTGCCGCTGCGCGGCGGCTGCGCCAGCAGCCAGTCGGCGAACGCAGCCAGGTCGTCGTGCACCCGCGTACCCACGGGCAAATTGCCCAGATCGGCGATGCGCTCGCCCTTGCCGGTGCGCACTAGATGCAGGCTGCAGCCCAATGCTTGCGCTGCCTGCAGATCGCGCACGCTGTCGCCGACGGCGGGCACGCCGGCGAGCGTTTGCAGCTCGTAGCGGCGGGCGATGTCGTGAAACAGTCCGGGCTTGGGTTTGCGACAGGAGCAATGGTCTTCGGGCGCGTGCGGGCAGAAAAAAATGGCGTCGATCCGGCCGCCGACCGCCGCCAGCTCGCGGTGCATTTTGCGGTGGATGGCGTTGAGGGTGTTCATGTCGAACAGACCGCGGCCGATGCCCGACTGGTTGCTGGCGACGATGACATGCCAGCCCTCGTGGTTGAGGCGGGCGATCGCTTCCAGGCTGCCGGGAATCGGCACCCATTCGTCGGGCGACTTGATGTAGTCGTCGCTGTCGTGGTTGATGACGCCGTCGCGGTCGAGGATGAGCAGCTTCATGGCCGTCATTGTCAATCAGCGCCGCGGCTCACGCCGCCAGCCGCGACAGATCGGCCACCGCGTTCATCGCCTGCTGCAGGCGGGCGAGCAGCACCAGGCGGTTGGCGCGCAGCGCCGCGTCGTCCACGTTGACCATCACCTGGTCGAAAAACGTGTCCACCGGGGTCTTGAGCACGGCCAGCGCGCGCAGCGCGGCGGTGGAGTCGCCACGCTGCAGCGCGGCCCGCGCACGCGGCTCGACCGCCGCGAGCGCCGCGGCGAGCGCTTTTTCTGCCGGCTCGCGCAGCAGTTCTTGCCGCAGCGCCGCGCCGCTGCCCGATGGCGGGGATTTTTTCAGGATGTTGCCCACTCGCTTGTTCGCCGCCGCCAGCGCCGGCGCCTCGGGCAGCGCGGCGAATGCGCGCACCGCCGCCAGCCGCTTGGGCACTTCGGCCAGATGCTCGGGCGCCAGCGCCAGCACCGCGTCGACTTCCTGCACGCTGTAGCCCTGCTCGCGCAGCATATTGGCCAGCCGCTCGGTGATGAACGCCCGCACCTCGGCCGTGGGGTCGGCGTAGCCGGCCACGCCCTGGAACGCGGCGTGGGCGATGGCCAGCAGCGCCGACAGCGGCAGCGCGCGCATCTCCGCTTCCCGCTCGATCGCCATGCGCACGATGCCCAGCGCATGGCGGCGCAGCGCGTAAGGGTCTTTGTCGCCGCTGGGGCGCTCGCCGATGCCGAACAGCCCGACCAGGGTGTCGAGCTTGTCGGCCAGCGCCAGCGCCAGGCCGACGTCGCTGCGCGGCAGCTCGTCGCCGGCAAAGCGCGGCTTGTAATGGTCTTCGATCGCCTCGGCCACCAGCGGGTGTTCGCCGTCGTGCTGCGCGTAGTAGCGGCCCATGATGCCCTGCAGCTCGGGGAACTCGCCGACCATGTCGGTGAGCAGATCGGCCTTGGCCAGCAGCGCCGCGCGCTCGGCGAGTTGCACGCCGTCGGGCGCGGACGACGGCATTTCCGCAGCGATCGCCGCCGCCATCGCCTGCACCCGGCGCATGCGCTGCCCCTGGGTGCCGAGCTTGGCGTGATACACCACCTTGTCCAGAGCGGGCACGCGACTTTGCAGCGGGCGCTTGCGGTCCTGGTCGAAAAAGAATTTCGCGTCGGCCAGCCGCGGCCGCACCACCCGCTCGTTGCCGGCGACCACCGCGCTCGCGTCGGCCGGTGTGAGGTTGCTCACGACCAGAAAGCGATGGGTCAGCCGGCCCTGCGCGTTCAGCAGCGGGAAGTACTTCTGGTTGGCCTTCATGGTCAGAATCAGGCACTCCTGCGGCACGTCGAGAAACGCCGGGTCGAACGCGCAGGCGAGCACGTTCGGCCGCTCGACCAGCGCGGTGACTTCGTCGAGCAGCGTCGGGTCGTCGATCGGCGTCAGGCCCGCGCCGGCTGCCGCAGCCGCGGCCTGCAGCTGGCGCGCGATGTCGCTGCGGCGCTCGGCAAAAGAGGCGATCACCGCGCCCTCGTCGCGCAACTGCTGCGCGTAATGGTCGGCGTCGACCAGCTCGATCGGGTCGCACGCCGCTTCGGAGCGGTGGCCGCGGGTGAGGCGACCCGCCGCGAGCCCCAACGCCTGCACCGGCACCACGCTCGAGCCGTGCAGCGCGACCAGGCCGTGCGCCGGGCGGACGAACTTCACCGTGCTCCAGCCGTCGGCGAGCTGGTAGCCCATGACCTTGGGGATCGGCAGCCGGGCGATGGCTGCGTCCAGCGCTTTTTGCAGCCCTTCGGCCAACGTCACGCCGGGGACGACGGTGTCGATGAACAGCGTCTGCGCCTTGCCTTCGCCTTCGCGCCGCAGCCGCGCCGCGGCTTCGGGCGGCAGGCCCAGCGCGGCGAGTTTTTTCAGCAGCGCCGACGTGGGCTGTCCGGCGGCGTCCAGCCCGACCGAGGCGGGCATGAGCTTTTGCGCCAGCGGCCGGTCGGCGGCCTTGTCGGCAACCGCAGTGAGGTGCGCGGCCAGCCGCCGCGGCGTGGCGTAGGGCGTGACGACCGAATCGGCTGCGGCCAGCCCCTGCGCGGCAAGGCTTTCGGCCAGGGTGTGGGCGAAGGCGTCGCCCAGCCGCGGCAGCGCCTTGGGCGGCAATTCTTCGGTGAACAGTTCGACGAGCAGGTTGGCAGTGGTCATGGGGTAGGGCATCGGGCGGCGCCGCGCTGCGCGCCATACCGCGCAGCGGCCAGCGCAGCGGGCAATCAGGCGGCTTTTTTCTGCGCGAGCTGGGCGGACGTTTCCTCGGCACAGGCACGCGGCGCCAGCGGAAATCCCAGGCGGGCGCGGCTGTCGAGGTATTCCTGCGCGACGCCGCGGGCGAGGTTGCGGATGCGACCAATGTAGGCGGCGCGTTCGGTGACCGAAATCGCCCCGCGGGCGTCGAGCAGGTTGAAGGTGTGCGCGGCCTTGAGCACCTGCTCGTACGCCGGCAGCGCCAGTTGCGCGGCCATCAGCGCCTGGGCCTGCTTTTCGTGCGCGGCGAACGCCTCGAACAAAAACGCCGCGTCGCTGTGCTCGAAGTTGTACGCGCTTTGCTCCACTTCGTTCTGGTGGAACACGTCGCCGTACTTGAGCAGCATCTTGTTGCCGGCGACTTCGGTTTCGGTCCAGACAAGGTCGTAGACGCTTTGCACGCCTTGCAGATACATCGCCAGCCGTTCCAGGCCGTAGGTGATTTCGCCGGTGATGGGCTTGCAGTCGATGCCGCCGACCTGCTGGAAGTAGGTGAACTGGGTGACTTCCATGCCGTTGAGCCACACTTCCCAGCCCAGCCCCCAGGCGCCCAGCGTCGGGTTCTCCCAGTCGTCCTCGACGAAGCGCACGTCGTTGCTCCTGAGGTCCAGACCCAGCGCGCGCAAGCTGCCCAGATACAGGTCGAGGATGTCGGCCGGCGCCGGCTTGAGCACCACCTGATACTGGTAGTAATGCTGCAGGCGGTTGGGGTTGTCGCCGTAGCGCCCGTCCTTGGGGCGGCGGCTGGGCTGCACGTACGCCGCGCGCCAGGGCTCGGGGCCGATGGCGCGCAGAAAGGTCGCGGTGTGGCTGGTGCCGGCGCCGACTTCCATGTCATACGGTTGAAGCACGGCGCAGCCTTGGTCGGCCCAGTAGCGCTGCAAGGTGAAAATGAGGTCTTGAAATGTCCGCATGGATTCGGCCTTGGAGAAGGCGACATTGTAGAAAGCGCACGACACCGCCCGGTTGCGCTGCCGCACGATGGCGCGTCCTCAAGGGGCGTTGCCGACGCTAGGCAGGATGGCACCAGGCGACAGCGAAGGCTGTGGCGGCACGGGCTGCGCCACCGCAGCCGGGTTCTGCGCGCGCACGCTCAGCGTCGACGTGCCCACGGGTACGCCGCCGGGCCCGACGAGTACGCCGCCGCTGCCGGTGGCCACCCCGGCAGAAGCCTGCGGCGCCGAGGCCGAAAGCGGCATTTGCGCGTCGATCGCCAGCGGCGGGAAGTTCTGCAGGAAGTAGCCGGTGACGGCGTTGGGCGAACTGGAAGCAAACCCCGTTGCCGGGTTGACCTGCGCGGTGATGATGCCCGGCGGCACCGGCCATGGCACGTCGGGTTTGCCTTGCAGCGCCACGCGCATGTAATCCATCCAGATCGGCAGCGCGGCTTTGGCGCCCTGCTCGCCGCGGTACAAGTCGCGCTGGGTGTTGTAGCCCATCCAGGTCACGGCCACCAAGTCGGGGTTGAAGCCGTCGAACCAGGCGTCATGGAAATTTTGCGACGTGCCGGTCTTGCCCGCCAGGTCGATCCGCCCCAAAGCCAGTGCGGCCGAGCCGGTGCCGTGCTCGATGACCGCGCGCATCAGCCGCGTGGTGAGAAAGGCGTTGGCCGCGCTGATGATGCGCGGCGCATTCTTGCCGGCGACCACTGGTTTGTGCGCATACACCGTGGCGCCGTGGGCGTCGACGATGCGCTTGATCAGGTACGGCTCGACCAGCGAGCCGCCGTTGGCGAACACGGCGTACGCCGTGGCCATTTGCAACGGGGTGAAGCTGCCTGCGCCAAGCACCATGGTCGGGTACGGCGGAATCTGATCGAGCGGCAGGCCAAAGCGTGAGGCGAATTGCCGCGCATACGGAATACCCACGGCCAGCAATACCTTGACGGCACAGACGTTATCCGAGTGCGCCAGCGCCAGCGACGCCGGAATCGCCCCCAGCCGCTCGTTGTCGTAGTTGTGTGGCGTCCACGGCGGTTGCCCCGGGCCGGGGTCGAGGGTGATGGGCGAGTCGTCGATGATGGTCGTCGGCGCCAGCCCTTCGTCGACGGCGGCGGAATAGATGAACGGTTTGAAGCTCGACCCTGGTTGGCGGAATGCCTGGTTGACGTGGTCGAACTTCTCGTGGTTGTAGTCGAACCCACCGACCCAGGCGCGCACCGCGCCGTCGTGCGGGTCCAGCGACACCAGCGCCGACTGCACCTCGGGCATTTGCGCCAGCCGCCAGCCCTTGGCGAGTTTTTGCAGCCAGACCACCGCGCCGCGGTCGATGCGCTGCGCCGCGCTGGCCTTGGGCGACAGCCCGGCAGCGGCGAATTTGAGCGCGTCACCGCTGAGTTCGACGGTATTGCCCGTGGCCAGCACCGCGGCAACCAGCTTGGGGCTAGCGTGCAGCACCACCGCTGGATGCAGGCTGCCCGCGCTGGCATAAGGTTTGAGCGCCTTGATCGCCACGGCGAACGCATCGGCATCGTGCTCCGGCAGGTCGATGCGCGCCTGCGGCCCACGCCAGCCGTGGCGCTGGTCGTAGGCCAGCACACCGGCGCGCACGGCATCGACCGCGGCCACCTGGTCGCGATCGTGCAGCGTGGTGTAGACCTTGTAGCCGTCGGTGTACGCCGATTCGCCAAAGCGCGCGACCATGATTTCGCGCACCTGCTCGGCGGCGTAATCGGCGTCGACTTTGTAATGCAGCAAGCCCTGGCCGGGCACCACGTCCAACGGCGACTGCATCGCCTCGTCGTACTGCGCCTTGGTGATATCGCCCAGCGCCAGCATGCGGCCGAGCACGTAGTGCTGCCGCACCAGCGCGGCCTTGATATTGGTCTGCGGGTTGAACGCCGACGGCGCCTTGGGCAGGCCGGCGAGCACGGCGATTTGCGCCAGCGACAGCTGATCGAGCGGTTTGCCGAAATACACCTGCGACGCCGCGGCCACGCCGTAGGCACGCTGGCCGAGATAGACCTGATTGAGGTAGCGCTCCAAAATCTGGTCTTTGCTCAGCTCATGCTCGATTTTGTACGCCATCAGCGCTTCGGTGAACTTGCGCAGCGGGGTTTTTTGCGGGCTGAGGTAAAAGTCGCGCGCCACCTGCATGGTGATGGTCGATGCCCCCTGCACCGCCGAGCCGTGCATCAAGTCGGCCAGCGCGGCACGGAACACACCGGTCCAATCGACCGCGCCGTGCTCGTAGAACTGCGCGTCTTCGGCGGCGAGAAACGCCTGGCGCACCTGCAGCGGAATTTGCGCAAACGGCACCACGGTACGCCGCTGCACGCCGAATTCGCCGATCAACGTGCCTTCGGCCGAATAGACCCGCAGTGGTAGATCGGGGCGGTAATCGGTGAGTTCGCTCAGCGCCGGCAGCCGCGGGTAGAGCATGACCACGGCAAACACCAGCGCCAGCGCGCCGGCGACTCCCAGCAGCACGATGCCGACGACCAGCCGCAGCCACAGCGGCCACGCCGCCCCGTGCGGCGGCGGCGGGCGCCGACCGTGGCCGGATGGCGCCGCAGGAGAGCCCGCAGGCGGGGAATCAACAGAGGTGCTCATGATCGCGGCGGATGATAGCCGCCGGCCACGTCACCAAACCCGCAACGGTGTGACCAATCGTGACACACTGCAACCGATACGCTGCGTGCTCACTGCGCCGCAGGATAGGCCGGAGGGTAGGCGGGAGGCGGCGCATACGACGGCGCCGGTGCGGGTTGCGGCGCGTAGCCAGCCGGCGGAGGCGGCGGTGGCGCGTAGCGCGGCGCGGCGTAACCCGGGACTTGCGCGCCATGCGAGTACATGCATTGCTGGTAAGCGATGTTGTAGGCGCGTTGCGCGCTGTATTGCGTGTCGCCGTAGGTGCCGGCGCCACCGGCGCTGCCGGCGAGCAGGCCGATACCGGCGCCGACTCCGGCGCCCTGACTGTTGCCTCCGATCAGCGCCCCGGCGGCCGCGCCCAGGCCGGTAGCAATCGCCGCCGAAGTCAAGCCGGAATTGGTCGCCCCGGCCTGATATTGCGCCGACTGCTGCTGCGCGAACTGCCGGCAGGTGGCATCGATCGCCTGGAACTGCTCAAACGGCATCCCGGGCGCCGGCATCACGGCCACCGTCGGCCCGAGCGGCGCCGTGGCACAGCCGCCCAAAGCCAAAGCGCCCAACGCGGCCGTCAGCAGGAGAAACGCGCGTGAAAGTCGCATGATGAAATCCCTTCGATGAGTCAATGAATTGCACAGCACGGGAGGTCATTTGGACGGGCCGGCAGGCGGCGGCGATGCCGGTACCGGCGTCCAGCCTCCAGGGCAGACGGCGACGTAAGGGTAATACCCCGCAGGATTGCGGCAGTAATACCAGTATGACGGCGGCGGCGGCCCGGGTGGCAATTGCTGCACCACCACGGGCTGGCGCTCGACGATGACCGGCGGACTCCATGCCGACCAGCCGCCAGCATAATAAGGATAGAAAAAATCGTCGCCATCGCCCCATCCCCACCCCGGATACCATCCGGGGCCGGCGTATACCGGTACTCCCACCCCCACGCTCCAATACACCCGTGCCTGCGCCAGTCCGGGCAGCGCCAAAAAGGCGGCAACCAGCAGCGGCGCAAACCAGCGGCGAATCAATAAAACGTCCATCAATCACCTCTTGCGATTTTGTCCGCGGCGGGGCGGTCCGAGTTCCATGCCTCCACCTGCATTGCCAACGCGATCACCCTCCGCCGTGATGACAGCCGCCGCAGCACGGTCGCTCTTTTTTTGCGTGCCGCAGGCGGCCCGGCACCGCGGTCGGTCAACAAACCCGGCCGACGGCGCGTTACAGTGCAGTTGCCGGTGCGTGCCGGCGATCCGTTCTGCCTCGCGGTGAGCCCAATGCGAAAACTTGTCTGGATGGTTGCCTGTTTGCTGCTGGCGCATGCCGGGGCGGCGTTGGCCAAGGACGACGTCGTCGTCGTTCTCGACTCGGGTGATGCGCGCATCACCCTGATCGACCAGGCCACGCGCCAGCCCATCGGCAGCTTCGCCACCGGCAAAGAACCGCACCACCTCATGGCCACGCCGGACAACCGCGATTTGATCGTCGCCAACGCGGTCGGCGGCGACTTATTGCTGCTCAACCCGCAGACTGGCAAACCCATCGGCACCGTGCCCGACATTCCCGATCCCTACCAAATCGGCTTCTCGCCGGATCACCGCTGGTTCGTCGTCAACTGCCTGCGGCTCAACCGCGTGGACATTTACCGCTATGACCAGGGCAAATTCCTGCTGGCCAAGCGCATTCCACTGAAGTCGCTGCCCAGCCACATGGCATTCACCGCCGACAGTAAAACCGTCTACGTCAGCCTACAGGACACCAACTCGGTCGCCGCCATCGATCTGCCGACGCAGACCGTGCTATGGACGATGAAGGTGGGCGACACCCCTGCGGGGGTGTGGCTGACCCCGGGGGACAAAACGCTGCTGGTCGCGCTCACCGGCAGCGACGCCGTGGTTGCCGTCGATCCGCGCACGCGCACCATCGTCAAACGCATCGTCACCGGTAAGGCGGCGCACAATTTCCGCTCGCTGGCCGACGGCCGGCACGTGCTGGTGAGCAACCGCGTGTCCGACACCATCAGCATTCTGGACATGGACACGCTGACCAAGGTCGGCGACATCACCGGGTTGCGCCCCGGCCCGGACGACATGGAACTCTCCGCCGACCGGCGCTGGCTGTGGGTGACCTTCCGCTTCGCCCGCTCGGTGGGAGTGATCGACATGCGCACGCGGCAGCTCGTCGACGTCATCCCCGTGGGCAAGTCGCCGCATGGCATTTATTTCTACGATCGCGCGCCGTTTTACGACAACCTGCCGCCGCTGTCCTCGCCGGCGCAAACCGCCGCGGCGCGTTGAGACTGCATCATGTTCACCCCGCTCGACTGGATCGGCCACATCACCAGCCTGCTCGTCGGCCAAGCGCAGACCTGGGTGTTCGTCACCCTGGTGCAGCCGGTGCTATACCACTTCCATCTCATGGTCGATGACGATTTCGCCTACGACGGCGTACTCTGGTTTCTCGCCGGGCTGTTGCAAATCATCGCGGTCTACGCCGTGCTGCGCCCGCTCGAAGCGCTGCGTCCGCTGGAGGTCTGGCCCGACCGCCGCGCCGTGCGCGTCGACGTGGTCTACACCCTGATCAACCGCCTCGGGCTGGTCAACCTGGTGCTGTTTTTCACCCTGCAGCCGACCGTCGACAGCGTGCAGGAATGGTTCCGCCTGCGCGGCATCGACAACTTCAACCTCGACAGCCTATGGCCCGGAGTCACCGACCAGCCGCTGATGACCTTTCTCATCTACCTCGTCGTGCTCGACTTCGCCGGCTACTGGTACCACCGGCTGCAGCATCAGATCCAATGGTGGTGGGAGTTACACGCCGTGCATCACAGCCAACGCCAGCTCAGTCTGTGGGCCGACGACCGCAACCACCTGCTCGACGTCGTGCTGCAAGCGGCGTTTTTCGCCGCTCTGGCGCTGGTCATCGGCGTACCGCCGGGGCAATTCGTCGCCCTGTCGCTGGTGTCGGGCGCGCTGCAAAGCCTGCAACACGCCAATACCAGGCTGTCGTTCGGCTGGCTCGGCGAACGGCTGCTCGTCAGCCCGCGGTTCCACCGCCTGCACCATGCCGTGGGCTACGGGCACGAACTCGGCCACCAGAACAATGCGCGGCTTTACGGCTGCAATTTCGGCGTATTGCTGCCGTGGTGGGACATTGTGTTTCGCTCGGCCGACTTCACCACTGCGCTGCAACCCACCGGGGTGCGGGCGCAATTGCCTCCACCGCAGGGACAGGGTGAAGATTACGGTGCCGGGTTCTGGGCACAACAGGTGCTGGGCATCAAGCGCATGCTGCGGCGCATCCTCCGCGCTGCCGCTGCCCCGGCACGTGGCACTGCCGCGTGATCGTGCCGCCGGCGCACGGTTCTGCCCCCGGCGTCACACCCCCCACACCACCGGCGTGTCCGCCTGAACGCAGCGTTTGAGCATTTGGATGAACGGCCAGGAACGCTGCTTCAGGCCGATGGGCTGAGCAGTGGACATGACCTGCCCGTCTGCCGCCGCCGACTCCATCGCCGCCTGCCGCGCCTGCTCCTCCTCGGCCACGGCGGCCTCGAGTGCGGCGATCGCCGCCGGCATTTCCGCCGGTTCGATGATGCCCTGCGGCCCCGGCGTCTTGCCGATGATCGACAGAATGCGCTCGGCCGGGCCGGCGTTCATGAACAAATCGCTGTCGGCTTTCGATTGAAATTTGTAAATCATGCGCCTCTCCTGCTCAACGGGGCGGTACCGCCTCAAGCCCGCATTGTGCCCGCCACCTCGCGCCGGCGCCAGCCAGATTGCTCCGCCGCATCGCCACTGCTGCGCAAAATCGGGCAGCAACCCCGGTTTTCGTCCCAACCAGAGGAAAAAACGCGGATTGCCGCGCACTGCGGCAATTTGTCGCAGATTTCTGCCGCATCCTTGCGACACTCTCCCCTAGGGAATTCCCTGACATTGCGCCAAATCAAAAAAACGAGATACATCGGCGCCTATCCTTGCCTGGCGTTCTTTGCTACGGGGATGGCGATGTCAATTTTCCTGTGGCATAAGACGATTGGATCGACACAACAGGAGCGCCAAAATGATCGACACCCTCGTCGTGGATTTATCGCGGTGGCAGTTCGCTGCCACTGCGCTATACCACTTTCTTTTCGTCCCCTTGACCCTGGGCATCAGCTTCATGATCGCCGCGATGGAGACGGTCTACGTCACCACCGGCAAGGAAATCTATAAAGAAATGACCCAATTCTGGGGCAAGCTGTTTCTCATCAACTTCGCCCTCGGTGTGGCCACCGGCCTGACCATGGAGTTCGAGTTCGGCACCAACTGGTCGTTCTACTCCGGCTTCGTCGGTGACATTTTCGGCGCTCCGCTGGCGATCGAAGGGCTGATGGCCTTCTTCATGGAGTCCACCTTCATCGGCATGATGGTTTTCGGCTGGAAGCGGCTGTCCAAAGGGCAGCACCTGCTGGTGACTTATCTGGTGGCCATCGGCTCGAACCTGTCGGCTCTGTGGATTCTGGTGGCCAACGGCTTCATGCAAGACCCGCAAGGCGCGGCGTTCAACCCGGTGACCATGCGCATGGAGTTGACCAACTTCGGCGCCCTGATTTTCAACCCGGATGCGCAAGCCAAATTCGTCCACACCAGCATCGCCGGTTACGTCACCGCAGCAATTTTCGTTGCCGGCGTCAGCGCCTGGTACATGCTGCGTAACCGCCATATGGAACTGGCGCGGCGCTCGTTCCGCATGGCCGCGCTGTTCGGCGTGCTCGCCACTGCCGGCGTGATCACCCTGGGCGACGCGCTGGGCTTCGTCGGCGCACACGCGCAGCCGACCAAGCTGGCGGCGATGGAAGCCATGTGGCAAACCGAAAAAGCCCCGGCGCCGTTCAATCTGGTCGCCTGGCCGTCGCAAAGCGAGCAGAAGAACGTCTGGTCCATCCAGATCCCGTATGTGCTCACTCCGCTGCTGACGCACACCCTGACCGAAGTCGTCCCCGGCGTCGATCAGCTCGAAGCACAGGCGGCGCAACGCATCAAGAACGGCATTCCCGCGGTCGAGGCGCTCAAAGCGCTGAGCAAAAACCCGCAGGACGCCGCGGCGATGGCGCAATTCAAAGCACATGAAAAAGACTTGGGTTACGGCTTCCTCGTCACGCGTTATTCGCCCGATCAGGATGTGTCCAAGGCCACCGACGCCGACATCGCCCGTGCGGCCAAAGACACCATCCCAGAGGTCTCGGTCATTTTCTGGACCTTCCGCATCATGGTCGGTCTGGGTCTGCTGATGCTGGCGTACTTCATTTACGCCGCGATGCTCACCGTGACCAATAAGCTGGAGCTGCCGCAAAACCGCTGGTTCCTCAAGCTCGCCCCGTGGATGATCCCGGTGCCGTTCTTCGCCTGCGAAATGGGCTGGCTGGTGGCGGAAATCGGCCGCCAACCCTGGACGGTGTTCGGCATGTTGCCGACCTGGATGTCGGCCTCCAGCCATAGCGTGGGCTACATGGTGTTCTCGTTGATCGGCTTCGTCTCGCTGTACTCCATTTTCATCGCCGTCGAGATGTACCTGATGGTGCGCGCGATCAAGCAGGGTCCGGAGGAGCACGGCACGCCGTCCGCGCCGGTTTCCGTGCAGAACCGTAAACCGCAGCCTTCTCTGGGTGGTGGTTTCGCCCCCAGCCCCGCGGCGCCGATGAGCGCGCACAAGGAGTGATCAATCATGGATCTGTATTTCTACCTTCAGCTTTTGTGGTGGTTGCTGCTCGGCATTCTGTTCGTCGGGCTGGGCACCATGGTCGGCATGGACATGGGGGTGGGCACGCTGCTGCGCTTCATCGGCAAAACCGATAACGAGCGCCGCGTCATGCTCAACGCCATCGGCCCGCACTGGGACGGCAACCAGGTGTGGTTCATTCTCGGTGGCGGGGCGATTTTCGCCGCTTATCCGCTGATCTACGCCACCTCGTTCTCCGGCTTGTACGTGGTCATTCTGCTGCTGCTGTGGAGCATGATCGTGCGTCCGCTGGGGTTCGAGTACCGCAGCAAAATCGCCTCCCCCGCCTGGCGTAACGCCTGGGACTGGACGCTGCTGCTCAGCGGCGCGCTGCCGATGATCATTTTTGGTGCGGCAATGGGCAATATGCTCATGGGCGTGCCCTTCCACTTCCAATGGGATCTGCGCTCGGTCTACACCGGCAGCTTCATCACCCTGTTCAACCCGTTCTCGGTGCTTGCCGGGCTGCTGTCGCTGTCGTTGTCGGTGTACATGGGCGCGGTGATGATGATGGGCCGTGCTCCCGAGCCGATCGCCGGCCGCGCCCGCGCCGCGGCGAGCTACGCCGCGCTGGCAGCCATCGTGCTGTTTGCGGTGCTCGGCGTCTGGGTGAGCATGGTCAACGGCTACAAAATCGTCAACTTCCCTGGCGCCGGCGTGCCGCAAACCCCGCTGCAGCAGACCGTCGAAGTGGTTCCGGGTGGTTGGATGAGCAATTACAAAAACTACCCCATCCTCTGGGCGGTGCCGCTGCTGGGCTTTGCCGGCATGTTCTTTGGCTGGCTGAGCGTGCGGGCGAACAAACACACTCTGGCTTGGTGGCTGGGCGCGGTGATGTGGATCGGGGTGATCGGCACCATCGGCGTGTCGATGTTCCCCTTCCTCATGCCGTCGAGCTCCAACCCGTCGCAAAGCCTGACGCTGTGGAACGCGATTTCCAGCGAAACCACGCTGCTGTGGATGACGGGTTGGGCGCTGGTGTTCGTGCCGATCATTTTCTGGTACACGAGCTGGGCGTTCTACGTCATGCGCGGCAAGGTGGACCCCAATGAAGTCGAGCACGACAGCCACGCTTACTGATCGAGGGTCGAAACCATGAAAAACCTGCTCTATTTCATTTTGTTCCTGATCATCGCGATCGTCACCATCGTCGTCGGTGTGATCATCGGTGACTACGCATCGTGGTACTTCGCCTGGATCGCCGGCACGGCGACGATCGTGCTGGTGTCCGCCGCAGCCGGGGCGCTGTTCGATGCCCAGGAAGACGCCAAGCACAACGGTGGCGCGGCAAACGCCGGTCATTGATCAACCACCGCACCGGCCCGTCGACTCCCAAGGTCAACGGGCCAGCGACTCGGGCCAGGGCGACCTGGCCTTTTTTCATGGAAGCCCTGCGATGAAAAAGCTGTTTCTTCTCGCCTTGTTCCTCCTGGTTGCAGCCGCCATCATCGCCGTTGGCGTGCTCATTGGCAGCAATGCATCGTGGTACTTCGCCTGGATCGTCGGCACCGCGCTGTTCGTGCTACTGCTCGCCGCTTCGGTCGTTTGGTTCGAAAAACAAGACGAAGCCGCACCCAAGCCGCAGCAGCGCCCCGACTGACTGCACAGGTCAGGTAGGGCGTCGTTCGACGTATGCTGCAGGCCAGCGTATCGTGACGAGCCAAACGGCATGGACAACACCATCCTCGTCCTCGGCGCCGGCATGGTGGGCACCTGCACCGCGCTGCATCTGCAGCAGCGTGGCTTCGATGTGGTGCTGATCGACCGGCGCGCACCAGGCGAAGAAACCTCTTACGGCAACGCCGGGCTGATCCAGCGCGAGGCGGTCGAACCGTACCCCTTCCCGCGCGAGCTGCGGTTCGTGCTGCGCGCGGCAATGGGGCAAGGCGCCGAAGTGCATTGGCAGGCGCGGGGGCTGCTACACATGGCGCTGCCGCTGCTGCGTTATTTCCGCAACTCACAGCCGCAGGCGCATGCCCGCGCCACGCTGGCCTACAGCCGACTGATCGCTTTGGCCACACAGGAACATGCGCCGCTGATCGCCGCCGCGCAGGCCGACGATCTATTGCGGCGCGAGGGCTTTCGCTTCGTCTTTCGCACCAACGCGGCGTTCGACCTGGCGCTGCAGCGCGCGCAGCGGCTGCAGCGCGACTTTGCCGTGCGCTTTGACGCCGAAGACGCCGCGGCGCTGGCGCGTGCCGAGCCGGCGCTGCACCCCGTGCTGGTTGGTGCGGTGCATTGGCTCGACCCGTGGTCGGTCAGCGACCCCGGCGCGCTGGTGCAACGCTACGCCGCATTGTTCGCCGCGCGTGGTGGGCGCGTACTCCGCGCGGACGCCGCCACTCTCCAGCGCCAAGGTGCTGGCTGGTCGATCGCCACCGGAGATGGGCGCATCGACGCCAAGCAAGCCGTCATCGCCCTCGGTCCTTGGGCGGATGGGCTCATCCGTCGCTTCGGCTACCGTTATCCGCTGTTCATCAAGCGCGGCTATCACCAGCATTACCCGTCGGCAACGGCTTTGCGCCAGCCGCTGCTCGACGCCGAGCGCGGCTACGTGCTCGCGCCAATGCGACTCGGTCTGCGCCTGACTACCGGCGCCGAATTCGCCGCCATCGACGCACCGCCCACGCCTGTGCAGCTCGACAAAGCCCAGGCCTATGCCGGCGAACTGCTCAACCTTGGGCCGCCGCTGGCCGATCCCCCTTGGCTGGGCTCGCGGCCGTGCACCGCCGACATGCTGCCGGTGATCGGCCCGGCGCCGCGTCACCCCGGGCTGTGGTTCAACTTCGGCCACGCGCATCAGGGCTTCACTCTCGGCCCGGTCAGCGGTCGGCTGCTGGCCGAAATGATCGCCGGGCAACCCCCGATCATCGACCCCACTGCCTACCTGCCAGCGCGTTGGCCGGGCTGAAAATCGAGAACCAACCGGCCCTGCCCGCCCTTTGCGCCCGGCAGGCCTTGCGCGGCGTTGCAAAGCTCGCCCTAGTCCCCCTGCGGTCGCACCCTACACCTTGATTCGGAGCCTGCCGCGCAGCCTGCCCGCGCTCTCGGTTCATTCACAACTTTTGAATTCAGCGCGCCACGCAACCGGCTCGCGCGTTGCAGGGCCGGCTTGATGTAGCGCAAGGGTTCGACCACCGGGCGCACTACGCTGGCCGCGAAAGCAGCCGGGGCATGGTCAGCAGCCCCGCCCTGTGGCGGCACGACGCACGTGCTGCGGCTTTGGCAGGCACGCAACTGCGACGACTCCCTGGAGACACCCTATGAGCAACGGCAAATACATCCGCTTTTTCGACCAGCTCGGCATCCATGACGTACCGCTGGTGGGAGGCAAGAACGCCTCTCTCGGCGAAATGGTGCGCACCCTTTCGGCGCAAGGGGTGCGCGTGCCCAACGGCTTTGCCATCACCGCCGACGCCTACCGCTACATGCTCGACGCCGCCGGCGCCTGGGAGGCGTTGCACGCCGCGCTCGACGGCCTGGACTCCGACGACGTACAAGACCTCGCCCGTCGCGGCAAGCGGGCCCGCGAGATCGTCTACGGCGCCGGTCTGCCCAACGATTTGGCCGACGAAATCCTCGCCGCGTACCGCGCGCTGCAGGCGCAATACGGCGAAGACGTGAGTTTGGCGGTACGCAGCTCGGCCACTGCCGAAGACCTGCCCACCGCCAGCTTTGCCGGACAGCAAGACACTTACCTGAACATTCGCGGCGATCAAAGCCTGCTCGACGCCTGCCGCCGCGACTTCGCCAGCCTGTTCACCGATCGCGCCATTCACTACCGCATCGACCAAGGCTTCGATCATTTCAAAGTCGCGTTGTCGGTCGGAGTGATGAAAATGGTGCGTTCCGACCTCGCCGCATCGGGAGTGATGTTCTCGCTCGACACCGAGTCGGGCTTCCGCGACGTGGTGTTCATCACCGGCGCCTACGGCCTGGGCGAAAACGTGGTGCAAGGCGCGGTCGATCCCGACGAGTTCTACGTGCACAAACCCACTTTTGCCGCCGGGCACCGCGCCGTGCTGCGACGCAGCCTGGGTGACAAGGCGGTGAAAATGGTGTTCGTCGACGGCGACACCCGGCTGACCACGCGCAACGTCCCGACGCCCAGGGCCGACCGCGAGCGCTTTTGCCTGACCGACGCCGACGTGCTCGAACTGGCCGACGCCGCGATCAAGATCGAACAGCACTACGGCCATCCGATGGATATGGAATGGGCCAAGGACGGGGTGGACGGCAAACTCTACATCGTTCAAGCCCGGCCAGAAACCGTGGCCTCGCAGCGGCGCGCCAGCGAAATCGAAAGCTATGTGCTCGACGGCAGCGGCGAGGTGCTCACCACCGGCCGTTCGGTGGGCGAAAAAATCGCCAGCGGCCAGGCGCGGGTCATCGCCGATGTGGCGCATCTGCCCGAGTTCAAACCCGGCGAAGTACTGGTGGCCGACACCACCACCCCCGACTGGGAGCCGGTGATGAAAACCGCCGCGGCCATCGTCACCAACCGGGGCGGGCGCACCTGCCATGCCGCGATCATCGCCCGCGAGCTGGGCATTCCAGCCGTCGTCGGCGCCGGCAACGCCACCAGCGCCGTGCCCGACGGACAGGCGGTCACCGTGTCCTGCGCCGAAGGCGACCGCGGCAAGGTGTACCGCGGCAGCGTGCCGTTCCACGCCGAAAAGACCGAGATCGGCGACCTGCCCCGCCCGGCTACCGGCATCATGATCAACATCGGCAACCCCGACATCGCCTTCAAAACCTCTTTCCTGCCCAACGACGGCGTCGGGCTGGCGCGCATGGAATTCGTCATCAACGAATCGATCAAAGCGCACCCGCTGGCCTTGCTGCATCCCGACCGCGTGAAAAATGCCCAGGCGCGCCTGGCCATCTCCCGCTTGCTGCGCGGCTATCCGGACGGCGAGAGCTTTTTCGTCCAGCGCCTGGCCGAGGGCATCGGCACCATCGCCGCGGCGTTCTGGCCCAAGCCGGTGGTCGTGCGGCTGTCGGACTTCAAGTCCAACGAATACGCCAGCCTGATCGGTGGCAGCGATTTCGAACCGGTCGAAGCCAACCCGATGCTCGGTTTTCGCGGGGCATCGCGCTACGCCCATCCTGCCTACGCCGAGGGCTTCCGCCTCGAATGCCTGGCGATGAAACGGGTACGCGAACACATCGGCCTGAGCAACGTCATTCTGATGCTGCCGTTCGTGCGCCGCGTCAAAGAGGCCGACGAGGTGTTGGCAAAAATGGCCGAATTCGGCCTGAGCCGCGGTGAAAACGGGCTGCAAATCTACGCCATGTGCGAGATCCCGAACAACGTCATCCTCATCGACCAGTTCGCCAAGCGCTTCGACGGTTTTTCCATCGGGTCCAATGACCTGACCCAGCTCACGCTGGGCGTCGATCGCGACAGCGACATCGTCGCCTTCGATTACGACGAGCGTGACGACGGGGTGAAGGAAATGATCCGCTTGGCGGTGCAGGGCTGCCAGCGCAACGGGATCCACTCCGGGCTGTGCGGTCAGGCACCGTCGGATTACCCGGAAATGGCCGAATTCCTGGTGCAAATCGGCATCGACACCATGAGCCTGAATCCGGACACGGTGATCGCCACCACCCAGCGCGTGCTCGCGGTCGAGGCGCAGCTGGGCCGCAAACCCAGAGCCGCCACAACCTGAACGCGCTGCGAGAACGGCCATGAATCCAGACCTTCATTTGCGCTTTCTGCGCGACATGCTGCGCGCCCGCCGGCTCGAAGAACGCTTGGCGCAGGAGTACGCCAAGGGAACGATCGGCGGCTTTCTGCACCTTTACCCCGGCGAAGAGGCCGTGGCTGCCGGCGCCATCGCCGCGGCCGAACCCGGCGACTATGTGGTCAGCACGTACCGCGAGCATGTCCACGCGCTGGTGCGCGGCGTGCCGATGCGTGCCATCGTCGCCGAGCTGTTTGGCAAGCGCGCCGGCTGCTCGGGCGGTCTGGGCGGGTCGATGCACTTGTTCGACGCCGAGCGCCGTTTTCTCGGCGGCTATGCCATCGTCGGCGAAACCTTTCCCATCGCCATCGGCGCTGCCTATGCCGTGATGCTGCGGGGCCAGCCCGAGGCCGTGCTGTGTTTTTTTGGTGATGGCGCGGTCAACCAAGGCACCTTTCACGAGTCGCTGAACATGGCCGCGTTGTGGAAGCTGCCGGTGCTGTTCATCTGCGAGAACAACCATTACCAGATCGGCACCGAAATCCATCGCCATTCCGCCGTCACCGAGGTGTCCAAGCGCGCCTGCGCTTATGGCATGGTCGCGCAACGCGCCAACGGCATGGACGCCGCTACCGTTTACACCCACGCCAGCGCCATGCTGGGGCAAATTCGCGCGGGGCAGGGGCCGCAGTTGCTCGAACTCGAAACCTACCGCTACCGCGGCCACTCGATGGCCGATCCGGGCAATTACCGTCCGGCAGCCGAGGTGGCGGCTTACACCGCGCAAGACCCGATCGGCGCCGAGCTGCGCGATCTCGCGCTGCATTGCCCCGACGACGCCGCGCTACACAAACTCGGCCTGGACAGTTGTGCCGCGCTCGGCCAGCGTTATGTGCAAAACGGCCACCTCGACACTGCCGGGCTGGAACGCCTCGAAGCCGAAATCCGCGCCGAAATCGACGACGCCGTGACGTTTGCCGCCGCCGCGCCTGAGCCCACGCTCGACGACGCCCGCCGCGCACTGCGTCCCGGCATCGACGTCGCCGCGCTGATTTGACCAAGGAGCCTGGCATGCAAACCCTGAGCTACTGGCAGGCACTCAACCGCGCGCTCGATGCCGAAATGGCCGCGGACGACACCGTGTTCATCCTGGGCGAAGACGTCGGCCTCTACGGCGGAACCTACCGCGTCACCGAAGGGCTGCAGGCCAAATACGGTGAGCGCCGGGTGCTCGATACGCCGATTTCCGAAGGCAGCTTCACCGGGCTGGGAGTCGGCGCGGCGCTGGCCGGGATGCGCCCGGTGGTCGAAATCATGACGGTGAATTTCGCGCTGTTGGCGCTCGACGCCATCGTCAACATGGCGGCGAAAATCCCGTTCATGTCCGGCGGGCAGTTGCGCATGCCGCTGACCATCCGCATGCCCGGCGGCGTCGCCCGGCAGCTCGCCGCGCAGCACTCGCAGCGCCTGGAGCACACGCTGATGAACGTCGCCGGGCTGCGCATCGTCGTGCCGGCGACGCCGCAGGATGCCTACTGGCAACTGCGCCAGGCGATTCGCGCCGACGATTGCGTCATCGTGCTCGAACACGAGTTGCTCAACTTCGACCAGGCGCCAGTCGACGAGTCTGCTGCACCGCCGCCGCCACACCGCGCCATGCTGCGGCGCAAGGGACGCGACCTCACCCTCATCGGCTATTCGCGCATGGCCAACCAGGCGCTTGCCGCCGCACAGCAGCTCGCCACCGACGGCATCGACGCCGAAATCATCGACCTGCGCTCGCTCAACCCGATCGACTGGGACACCTGCGCCGCGTCGGTGCGGCGCACCGGCCGCGTGCTCATCGCCGAAGAAGACAGCCGCTTTGCCGGCGCCGGTGCCGAAATCGCCGCCACCCTGACCGAATTGTGTTTTTCCAGCCTGCGCGCCGCGCCGATGCGCGTGGCCGCGCTCGACCTGCCCATCCCCTATAACAAGCGGCTCGAAGAGCAATCGATCCCGCAACCCGCCGACATCGCCGCTGCCGCGCGCCAGTTGCTCGGCCTGCCGACCCAGGAGAACGCCGCATGACGCAGACCGCCGTCACCCTGCCCGTGCTGTCCGACACCATGCAGACCGGTCGCATCGTCCGCTGGCTCAAGCAGCCGGGCGACGCCGTGAAAACCGGCGACGTGCTCGCCGAAGTCGAGTCGGACAAAGCCATCATGGACGTCGAGGCCTACGCCGACGGTGTACTGGTCGGGCCGCTCGCGCCGGTAGACACCGACATTGCCGTCAAGTCGACCATCGCCTGGATCGCCGACCAGCCGGCCTCAGCCGCCGCGCTTGTGCCGCAGAGCCCGCCCGCAGCTGCGTCGCCGTCAGCGGCAGATGCCGCGCCGCCGCAAACCGCAACCGGGTTGACAGCGACGCTGCCGACACCCGCGCCGCTGCACCGCGCGGCGGCAGTCAGCCCCGTCGTCGACGCGGCGCTGGCCGCGCGTGGCGCAGACGACGTGGTGTCGCCCGTCGCCCGTGGCCTGGCCGCCGAGCTGGGTATCGACGTGCAGCAGCTCGCCCCGGGCAGCGACGGTCGAATCAGCGCGGCGCAGGTGCTGGCCGCAGCCATCGGCCCGTTGTTGCCACGTCTGCAACTCGGCGCGGTGCAGCGCATCGACCGGCCCAGCAGCCTGAAAGCGGCAATGGCCGCGGCCATGCAGCGCACCGTGCACACCCCGGTGTTTCACCTCACCGTGGCGATCGATCTGCAACCCTTGCACGCCGCAGCGGCGCAGCAGCAACAATCGGTCAGCCTGCTGCTGGCGCGCGGCTGCGCCTTGGCCATCGACCAGCACCCGGACTTCAACTCCTGCTGGACACCTGGCGGATTGGCGCGGCGCGACACCATCGATGTCGCCATCGCCGTCGATACCCCCGACGGTCTGCTCACCCCGGTGTTGCGCGACGCGCTGCGTCCGCTGGCCGATCTCGCTGCAGACTGGCGGGCGCTGCGGGAAAAAATCGCCCGCCGCCGCCTGCTCCCGACAGACTACAGCGGGGCGACGTTCTATTTGTCCAACCTCGGCATGTTCGCCGGCGTCGAGCAGTTCGACGCCATCGTCCCGCTCGGTGCGGCAGCGATACTCGCCGTGTCGGCGCCCGGAGCAGACGGCTTGACCCGGCTGACGCTGAGCTGCGACCACCGCGTCGTCGCGGGTGCCGACGCCGCACGGTTTCTCGCCACGCTGCGCGAGCGTTTGCAAGCGGTTGGCACCCTGGTGGCATGACACGCCGCCGCGTTGCTGCTGGTGTTCAGCGCGGGATGTCGCCATCCATGATGTGCATCAAGCCGGGCCTGCGGCGCAGGCTTAAGGTTCGCATCGCCCGAAAAGCGGGCATCGATCCGTGCATCATGCTGCGATAGCGGCAAATTTTCATATTTCGCTTGGTGATGCGCGGCATCCTGGTAGTTGATGATGAGGAGATTAGACATGGAGCAACACAAGCAACTTTCTGTTTCACCGCAACAACGTCATCTGATGATTTCGGAGGCCGCGTTTTTCCGTGCCGAACGCAGTGGCTTTCATAGCGATCCACTGGGTGACTGGCTCGAAGCCGAAGCCGAGATCGACGCGCTGTTGCAGCGCGCGCAAACCGCGCCGCAAACCGTGGCGAAAAAGTCCAAACACGGCCATGCAGCCGATGCCAAGCCGAGCAAGACCGCTGGCTGAGCATGCAACGCGGGCCAGCATCCCGCTTGCCGCAACAGCCGGGCGCTGGCCTTTTTCGTGCCGCCGTATTCCATGCCCCCTGGCAATGGTGTCACATAGCCGCCGCATCATGCTGGCCGAATACGCAAGCGCCGCGGGTGTTGTGAATGAACCGGGCGCCCGAGCAGGCAGCACGGCGGGCTCCGATCAAGGCGCAGGGTGCAGCCGTGGCCGGAATGACGGCGAGCCATTTGCAACGCCGCGCAGCCTGCCGGGCGGTATCAGCGGGCGTGTCCGGTTGTATTCTCGACTCCATAGACCAGGAATCTGCCCATGAACGCCACCATTTCTGCGCTCACCGCACGCGAAATCCTCGACTCGCGCGGCAACCCCACCGTCGAAGTCGACTGCCGGCTTGCCAACGGCGTGAAAGCGCGTGCTGCCGTGCCGTCGGGCGCATCCACCGGTTCGCGCGAAGCGGTCGAGCTGCGCGACGGTGACGCCAAGCGCTTCGGCGGTAAGGGGGTGCTCAAGGCAATCGAACACGTCAATACGCTCATCGCGCCGCAACTCGTCGGCCGCGACGCGCGCGAGCAGGCCGCGATCGACGCGGTGATGATTGCGCTGGACGGCAGCGAAAACAAAGCCAAACTCGGCGCCAACGCCATACTGGGTGTGTCGCTTGCAGTGGCACGCGCTGCCGCGCTGGCGTGCGATCTGCCTCTCTACGGTTACCTGGGCGGCCCTGGCGCGACCCGACTCCCAGTGCCGCACATGAACATCCTCAACGGCGGCGTGCACGCGCATTGGCAGGGGGCTGATTTCCAAGAGTTCATGATCGCCCCACTGGGTGCAACCAGCATGCGTGAAGCAGTGGAGTGGGGCGCCGAGGTGTACCACGCGTTGCAGTCGATTCTGCAAGCCAAGGGCTTGTCGGTAGGCGTCGGCGACGAAGGCGGCTTCGCTCCCCGAGTGCAGTCCAACGAACAGCCGCTCGAACTCATCGCGCAGGCGATCGAACGAGCCGGGCTGCGGCCAGGGCAGGACGTGGCGATTGCCATCGACCCGGCATCGAGCGAATTTTTCGAGGATGGGAGGTTTTACAACCTGCGCAGCGAAAAGCGCCGGCTCGACGCCGCGCAGATGGTCGAGTATTACACCCGGCTGGTGCAGTCTCACCCCATTGTGCTGCTCGAAGACGGCATGGCCGAAGACGACTGGGCAGGGTGGAAACAGCTCAACGCCGCCTTGGGCGAGCGCATCGAACTGGTCGGCGACGATATTTTTTGCACCAACCCGGCGATCATCGCCCGCGGCATCGAGCAAAACATCGCCAACGCCGTGCTCATCAAGCTCAACCAGATTGGCACGCTGAGCGAAACGATTGCCGCCACCCGCTTGGCACGCGACCATGGTTGGGGCGCATTCGTATCGCACCGCTCGGGCGAGACGGTCGATAGTTTCATCGCCGACCTGACCGTCGCTCTGGACACTGGGCACCTCAAAACCGGCGCACCGGCGCGCGGCGAACGGGTGGAAAAATACAACCAGTTGCTGCGCATCGAGCAGGAACTGGGCAGCGCGGCGCGCTACGCCGGCTGCGGCGCCTACGTGCGCCAGCCGCGGCGCTGACAGCCGGTGCAGCAGCCGCGGGCCGTCCGGCGGTCAAACGTCGAGGTTGGCTGCGCGCAGCGCGTTGGATTCGATGAAGTCGCGCCGCGGCTCGACGTCGTCACCCATCAACATGGTGAAGACGCGGTCGGCTTCGATGGCATCGTCGATTTGCACCCGTAGCAGCCGGCGCACCGCTGGGTCCATGGTGGTTTCCCAGAGCTGTTCCGGGTTCATTTCGCCCAGACCTTTGTAGCGCTGGCGTGACACCGCGCTTTCGGCCTGGCGAATGAGCCAGGTCATGGCGTCACGAAAATCCTCGACCCCCTTTTCCTTGGCGTGATCCCCCTGGCCGCGACGGACGATCGATCCGGCCGGCAACAAGCCGTGGAACGTCTGCGCCGCTTGCGACAGCACGGCGTAGTCGGCGCCGTGGACAAAGTCGGCATGCAACACCGTCGATTTGAGGTTGCCGTGATGGCGGCGCACGATGCGCAGATACGGCTTGTCGGTGCGCGCGTCGGTTTCGGCAAACACCTGCGGCGGCTCGCCGTGTTCGGTGTGCTTCGCCAGATACGCGGCCAGCGCGTCCGCACTGGCCTGCGCCGCCTGATCCAGGTCGATGACCACGCCATCGACGATCGCCCGCAGCGCCTGTTCGTCCATGAAAGTGCTCAGGCGGGCGATCACCGCCTCGGCCAGCATGTGCTGGCGGGCGAGCTGTTCCAGGGTTTCGCCGCTCAGCGCCGCCTGGCCGGGGCGTTCGATGACGGCGTCTTTGAGCGCCACGCGCAGCAAATAGGCGTCGAGTTCGGCGCTGTCTTTCAAATACTGCTCGTCCTTGCCGTGCTTGACTTTGTACAGCGGCGGCTGTGCGATGTAGATATGGCCGCGCTCGACGATCTCGGGCATCTGGCGGAAGAAAAAGGTCAACAGTAGGGTTCGGATGTGCGCGCCGTCGACGTCAGCATCGGTCATGATGATGATGCGGTGGTAGCGCAGCTTGTCGATGTTGAAATCGTCCTTGCCGATGCTCGTGCCCATCGCGGTGATGAGGGTGAGGATTTCGTTGCTGGTCAGCAGCTTTTCGAACCGCGCCTTCTCCACATTCAGAATCTTGCCGCGCAGCGGCAGGATCGCCTGGAACTTGCGGTCGCGTCCCTGCTTGGCGCTGCCACCGGCGGAATCGCCCTCGACCAGATACAACTCGCTCAGCGCCGGGTCTTTTTCCTGGCAGTCGGCGAGTTTGCCCGGCAACCCCAGCCCGTCCATCACGCCTTTGCGCCGCGTCATCTCGCGCGCCTTGCGCGCAGCTTCGCGCGCGCGCGCGGCGTCGATGATCTTGCCGCAGATGATCTTGGCGTCGTTCGGGTTCTCCAGCAGATAATCGGTCAGCGCCTTGGCCACCAGATCCTCGACCGGGCCGCGCACCTCGCTGCTGACCAACTTGTCCTTGGTCTGGCTGCTGAACTTGGGGTCGGGCACCTTGACCGACAGCACGCAGGTCAGCCCCTCGCGCATGTCGTCGCCGCTGATCTCGACCTTGGCCTTTTTCGCCAGCTCGTTGTCCTCGATGTATTTGTTGATCACCCGGGTCATCGCCGCGCGCAATCCCGTCAGGTGGGTGCCGCCGTCGCGTTGCGGAATGTTGTTGGTGAAGCACTGCACGTTTTCGGCGTAACCGTCGTTCCACTGCATCGCCACTTCGACGCTGATGGTCGTGCCGATTTCCGAGGCTTTTTCCGCCTGGGCGTAAAAAATGGTCGGATGCAACACCGTCTTGCCGCGGTTGATGTATTCGACAAAGCCTTTGACCCCGCCGGAAAACGCGAAGTTTTCCTCCTTGCCCTGGCGTTCGTCGATCAGGCGGATGTTCACCCCATGGTTGAGAAAGGACAGCTCGCGCAGGCGCTTGGCGAGGACCTCGTAGTGAAAGTCGACCGTGGTAAAAATTTCGGCATCGGGCAGGAAATGCACCTCGGTGCCGCGTTTGTCGGTTTTGCCCGTCACCGGAGCAATCGAGACTTCCACGCCATCGATCACGCGGATTTGCGGGTTCTGCAACACACCGCGGGCGAACTCCAATGTGTGCACCAGGCCGTCACGCCGCACCACCAGCCGCAGCCACTGCGACAGCGCGTTGACACAGCTGACCCCCACACCGTGCAGCCCACCAGACACTTTGTAGCTGTTTTGGTTGAACTTGCCGCCGGCGTGCAGCTCTGTCAGGGCGATTTCAGCCGCACTGCGCTTGGGCTCGTGCTTGTCGTCCATTTTCACCCCGGTGGGGATGCCGCGTCCGTTGTCGGCCACGCTGATCGAGTTGTCGGCGTGGATAGTGACGGTGATTTCGTCGCAGAAACCGGCCAGCGCTTCGTCGATGGAGTTGTCGACGACTTCGAACACCAGATGATGCAACCCCGTGCCGTCGGAGGTATCGCCGATATACATCCCCGGACGTTTGCGCACGGCTTCGAGACCCTCCAGGATTTGAATGGAATTTTCGCTGTAGCTATCGTGCTTGGGTTCGTTCATTACAGACTTTCAAAACATATTCCATGAGGATTCATGGAAATAGACAATTTTGACCGCAAGTTGGCAACGATTCGGAGCTGATCGGCAAGGTAGGGGGTGCGGCTCGGAGATCAGATGCGCATGGGCATGACGACGTATTTGTAATTCGGCTCATCGGGCATGGTGAGCAAGGCGCTGCTGTTGCCGTCCTGCAGTTCGATGCGCACGTGTTCTCCGGGCATGTTTGCCAGCGCGTCGATGAGGTAAGCGATGTTGAAACCGATTTCGATCGGCTCCCCGCTGTAATCGACGTCGATCTCTTCCTGCGCCTCCTCCTGCTCGGCGTTGATCGAGGTCAGCCGCAGCAGCCCGGGTTCGAGATTCACCCGAACTCCCTTGAACTTATCGTTGGTCAGAATCGCCACCCGTTGCAGTGCGGCTTGCAACACGCTGCGTTCAACCAGCAATAGGTTGCGATGGCCTTTGGGGACGACGCGCTGGTAGTCGGGGAATTTGCCTTCGATCAGCTTGCTGGTGAATTCCAGATCCCCCATGTCCAGGCGCGCTTGGTTGCTCGCCAGAGCGATGTCGATCATCGCATCGTCATTGTCGCTGAGCAGTCGCATGACTTCCAACACCGTTTTGCGCGGCAGAATGATGTCACGGTGCTCCACTGCCGTTTGCAGCGCTGCCGACGCCAGGGTCATGCGGTGGCCGTCGGTGGCAACCAGATGCAGCTGCTGTCCATCGGAGACCCACAACATCCCGTTGAGGTAGTAACGAATATCGTGCTGCGCCATGGCGAAGTGGGTCAGCCCGAGCAGATATTTCAGCTGTTTTTGCGGCAGCCGGATGCGTTGATCGCTGAAATCGGCGGCAGGACGCACCAACGGAAAGTCTTCCGCAGGGAGGGTCTGCAAGCTGAAGCGACTTTTTCCCGCCCGGATGGTCATTTTGCCGTCAGCCCAATCCAACGTCACTTCGCCGGCAGGAGCTGCCCGCAGGATGTCGAGCAGTTTGCGCATGTTCACCGTGATCGCCCCGTTTTGCAGACTGGCCTGCACGTTGCCTGTGGCACGCACACGGATCTGCACTTCCATGTCGCTGGTCGTGAACACCACACCTTGTTCGTCGTGCTGAATGAACACATTGGCCAAAATGGGCAAGGTTTGCCGACGTTCGACAATGCCTGCACCCTGACCGAGCAGCTTGAGCAGATCATCACGGCTGGAAGTCAATCTGTTCATTCTTGGTTTTCCTTTGTCAGAATAGGACTGGTAGTAGAAGGGTCGGTCAGTCTGTGGACAAGCCAGGACATACAGCATTCATGCGGCTTGCCGCAAGATCGAAGCTTGTGGATAAGCCAGTCGGTAAAAAAGGATGACCGAGAACAAGTTTTGCCTCAGCCGCATACTGCGCAAATTGTTCAGAATTTGTCCACATGACTTCCAAAGAGTTGTTCTTTTCAGCCGGGCATCGCGGTTGCGGCAAAGCCAGGCGATGTCCCAGCCCGTATCGCAACAAAGCGCTAACGGCTCGGTGCTAGGCCTTGAGGGTTTGCTCCAAAACGTGGAGTTGTTGGTTGAGTTCTTGCAACTTGGTGCGTTCTAGACTGATTTTGCGCACAGCGTGCAGCACGGTGGTGTGATCGCGTCCGCCGAACAGCTCACCGATTTCCGGCAGGCTTTTGTGCGTTAGCTCCTTGGCCAGATACATGGCAATTTGCCGTGGCCGCGCGATGCTGGCCGGACGTTTTTTTGAGTACATATCCGCAACTTTTATTTTATAAAAATCAGCAACGGTTTTTTGTATGTTTTCTACAGAGACTTGCCTGTTTTGTAGTGAAAGCAAGTCTTTGAGCGCTTCCTTCGCCAGGCCGATCGACACGTCCTGACCGCTGAAGCGGGCGTAGGCCAGGATTTTGCGCAGCGCGCCTTCGAGTTCGCGCACGTTGGAGCGCACGTTCTTGGCGACAAAAAACGCCACTTCCTCGGGTAGGGGCATGTGCTCGGCGTCGGCCTTGCGCAGCAGAATCGCCACCCGCATTTCCAATTCGGGAGGCTCGATGGCCACGGTCAAACCCGAGTCGAATCGCGACACCAGGCGTTGATCCATTTCGCGCAACTCTTTGGGGTAGGTGTCGCTGGTCAGGATGATTTGCGAGCGCTTGGTGATCAGCGCCTCGAAGGCGTAAAAAAACTCCTCCTGCGTCTTGTCCTTGCCGGCAAAGAACTGCACGTCGTCGATGAGCAACAGATCCAGCGAGTGGTAATAGCGCTTGAATTCCTCGAATGCCTTGCGCTGATAGGCGCGCACCACTTCACTGACGAACTGCTCGGCCTGAAGATAGCGGATGCGCGCGCCAGGTTGCTGTGCCAGCAAGGCGTTGCCCACGGCGTGCATCAAATGGGTTTTGCCCAATCCGACACCGCCGTAGATGAACAAGGGGTTGTACGAGCGGCCCGGGTTTTCCGCGACCTGGATGGCTGCTGCCCGCGCCAGTTGGTTCGCCTTGCCGGTGACCAGGGTGTCGAAGCTGAGCAGCGGATTGAGTCGTGACCGTTCGAGCGCATCGGCCTCTGCCGCGTCGCGCGTGGCCGCAAGCGGCAAAGCTGCGGTCGATGCGGCGTTGTCTTCCTCGGCGTCGCCGCGCGGACCGGGTGGTACAGCAGCCGGCGGGCGGTTGCTCTGCGCCCGGTCGATCGCTCCGCTATGGTGTACCGCCGCGCGCGGCGGTGTTTTTTGCACCATGAAATCGAGTTGCACCGGCCTGCCGACGACGGCGCTGAGCGATTCGGTGATACGTGCGGCGTATTGCGACCTCAGCCAGTCGAGCTTGAAACGGTTGGGCACACTCAGCGTAGCCGTTTGGCCATCGTCGCTCCAGGTCGGGGCCGACAACGGTTTGATCCACGCAGCAAATTGTTGTTCGGGAATGACTGTGGCCAGCAGGGCACAGCATTGCTGCCAGGATTGTTCGGGAATCATGCAAAAATTCAATGAAAATCAAATGGTTGCCAATTTGCACGGGCGCGTGCGGCAGCGCGGCGCGGCGCGCAGGGGGCCGCCGGAGCTGCACGGTTGTGCTGCAGCTACAAGACGCTCGGCCGCTGCGCGCGGGTCGTTCAGTTTAACTCCGCCGCCGAAGTTATCCACAGTTTGTGCTCCGATATAGGCCAACGCTGGCTGGCTAGTCGTGCCATCGCCTGCCGGTCGATGGCGGCGTAGAACCTGCGACCTTGCGGGGTCTTTGCCGAAAAAATTGACAACGGCAGGGTTATTGAGTGCAATAGAGAGCTTTTTCTTTTGACTGCCGGTGGTTTCACCGTCGTTTGCGAAACGGGCAGTTTTTGTTAAAAACGGTAGAAAAGTAGGCTGTTTTGCGGTTTATTTAAGATTTAGCTGTTTTATTGAGGTCAATATCATGAAGCGGACTTATCAACCTTCCAAAACCCGTCGGCAGCGCACCCACGGCTTTCTCGTGCGGATGAAAACCCGCGGTGGCCGCGCCGTGATCAACGCGCGCCGTGCCAAAGGGCGCAAACGCCTGGCGGTCTGAGGCTGGAGCGGGCTGTTTTTCGATGTTTGCCTTGCTCGCGGCCAGCGGGCGGGCAGCCTGCCGGTTGCGGCTTGAGCCGGCCTGCGCCGGCCCGCTGTGCCGGTGATCGACGAATTGCGCCGACGAGGTCGCGCCATGCAACTGGCCATGTTGCGGCAACCCGATGCGTTTGCCGCCTGTTTTGCCTCCCGCTACGTGCAATACGCTGAGTTTCGCCTGCACTACCGCCCCGCACCGGCCGAGTGGAGCAGCCTTGACGCCGTGGCCCAGACCTGCTGGCTGGGGCTGGTGATCCCGAAAAAATTCTGCAAAGCCGCGGTGCGGCGCAACCTGATCAAACGGGTGATGCGCCAAAGTCTGCGGCAACTGCAGTTGCCGGGCTCGGCGGTGATGCGCGCACCGGTGCTGATGCTGCGTTTGACGCGCAGCCTCCCCGCGGACTTCCATAGCGCGAGTTCTCCTGCGCTGCTTGCGTATGTCAGGCAGGCGGTGAACGCTTTGCTGCAGGATTGGATCGAACGCACGGTCTGCGTCGCGGTGCAGGAGGAGCGATGAAGCGGCTGCTGATCGGCCTGGTGCGGGTGTACCGACTCCTGCTCAGCCCCTGGGTGGGTGGGCAGTGCCGCTTCTACCCGTCGTGTTCGGCGTACACCATCGAGGCGCTGGAGCGGCATGGCGCTGCCGCCGGGACGTATTTGGGGGCGGCGCGCATTTTGCGATGCCATCCTTGGTGCGAAGGCGGGCATGACCCGGTGCCGGCGCGTTTCACCTGGGCGCCCTGGCGGCAGCGCGACGATGCGCTGCAGGCGTCTGCCGGCTTGGAAGCGGCGGTCGCTGCCGCGCAGCCGTCACCGCAGGCCGTGCACAATAAAGGGTCTTCACCGTTGCAGACGGGCGGGGGACATGGGCCCCAGCAGGTCGCCCCGTCGCAGTCTTCCAAGCCCTGAGCTGTCCGGGCGCTTTGCATCACAACAACAGGATTTGCGTATGGATCTCCGCCGTTCGGTCCTCTGGGTGGTTTTCACCATGTCGATGATTTTTCTGTACAACTCCTGGCTGCGCTACAACGGCGAGACGGATTTGTTCGGCACTCCACCGGCGCATCCAGCGCACACTGCCAGCGCCGCCGCTCCAGCCGTACCGCAGGCGGTATCGAGCGCCGCAGTGCCTGCCGGGGCGGCAGCCGCAGCGCCGACGGCGCCGGCAGCAGCGAGTCAACCGGCAGCGCAATTGGTGACGGTTCGCACCGACTTGCTGGAGGTGAAGATTTCCTCTCGCGGCGGCAATCTGGTCTACGCCAAGCTGCTCAAGTACGACAGCCGGACCGAGCCGGGCAAGCACGTGGTGTTGTTCGACGACACGGCGAGCAACAAATACATGGCGCAGTCCGGCTTGATCGGCGGTGATTTTCCCAATCACGAAACCGAAATGACGGTCTTGCCCGGGCCGCGCGAGCTGGGTGCGGGCAAAACCCTGCAGGTCACGTTGGTGTCTCCCGACCTGGGTGGGGTGCGGCTTCAGCGGACCTACACCTTCACCCGCGACAGCTATGTGGTGAACGTGCAAAACACCATCACCAATACGGGCACGGCGCCGGTCAGCCCGCAGATGTACATGCAGATCGTGCGCGACGGCAACACCCCGCCGGGGGACGAATCGCATTTCTATCACACCTATACCGGCCCGGCGTATTACGACAACGCGAATAAATTCCAGAAGTTCGAATTCAAGGATCTGAAAGTCAACGAAGCGCCGAAAAAGGCCGATAGCGGCTGGGTGGCGATGATCCAGCATTATTTCGTTTCGGCCTGGGTGCCGCAGCCGTACGACGGTCCGCGCGATCTGTACGCGCGCAAGCTCGGCGACAACCTGTATGCGGTGGGGGTGATCCAGCCGTTGCCGCAAATCGCACCGGGCAAGAGCATCACCACCGATGCCAAATTGTTCGTTGGCCCCGAGCTGGAAAGCACGCTAGGCGCGCTCGCACCGGGACTCGAATTGGTCAAAGACTACGGTTGGGTGACCATTTTGGCCAAGCCGATTTTCTGGCTGCTCGAAGTCATCCACAAAGTGGTGCAGAACTGGGGATGGTCGATCATCGTGCTCACCCTCCTGATCAAGCTGGCGTTTTTCCCGCTCACCGCCGCCAGCTACAAGAGCATGGCGCGGATGAAGGCGGTGGCACCCAGGATCAATGCTTTGCGCGAGCAGTACAAAGACGACCAGGCAAAAATGAACCAGGCAATGGTCGAGTTGTACCGCAAGGAAAAAATCAACCCGCTGGGCGGCTGTCTGCCCATCGTCATCCAAATCCCGGTGTTCATCGCGCTGTACTGGGTGCTGCTGTCCAGCGTCGAGCTGCGCGGCGCGCCGTGGATTTTGTGGATTCACGACCTGTCGGCCAAAGACCCTTACTACATCCTGCCGGCGATCATGACCGCGACCTCGTTTTTGCAGGTCAAACTCAACCCGACGCCGCCCGATCCGATGCAGGCCAAGCTGATGTGGATCATGCCCGCGGCGTTTTCCATCATGTTTTTTTTCTTTCCCGCCGGGTTGGTGCTGTACTGGCTGACCAACAACACCACGTCGATCGCGCAGCAATGGTTCATCAACAAAAAAATGGGCGTTGCCGTGCTCGCCGATGCTCCGGCGAAATGAGCCGCGGCTGAGGCGCTGCGGCGCGGCAAGATGAACCCGCTGGCGCTCGACGCCGATCCGATCGTTGCCATCGCCACGGCGCCCGGGCGTGGCGCCGTGGGCATCGTTCGCGCCTCGGGGCGATCGTTGCGCGGCTTGATGCTGGCGGTCTGCCGCCGCGAGCTGATGCCACGTCATGCCACGTTCCTGCCGTTCACCGACGCGCATGGCGAGGTCATCGATCAGGGGCTGGCGCTGTTTTTTCCCGCGCCGCATTCGTACACCGGCGAGGATGTGCTCGAGCTGCAGATCCACGGCGGCCCGGTGGTGCTGCAACTGCTGCTGGCTAGGGTGCTCGAACTCGGCCGCGACGACGGGCTGCGCCTGGCGCAGCCGGGGGAATTCACCCGCCGCGCGTTTCTCAACGGCAAGCTCGATCTGGCGCAGGCCGAAAGCGTTGCCGACCTGATCGACGCCAGCACCGAAGCGGCGGCCCGCAGCGCCACACGCGCTCTGGCCGGTGAATTGTCGCAGGCGGTGCACACACTGGCGGCGCAACTCGTCGAATTGCGCCTGCTGGTCGAGGCCACGCTCGATTTCCCCGAGGAAGACATCGACTTTTTGCGTCAGTCGCAGGCGTTGCAGCGGCTGCAGCGCTTGCAGCACAGCTTGCAGCAGGTGCAGACGAAAACGCGGCAGGGAATGCTGCTGCGCGAAGGGCTCACTGTGGTGCTCGCCGGTCAGCCCAACGTCGGCAAGAGCTCGCTGCTCAACGCGCTGGCCGGGGCCGAGCTGGCCATCGTCACGCCGATCGCCGGCACGACGCGCGACAAAGTCAGCCAGTCGATCCAGATCGACGGCGTGCCGCTGCACATCGTCGATACCGCGGGTTTGCGCCACAGCGCCGACGAGGTCGAGCGCATTGGCGTGCAGCGTAGCTGGGAGGCGATTGCCAAAGCCGATGTCGTGCTGTTCCTGCACGACCTCACGCGGCTGCTCGACCCCGGGTATGTGCAGGCCGAAGCCGACATCGGCCGCGCGCTGCCTGCGGGCGTGCCGCTGCTGCACGTGGCCAACAAAAGCGACCAGGTCGACGCCGCCACGGCACAAGCCCAGCTCGATCGGGCGTGGACGTCGTGGGGCGTGGCGCCGGGCGAGGTGGTGTGGATTTCGGCAGCGCGCGGCGACGGCCTGCCCGCGCTGCGTCAGGCTTTGCTACGTCTGGCTGGGGCGCAACCGGCAGGCGAAGGCGTGTTCATCGCCCGCCAGCGGCATGTGCACGCGCTGCAGCAAACGGCAGCGCACGTGGCCACCGCCGTCGATTTGCTCGAACGCGACGCGCAGGCACCGCTGGACCTGCTGGCCGAGGAGCTGCGGCTGGCGCACCGCGCGCTCATGACCATCACGGGCGAGTACACCGCAGACGATTTGCTCGGCGCGATTTTTTCCAGCTTTTGCATCGGCAAATGACCGCGGCGCCACGGCCGCGGCCGGATCAGACGCGGCGCAGCGACAAACCCTGGGCGTTGATCACATCGCTCAAATCGCCGGCAGCGAACTTGCGCACCGTGTCGAACGCCTGCGAAAACAGGTATTCGTAGTGCTGCAGCTCGACGAAGCCGATGTGCGGGGTGCAAATCGCGTTTTCCAGCCGCAGCAGCGGATGGCCCTGGAGGATGGGCTCGGCCTCGAACACATCGACTGCAGCCAGCCCCGGGCGACCGCGGTTGAGCGCGGCCACCAGCGCGTCGGGAACGAGCAGCTCGGGACGCGCGGTGTTCACCAGGATCGAGGTGGGGCGCATCAGCGACAGGTCGGTCAGGGTGATGAGGTGCCGCGTGGCTTCGCTCAGGCGCAAATGCAGACTCAGCACATCGCTGGTGGCGAACAGCGCTTGACGCGACTCGGCCGCGGCAAAGCCATGCTCGACGGCCCGCGTACGCGATGCCTCGCTGCCCCAGACTTGTACCCGCATGTCGAACGCTTTGGCGTAGCGGGCCACTTGCTGGCCGATGCGGCCATACCCCCAAATGCCCAGGGTTTTTCCCGCCAATCGCTGCCCCAAGCCGAAATTCGGCGGCATCGACTGCGATTTCAACCCGGCCTGCTGCCACGCACCATGCTTGAGGCTGGCGATGTATTGCGGCAGCCGGCGGGTTGCGGCCAGCACCAGTGCCCAGGTGAGCTCGGCGGTGACCGCCGGGTCGGTTTGCCCTTGCGCCACGGCAATGCCCAGTTCGGTGCAGGCCTGCACGTCCACATGCGGCCCGATCCGCCCGGTCTGCACCACGAGCTGTAATTTGGGGCATTTTTCCAGCAATTGCCGCGACAGCGCGGTGCGCTCGCGAATCAGCACCACCGCCTGCGCGTCGCGCAGCCGCACGCTGAGCTGACCGACGCCTTTGACGGTGTTGTTGAAAATCTTCAGATCATGACCGACAAGATGTTGCGCACAGTCGAGTTTGCGCACCGCATCTTGGTAGTCGTCGAGCACGGTGATTTGCATAAAACCTCGTCCCGCAGGAGCTGAATGGCGCAGTGTAGACCCACGCGTCGCCGCCCTGCGGGATCGGTGAACTCCCGATCAGGAGTTTCCCGATTTTGCTGCGCTGCAGCTTGCTTCGGCCCAGGTCGCCGAAATATAAGTGAGCCTTGATATACGCTTGCCGAGCGGCGCAGACAACGCCGCGCAGACGGTCTGACGACATGGAGGCCACAATGGACGTGAAAGGCAAATGGCTCTTGCCGACCAGCCCGGAAAAAACCTGGGAGGCGCTCAACGACCCCGAGGTGCTCAAGGCGTGCATACCCGGCTGTGAGTCGATCACCGCCACTGGCGCCGGGCATTTTGAAATCGTGCAGGTGCTGTCGGTCGGCGGTTTCAAAACCCGCTTCAGCAGCACCCTCACCCTCGAAGACCCCAACCCGCCGCACAGCTATGTGCTGCGCTTCGAAGGCAACGCCGGCAGCGCCGGATTCGGCCTAGGACGTGCGCTGGTGGCGCTGCAGCCCACGCCAGACGGAGGCACGCAGATGAACTACCAGGCCACTGCCGAAGTCGGCGGCGCCATCGGGCAGCTCGGCCAGTCCACCATGGACAGCACGGTGCAAAGCCTGACCGAGACGTTTTTTTCCCGCTTCGACCAAGTCATGCGCGGGCAGATGCCGGTGGACGCCGGCGCTGGCGTGCTCGATCGGGTGTGGAATCTGCTGCCGCCATGGGGCTGGGCGCTGAGCACCTTGGTGCTGGTGTTCATCATCTACTGGGGTCTGCACGGCACGTGGTGAGTACCGGGCGGCAGCTCAAGGGGACAAGGGGGCAAAGCAGGCGGGCAAAAAAGACAGCACGGGAGCGCGCCGAATGGCGGCGCTGCGTCAGCCCTCCTCGGCCGGGCAGAGCGCGCGCACGACATTGAGCACTTGCTGGCTTTTGATGTGGTAGTGCACGAAACGGCCGCGGCGGGTGGCCTCGACGATGTTTTCTGCACGCAATTTGGCCAGTTGCTGCGACAGCGCGGCCTGCCGCATGCCGACTTCGTGTTCCAGCTCGCGCACACAGCGCTCGCCGTCCATCAGCAGGCACAAAATGGCCAGGCGTTCTCGGTGCGCCAATGCCTTGAGGATGCGCACCACGTCGCCTCCGGCCATGCGCTCTAGGCGGGCAAGCCGAGGCAATGACGTTGGAACGGGTTGAGTCGGCGCAGCCGTTGGGGGCGATTCGACGATATGCATGATTTGCAGTCTATGAATATCAAAACCCAAGGTTTTGATTCAACACAATAAAATGGAATTTGCCCGCTTTTCCTGAGCACTTTTCCGCCTTTTTTACACCCGCTGCGCTGGCAGCGGCGGCGGGCAAAAGCGCTGGTTCGTTCCTCTTGCCCGCCCTCATGCCGAAGGCTTTGCGTCCTGCCCCCTTGCGTCTGGCCCTGTCGTTCTGGGGCATCGCCGCCGCGGCCTATCTGGTGGGGTTTTTCCTGCGCGTCACCCCGGGGGTGCTCAACACCGAGCTGATGCGCGACTTTCATCTCAGTGCGGCGCAGTTGGGCAATCTGGCCTCGTTCTATTTTTATTTCTACGCCGCGTCGCAGATTCCCACGGGCATCGCCAACGACCGCTTCGGCCCGAAACTGTTGATCGTGTTCGGCCAGGCGGTCACCGGCGGTGGGGCGCTGTTGTTCGCGTTGGCGGGAAGTTTTGAATCGGCCGCGGTGGCGCGGGCGTTGATCGGTTTGGGCCACGGCGTGGCCTGGGTGTCGCTGCTCGAATTGTCCGCCGCTTGGTTTGCCCCGCGGGTTTTCGGCACCATGTCCGGTTTGTCGCTGGCGCTTGGCACGCTGGGGGCCGTCCTGGCGCAGGCGCCGTTGCTGTTGCTGGCTCACGCCTTCGGCTGGCGCTGGGTGCTCGGTGCGGTGGGGGTGCTGTGTCTCGTGTTGTCCCTGCTGGCCTGGTTGTTCATTCGCAACCGCCCGCAAGACCTGGGCCTGCAGGGCTATCTGCCGCCGCGCCGCGCGCCGTCGCTGCGCGAAGTGGGGCAGGGGCTGGTCGAGGTTTGGACGTACCGCAACACGGCGCTGCTGTTCGTCGCTCCCGGCGGGGTCTGCGGCGCCTTCCTTACCTTCACCACGCTGTGGGGCATGCCGTTTCTGGTCCAGCAGCGGCACTTGCCGGCGGCGCAGGCGTCGTGGATCGTGGCGCTGATGCTGGTGGCATTTTCTGCCGGCGGCGTGCTGTGGGGGCGGGTGACCGATGCGCTGCGCCGGCGCAAGCTGCCTTATGCCATGGGCGGCGGCATGATGCTCGCCGGGTTCGGCGTGCTGGTGTTCTGGCCGCAGGCGTCCTGGACGCTGCTGCTGGCGGCGCTGTTGCTGGCCTCGGTCGGTTCGGGCAGCATGGTGGTCGGGTTTGCCTGGGCGAAGGAGTCGGTGCCGCAGCGTCTGGCCGGCACGGCAGCAGGGGTACACAACACCGGGGTGATGACCGGCACGCTGGTGCAACTGCCGCTATTGGGCTGGGTGCTCGATGTGTTCTGGACCGGCCGGCAGCTCGCCGGTGTGCGGCAATACGACGGCACCGCGTTCCAGGCGGCCAACGGCGTCTTGCTGGCGTGGATCGCGGTGTCGCTGATTTGCGTCGTGCTGGCGCGCGAAACCCACGCCAAACCGCTGGGCGCAGCGGTTTGAACCCTGCGCTGCCCGGCTGGGGTCAATGCGCGTGCAGCGATTGCCGCGACAGCGCCGAGTACCGATCGAGGAAATCGTCGATTTCCTCGCTGCTGGGTTCTTGGGCGATGAGCTGCTGCACGCTATTGCGGAAACCTTCTGCCGCATGACCTCCGAGAAAGATTTCCTTGCGGGCGAATTTGTCGACGATTTCATACCCGCCGCGGGCAAAATCGCCTGAACCACTCGGTGAGGATGCCGTGTCCGACCAGTCGAGCTGCAGGACGCAGAACGCATCAGAATCGTAGATCATGGTTTGCATGGTGTACCTCCACTGGATGGTCAGGAGATGAGGACGGCAAAGCAAAAATCAAGCCTGATTTCGACGTCTGTGCAGGTGTGGTGAGAATGAAACGTCGGTCGGGTCGGCCACGTTGACTTGACCCGGCGTCAATCCGGGTCAATCCGCAGCATTGCCTGCTGCGGCGGACAGGCAGTATTGACTGCGATGCACGAATTGCAACCAGACGTAAAAATTCGCTGCGCAGCGCTTGCCTGCCGTACCGCGGCTCAATAGGCTGCCGCGCTGTGGCTACCGGGGCGCATTGCCGGCGTGGCCACGGCGCGATTTGACAACCATTGCACAATAGCCCGGCGTGACCGGGCTGGGACGGAGACTCGTATGTTCCATCAACTCTTGACCCCGGTAGCCGGGGCGTTGTTGCCATCGTTTTTGCTGGCGGCTATTCCGATTGCCATCGTGCTGCTGATGCTCGGCGTGTTGCGCCGCCCGGCCTGGCAGGCGTCGGCCGTCGGGCTGATCGCCGGGCTGATCATCGCCACGACGGTGTGGCAGCTGCCGCTGGGTCTGGCGCTCAACGCCGTGGCCTTCGGCGTGGTGTTTGCGCTGCTGCCGGTGATGTGGATCGTCTACGGCGCGCTGGTGCTGTACAACGTTGCCGTCAAGTCCGGCCGGTTCGAACAGTTTCGGCTGTGGATGCTCGAACACCTGCCCAACGACCGGCGGCTGGTGCTGCTGGTGGTGGCGTTCTCGTTCGGCTGCCTGCTCGAAGGCATCGCCGGATTCGGCACGCCGGTGGCCATCACCAGCGCGTTGCTCATCGGCCTGGGTTTTCCGGCGCTGGAGGCTTTGACCTTCACGCTGATTTTCAACACCGCGCCAGTGGCGTTTGGCGCGCTGGGGGTGCCGCTGACGGTGTTGGGAGCGGTGACCAGCATGCCGGCCGAACCGCTGGCGGCGATGGTCGGGCGGCAGTTGCCGTTTTTTGCCTTTTTGCTGCCGTTTTACGTCATTGCGCTGTACGGAGGCTGGCGCTCGGTTCGCGCGCTGTGGCCGGCGTTGTTCGTCGCCGGCGGCAGCTTCGCGCTGGCGCAGTTTGTCTCGTCGAACTTCATCAGCTACCAGCTCACCGATGTGCTGGCGTCGATGGTGTCGCTCATCCTCACCGTAGCCTTCCTCAAAGTCTGGTCGCCCGCGCCCGATGCCCAATTCGCCATCGCCCGCCCGGTGCGCGCCGCTGGCCAGTCGCGGGTGGGATATGGCGGATGGCTGCCCTGGGTGGTCATCACCATCGTGGTGATTTTCTGGGTGTACGCCAAGGTGTTCACCCTCGGCGAGGCCAAGGTGCTGTGGCCGGGGCTGGACAAGCAGGTGTTCATCACGCTGTACAACAAGCCCTACGTCGCGCTGTGGGACTTCCAGCCGCTGGGCACGGGAACGGCGATCCTGCTGTCGGCGGTGGTGACTGCGGTTCTGGTGCGGCTGCCGGCGCGCGCGTTTTTCGCCGCGATGCGCGACGCCTGGGTACAGGTGCGCATCGCCGTGCTCACCGTGTGCATGATCGTCGGCCTGGCGTTTTTGCTCAACTATTCGGGAATGAGCTACACGCTCGGCTTGGGCGTGGCCGCGGTCGGGGCGTTGTTCCCGCTGGTGTCGGCGTTCCTCGGCTGGGTGGCGGTGTTTCTGTCGGGCAGCGACACCTCGGGCAACGCTTTGTTTGGCAACCTGCAAGTGGTGGCGGCGCGGCAGTTGGGGTTCGACCCGGTGCTGATGGCGGCGACCAATTCGTCCGGCGGGGTGATGGGCAAGATGATTTCGCCGCAGAACATCGCCACCGGCGTGTCCACCACCGAGCTCAAGGGTCGGGAGGGGGTGGTGTTCGCCCGCACGTTCAAACATAGCGTGTTCCTCACCTTCCTGCTGGGGGTTTTGGTCTACCTGCAGCAGCATGTGCTGACCTGGATGGTTCCGCATCTGCCGCCGCATTGAAAGGTTGTGAACGGACCGGCCGTGTCGGCGGATTGCACCAGAACGCCCGATTCGGCGCTGCAAAACGCACGCCGCAGCCTCAGCTGCGGCTGCGCCTTGCGCCTTTGATCGGAGCCTTCGACGCAGCCTGCTCGGGCGCGCCCGATTCATGCACCGCTTCTGACGACGTCAGGACAGGCGGCGCCGTCAGCGCGGCGCGGCGTTGCCCGCCTGCTCGGCGTGGTCCAGGGTGAACAGCAGGTCGCTGTCGGCCGACTGTTGCAGCAGGATTTGCACCGGCAGGTTTTGCAACTGCGGCGCCAGCCAGATCTGCGCGCCGATTTCGCTGGGCTGCGTCGAGCGACGCACCAGATGCCAGCACGTCAGGGGGCCGGCGCCAGTGGTCACCGTATCCGTGCCCTCGACGGTGAACGACCAGTCGGTCATGCCGCTGGGCCGCGCCACGGCGAAGGTCAACGTCGCGCCGGGATGGATCGCAGCGGGCTGGGCGCTCAGGCGGTGAGCGATTTGCACGAACAGACTGGCGCTGTCCTGCACGTGCGGCTGCAGCGGCACCACGTCCGGGCTGGCGCTGAAACGCACGGTGCCGTCGGCGCGGTCGAAACGCACCGATTTCTCGCGCGTGAACACGCGCTCGCTGTAATGATCCGGCGCCAGCCAGTCGCCGTCGATGCGGCCGCTGCTGCGGTAGGCAAAACTGAGGAGAGCGCTGCCCGACAGCGTGACTTCGTAGCGGCCGTCGTCGACCGTCCACACCAGCGCGCCGCTGCCGTGCAGCTTGCCGCGCCAGTGGCCGCTGAGGGTGTAGCTCAGCCGGGTGGACGGCGGCCAGTCGTCTTCCGTCGTGGAGGGTGGCGCTGCCGCCGACGCCGCGGCTGACGGCGCGTTCGCGGCGGCAACGGCGCTTGCCGGCGGGTTGGGCGTGGCCACTGGCGCGCCGGACTGGCTGCCGTCGGCCGCGACGGCGTGCGACGCGGTCTCGGCTGCAGCGGTGGGCGCGCTGGGCGCAGGCGCTGCGCTGGAGGCGGTTACGACCGGCGCAACGGCCGCAGGCGCAGCAAGTGGCGGGGTCGGCGGCGGTGGTGGTGCAGGAGGCGTCGTCTTGACCGGTGGCGGCGCTGGCGGTGGCGGCGCGGGTTTGAGCAGCACGGTGTAGACCGGCGGCGCAAGTCGCAAACCGTCGGTGCGATGCAGTGCACCGCTGAGCCAGCGTAGCACGAGCAGATGCACCGCGGCGACGAGCGCGGCCAGCAGCAGCGCGGCCGCCCACGCCGCCGCTTGGCGTGACGACCGCGGCGTCATGGCTGCGGCCCGCCCGGGGTCTGGACAGCCGCGGCAAGGGGAAACGACGACATGCGCGGTATTGTGCCGGCTGACGCCGTGGCGGGGTGGTCACCGCGCGGCGCAGCGGGTATGCTGCCGGTACGGCAGGACAGCGACGCGAACCATCATGGCACGGACTCCCGAGTTCAAGGACTTCATTCCAGGAATGGAGTTTTTTCAGACTCTGCTCAAAGGCAGCGGCATGCCCGGACAGTTTGCCAACTGGGTGGCGCCGACGCTGGACGTTGCCGAGATCGAGCAAAAAATCACCGACCTCAAAGCCGTGTTGAGCTGGCTCGAAACCAATGCGCGCCTGACGCAAAACATGGTTCAGGCGCTGGAGGTGCAGCGCATGACGCTGCAGGCGCTCAAATCGATGAACGTCGATTTGCAGGAGTTCGCGCAAAAAGTGGCAGGGCCGGCCAGCGGCGCGGCGCCGGCAGCAGCGCAGGCCGAAACCGCGGCGTCGTCGCTGTTCGATCCGATGCAGTGGTGGACGAGTATGACACAGCAGTTCACCGAACTGACCGCCAAGGCGCTGCAGGACGGGTTTGCCGCGACGCCGACGGCTGCGGTCGCTCCCGCCGCTGCTGCGCCTGCCGGCTCTGGCGCAGCCCGGCCAGCAGCCCCGGTAGCAGCCAAGCGCGGCAAACCCGCCGAGAAAACCGGCGCCAAGGCGGCTGCGGCGAAACGGCCGAAGCCGCGGGTAAAACCTGCTGCTGGCGCGGCATGAACGCAGGGTCAACGCGGCGTTGACGCGGCAGGCAACCGGTTGACGCTGCGCCGATCACACCCCAGCCCAGCGCACCAGTTCCTGCGCCGGCATCACCCCGGACTGGCGTTTGATTTCCTGCCCGCCGCGGTATAGCGCCAGGGTGGGGATGCTGCGGATGCGGCTGCGCACCGAAATCTGCGGATTGGCGTCGGTGTCCACCTTGGCGAGCACGGCACGGCCCTGTAGCAGCTTGGCCGCCTGGGCGAATTGCGGCGCCATCATTTTGCACGGGCCGCACCACTCGGCCCAAAAGTCGACCAGCACCGGCAATTCGCTCTTGGCGATGAAGCGGTCGAAATTGGCGTCGGTGAGCACGATGGGCGCGGCAGGTAGCAGCTCCTGGCCGCAGTGGCCGCAGACAGGGGCGTCGTGCAGCCGGTCGTCAGGAACACGGTTGAGGGTGGCGCAGTGGGGGCAGACGATGAGCATGGCAGGGACTCGCGAGGGATGTTGCGGTGAAGCCGGATGGCTGATGAGCGGCGCGACGCACGCTTGGTCCAACGATCTGGATCGAACATGCGGCGCTGGCGGCGATTTTCAAGCAGTTGGCCCTTCCGCGCCGATGAGGCTACATTGCGCATCATCGTCTTCATTTGCCCGCTGTCAACCATGCCGCGCATCGCCTACCTGCCGCAAAATCACGCCGAGCCCGAAGACCTGGTGACCGCCATCCGGCAGCGACGTGGCGGCGAACTGCTCAATCTGGACCGCATGCTGCTGCACAGCCCGGCACTCGCCCGCGGCTGGAACGCCATGCTCGGCGCGGTGCGCGGCGAGCTCGACCTGGACCCGGCACTGCGCGAGCTGGCCATCTGCGTGGTGGCGCGGCTCAACGGTGCCGATTACGAGTTCATGCACCATGCCCAGCCCTTCCTCGCCGCCGGTGGCAGCGCCGAGCAACTCGCGCTGCTGCACGACATCCCCGCGGCGGTGGACAACCGGTTGGCGTTTTCGCCGCGCGAGCGCGCGGTGATGGCGTTGGCGTACGACATGACGCGGCGGGTGCGGGTGAGCGAGGCGCATTTCGCCGCGGTGCGCTCGCTGCTGCCGCGGCAGCAGGTGGTCGAACTCGTCGGCGTGATCGCGGCGTACAACATGGTGTCGCGGTTTTTGGTGGCGCTGGACGTCGGCATCGAGGATCGGACGGCGGCGGATTCGTCGCATTGATCCGCAGGCCAGACCGCGATGACAGCCATGGTTTGGCATCTGGCCTTGGCGTACCGCACGCCGACACTGCTGCTGCTCGGGCTGATACTGGCTGCTTTGGCGCTGCTCGCTGCGCGGCGCACGCTGCACCCGTTGCGGCTGGCGCAAGTCCTGCTGCAGTGGTTTTTGCTCTGTTGCGTCGGGGTGGAATTCGTCTGGGTTGCGGCGCTGCTGGCGCTGCCGCTGGGCGCTGCGGACTGGGCGCATCGGCAGCTCGGCCTGGCGGCGCTGGGGTTTGCGGTCACGGGGGTGGCCAGCGCGTTCGGCGGGGTGGGCATGCGGCTGGCGGCGCTGAGCGGACCGACGGTGTGGATCGTCGGCGGGCTGCTCAGTCAACCTGCGGGCCGGGCGGGGCTGTGGGCGTTGCCGGATCTGCTGGTTCCGGTCGTCGGTTTTTTGCTGCTGGGCTGGCAGTACCGGGCGCAGCGGCACCGCAGCGTGTTTGCACGCTCGCGGCTGTGACGTCGCGGGCGCAGGCGGCGAGCCGTTGCAGACCGTCGATGGCGCGCACGCCGTACCAGCTCGCCCATTCTCCGGGGATGCAGTGCACGTCGGCGTGCAGCGCGCGGGCCGCCAGCCCCGCGCGCACCTCGTCGGCGTGCGCGGGGCGGAAGCGGTACGGCTCGCTGGGCAGCAGCACCAGATCGACCGTTTCCAGCCACGGCGCGTCCCAGTCGAACACCGGGTAGCGGGTGCGCCCGGGTTGTTGCAGGCCGTCGCCGCCGTGCACATCGGGCAGGGTGTGCCAGCCGACGGCGGCCAGGCTGCGGCTGATGTAGGTGTCGCGCGCCACCGTCATCCACGGCGCGCGCCAGATCAGGTAGAGCACGCGGCGCGGTGGCGCCGACGGTGGCTGCAGCGTGCGCAGCACGGCGCGCATACGTTGGCGCAGCGCCTGCGCGCGTGCGGCCACGCCGGGCACGCCGCCGAACACCTCGCCGAGCAACTGCAGCAGCGGCACGTTGTCCGCAGGCGACTGCGGGTGGGTGACGACGATGTGCGGGACGAAGCCGCGCAGCGCGTCCACCGTCTCGCGGGTGTTTTCGTCGATGTTGACCAGCACGTGCGTCGGCCGCAGCGCGCGCAATGCGGCCAGATCGACATCCTTGGTGCCGCCGACTTTGGCCACGGCGCGCACGGCGCTGCGCGGATGAATGCAAAAGCCGGTGCGCGCCACCATCTGCGGTCCCAGGCCGAGGGCGAACAGGGTTTCGGTCAGGCTGGGAACCAGGCTGGCGATGCGCGCTTCGCCGCCGGCGGCGGCAAAGCGCTGGCCGAGGGCGTCGGTGGCCGGCATGTGGCGTTCAGGCAGCCTGCGCAGCGCCTGCGGCGTCAGGACGGGCGATCTGCCCCAGGCTCTCGACGACCAGGCGCTGCGGCGCGATGCGCCAACCGAGCTGCTGTTCGATGGCGAGCACGGCGCGCACGGCCAGCAGCGAATGCCCGCCGAGGTCGAAGAAATTGTCGGTGCGCAGCACTTGCGGCACGCCCAGCAGCTCGCTCCAGATGGCGGCGATGCGCTGCTCCGCGGCGGTCAGCGGCAGCGAGGTGGCCGCGGGCGCGACGGCGGTCTCTGCGGCTGCCGGCGCGGGCAGCGCGGCGCGGTCGAGTTTGCCGTTGGGTAGCCGCGGCAGCGCGGCCAACGGCACGATGTGCTGCGGCACCATGTAGTGCGGCAGCCGCTGGCGCAAGGCTTGGCGCAGCGCCGCGACATCGGGCACTGCCGCACCGGGCGCGGGCACGACGTAGGCGACCAGCCGGGTGTCACCGGCGGCCAGGGTGTGCGTGCTCAGCGCGCAGTCGCCGACGCCGGGTTGCGCGCGCAGCGCGGCATCGATTTCCGCCGGCTCGATGCGGTAGCCGCGCAGCTTGAGCTGGTGGTCGATCCGCCCGAGGTGTTCGAGCTGGCCGTCGCTGCGCCAGCGGCCGAGGTCGCCGGTTTTGTACAGCCGCGCGCCGGGTTCGGTGCCCAAGCCGTCGGCGACGAAGCGTTCGGCGCTGAGCTGCGGCCGGTCGAAATACCCTGACGCCACCCCGGCGCCGCCGATGTGGATTTCGCCGGGAAAGCCGATCGGGCAGGGCTGACCATGGGGGTCGAGCACGTGAATCCGCGTGTTGGCGATGGGCCAGCCGATGGCGATGGGCTGCTGCGGCTGCACCCGCCAGCAGCTCGACCACACCGTGGTTTCGGTCGGGCCGTACAGATTCCACACCGCGGCGCAAGCCGCCAGCAGCCGCGGCGCCAGATCGGCTGGCAGGGCTTCGCCGCCGATCCAGGCGCGCAAGCCTGGCGCGCCCGTCCACCCGCTGTCGAGCAGCAACCGCCAGGTCGACGGCGTGGCCTGCAGCACCGTGGCAGCGCTGCTTTGCAGCAGTTCGCGCAACGCGGCGGGGTCGCGCACCTGCGCGGCGTCGGCGAGCACGACGCGCGCGCCGACGTACAGCGGCAGCAGTAATTCGAGCACGGCGATGTCGAACGACAGCGTGGTCACCGCCAGCAGCACGTCACCTGCGTCCAGCCCCGGCGTGCGCGCCATGCTGTACAGCAGATTGGCCACGGCGCGGTGCGGCACGAGCACGCCCTTGGGCCGCCCGGTCGAGCCGGAGGTGTAGATGAGGTAGGCGGGGTCCCCGGGCCGGGGGTCGCGCTGCGGGTCGGGGGGCAAGGCCGTGGTGCGTTGCACACCGGCGAGTTCGGCGCTGTCCAGAGCGAACTGCGGCACGCCGGCTGCGGCCAGCAGCGGCAGCAGCGCGGTTTCGGTAAGGATGGCGCGCAGCCGGGCGTCGGCAGCCATGTCGAGCAGCCGCAGCGGCGGAAACGCCGGGTCCAGCGGCACGTAGGCGGCACCGGCGTGCAGCACGCCGAGCAGCGCAGCGAGCAGATCGGTGTGGCGCTGCAGGCACAGGCCGACGCGGTCGCCGCGGCCGATGCCATGTTGCCGCAGCAGTTGCGCAATGCCCAGCGCGCGGGCGTGCAGTTCGGCGTAGCGCAACTGGCGGCCGCGGCCGTCGCTGACGGCGATGCGCCCGCGCCGCTGTGCTGCGTCGGTTTGTAGCAGCTGCGGCAGGGTGTGGTGCAGCGGCGCGGCGGTGTCTTGCGTGGCGTTCCATTGGGCGAGCAGCGCGCGTTGCGCCGGGGTGGGCAGGGCGTGCGCGTGCAGCGGCAGGTCGGGCTGCGCGAGCAGGCTGGAGCACAGCTGCACGTAACTGTCGAGCAGGTGCTGCGCGGTTTCGGCGCGGAACAGGTCGGTGGCGTATTCGAGGTGGATGCGCTGGCTGAACTCGGTATCGATGTGCAGCGACAGGTCGAACTGCGCGGCGACGCGCTCATAGTCGAACGCGGCGTAGCTGAACGGCACTTGCGCGCGCTCGCCCAGCGGGGCGTTGAGCACGTTGAACAGCACCCGCACCAGCCCCGGCGGCACGTCGGCACGGCGCGCTTGCAGGCGTTCGACCACCTCGTCGAACGGCGCATCCTGGTGCGCGTACGCTTGCAGTGCGGTGTCGCGCACCTGCGCGACGAAGTGGCGGAAGGTTTGATCGAGTTCGACCGTGTTGCGCATCACCAGGGTGTTGACCAGGGTGCCGACCAATGGCTCGGTGGCGGCGTGCTGGCGGTTGGCGATGGGCGTGCCTACGGCGATGTCGCTGCTGCGGCACAGCCGCGCTAGCAGCACGTCGAAGGCGGCCAGCAACAGCATGAACGGCGTGACGGCATGATCGGTGGCGGCGTCGCGCAGCGCCTGCTGCAAGGCCGGCGGCAACGGCGTCACCAGGGTGCTGCCGCGCCCGCTCGGTGCTGCGGGGCGGGGAAAATCGACTGGCAGCGGCAGTTCGCTCAGGTCGTGCAGCCGTTGTGTCCAGTACGCCAGATGCGGCTGGCGCGCCGCGCTGGCCGCGGCGCTGCGCTGCCAGGCGGCGTAGTCGGCGTATTGCAGCGGCAGCGGCGGCAATGGCGCCGCTGCCTGCTCGCCGTCGCCCCGCAGCAGGCCGGCGTAGAGCTGCAGCGCGTCGCGCGACAGCACGGCCAGCGCCCAGTTGTCGGCGATGGTGTGGTGCAGCACCCAGAGCAGCACGTGATCGTCTGCGGCCAGTTGCATCAGGCACACGCGGTACAGCGGCGCGCGGCGCAGGTCGAAAGGCTGCGCGGTCAGCGCGGTGGCGGTCTGCCGCGCCGCGGCTTCGCGCGCCTGCGGCTCGAGCGCGCGCAGGTCCACGTGCTGCAACGGCGACGACAGCTCCGGCAGAATGACCTGCACCGGCTCGCCGTCCTGTAGCGCGAACTGCGTGCGCAGCGCTTCGTGGCGGGCGATGAGCAGCGTCAGCGCCCGTTCCAGCAACGCAGCGTCCAGCGGGCCGCGTAGCCGCAGCGGCGCGGTGACGTTGTACGCCACCGTTTCCGGATGGAATTGCTGGATCAGCCACATGCGCCGCTGCGACAGCGACACCGGCAGCGGTTTGCCGCGCGGCTGCGCGGTGATGGCCAGGTCGGTCGCCGTGGCGGGTTGCACGCGGTCGAGGTGCTGCGCCAGGTCGCGCAGCCGCAGGTGACTGAACAAGTCGGCCAGCGGCACGCTGCGCCCCAGCCGCGCCTGCAGCCGCGAGCGCACCTGGGTGAGGGTGAGCGAGTGCCCGCCGAGGTCGAAAAAATGGTCGTCGATGCCGAAATCGGTGGTCTGCAGCACCTCGCTCCAGATGGCCCACAGCAGCCGTTCGGTCGGGGTGTCTGGCGCGCGGCGGGGGGCATCGGGGACGTCGCTCAGCCGCTGCGGCGCGGGCAGCGCGCGTTTGTCGATTTTGCCGCTGGCGGTCAGCGGCAGCGCCGGCAGCGCCAGCCAGGCGGTGGGAACCATGTAGTGCGGCAGGCTGGTTTGCAGCATCTGCCGTAGTGCCTGCAGCGGGGTGTCGGCGGCGGCCGCGTGCAGCACGACGTAGGCGGCGAGCTCTTGCTCTCCGCAGTGTTGCGCGCTGTCCGCTGTCCAGGGCACGACCACGGCTTGCGCCACCGCGGGGTGGCGGCAGAGCTGGCGTTCGATGTCGCCGGGTTCGAGGCGAAAGCCGCGCAGTTTGATCTGGTCGTCGTTGCGGCCGACGATGTGCAACTGCCCTTGCGCCGACCAGTAGCCCAGGTCGCCGCTGCGCAACAGCCGCTGCCCCGGATGCCGCGGGTCGGCGACGAAACGCTCGGCGCTGAGCTCGAGCTGGCCGAGGTAGCCGCGCGCCACTCCGGCACCGGCGATGCACACCTCGCCGACGACGTCGAACGGCAGCAGCCGCAACCGGTCGTCGCGCACGTCGATGCGCAAATTGTCCACCGGGCGGCCAACCGGCAAGACGCCGGATGTGGGCGCCGCGGCAAAGTCGATGACATAGGCGCTGCTGTCTTCGGTGGCTTCGCTCGGGCCGTAGAAATTCATCAGCCGCGCCTGCGGCAGTGCGGCGTGAAACTGCGCGGCGAGCGCGGCGTCGAGTGGCTCGCCGCCGAACTGGATGACGCGCAGGCTGGTGCACGCCGGCAGCGCCGGGTCGTCGACCAGCGCGCGCGCCGTCGATGGCGCAAGCGTGAGGTGGGTGATGCCGTCGCGGAGGACGGTTTGCAGCAGCGCGGGCAGGTCGCGCTGCAGCCCCGGCGGCGCCAGATGCACCGCGGCGCCACACAGCAGCGGCAGGAAAAACTCCGACACCGAGGCGTCGAAACTGAGCGACGATTTTTGCAGCAGGCGGTCGTTCGCGCCAAAGTCCACCGCGCGCAGATTCCACAGTTTGTGGTTGACCACGGCGCGGTGCGTGAGCATCACTCCTTTAGGATGGCCGGTCGAGCCGGAGGTGAAAATCACCAGCGCCAGGTCGTCGGGGGTGCAATCAGTTTGGGGAGCGGCGCAGGGCGTCGGCGCGTCCAGCGCGGCGTCGAGCAGGTGCAGCGGCTGCGTGGCGGCGGCGTGCACCTTGGCGTGGAGTTCGGGCTGGGTGAGCACGACTTGCGCGGCAGTTTGCTGCAGGATGTCGCGCAAGCGCGATGGCGGCAGGTCGGCGTCGAGCGGCACGTAGGCGCCGCCGGCCTTGAGCACGGCCAGCAGGGCGACGACGAGCTGCAGGCGGCGTTCCATCAGCACCGGCACGTTGACGCCGCGGCGCACCCCGAGGGCGCGTAGGGTGTGCGCGAGATGGTTCGCGGCCCGATCGAGCTCGGCGTAACTCAGCCGCTCCTGGCCGCTGCGCACAGCGCAGGCCTGCGGCGTGCGCTGCGCTTGTGCGCTGACCAGCGCGTGCAGGAGGTGCGGCGGCCGCGGCTGCGGCAGCGGCTGCAACGCCAGCAGCGCGGCGCGTTCGCGCGGGCCGAGCAGGTCGAGGTCGTCGAGCGCGGCGTCGGGGCGGCAGAGCAGGGCGCGCAGGAGTCGATCCAGACGGTCACCGAGGTAGGCAGTGTGACGCAGCGCCGGGCTGGCGCGCGGGTCGAGCACCAGATCGACCGGCAGGTCGGCGCTATCGCCGTAGTGGCGGACATACGCGGCGATGGCGGCAAAGCCGGGGTGACCGCTGAACGGCGCGAAACGCAGCCGCGCCTGCCCGAGCGTGGCTTGCGGATCGAACGGCTCGAACGACACCATCAAATCGAAGTGCATTCCGGCAACGCCTTGGCGTGGCGCGACTCGCGCCAGGGTGCGATCCAGCGGGTATTGCTGGTGGCGCAGTATCTGCCGCGTGTGTTCGGCCAAGGTTTGCAGCAGCGCCGTCCACGACGTTTGCGCGATGACGTTGAGCTGCAGCGGCAGGGTGTTGGCAAACACGCCGACAGTGAGTTTGTCGATGGCGTCTTTGCGGTTGTGCACCGGCATGCCGACGACGACATCGGTTTGTCCACTGATTTTGGCGCAGTACACGGCGAGCAGGCCGAGCAGGGCCTGTGCCGCCGACGCGCCGTGCGCCGCGGCGTGCTGCTGCAGCGCTTGCCAGTGCGCGGCGTGGGCCGTCCAGCGGTGGTGCAGCGGTGCCGGTTGTGCGGCTGCCGCAGCGGGGCGCGCGGCGGCTTCGGCGCTTGCGGCCAGGCGCTGCTGCCAGAACAGGGCGTCGCGCGCGTAGCGGACGGACTGCTGGTAGGCGATTTCGCGGGCGATGAAGCGGGCGTAAGACGGCCCGGCAGGCAACGGCTGGAAGTCGCCGCCGTACAGGGCGTTGTAGCGCTGCATGATGCGTTGGCCGACGCGCATCACCGCGTAGCCGTCGACCAGCAGGTGGTTGAAGCCGAGCAGCCAGACGTACTGTGTCGCTGCGCTGCGCCATAGTGCCATGTGCCACAGCGTCGCGCCGTGCATGTCGATGCCGCGCGACTGCAGCGCGGCAATGTCGGCGGCGGCGCGCTGCGTGGCTTGCGTGGCGTCGCCGCAGGCGGCAAAGGCGTCGATGAAGGGCAATTGCCAGGACAGCGTCGGCTGGATGAGCCATTGCGGCGTGCCATCGGCGGAGTGCAGCCGCGCGCGCAGCATCGGCTCGGCGGCGATGACGTCGCGCGTGGCTTGCTCGAGCAGGCCGACATCGACCGCGCCGTCGATCGTCAGCGTGACGCCGATGGTATAGATGGCGCAGCCGAGCAGTTCCTGCCGCAACAGAATGTCTTGTTGCGTCAGGCTCAGCGCGCACAGCGTCTGCGGGCAGGCCGCGGCTGCGCTGGTGGCGTCAGGCGAGAGGCAATCGGACATGGGGCATAGCGAATCGGCGCAGGCGCTTGGGCGTCATTTTCTCCGCTGGGCGTGGCTTGCCAAGGGGGTGCAACGCTGCGCACCATATCACTTGGCTTTTTTGTGAACTATTCCACTTTTGCGGGGGCGCGCTGGGTTGGTGCCGCGGCGATGGCCCGCTACGATGGTTGCCCCGCGAGTGTTGCGGGGACGAGCCAAACTTGGACCATGCGCAGCCAGTCTGATTCCGCGCCGCCCGACACCGCTGCGCAGCTCGGGCGGCTGGGTCTGTTCACCCAGCGCGCCCAGGAAGCGGCTTTTTTGCGCGCCGAATGGGGCGTGATCGGTGCGCGGGTGCGGCAAATCGGCTTGTACGGCGGGCTGGCGTTTTTGGCCGCGACGTTCACCGACTTGACGGTGCTGGGGCCAAGCCCGGTGTACTGGAGCCTGTTGGCCGCGCGTTTCGGCGTCCTCGCTTGGGGGCTGTGGTTGGCGCGCGTCGGCAGGCAGCCGCTGGCGGGAGACGGGCAGCGGGTGGCCAACGCCCTGCTCGGCTTTGTCAGCAGCATCATGCTGATTTTTCTGCTGGTCGTCTTGGCGTATGGCGGCAGCGCGGACTACCACTCGATCAGCGCGCTGGCGTTGATTTTTGCCTGTTACGCCTACGTGCCTGTGCTGCGCCGTGAGGCGATGGCGGTCGGTCCGCTGTTCACCTTGTTGTTTGCCGCGGTCGTGGTCACGTCGCTGCACTACGACGCCAAATTCGTCAATATCGCCGTGGTGCTGTTCGGCTTTGCCAATTTGGCCGGGTGGCAGATCGCGGTATCGCTCAACCGCGGCATGCGCCTGGCCTGGCTGGACCGCCTGCGGCTGCAGCACGAAGCGCAGGCCGCGCAGCAGGCGCGCGCCGCGGCCGAGCAGAGCGAGCAAAACCTCCAGCGGCTGTTCGACGCGGCGCCGATGCCGCTGGTGCTGGTGCGTACTGCCGACGCCCGCGTGCTGCGCTACAACGCGGCGGCCAAGACCTTGTTCGACCCGGGAGATCGGTACAACGACGCCATTTTCACCACCGACTTTTACGCCCAACCGCAGCAGCGCCAGCAGCTGCTCGCCCGGCTACAGGCCGAGGGCGCGGTGCGGCAGGTCGAAGTGCAGATGAAGACCGCCGACGGCCGGCCGCTGGACGTGCTGTTTTCCATGCGCATGGTGCGTTTTGCCGGTGAGGATTGCGTCATTACCGGGATGGTGGAAATCACGGCGCAAAAGCGGCTGGAGCATCAGTTGCGCGCGCTGGCGCACACCGACCCGCTGACCGGGTTGCAAAACCGCCGCGGGTTTTTCCACCTGGTCGATCAGGCCATCGCCAGTTCTCCCGCAGATGGCCCGGGGCCCTGCGTCATTTTGCTCGACCTCGACCATTTCAAGCGCATCAACGACCAGTACGGTCATCCGGTGGGCGACGAGGTGCTGGTGGAATTCGCCCAAGTGGTGCTGGCGCTGCTGCGCGAAGGCGATGTGTTCGCTCGCATGGGCGGCGAGGAGTTTTGTATCCTGCTGCCGCATGCGCGCGCAGCGCAGGCGCTGGAAGTGGCCGAGCGGGTGCGCGAATTCGTCGCCAGCCACCCATTCCACACCGCCGCAGGAGTGCTACGGCTGAGCCTGAGCATCGGCATCGCCGGTTGCGACTCCCGCGCCAGCAGCATCGACGTGGTGTTGTCGCAGGCGGACAAGGCGCTGTACCGTGCGAAACAGGGCGGGCGCAACCGCAGCGAGCTGTATTGCGCCAGCGGCTCTAACCCGTAACCGGGTCAGGGTTATGTAGCAAATAAGAATTATTCGCAATAAGATGCGGCCATCGTTTCGCCGGCGTCTCGCCGTTGCGCTAGCACGCAAGCGGCGAAACGGTTTTTGTTGGAGGGTGCAATGATGGGAATGACCGAATTGGCCGTGAGTCTGATTGCCGTGGTGCTGTTGACCTGGGCGGTGATGGAGCGATCGACATGACGCCGCAGCAGGACAAGCGCACGGCAGTCGTTGGTGCGGGGCTGCCCGGGCGGGCGCCGTTGGTGCTGCACTCGCGTGAGCTGTTCCGCCAGGGCGCGGTGGTGCAAATCCGCCACCAGGGGCAGACGTATCAATTGCGTCTGACACGCCAGGACAAGCTGATTTTGACCAAGTAAGCCGCATCTGTCCGATTTTTGTTTTTCGCCCGCCAGCCGCCGTGTGGATCCGTCCTCCCCTACGGCACGCCAGCCACGCGACGCACCGTATGCACGATCGACTGGATGACACCATAGGGTCCGCCGAACCGCTGATCGCGGGCACACTGGCGTTGATGACGTTTTATGCCGACAAGCCGAGCGTGGCCGCGAGGCAGAAAATCGGCCGCAACCTGCAAACCCTGCAACACCACTCGGGCATCAGCGCCGAACTCAGCGTGGTTTGCCGCCGCTTGGCGGCGTACTGGCTGACGCTGGGGTGCGAGGTGCAGGCGGGCGATGCGCACACCGCCTGCCGGTTTGCCGCAGCGTCAGCGGCGTTGCAATAGAGCTCAAGCGTCGGCAGCGCGCGGTTGCAGCCGAGCGAGCAGGCCGTCGAGTTCGTCGAGCGAGGAAAAGCCGATGGCGATTTCACCGGTGAATTGCCCTTTGCGCCGGGATTTGCCGCGGATTTGCACCGGCGCGGCAAACTGCTCGGAGAGCTGTTCTTCCAGCCGCTGCCAGTCGCGGCTTTTACCCGCAGCGGCGGCCTTGGGCGCGGCCGGGGCGGGTTGCTCCTGCTGCATTTTGGCCACCAGCCGCTCGGCGTCGCGCACGCTCAGCCGTTTGGCCTGAATGAGCTGCGCCGCCTGGACTTGCTGGGCTTTGTCCAGCGCGAGCAGCGCGCGGGCGTGCCCCATGTCCAGATCGGCGGCGAGCAGCATGGTTTGCACCGGCTCGCTGAGGTTGAGCAGCCGCAGCAGGTTGGATGTGGCCGTGCGCGAGCGTCCGACGGCCTGGCCGGCCTGCTCGTGGGTGTAGCCGAATTCGTCGATCAACCGAGCGATGCCGCGGGCTTCTTCCAGCGGGTTGAGGTCTTCGCGCTGCAGGTTTTCGATCAGCGCCATCGCCAGGGTGGCGCGGTCGTCGGCGTCTTTGACCAGCGCGGGAACCGTGTCCAGCCCAGCCAGCCGAGCGGCGCGGCTGCGGCGCTCGCCGGCGATGATTTCGTAGCGGCCGTCGGGCAGGGCGCGCACCAGGATGGGCTGCATCACCCCTTGCGTCTTGATGCTCTGCGCCAATTCGTACAGCGCGCCCTCGTCCATCTGCGTGCGCGGCTGGAACCGGCCGGGAACCAGATCGTCCAGCCGCAGTTCGCGCAGCGCAGTGGCGTCGGCCTCGCTCAAGTCGACCGACGGGCCGAGCAGGGCGTCGAGGCCGCGGCCGAGTCCTTTGGGTTTTTTGCTTGCCATTGTGGAATGCAGACGGTCAAACCGAATCAGGGGAGGGATTGTGCCTGACGCGCTGCAGCAGCGCATCGAGCAGCTCACGTCCCTGCGGCCAGTCGCCCAATGCCGAATCGGCGTTGACGTGGCCGCAGCGGCCAAGGTCGATGGCGTGCGCGCCCCACGTCGCGGCGAGTTGCCGTGAGGCCGTGGTGCAGGCATATGGATCGTCGGCGCTGTAGGCGACGCTGGCGACGAATGGCAGCGGCAGGGACGTCAGCGGGCGGCGCCAGGGCAGCAGCGCCTGTGGCAGATCGGGCCGCTGCAAATCCGGCGGCGCGACCAAGAGCGCGCACGCCACGCGATGCACATGGCGGCTGCTCGCCGCCCAGGCAGCCACCAAATGGCAGCCCAGGCTGTGCGCCGCCAGCGCCACCGTGCCGGGTTGCGCAACGATGACGTCTTCGAGGCGGGCGATCCAGTCGCCGCGCCGCGGCGTGACCCAGTCGGCCTGCTCGACCAAGGTGTCGGCGTAAACCGCTTGCCAACGGCGCTGCCAGTGGCCGGGGCCCGAGCCGAGCCAGCCCGGCAGCAGCAGCACGCGAGGCGGCGTTTGCGCAGTCATGCGGCCAACGGCAGGCGGTCGATCATTTCCTGCGCGAATTCGACGAAGGCGCGCGCGCCGCGGCTGCTCGGGTCGAACACCACGCCGGGCAGGCCGTAGCTCGGTGCTTCGGCCAGGCGAACGTTGCGCGGAATGACGGTGTTGAAGACTTTGTCGCCAAAATGCGCTTTGATCTGGTCGCTGACCTGTTGCTGCAGGGTGATGCGCGGGTCGAACATCACGCGCAGCAGGCCGATGAGCCGCAGGTCGCGGTTGAGGTGGGCGTGGACTTGTTTGATGGTGTTGACCAGGTCGGACAAGCCTTCGAGCGCGAAATACTCGCACTGCATCGGCACGATGACGCCATGCGCGGCGCACAGACCGTTGAGGGTGAGCAGGCCGAGGGCAGGCGGGCTGTCGATGAGGATGAAGTCGTACTCGGCGTCCACGCCTGTCAGGGCGGCTTTGAGGCGGCGTTCGCGCTGCGGCTGATCGACCAGCTCGACTTCGGCCCCGGCGAGTTCGCGGTTGGCGCCGAGCAGGTCATAACCCGATTTTTCGCTGCGCTGACGCGCCTGCGCCAGCGTCGCCTGGCCGATCAACACTTGGTACACCGTGGTGGTCAGGACATGTTTGTCCACCCCCGATCCCATGGTGGCGTTGCCCTGTGGGTCCATATCGACGAGCAGCACGCGCTGGCCGATGCGCGCCAGCGCGGCGGCGAGGTTGACACTGGTGGTGGTTTTGCCCACCCCACCTTTTTGGTTCGCGATGCAAAAAATCTGCGCCAAACCGGCTCTCCAGACAGCGGATGTTTCACGTGAAACCGGGCTGCGTGCGGCCCGGGCAGGCCTTATTGTGCCGCAGCGGTAACGGCTGCCGCCAGCGCGCTGCGCGGCGTCGCTGCAGGTTGCACCCACACCAGGCAGCGCTGCGCCGCCAGTCCGGGGACGTGCAATTCCTCGACGCGGCACACATAGTCAGCGCCGAGCGCGTCGATTTCTGCCTGTGGCGGCCGGCCTTTCATCGCGCACCACCTGCCGCCCGGCGCGAGCAAATGCCTGGTGGCCTGGATGAAGGCGGGCAAATCGCTGAACGCCCGGCTGGTGATGCAGTCAAATCCGCAAGCATCGTGCAGCGCCTCGACGCGGGCATGGTGCACGTGAACATGGCGCAACCCCAAGCTGCCGCAAGTCTGCTGTAAAAACGCGCATTTTTTCTGCACGGCATCGATCAGATGCAGCTCGACCGCGGGTAGGCCGATGGCGAAAACCAAGCCGGGCAGACCGCCGCCGGAGCCGACGTCGAGCAGGCGACGCGGCTGTAGGTGGGCAATGGATGGCAGCGCCGCCAGGCAGTCGGCCAGGTGTTGCCGGGCGATGCCCTCGACGTCGCGCACGGCGGTGAGGTTGAACACTCGGTTCCAGCGTTGCAGCAGCGCGGTGTAATCGAGCAACAGCTGACGCTGCAGCGGTGTGAATTCCAAGCCGAGAGAGACTAGCGCCTGCTGCAAAAACGTCGCGAGGTCGAAATCTCCGGCGCGTGGCAACGCCGTGGCCGTGCTCACGCCGCAATGTCCTTCTCGACCTGCAGAGCGCGTTTGAGCACGCCTTTGCGCAGGTGCACCAACAGCAGCGACACGGCCGCCGGGGTCATGCCCGACAGCCGCGACGCCAATCCGAGGGTCGCAGGGCGGGCCTGGTTGAGCTTTTGCTGCACTTCGATCGACAACCCGGCGACTTCGCGGTAATCGAGGTCGGCGGGGAGCTTGAGCGATTCGTACTGCGCCGCGCGCATCACTTCTTCTTGCTGGCGGTCGATGTAGCCGGCGTATTTGATGTGGATTTCGACCTGTTCGCGCACGGCGTCGTCGAGCGACTCCACCGGTGCGAACGCCGGGTGGGGGAAGCCGGTGAGCACGTCGTAGCGCAGCTCGGGACGGCGGAGCAGATCGGCCAGGCTGTACTCGCGCTCGATCGGTTTGCCCAGCAGCGCCTGCGCCTGCTGCGGCGGAAGGGTTTGTGGTGTCACCCAGGTGCTGCGTAGGCGCTGGATTTCGCGTTCGATGGCATCGCGCTTGCGGCAAAACGCGTCCCAGCGGGCATCGCCGACGACGCCGAGCTGGCGGCCGATTTCGGTCAGCCGCAAGTCGGCGTTGTCTTCACGCAGGCTCAGGCGGTATTCGGCGCGGCTGGTGAACATGCGGTAGGGTTCGCTCACCCCTTTGGTGACCAGGTCGTCGACCAGCACGCCCAGATAGGCTTGGTCACGCCGCGGGCACCAGGGGTCGCGGCCCTGGACCTGCAGCGCGGCGTTGATCCCGGCGAGCAGCCCCTGTGCGGCGGCCTCCTCGTAGCCGGTGGTGCCGTTGATCTGCCCGGCGAAAAACAGACCGTCGATCGCCTTGGTTTCCAGCGAGGGCTTCAACGCCGTCGGATCGAAATAGTCGTATTCGATGGCGTAGCCGGGGCGCAACAAGTGGGCGTTTTCCAGGCCCGGAATCGAGTGCACCATCTCCAGTTGCACGTCGAATGGCAGACTGGTGGAAATGCCGTTGGGGTAGAACTCGTTGGTTTGCAGCCCCTCGGGTTCGAGAAAGATTTGGTGCGAGGACTTGCCGGCGAAGCGGTGGATCTTGTCTTCGATACTCGGGCAGTAACGCGGGCCGACGCCTTCGATCACTCCGGTGAACATCGGGCTGCGATCCAGCCCGGCGCGGATGATGTCGTGTGTGCGCTCGGTGGTGTGCGTGATCCAGCAAGCCACCTGCGTCGGGTGTTGATCCGGCGAGCCGAGGAAGCTGAACACCGGCATGGGGTTGAGGTCGCCAGGCTGCTCGGTCAGGCGCGAAAAATCGATGCTGCGACCGTCGATGCGCGGCGGGGTGCCGGTTTTCAGCCGTCCCTGCGGCAGCGCGAGCGCCTTGAGCCGGGCGGACAGGCGCTGCGCCGGCGGGTCGCCAGCGCGACCGGCGGCGTAATGCTCCAGGCCGATGTGGATTTTGCCGTCGAGAAACGTGCCGGCGGTCAAGACGACGGTCCGAGTGTGGAAACGAATGCCGGTTTGCGTCACCACTGCGGTGACGCGCTCGCCCCTGCCGGTGGGCTCGACCAGCAGATCGTCGGCGGCCTGCTGGAACAGCCAGAGGTGAGGTTGGTTTTCCAGCCGGGCGCGGATGGCGCGTTTGTACAGCAGGCGGTCGGCCTGCGCCCGCGTGGCGCGCACCGCAGGGCCTTTGCTGCCGTTGAGGATGCGAAACTGGATGCCGGCTTCGTCGGTGGCTTCGGCCATTGCGCCGCCGAGCGCGTCGATTTCCTTGACCAAATGCCCTTTGCCGATGCCGCCGATCGACGGATTGCACGACATCTGTCCCAGGGTTTCGATGTTGTGCGTCAGCAGCAGGGTGGCGCAGCCCATGCGCGCGGACGCCAGCGCGGCCTCGGTTCCTGCATGGCCGCCGCCGATGACAATGACATCAAACTTGCGCGGATAATCCACTTTGCGTCTCCTCTGGCTGCGCATTTTATGCGGGTAAACCCGGGGTGCGCGGTTTGAGGGGTTTTGTTTCACGTGAAACACGGCCCTGCCGCGCGCAGTGCCCACCACGCGATTTGACATGCAATCGATCAACGATCTTCTGACACTCTACCCAGCATTGGTTTCCGTTCCGGCGTTGGAGCTCGAGGCCGAATGGGCCGGCGGCGCTGCCGTGATGCAGGCACCGCGCGGCACCCAACTGTTCGCCCCGGGCGCCCAGTGCGGCGGGTTTCCCCTGGTGCTGTCGGGTGAGGCAAGGGTGTTTCGCATGGCGCCATCGGGCCGGCAGCTCGAAATGTACCGCCTGACCCCGGGAGAAATCTGCTTGGTGTCCTCCGCCAGCCTGTTTTCCGGCGAGGCGCTGTCGGCTTATGCGCAAATGCACACAGACGGCAGGCTGTGGCTGATCCGGCCCGAACTGTTCGAGCAATGGCTGCAGCGCGCTCCAGAGTTTCGCCGTTTCGTCCTCGGGCAATTCGCCGCGCGTATGGCCGATTTGACCGCGCTGATCGATGCGCTGGCGTTTCACCGCCTCGACCAACGGCTGGCGCAGGCGCTGCTCGGTCAAGGGCCACGCATCGCCGTCACGCACCAGCAACTCGCCGATCGATTGGGCACGGCGCGCGAAATCGTCACCCGTCTGCTCAAGCGCTTCGAGGCGGCTGGGTGGGTTGCGCTGTCGCGGGAAAGGATCGATATTTTGCAACCCGCGGTGCTGCGGCAGGTCGTCGCCGGCGAGGTGGCAGGATGAGCCCCCGTGCCGCGTGTGACTGCAGTCACTGTGTTGACGCGCAGACCGGTGTTTAATTCACACATTCTTTTTTTGAGGAGTGGCCATGAAATTCAATGTCGGTGGAATCGATCGTATTCTGCGCATCATCGTCGGCATCGTCCTGATCGCGCTGACGCTGATGGGCACCATTGGGTTGTGGGGCTGGATCGGCTTGGTGCCCTTGCTCACCGGGCTGTTCAAATTCTGCCCGCTGTACTCGATCATCGGCATCAGCACCTGCCCGGTCAAACGCTGAGGGCAAAGCAGCCGCTGCTGCGCGCAAAGCAGCCGCCGATGTCGGCCAGCGCCGCCCGATGACCGGCGGCGTTTTTTTATTGGGCGCCGCGCGCGGTGGCGCCATCAGAAAAACGCGTCGTGCGCGGTTTTGACGATCAGCGCGGCGACGACGAGCAAAAACATGCCGCGCACGAAGTGCGTGCCGCGCCGCAGCGCCAAGTGTGTGCCGAGCAAGCTGCCGCTGATATTGCACAGCGCGATCAGTAGCGCATACGGCCACATCACATGTCCCTTGCTGGCGAACACCAGCAGCGCCGCCAGATTGCAGGCGACGTTGACCACTTTGGCGCCGGCCGACGCGTGCAGAAAGTCGAAACCGAAGCCGCGGACGAACAGAAAAATCAAGAAATTACCGGTTCCAGGGCCGAAAAACCCGTCGTAGAAGCCAATGAGCAGCCCGCCGCCGACGGCAAGCGCGCGCTCGGCCCGACCGCTGCGGTGCGGCGCGTGGTGATGACCGAGGTCTTTGCGTTTGAGGGTGTAGAGCAAGACCGCGAGCAGGATGAACGGCAGGGCCTGGCGGAAATCGCTCGACTTCACCAGGGTGATGAGCCAGGCGCCGCCCAGCGCGCCGACGAATGCCGCCAGCGTCGCCGGCAGCACGGTCGACCACGGCGGCTGCACGCGGCGGATGTAAGACCGCATCGACGCCGTCGTTCCCCAGATCGCTCCGGCTTTGTTGGTGCCGAACAAGGTGGCTGGTGCGGCGTCAGGGAAGGCGGTGAACAGCGCGGGAACGAGCACCAGACCACCGCCGCCGACGATGGAATCGACGAATCCGGCGAACAGCGCAGCCAGGCCGAGCAGGAGCAATTCCATGCGCACTCAATCGCTATGGGGACAAGGAAAAAGGCGCCGGAACCTGGTTCGCGGCGCCTTGGGAGCGGCGTCGATCGGCAATCGGGCCGCGTGGCTGTTGTTCAACGCCCGGTCGGGCCGGTCGTCTGTCTCCTCAGTCCCTCTTGTGGGGTGGCAGGACGTTTGATCTCCTGTCGCAATGTTTGCCATTGTTCAAATTTTGAGCGCTGCGTGCACTAGGGGGGAACCCTGAGGGGGCAGGGATGCACCGCAGCGGAGCATTCACCGCCCCAGGCCGGGGAACAGCTTGAGCAGGCCGTCGCTCATCATTTCGACCGACAGCGCCGAAAGGATCAGCCCCATCAGCCGGGTCATGACGTTGATGCCGGTTTTGCCCAAAAAACGCGCGATCGGCTCGGCGGCGAGAAAACTCAGCGCCGCTGCGGCGGCGATGATCACGCCGTAGCCGATGAGCACGGCGTGTTGCCACCAGTGCTGCGTTTTGCTGGCGTAGATGATCACGGTACTGATGGTCGCCGGGCCGGTGAGCAGCGGGATGGTCAGCGGCACCACGGCGACGCTGGCGCGGTCTGCGGCTTCTTCCACTTCGTCGCTGGTCGATTTGGTCGCGCCGGTCTTGGCGTTGAGCATGCTGATGGCCGAAATCAGCAGCAGCATGCCGCCGCCGACCTGGAACGAGGCGATCGAAATACCGAAAAAATGCAGTAGATCGGCGCCGATCAAGGTGCTGACGGCGATGACCAGAAACGCCGATACCGAGCTGATGAGAATGGTTTTTCGCTTTTGTTCGCGCGAAAAATTTTCGGTGAACAGGATGAAAAACGGAATGATGCCCAGCGGATTGACGATCGCCAGCAGCGCGATCAGCGGTTTGACCAGGTTCATCGGGCAGTGCGGGAGGCAGACGCGGGCCCCATTATCCCGCGCGGCCGAGTCAGATCACCCGCGAGTAACGCGGCTGCACCAGCTGCTCGCGTGGCTGGTGCAAATAGGCGTCGAACTGCATCGCCACCACGCGCACCAGCAAGCGCCCTTGCGGCGTGACGTCGATGAGCAGTCCATCGGGGCCGCTGCGCACCACCAGCCCGGCATCCTCCAACGGCCGCAGCCGCTGCAAGTCGGCGGCGAACGTGGTGCCGGCATCGACGCCGTACTGCGCAGCCAGCGCCGGCAGGTCGAGGTGAAAGTCGCACATCAGCCGCTGGATGACCTGGCGGCGCAGATGATCTTCCGTGCTCAGGCGCACGCCACGGGCGGTCGGCAGTTTGCCAAACGCCAGCATTTCGGTGTATTCGTCGATGGTCTTGGCGTTTTGCGCGTAGCAGTCGCCGACGTTGGAAATGCTCGACACGCCAAAGGCGAGCAGATCGATGTCGGCGTGCGTCGAATACCCTTGGAAGTTGCGGTGCAGCTGGCCTTGGCGCTGCGCGCGGGCGAGTTCGTCGTCGGGCTTGGCGAAATGGTCCATGCCGATGTACACATAGCCCGCAGCCTGCAGCCTCTCGATTGCCATGCCGAGCAGGCCGAGTTTGACGTCGGGCGACGGCAACTCCTCGGGGTGGATGCGGCGCTGTGGTTTGAACAAATGCGGCAGGTGGGCGTAGCTGTACAACGACAGCCGGTCGGCAGACAACTCGATGACCTGATCGAGGGTGCGAGAGAACGACTCGGCGTTTTGCCGCGGCAGGCCGTAGATCAAGTCCAGGCTGACCGAGGAAAAACCATGCGCGCGCGCGGCGTCGATCACTTCGCGGGTTTCGTCCACGCTCTGGATGCGGTTGACTGCCTGCTGCACTTCGGGGGCGAAATCCTGCACCCCTACGCTCATGCGGTTGAAACCCAGCCGGGCCAGGTGCGCCACGCGCGCGGCGCCGACTTTGCGCGGGTCGATTTCGATGGAAAATTCACCGCCGGGCTGCAGCGCGAAGTGCTCGTGCGTCATGTCCATCAGCCGCGCCGCCTCGTCGTCGCTCAAAAACGTCGGGGTGCCGCCACCCCAGTGCAGCTGCGTCACCGGCAAGCGTGCCTGCAGAATCCCGGCGATCAGCCGCAGCTCCTGCGCGACGCTGTCGAGGTAGGGCGCGGAGCGGCCGTGGTTTTTGGTCGGGATTTTGTTGCAGCCGCAGTAGTAGCACAGGGTTTCGCAAAACGGAATGTGGAAATACAGCGACACCGGCTCATCCGGGCGTTGCGCCCGCCGGCGCAATTCCTGCGCGTAATCGCGCGCGCCAAACCCGCTGTGCATACGGTCTGCCGTGGGGTACGAGGTATAGCGCGGCCCGGCGATGTCAAAGCGTTGCAACAGCGCGGGCTGGAAGTCGAGAGATTGATTCATCATAATGATTGAATGTTTGCGCAAAGCCGTGAGAAGGGTTTTGATCTGTCGCAACACAACCCCAGACCTGCACCAGCTTGTTGCAGCGCAAAACCAACAGCGGCGGCGGCGATGAGCAACGCGCCGGGGAGTTGCACTATGCTGCGCGCAGCATTGTGCAACCCCGCGGTACGCCGCCATCCAGCCAGTCATGCAGACCTCTTCCGCAGCCCCGTCCGAGCACAAGGCGTCGCTGGCGGCGTTGAGCCTCGGCGCGCTCGGCGTGGTGTACGGCGACATCGGTACCAGCCCGCTGTACGCCTTCCAGACCGCGTTCAGCCCCGACCACGGCGTGCCCTACAGCCCGCACAACATCCTGGGCGTGCTGTCGCTGATTTTCTGGGCGCTCACGCTCATCGTTCTGGTCAAATATGTGCTGCTGGTGTTGCGCGCCGACAACGATGGCGAAGGCGGCATCCTGGCGTTGATGGCGCTGGTCATGCGTCGCTTCGCCAAAGGCACGCGCGGACGTAGCGTGGCGATCGCCCTCGGGCTGATCGGCGCGTCGATGTTCTACGGCGACAGCATCATCACCCCGGCGATTTCGGTGTTGTCGGCAGTCGAGGGCCTGGGCGTGGCCACGCCGGTGTTCAACGATTGGATCGTGCCGATCACCGCCGGCATCCTCGTCGGCCTGTTCGTCGTGCAAAAACACGGCACCGCGACGGTCGGACGGTTTTTCGGCCCGGTGATGCTGCTGTGGTTCAGCGTCATCGGCCTGCTCGGCGTGGCGCAGATCGTGCACAACCCGACGGTGCTGCTGGCGGTCAACCCGTATTACGGCGCCGAGCTGTTCTACCGCGAACCCGGCGTGGCGTTGATCCTGCTGGGCGCGGTGTTCCTCGTGCTCACCGGCGGTGAGGCGCTGTATGCCGATATGGGGCACTTCGGCCGCAAGCCGATCCAGCTGGCGTGGGTCGCGCTGGTCATGCCCGGGCTGGTGCTCAACTACTTCGGCCAGGGCGCGCTGGTGCTGGCGCGGCCGGAGGCGACCAAGAACCCGTTTTTCTACCTCGCGCCGCAATGGGCGCTATGGCCGCTGGTGCTCCTGGCCACCGCTGCGACCATCATCGCGTCGCAGGCGGTGATTTCCGGCGCCTACTCGATCACCACGCAGGCGATCAAACTCGGCTACTTGCCGCGCATGCGCGTGCTGTTCACCAACGAGGAAAACCAGGGGCAGATCTACGTGCCGTTCATCAACTGGCTGCTGATGATTTTCGTCCTGCTGCTGGTGCTGAGTTTCAAGACCGCGGAGAACCTCGCTGCGGCTTACGGCATCGCGGTGAACATCACCATGATCGTCACCACCGCATTCATCTGGATGATCGCGCAGCACCGCTGGAACTGGAGCGCGTTGCGCGCCAATCTGGTGTTCGGCGGTTTTGCCGTCATCGACCTGGCGTTTCTGGCGTCCAACGCGCTGAAAATCGACCACGGCGGCTGGTTTCCGCTACTGTTCGGCGCCGCGGTCTACACCATGTTGGCGACGTGGAAGCGTGGCCGCACGCTGCTGCGCCGGCAGTTGGAAGAACACGCGCTGAATCTGCAGGACTTCGTCTCCAGCCTGTCCACCTATCCGCCGACGCGGGTGGAGGGCACGGCGATCTACCTCACCCCCAGCAGCACGACCGTGCCGCACGCCTTGCTGCACAACCTCAAGCACAACAAGGTGCTGCACGAACGGGTGATTTTTCTGTCGGCGCAGACCATGGACGTGCCGCACGTGCCGCCCGAGCAAGGCGTCAAACTCACGCCGCTGGAGGAGGGGATCTACCTGCTGCACGTCGAGCTGGGGTTTCAGGACGAGCCCGATGTGCAGCGCATCCTCAAAGAGGTCGAACGGCTATACGGTATGGAGTTCCAGTTGATGGAAACCTCGTTCTTCCTCGCGCGCCAGACCATCATTCCGTCGAAGCTGCCGGGCATGGCGGTGTGGCGCGAAGTGCTGTTCTCGTGGATGAGCCGCAACGCGCAAGACGCCTCGGACTACTTCCGCATCCCGCCCAACCGCGTGGTCGAACTCGGCACCCAAGTCGAAATCTGACACGGATCGCCGCTGCCGGCAAGCGGTGCCAGACCCACTTGCCGCCGGTCGCGCCGCAGGACATGATGCGGGCATGGACCTTGCGTGAAATCTGGCACACTTGGAGGACGTCATGCTTGCCGTTGCCGCCTACAAAACCGTGTTCGATGTCAGCGCCGTGGAGCGCAAACTCCACGGCATGGGCCCGGATGCCAACGAGCAATTGCGCACCACCTACGAGCGCATGCTCGCCACTGGCGGGCAGCGGCTGGCGATCAAGCCGCAGGGCGCGCCCCAACTGGAGGCGCTGCAGGACGAACTGCCCAACTTCGGTGCGCCGCTACGCGACATTGCGCGCAGCGTGGCGCTGTGCGCCGACAGCCCCGACCCGGTGGAAATCATGCCCATGCTGTTGCTGGGCGAGCCGGGGATCGGCAAAACGCATTTCGCCCGCCGCGTCTCCGAACTGCTGGGCACGACGTGCGCGGTGGCGCCGATGAACGCGTTGACCGCCGGGTGGATTTTGTCCGGCGCGTCGGCGCAATGGAAAAACGCCCGTCCGGGCAAGGTGTTCGACACCTTGGTCGGCGGCGATTACGCCAACCCGGTGATGGTGGTCGACGAAATCGACAAGGCCGCCGGCGCCGCGCAGTACGACCCGCTGGGCGCGCTCTACAGCCTGCTCGAAGCCGACACCGCGCGCGCCTTCACCGACGAATTCGCCGACGTGCCGATCGATTGCAGCAGCGTGATCTGGGTGGCCACGGCCAACGACGCCAGTCAGATCCCCGAGCCCATCCTCAACCGCCTCAACGTCTACGACATCGCCGCCCCCGACGCCGAGGGCACGCGGCGCATCGCCTGCAGGCTGTACGCCAGCATCCGCGCCAGCCACGACTGGGGCGTGGCGTTTCCCGAGGAGCCGGCCGAGGAGGTGCTCGACGTGCTGCAGCACTGCAAACCGCGCGAACTGCGCCGGTTGCTGCTCGGCGCGTTCGGCGCGGCCAAGCTCGACGGGCGCAGCGCGTTGGCGGCCAAGGACATCGACGCCGACCGCGTGCACCGGCGCGCGCGCATCGGCTTTACCCACTGAGCAGCAGCGGGCCGACCACGCGCTGCAGCCGTGCCTCCGTCCAGGCTGGGTGCGCGTCGTCCCAGCCGTTGTCGGCCAGACGCCCGGCGCGGTCGATGACAAAACTCACCGGGATGCGCCAGATGCGGCCATACGCGCCGAACCACGGGCTGGGCAGCAGCCCGACTGGAAACGACAACGTCGCAGCCACCGCGCGCACCTGCGGCAGACGATCGGGCCCGTCCAGGCAGAAGCCGAGCACGCGCAAGCCCTGCGCCGCGTGCGCCGCGGCGTAATCCGACAGCAGCGGCAATTCCTCGCGGCACGGGTCGCACCACGTCGCCCAGAAGGTGAGGATGACGACTTCGCCGCGCATGTCCGCGGTCGACAGCGTGCGGCCATCGAGGGTGTGCAGCACGGCCGGCGGTGCGGGTTCGCCCAGCGCCAGCCCGCCAGCGTGCACGCCGGGCGCGACGCATGCCGCCAATGTCGCGCCGAAACCACGCAGCACGGCGCGGCGCGACAGCGGGGGCGGGGTTCTGCGGGTCAATGCTGCATGCCTTTCATCTGGCCCATATCGCCCATGCCTTTCATCTCGCCGGGGCCTGCGGCGGTCGGCTTGCGCACTTCGAACCGTGCCGTCACCGTTTGGCCGTCGGAGAATTTGAGGGTGATCGGTACGGTCTGCCCCGGTTCGATCCCCGGCTTGGGCTGCATCAGCATGATGTGGTAGTCGCCGGGGGTGAACGCCATGCTCTTGTGCGCAGCGATGGGAATGGAGTCGACGTGCAGCATCTGCGACATGCCGTCCTTGTTCACCGTGCGATGCAGCATGACCATGCCGTAATCCGGGCTGGACGCGCCGACCAGGCGGACTTCTTTGTCGGTGTCGTTGGTGACTTTGGCGTAGCCACCGGCGGGCAGATTCGCCGGCAGCCAGCGGATCCAGGCATCGGTGACTTGAATGCCGGCAGCCAGCGCCGAGCCGAGCAGGCCCAAGCTGAGCACGCCTGCGGCCAGGCTGCGCCGCGCGGTGCGGGAAAAAACGGAATGAAGCGTCATGTCAGACTCCCAAGGACGAGAACAAAATCATTAAAACGCAGTACTGATGCCCGCGCTGGCCGTCCAGTGCGGGAAGAGCTGATAGCCGTCGAGATCGCTGTAGACCGGCAGCTGCACGAAACCATACGCCTGCCAACCCTTGGCCAGCGTGACCGACACGCCGGGGCTGAGGTAGGCCACCGTGCCCGCGGTGTCGGTGGTGTCGGCCAATGCCCCCTGGTCGTGGCTTTTGCGCGTCAGGTTCACCTGCAGCTGCGGCACCCAGTCGGGGTGTGCTTCGTCGCGCAGGCCAAAGCTCAGGCTGGCCAGATTGCCGGGGCGGTAGTCTGCGCCGGGGGTGTCGAGCTTGTGCGCCACCGCGGCTTGAAACTGGCCGTTGACGAAGGCATCGAGATTCTGGCTGACCGCCTGGTAAAAGTACGCGCCGACGATCAGGTCGGTGCTGCCCGTGCCCGGCTGCAAGCTGGTGTCGAGCAGGTTGCCGGGAGAGGGCTGCAGCGCGTTGGGCCCGCGGGTGAACGCTACCGGGTCGCGCCCGACGACGCCGGTGCCGTCGGCATTGGGCCCGCCGTAGCGTCCGGTGGGCAGCTTCACGCCGAGTTGCACGCCGAGGTTGTGCGTCGGCAGCAGCCCCTGCCAGGCGGCGAGGAACTTCACATCGCCCAGGCTGCTGACCGTCGCACCGCTGAGGTCGTTTGCGGTGAGTTGATCGGGCGTCGCCGCGCCGTAGGTGGTGTGGCTGCGGTCGATGTACGGAATCTGCAGATTGAAATTCCAGTCGGGGTTTGGGGTGTAGCCGACGCTCAGGGTGATGTAGCGGTTGATGGTGTCGTGCTCGACCTCCTGCGCCGCAGCCGGGTTGAGCGCGGCCACGCTTGCCGCAGTCACGCTGTGCGTGCCGCTGCGCAGTTGATCCTGATCGATGAAGTCGTATTGCAGATTGATGCGCCAACCGGGGGCGGCGGAATAACCCATCGCGGCGTCGGTGCTCAAGCTGCAGCCGCAAGTGGCGCAGGCCAGCGCCGGCAGCGGCGCGGCGAGGGCGGACAGGCCGCAAACGGCGGCGACCCAGCGCAAGGCGGACGCGCGGCGGTGCGCGGGACGAATCGAGGACATGCAAATCTCCTGAAAGAGGCTTGGACTGGCTGGCGGCGTGCGCAAGCCACGGCAGCGCCGGGCAGCGGTGCACCGGCGGCAAGCGACGGCTTCAGGAGAACAGCGGTGGCGCGCGGGGTGGGGGCGTGGCATGCGCCCGCTGCTGCAGACGCAGCGCGCTCGTGCCCGAGGCCGCCTGCAGACTGCCGCCGCCAGTCAACGCCAGGTGCCCGCCCGAGGCAGGCGGTGGCGCCAGCAGGCCGCCCGGCGCGGCGCACAGCGCGGCCGGATTGAGCAGCACCAGCAAAGTATGCGGCGCACCGTGGCGCGGCGTGGCCTGGTGCGGCAGGGCGGCAACGGCATCGGCTGCAGCGGCCTGTTGCGCCGTGGCGCAATAAGGCAGTTCGACCCATGTCGCTGCGGGTTGCGCCGCCCAGGTCAGCGGCTGCAGCAGCAGCGTCCACAGCACCAGCCAGATCAGGCGGGTGCGGCGGCGCAGGGCGGGCAGGAGAGGAGCTGGGGCGCGCATCGCAGCAAAGGGAGATTGCGCGCATGTTAACGACACGCTGCAGATTTGCGTTGCAACAAAACGTGACGCGGGGATCGGTGGTATCTGCCCGCTGGTCGCTGCGCGCTGTTCAGCCGGAAATGTGCAAGAACAACCCGGCCACGGTCAGCACGTCGGCCGCCAGCGCGATGGCCAGCCCCCAGACCAGCGGCCGGCCGCCAAACCGTCGCCCCAGCCAGCCGCCCATGACGAAAAACGCCAGATTGGCCGTCAGCAGCGCCGCCCACGGTGCCGTCCAGGCGCCGATGAGCAGGCAGACCAGCGCACCGGCAAAGCCGCTGAGCGTGGCCACCGCGGTGGTGCGCAGCGCGCGCCATGCCGAGGCCGTGCCCAGGCGGCTGCGCAGCAAGCGCTGCGGCGCCGGCAGATTGAGCTCGCGCGCGGCGTGGCTCAAGTCCTGCCGCAGCCGGGCGTATTCGGCGGCCAGCAGCGGCAGCGCACCGCCGAAACCCGACACCAGCGCCACGCGCAGCGCCAGACCGGCGTCCAGCGGCCGGTGCCCGAGCACCTGCGAGCCGGCGAGCAGCAGCGCGGTGGACATGCCGTCGGTCAGCCCGATGATCACCGAGAACAACTCGGCCGAGAGCCAGCGCGCCGACGGTTTCATCCGGCTCACTCGGGTTTGCGCGGCCGCGGCGCGTCGATGACCTGGTCGCCGACGGAAATTTCCAGAATGCCGTGCACCATCGCCCCGCTGCGCTCGATGGCATCGACCAGCGCGGCGTAGTCGATGTCGTCGCCGACCACGGTGATGATGGTGCTGATGGTTTCCATGTCCACTTCTTCGACGTGGATGGTGAACGCCGTGACGCCGCGCACCGGGTCGATCGCGGCGGCGACGTCGAGCAGGCTGGGCTGGGCAAAGGCTTTGTCCACGTCGAGGACGAGGCGGCGGATGTGCATGGCGAGTTCCTTTCGCCCCTACCATAGCGCCATGCTCAGCGTTCATCCACCCGCCCCCAAGCCGTACACCCGCGCCGCCCGCCTGCCCGAGTTGCTCAAGCAGCGCATCGTCCTCCTCGACGGCGCGATGGGCACCATGATCCAGCGACTCAAGCTCAGCGAGGCGCAGTACCGCGGCGAACGCTTCAAAGACTGGCCGCGTGATGTCAAGGGCAACAACGAGCTGCTGAGCCTGACGCAGCCGCAGATCATCCGCGACATTCACGAAGGCTATCTGGCTGCGGGCGCCGACCTCATCGAGACCAACACCTTCGGCGCCACCACCGTCGCGCAGGACGACTACGGCATGGCCGAGTTGGTGGACGAAATGAACGAAACGTCGGCGCGGCTGGCGCGCGCTGCGTGCGACAAGTTCAGCACCGCGGACAAACCGCGCTTCGTCGCCGGTGCGCTCGGGCCCACGCCGAAAACGGCAAGCATCAGCCCGGATGTCAACGACCCCGGTGCGCGCAACATCGACTTCGAGACGCTGCGCGCGGCGTATGCGCAGCAGGCGCGCGCGCTGCTGCGCGGCGGCGCCGACGTGCTGCTGGTCGAAACCATTTTCGACACCCTCAACGCCAAGGCCGCGCTGTTCGCCATCGACGAAGTGTTCGAGGCTACGGGCGAGCGTCTGCCCATCCTCATCAGCGGCACCGTCACCGACGCCTCGGGCCGCATCCTCTCCGGGCAGACGGTGACCGCGTTCTGGGCCAGCGTGCGTCACGCCCAGCCGCTGGCCGTGGGGCTGAACTGTGCGCTGGGCGCGGCGCTCATGCGCCCGTATCTGCAGGAGCTGGCCAAGGCCGCGCCCGATACCTTCATTTCGTGCTACCCCAACGCCGGGCTGCCCAACCCGATGAGCGACACCGGGTTCGACGAAACCCCGGAGGTCACGTCGCGGCTGCTGCACGAATTTGCCGCCGAAGGGCTGGTGAACATCGTCGGCGGCTGCTGCGGCACCACGCCCGAGCACATCGCCGCGATCAACGCCGCGGTGCGTGCCGAGGCCCCGCGTGCGACCACCCGGCGCGGCGGGTTCTACGCCGATGCCCAGTGAAAGGCCGTTGCCCGGCGGCAGCGCAGGACCGACCGAATTTGCAGGAGACGACGCATGACACTGCCTGACATTCGCGAAGGCGACCACTGGGTGTTCATCACCCGCACGCAGGAAGAAATCGACCGCGGCGAAGCCGGGCTGGTGATGAGCAACCGTGTCACCCGCATCGACGCCGACGGCCGCGTGCACATCCAGGTGCAGCGCACCAACAAAGCCGATTCGCCGCTGCTGCAAAACATCTACACCCGACAGTTCGACCTGCTGTCGCGCGAAATCGTCCCCGGCGAGGCGATCGAGTACCACCCGGCGTTTCCGCAGTTCATGTTCCCGTTGAGCGTGGGCAAGAACTGGAAAGAGATCGTCACGCAGACACAGCCGGAATGGGGCTTGCACACCCGGCTGACGGTGAGCGTGAGCGTGGAGGCCGAGCAGACCGTCGCCGTGCCAGCCGGCACCTTCCACACCTTTCGGCTGCAAGGACATTACACCGCCGAGGAAGCGACGGTGATGACGCATTACTGGTACGCGCCGGCCGCTGGCCGCGCGGTCAAGGGCATCGAGGACACGCTGTCGATCAACGGCGTGCGTACCCGGCTGGTCTACGAACTGCAGTCGCTCAATCGCTTGCGGGGGTGAGCGCTGCAGGCGGCGTCGCCGCGCTCCAGCTCCAGTAATGCGGCTGCGCCGCGCGCCAGCTCGACATGGCGTCGGGGCTGTCGTCGCGCCAGCGCAGCGCGCCTTGCAAGTCGGTGCGCCAGACCGCGATGCCGCGCGCGGCGTAGCGCGCCATCACCAGCGGGTGCGGGTGGCGGTGCACATTGCGGTAACCCGCCTGCACCACGGCGATGCGCGGCATCACCTCGTCGAGCAGCGCGTCGCTGGAGGAGGTTTTGCTGCCGTGGTGCGGCACCAGCAGCACGTCGGCATACGGCAACGCCTGCACGGCGCCGAGCGCGCGCTCCTGCGCCTGGTCGATGTCGCCGGTGAGCAGCGCCGAGCCACCGCGCGCGGCAACGTGCAGCACGCACGAGCCGGCGTTGTCGTTGCGCGGCGTGTCGCCCGGCAGCGGGTTGATGACGCGGAATTCCACGCCGTCCCACTGCCAGCGCTGCCCGGCCTGGCAGCGGCTGGCGCGCGCGTACCCCAGCCGCGGCACGCGCGCGGCAGGCACGGAAGTGAGCAAATCGGCTTCCGGGTGGACGCGGGCGACCGCCGCGGCGCCACCCGAATGGTCGCTGTCGTCGTGGCTGACGACTACCCGGTCCAGCCGCCGCACCCCCAGGCTGTGCAACAGCGGCAGCACCACGCGGCTGCCGGCGTCCACCCCTGGCGCCTGTTGGGGCCCGGTGTCATAGAGCAAGGTGTGATGCGCCGTGCGCACCACCACCGCCATGCCCTGGCCGACATCGGCAAACCACAGTTCCATGCGCCCGGTCGGCGGAGCTGTTCCCGGATTGCTCGTCAGTGGCAGCAGCAGCAACAACCCCGGCGCGCGCAACCGCCAGGTCCACGGCAGGGTCAACGCCACCACGCCAACGCCGGCCAGCGCCAAAGTCACGGTGTCGGCAGCGGCGGCATGCCACTGCGCCGCAGGCCAAGCCGCCATGTGCTGCAACACCCCGTCGAGTGCGTGCTGCAGCCAGGCGGCCAGGCGCCAGACCCAGCCGTCCAGCGGAGAAGGCAGCAGCAGGCCGCCGATGGCCAGCGGCGTCACCGCCAGCGTCACCACGGGGATCGCCAGCGCGTTGGCCAGCGGCGAGAGCACGGCGATTTGCTGGAAAAACAGCAGGGTCAGCGGCAGCAGCGCCAGCGTCGCCACCCATTGCGCCTGGGCGGCGTCGGCGATGGCGTGACGCACGCGGTGCAACACAACCGGCGTGGCATGCTGCGCCGCGTCGGTGCCGCGCCGGGCGCTGCCGCCGAGAAATAAAAATCCCACGGCGACGAACGACAGCCAGAACCCCGCCTGCCGTACCGCCCAAGGATCCCACAGCAGCACGGCAAGCAGCGCCAGCGCCATGACGTCGCGCCAGTCGGCGCGCAGCCCGCGCTGCCGCAGCAGCAGCACCACGGCGAGCATCAGCAGCGTGCGCTGCGCCGGCACGCCCCAGCCGCTGACCACGGCGTAAGCAGCTCCTGCCAGTAGCGCGGCCCACGTCGCCACGGTGGGCGCGGGCAGCCGTAGCGTCCAGGCACGGGGTAGTCGGGCGGTTTGCCGCCACAGCCAGCCGGCGGTTTGCAGCGCCAACCACGCCAGCAGCGAAATGTGCAAACCGGAGATGCTCATCAAATGCGCCACCCCGGTGGTGCGGTAGCTCGCCCAGTCCTGCGGCGAAATCGCCGCCTGATCGCCCAGCGCCAGCGCAATGATGGTGCCCGCTGCCGGCGGCATCGTCGGCGATTCGCTTTCCCCGCCTTGGGGCGGCCCGGCGGCGGAGGGTGGAGCCCCCACGCTCGCTGGCGCTCGCTGCCCCCCGAGGGGGCGCTCCCCGCCTTGGGGCGGCCCGGCGGCGGAGGATGGGGCCCCCACGCTCGCTGGTGCTCGCTGCCCCCCGAGGGGGCTCTCCCCGCCTTGGGGCGGCCCGGCGGCGGAGGGTGGAGCCCCCACGCTCGCTGGTGCTCGCTGCCCCCCGAGGGGGCGCTCCCCGCCTTGGGGCGGCCCGGCGGCGGAGGGTGGAGC
>Ga0207433_10000342_pt1 | contig 107270 bp, 121 predicted proteins | sample YelNatPaOPGAMG01_FD_187559 | JGI IMG/M metagenome (GOLD analysis project Ga0207433, IMG submission 187559) | Hot spring thermophilic microbial communities from Obsidian Pool, Yellowstone National Park, USA - OP-RAMG-01 (SPAdes) (version 3) | ecosystem: Environmental > Aquatic > Thermal... | reverse complement strand
TCTTAATCCTTCTAAACTCACAATTTTTAAAAGAAAAAAAATTAGTTGGTAGAGCTGTTCTTGATTTATCTAAGGAAAGTAAAAACAACATAACAATAAATCTATTAACAATTAATTTAAGAGAAGGAGAATTATTGCCGATTAATTCTTTTGTCATTGTTAAGCATAAAACAGGCACAAAAGAAATACAACTTAGTGAACTAATAAAAGAAAATATTCAAAAAGGAGATTTCTTTATTGAAAAAACAAAATTAAATGGAGCAGGCGAGGGTTTTGGATTAAAAGGCAAAAAAATATCCTATCCAGAAATAGATTTCAGTTTGTTTATTTATCCTAAGAGTGTTTCAAAAAATGAAAGCGAGGAAAATAAAAGTGAAACACCTCAAATAGAAAATGAGACATCATCTCAAAATGAAACTCCTTCTCAAACAGAAAGTGAAACACCTCAAATAGAAAATGAGACATCATCTCAAAATGAAACTCCTTCTCAAACAGAAAGTGAAACACCTCAAATAGAAAATGAGACATCATCTCAAAATGAAACTCCTTCTCAAACAGAAAGTGAAACACCTACTGAAACAGAGAACAAGGCTATAACTCAAAGCAAAGAGTCGGGCTCTTTTAGCATTAGCGGAAGTGTAATTAAAGAAAGCGGCCTGAGAATTGACGGAAAGACAAGCAAAGAAAAGCCTTTTAGATACAAAATAAGAGAAGATGAAACAGCAGAATTAATCAAAGAAAGTGTTACGTGGAATGGAGTAAGAATAGAAGAAGATAAAATCTACTTAAATATATCTAAGGATGAAATAATTGTCTCAACTGAATTTTCTGTTGAAAATAGTGGTTTTGGAGAAGATTTTCTTGGGGACAGAGAAATAAACTTTACAATTGATTTAAGCAAGCTTGGAATTGAGGATGTAGAAGAAGTCAAGTTAGTTTATGAAAACATTGTAATAGCAGATAAACAAATAACTGAACTACAGAGAAAGACAAACCTAACAAAATTAAAAGAAATACCTAATATAAGACTAAATGAAAATGGAAAATACACCATAAATTTAAGTGATTATTTCCAAGAAGCGGAAAGATATGAATTTTTTGCAAAGGATATAACAGGAGAGATTAAGGATAATCTCTTATTTTTAGAATTTGCTAATTTTACTGGTTCAAGATTAGCAAAGGTTGTTGCTATTGCAGGAGAAGAGAGCGTTGAAAGTGAGTTTAGCATAATCTCTGGAAGAATAAGAATAAAGGAAAATAGAAGCAGAATAAAAATAGGAGAAGAAGTTAGATGGATTAAAAATATCTCTCTTGACAATCCTGAAATCCCTGTAATTGGACTTCCAAAAGAAGCTCAAAAAATAGAGATAAAAAAAGTTGAAGAAGGAAAAATAAAAGAAATTAGAGCAATAACAAAAGCATCTGAGATTTCAGAAACCACAGAGAATGATAGAGACATCATCTCTTTCATCTCAAAATTCTTCTTAAATCTTGGAGGAAGAATAACAGGCAGAGTAATAGATGAGCAAGAAAAAGTTATTGAGGTTACTCCGCTTGAAGAAGCGAAAGAACTGATAATTGAATACACAACTCCTGCCCCCATATCAAACGAGATAGAAACACCGCGCGGCAAAAAAGTAATTGTATCTGGTCCTGATAATTTAAATTATACCGATATTCTAACTTATACTAACATAAAAGAAAAAATAAAAGTTAGTGAAAAATCAAAAATAAAAATAATTTGGAAAGAGGAAAACAAGCTAATTAACTTTGATGCGTATGACTTAAATGAAAATGGCTTAATAGATTACCTTGAATGGATAACTCCTCATCTCAGTAATCAGACATTTGAAATAATAATTATCACAAAAGCAGAGTGGCTTGATGAAAACAGAAATTTAATTGAAGATGTGTATGAAAATGTAAAAGAAAAAGACAATAGAACAAAGCTAATACCTTCAAATAACTATCTAAGAGTTGTTTTTAAGAAAAATCTTACAAGCTTAAATGATATAACAATATATGCAAATTCAACAAATGCATCAATAAGTGTTTATGAAAAAGATTCAGATAATGCTATTGCAATATTCAATAATGTAGCTAACTATTCAAAATATAGAATTTTGCTCTCAAATCTTTCAAATGAGCAAGACACTTTTGACTTAAAACCGGACAAAGACACTGAATTCGACTATGTTGTTGATCCTCTTTGTACAGGAACTCTCTATGGCTCTTGCTCTGATTTAACTTCATACGGACAAAGTTATTGTGAAGATACATCTGGCGTTTGTTATTGGGACGGAAGCGATTGCACTAATAATCCAGGATTAAGCTCTTGTTCTGAATTAGGAAGTCTGGCTTGCAGTTATATTTCTAGCTGTTCTTGGGATGAAACACCTCCTACAATTAGTATTTCTAGTCCGAGTGGAGGAAATACTTATGGTCCTAATAACTGGCCGGGAGTTTCTTATTATTATGATGATAGTGTAAGTTGTTATTATTCTTGGAATGGCTATGAGTATTATCCGTTTATGTATTGTGGTGATACAAATTTAGGAAGCATACCAGAAGGAAGTGTAACTTTATACATAAAAGGAATTGATTCAGCAAATAATGAAGGAACTAATTCTGTATCTTTCACCTATGATAGCACGCCACCTACAATTAACATTATAAAACCCGAGGACTTTAAAACATATGGTCCTAATTCTTTTGAACTAAATTATTCTTATGACGATAGTGTAAGTTGTTCCTATTCATGGGACGGAATTAATTATTTCAATTTTAGTTCTTGTGGCGATACAAATTTAGGAAGCATACCAGAAGGCGGAAATTTTTTATACATAAGAGGAATTGATTTGGCAGGTAATGAAGGAACTGATTCTGTTTATTTTTATTATGACGAAACACCTCCGACAATTAACATAACTTATCCTGAGAGAAATGTTTTATATAATTCTTCAACATTCTATTTGTATTATTCTTATGATGATAGTGTAAATTGTTCCTATTCATGGGACGGAGTTAATTATTTCAATTTTAGTTCTTGTGGTAATACAAGTTTAGGAGATATACCGGAGGGCTATCCGACTCTATACATAAAAGGAATTGATGAGGCGAGAAATGAGAATAATGCTTCTGTTAATTTTATGTATGGAAAGAATATGCAAATTCTTTATGATTGCGCGAATTTGAGCTCTCCGGCCAGCTATGGGTTAGCTAAGGATATCTTTCTCAATTTTAGTTCATCAAACTCAGCTTGTTTTAATATAACTTCAAACGGCTCTAATATTCGCCTTCATGGTTTTATGCATAATATTTATGATTATAATCAGAGAAGTATTGCTATTTATGTCCCATCTAATGCGAAGAATGTTACAATACAAGATTTCTCATTTTATAATCTTAATTATAGTATTAATGTCAATTTAACAAATTCTTCAATACTGAACATGGTCTCTTATAATTCTAATTATGGTATATATGTTGCTGGTGGAAGCTTTAATCTAACAATTAATAATGTTACTGTGGTTGGTTCGAATGTGAGCGGTTTATATACAGCACCCGGTTATACAAGCTACTATGTAACTGGTTCTCGTCTTTATTACAATAGAGAGGGTGTCTCCCTTTATTCAACTAATTCTATTTCACCTTTTTGGAACTTTAAAGATGTCATTATTGAGAATTCTAGCGGTTTTGATGTTTATATAATAACAGCCAGCTTAAACAAATATTATAGTAATTACTTCAATTTTACAAACGTAAATGTTAGTGGAGGTTATAACTTTTGGTTTGCTAATAATCAAACCTCTATCTCTAATAAGAAAAATTCTTTACTCTTCATCTATGCGGCGGATAATTCTAGTTTTGAAAATCTGACATTTTCACACTATGTTGAGCCGGCTTGCGTTGGAATGATTTTTAATTGTTCTCTGATTAAATCAAAATATGCATGTGATAAGACAAATTGCAGTTGGAATTTTGTAAATGGGGCTTGCGAGGGAGAAACTGCGAGAATAAATTGCAATGCTTTTAATAATAATTTAACTGCTTGCGGTATGACAAGCAATCAATGTACTAATATAAGTGGCGGAGGAAATAATGGGATTGTAGGAAGATTTGGAGATAATATGAATTTAACGAATATTACTTTAATAAACTCAAGTTTTAATTTTTACTTAATCTTTTATAATCTCACTATAAAAAACCTGACAATTTTAGGGCCGGGCTCTGACGTTCGAATAGGGAATCTTATCTATAATTCTTCAATGCAAGATATTTTTGTGAATCATTCAAAAGGCGCGCAATTGATTTTTTCTACTTATTCTTCTAATATATCAAATGTTAGTACATTAAATCTAAGAACTTCTTTCTTTGGCACATTTAATAATATATCAAATATTGCGAATATAAATTCTTATTCCGTTGGCATTGACATTTATGCCACAAACTCCTCTATTAAGAATGTATATCTTTTTAATAGCACCTATGGTTCATTTCAAGTTTACGGCGGGAATAACTCAATTAGTAATGTTTATATTAATGAAAGTAGATCTTATGGACTTCTTACTTCAAGTAGCGGTTCACTAAGACCTATTGGAAATCTTTTTTCAAATATTACGATAAGGAAATCCCTGTCTAATGCTTTAGTTGCAGATATTAATACAATAAATAATATTTTTATAAACTTTACAATACTAGATAGTCGTGGAATTATTAATCAACATTCTTCTAATAATAGTTTCAAGGATTTTTTTATTAACAATACTCGTACTAATGCGATTTACAGTTTTAATTCGACAAATGTCATATTTGATTCATTTTATATTTATAATATTTCTAACACTTTTGGAATAAACTTGTTTAAACCACTAAATAATGTTACATTAAAAAATATTTCAATTATTTCATCTAACTCTTCGGCAACTCAGTTAAATTCAAGCAATCAAATAAACAATACTCATATAATTGATAGCTATTTTGGAAGATATGCTCTTTTTAACGAAGGCATAAGAAATTTCCACATTAAAAAAACAGAATTTGGGGATATTATGTTCTTACAAGATGCAAATGGTAGCGGAGCCAACTTATCTTATGATGTTCAAATAAAATATAATTTTGTTTTTGTTAATTCTTCGCAAAGAGGTCTAAATAAATCAGCTAATATCACTCTATATAATCTACCGACAAATTTTATAACTCCGGCAATTTTAAGAGACGGAATTTTTGTTTGCAATTCTTCAACCGTTCCAAAATGTTTTAATTTCACTTCCTTAAATGCGGGTAATGTAACATTTAATGTTAGTTCATGGACAGAAAATTATTCAATAGGCGAGAATCCTTTTGTAGCAACACGACAGCCGCCCAATGACCCGTTTGTATTCATTAATTCAAGCGATAATAAAAACACAAGTTCTTCAAATTTGAATTGTTATGCAACAATAAGCGATCCTGATAGTTTGTTTTTGAATGTAAGTGTGAGATGGTTTAAAGATGGTTTATTAAATCTTTCAATAGATTATAATAATAGTTATGAAAACAATAGTTTATTTGTAGCTAATCTTTATTATAGAAATACGACAAGAGGAGAGAATTGGAGTTGTTCGCTTAGATTGTCTGACGGAGAGCTTTATAGCAATTGGACATTCTCAAAAAACTTAACTATTTTAAATAGTCTGCCGAATGTTTCTCTTTTCTTTCCTTATAATTTAAGTGTTGGAACAAATAGAAGACCTAATTTTACATGGTTCGCAGATGATGAAGATGGAGATTCTTTAATCTATGAGATAAACATTACTGCTTTGCCTACTGGTTCGGACGATAACCGCTATGTAACAGGCATAACAACAAAGAATTATACGCCGTCTGTTCCTCTTGCTTATTTATCTGATGAAGGTTATTATTATAAATGGTCTGTAAGAGCAAGCGATAGCGAAGGCTTTGGTGAATGGAGTTCTCCTTTCTTCTATAATATTAGTTCTTATGTTGGTTTAAGATTGATTGTTGGAAATATTTCTTTTGGAGAGCTTTCATTGAATCAGGAGGAAAAAACCGATGATAACTCGCCAGAACCTCTTTTAATAAGCAATGAAGGAAATATCTTAATAAATGTGAGTGTTAAAGGAAATCCTTTGTGGGAGAGTGTGGGCTTCCCAAGTTCATATTATTTCGTAAAGACAAGAACAGAAGAAGGGTATGAAAACAATTTTGACTGGTTAAACTCTGTTACAAATTGGATTGAAATGCCTTCAAGTTTCACTTCACTCATTAAAAGATTGAATTATTCAGAAGGTTCAAATAGTGCAAAGGCAGATATTCGTTTGATAGTTCCGCCAAACGAGTCGCCAGGCAATAAAAATTCAACTATAACATTTTTAGGAGATTCAACATGAGCAGAAGAAAAATCTTAATGAAATTAGCATTATTAATACCTTTAGCTTTGTTTTTAATTGAAATTGTTTCAGCGATAGGAATAACTCCTTCAAAAATACAAATAGATTATAAAGGAGCAGAGAGCAGAGACACGGCATTTTTTATCCATAATTCAGAAAATGCAAATCTTAATTTAACTCTTTATAGTGAAGGTGATTTAAGTCAATACATAAGTTTTTATGAAAAAAGAATTTCTTTTGCTAAGAACGAAACAAGAAAGCAGGTGTCTTTTAAAATAAATATCCCAGAAAATCTTGAAGGTGGAATATACTATGCGAAAATCTTTGTTATTGAAGAAGGAGCAAATCTTTTAGAAGAAAAAACAAATATAAATTCAAACATTGGCGTGGCGTTTAATTTAGTTGTTAGCGTACCTTATACTGAAAAAAAATTAAAGGCGGATGTGAAAATAGGAGAAGATGGTTGGAAAAAATTGTTCGTTGAGATAAAAAATGTTGGTTTAAGAATAAATAATGCTTATGTTAATTATACAATCTTTAACTCAAAAGGAGAAGTGGTTTTTCAAAATAATAGCGAGGAATTCTTTTTGGATAGCGGAGAGACAAAAGAAATATGGACCGAGGCAAAAAATCTTTTGCCTGGAAAATATAAGGCAAAGATAATCATAAACTATGACAATGAAAAAATAGAATCTGAAAAAGAGTTTGAAGTCAGAGAAAATGCAGTTCAGTTAATTGACCTAAAAGTTAAAGATTTTAGAAGTATTAAAGAGCCTGTTAAATTTGTTTTAAAAGTAAATAATCGCTTAGAGAGAAGAATACCAAATAGTTATTCATATATGTCTGTATTTGATAGCAGAAAAACAGAAATAAGCAGTGCTAAATCTCCTTTTACAGACCTCTCTCCGGGTTTAAATGAAATAGTTTATTATTGGAATAGCGAAGATATGAATGAAGGGATTTACGATGGGGAGATTTTGCTTAGATATGAGGAATATGTCGTTAAGAAAGACATAAAAATTGAAATTAAAAAGAATTCAATAAAAGTTTATAGCTTTGAGGATGAAACTAAAATGAAAGGCAACTTTTTTTTAATATCTTTAATTGGCTTAATTCTAATTATTATTGCGTTAATTATGTTTAGATTAAAGAGAAAGAAATAAAGCAACTATCCCAAGTACCTTAATCTTCCGGGGCGTGGCTCGTAAGCTGTTCCTTCTTCTATTAGTTTTTTTATTTCCTGATTTATTATGTCTGGTTTTTCTTTTATTGTTGCAATTATTTCTTCAATGTCAATTCCATTATTTTTCTCTGCTTCTTTTATCATAAGCAGAATTTTATCTTTTAATTCAAATAGGGTTTTCTCATCTATATTTTTGGCTGTCTCTGATTCCAATTCAAGTTTTCTTACAAGAAGAAATGCAGAATCCTTTTTCTTTATTAATTCTGGATTTATGTAGAGTTCATTATTCCATGTTCTTAAAGTTCCTATTACCACTATTGTATCTCCTTGATTAAATTGTGCGAGTTTTTCTATTTCGTCTCCAAAAAGCTTAACTTTTATCTGACCGCTTCCATCATCTAATGTTAAAGTGCCAAATTTTCTTTCTTCATCTTGAATGTATTTGTCTATTACATTTGCTATAAGATTAATGCGAATAATTGCTTTTTCTTTAAATTCAAGATGCTTCAATCGATTATCTTCTTCTATAATTGGCTTGCCTGAAAGAATATCTCCAATTCTTAATTTGTATGCTATATTTCTTTTTGGTTGTTCGTTCATATTCTTTTTATTTTTTATTGGTTTATAAGCTTTTATTTAATTACATTCTTTGAATAAATCCTTTTTTTGGTTTAAATATGAATCCTTCTTTTTCTAAGCGATTTAGTGCATCTTCCATATCAGTTTCGCTAATTTTACCCTCTGTTGTTTTTTTTAATTCTTCAATAGGGATTACTTTTCCAAAACGCGATTCTAATTGCGAGATTGACTCTCTAACAAATATTATCTTTGTTCTTGTTGTCGTAGTTATTCCTGTTGTGATTCTGTCAATGTCGTATGTTTTTGTTTCTTCATCATAGCCAACTTGATTTAGTGATATTTTTAGCAATTCAATGGCTGCTTTTGCATCTTCTCTTGTCACTTCCTCACTTAATCTTATTTTTGCATGGGCTTCTGATAATCTAATTAATCCATCAAGCTGTCTCGGCGTTATTGGAATAGGTTTTATATCAGAGTCTAAATTTATTGACCTATTTCGCATCTTTACATAAAACTCGCGAATTTCATCTGCCGCCGCTTTTGTCAGCTTTGGATATATTCTTTGTTTTGCATAGGCAATATATTTTCTAAATAGTTTTGGGTCTATAATGTCTCTGACTACTTCTTGTTCGTGTTCTTCAAGAATGTGCGTTGCAATTGCCTCGTCTTGTTCTTTGTTTGGCAAATCTCTAATAACAAAAATGACATCAAATCTTGAAAGAAGAGCTGGAGAGATATCTATTTGTTGAGGTATCGGTGTGTATGGGTCAAATCTTCCCATTTTTGGATTTCCTGCTGCAAGAACAGTTGTTTCTGATCTCAGTGTTGCATGAATATTTGCTTTTGATACACTTACGGTTTGTTGCTCCATTGATTCGTGCATGGCACTTCTATCTTGCTCGTTCATTTTTTCAATCTCGTCAATACAAACCATTCCTTTATGGCCCAACACCATTGCACCAGCTTCAAGACTCCAACCGCGAAGAAACTCATCTTTTACTACTGCTGCTGTTAAACCGGCTGCTGTCGCGGCTTTTCCAGACACATATCTGCCTTTTGGAGCGATTGTGGAGACAAATTTTAATAAAACTGATTTTGCAACTCCCGGGTCTCCGACAAGCAGAATATGTATGTCTCCTCTCGTGAAACCGCCATCTGATTTTTTCTTTTTTATGCCACCAAACATCTGAAAAAGAACAGCTTTTTTTATGCTCTCAAATCCGTAGATGCTTGGTGCAATGCTATCAACAAATCTTTTGTAGATATTTTTATCGGCTGCTAACTCAAGTATTTCTTTTTCTTCTTCTTCACTTATGCTTAAATCCTGAAAAGCTTCTTCCATGGGGATAACATTGTTTGCTTCTACTGCTATATCATATCTTGTTGAAATTGCCCCCGTTCTTAACGGGATTGGAACTTCCTTTAATATTCCAAATACCCTTATTCTACTTCCTGGAGTTGTTCTCTCTTCCATTTTAGGATCAACTAAATCTTCTTGAAGATAGACCGAAATTCTTCTTGGTTGAACTCCGCCTTCAAGAGAATCGGGAGATTCTTCTATGATTAGTCTTTGAACATCCATCATCTCTTTTGAAATAAGTTTGAATGGGCCTTTCCACTGGCAAGAGCATCTATTTGGCTCTCTGAATTTTGTGTCAATTTGCATTACAGACAAGATTGCTCCACAATTTGGGCATTCAAATTTTGCATTCACTACTTGTGGTCTTACATCTGATGCCTGTCTCACAATTCCTTCGATCCATAAGAACTGATCCAGATGCTTTGATCTTATTTCGCTAATTTTAATAAATGCGCTTCGCGGCAAATCAATAAACCGAATTCTTGGACTTTTACCAAAATGGGACTCTTCAAGAGCGGTTTCAAGAATTCTTAAACTATCAACAGGATTTTTGATAACCGCCTCTGCTAATTCTGGAGAGAATTCAGACAATTGCAAATGCGAAATTCTTATAACTTTTTCCCCAGAACGAAGAGATTCTCCAACTTCTTTTCTATTCACATCAAAAAATTTTTTTGCTTCAAATAATAATTCTTCCTGCTTCTTTTTTGAATCCATTAAATTAATACATAAAAGACATTTAAATTATTTGTTGTTATTTAAACAGTGATTAAAAACTATTAAATAAACGACTCCAGAAACCAACTCTTTCTTTATAATTTATTCCAAGAATTTTAGCAGCGATTGTCTTATATGCAATAGATGCCTTGCTTTTTGGATGAGTGCAGAGAATTGCATTTTTTGCGAAAATTGCTGCTTGTATGTTTTTGTCTTCTGGAATCGTGCCTAATATTGGCAACTCTAACATCTCCTCAATATTTTTAAGTGGCATTTCTGTTTTTGAATTTCTTAAACGCGTTACTATAACTCCTTTTATTTTTTTGTTTAGGTCGTTTATTACTTTGCTTGTCTTTAAAGCATCTGTAACAGCAGGAATTTCCGGATTTGTTACTATTATAAGTTCATCGGCTGCGTTCATTGCTGCAATTGCCTCTTCACCAAGGCCGGCAGCAGAATCATAAATGACATAGTCTGCAATTCTCTTTAATTTTTTTCCAACTTCTTTTAATTTCTCACCTTCAACTGTTTTCATTAATTTTATTGATAATGAACTTGGCACAATTTTTGTTCCGCTTTCGTGTTCATATACTGCATCACTAATGCTTGCTTCTCCGCAAAGAACATGATTAAGACTTATTGGAACAATCGGTGCGCCAAGATGCAATCCTATATTCGGTGTGCTTAGATTAGCATCTACTATAACGACTTCTCTGCCAAAGCCCGCTAAAGCAATACCTAAATTTATTGCGGTTGTTGTTTTTCCAACACCCCCTTTTCCTGAAGTTATTGTTATGATTGAAGCCATTTTTTTATCTAAATGAAATATAAAGAATTATTTTATTTGACTTATAAACTTTTCTAATAATTCAGAATATTCTTTAAGTTTATCTAAATTTATGTCTATTGTTTTTCCTTTATAAAATATTTTAAGGTTTACTCCTTTCCTGAATTCGTTTTCTCTGATTTTCTCAACTTTTTCTATTTCCCGAAACATTTCGTATAATTCTAAAGTTTGATAAATAATCTTGTTTGAAGAATAAATCTTTTTTAGTTGAACTAATTTTGCCTTCGGTGCATCTAAAACCGCTTTCCATTTCTTTTCTTTTTTGGCTTTTTCAACTAGTTTATCTAAAGCCAACTCTATCATATTTTTCCATCTAAGAATGAGATTGATAATTATGTCACAGGTTTTCGTATATTTTAAACTTACATATAAAAGATGGTCGGCGCTAATTTTCTCTTTAAGTATTTGTTCCATTAGTTACCTCTTCAAAAAAGCAATAAAAAATATAGGGGTATCCTTGTATATATACTTTTCTCCCAACTACCAAAAACCTCCCTTATTAAGGATTTTCATTATTTGAAAGATTAATAATTGCTTCGGCTATGTCTCCCTGTGTCTCCTCTAATGCTTTTTTCGCATCTTCTCTGCTTCTGCCGGTTTTTTCCATAATAATACTTATGTCTTCTTCATTAATTCCTTCTTTCGTAATCTGTTCTTCTCTCACTTTGCCTGTTATCTGCCAGCTTTCCTGTCCTTGCATAACTATTCTTTGAACAGAGGGATCTTCTATGATTATTCTATTTCCGTCATCTTTCTCAATAATCACTTTAATTGCGTTTACTTCCTCTTGTTTTATGCCCATTTGGTTCATTAATCTTTGCATTTGTTTAATGTCTATTCCGGGTATCATAATCTTTCTTAAGAATCTTCTTTTATATAACTTTTGCTTTTCAGGTTTTGCAGATTTTCAAAAATTAATAAAAAAGTTTAAAAAGAGAGTTTGATTTGAATGTTATTAACAAATTAAAAAAGAGAAAAATGACAAAAAAATGTATTTATTGTAAAAAAGAATTGGACGATTCCTCTGTAATAGATGTCTGCGAGAGATGTGGAATTGGTGTTTGGGGAGAAAAAATGTTCAAGGCAATAGTAAAAAATATGGAGAATTCTCTCGCAGCTGGAGATTTGTTTCAGGGATCTATTACAACTAATAAAGAAAAAGATTTAGAATTAAAAAGAAAGAATTTATAAGGCAAAAAAGCAAAATATTCTTATGACTGATAGTATAGAGGATTATATAAAAGAGGGATTAAATAGAGGATATAGCTTAACCTTCTTAAAAAAGAAGCTTTGGGAATTCGGTTTTTCAGAAGAACAAGTTAATGATGCATTAAGAAGAGTTGAAATCCCAAAATCTCTCTTTCCGATAAAACTCTTTAAATCAATATTTCTGCCTCCCATGTTTTTTGAAGAAATGAATTTAGAAGAGTCAGAAAGAACATTTCGTTATTTTCTTTTTTTAAAATTTTTAGTTTTCCTTTTTATTTCAATATTTTTTGCAATTTTCTTTTATCTAAAAAAAGATAGTTTTTTAAACTTTTTTTCAATTTTTTTCAGTTTCTTTAATATTTCTAAAAATATAGTTGAAAATACTTCTCTCTCTTTTCTTTTATGTTATCTGTCTCTTTTTATGGTTATTTTTGTAATAATTCAGGGAGTTTTTTTATTACTTTATGGTGTAATTTATCTATATTCTTATTTAATTAATATAGGAATTTATAATAGAAATATCTACAAATCAGTTATATACGGATTCTCTCCTTTAGTTATTTCATTTTCTGCTTTAATTATTATGTTTTTTTATTTAGTATCTAAAGAAATTATTTTTGTTACAGCAATTATTTCTGTTATTTGGAGTCTTTCTTTATTTACATTCTACTTAATAAAGAGTGCAACAAATAAATCAAATGCCATTATCGCAATTTTCTTGTTTGTCGTTACAATTTCTATCTTGTTTCTTGGCTTGTTTTTTGCTTACAAGCAGATACCGAGCGATATGTTCGCGGAAAAATCAAGAGATCTAACAAATTACTCTATGCTTTCAATACCAAAAACAGATTTTTATTATTATGAAGAAATAATTAATCAGTCTAATGAGAGTAATTTAATTGAAACAACAGAAGAAGAGATTTCAGAAGAAGGGACGTATGAAGAAGAGATGGATAGTGGGGCAAATTTGGAAGAATTAGAGGAAGAATAGTTTTAAACAAAAAACATTTAAACTAATTTTTTTTATTTGTTTTATGGTGCCTGAAAAGTTGTTTGATTTTTCCAAAATAGAAAAGAAGTGGAAAAATAAATGGAAAAAATCCAAAATTTTTGAAGCAAAAGATTTAGATAAAAAGAAAAAATTTTATGTTCTTGAAATGTATCCTTATCCTTCTGCTTCTGGACTTCATATGGGTCACGCATTTAATTATGTAATAGGAGACATTATAGCAAGATTTATGAGAATGAAAGGTTTTAATGTTCTTTATCCGATGGGTTATGATTCCTTTGGGTTACCAGCTGAAAATGCCGCAATTAAATCAGGAGATCATCCGAGAGAGTACACAGAGCGCGCAATTAAGAACTTTATAAAACAGCAGCAAACACTTGGATTAAGTTATGATTGGAGTAGAATGATAAAGAGCCATGATGAAAATTATTATAGATGGAACCAGTTTTTTTTCTTAAAGATGTTTGAAAAAGGGCTTGTATATAGAAAAAAAGCTTCTGTTAATTGGTGTCCAAAATGCAAAACGGTCTTAGCGAATGAGCAAGTTCATGATGGAAAGTGCTGGCGTCATTCTGATACAGAGATAGAAATAAAGTCGTTAAATCAATGGTTCATAAAAACCACTCAATATGCTGAAGAATTGCTAAATAAAATAAAAGAATTAGATTGGCCAGAAAGAATAAAGATAATGCAGGAAAATTGGATTGGTAAGAGCAAAGGCGTCGAAATAGATTTTTTAATTAATGGTGAAAAATGGCCTGTTTTTACCACTCGACCGGATACAATTTACGGAGTTTCTTTTTTAGTGATAAGCGCGCAACATCCTCGTTTAATGGAGATTGTCAAAGAAGAAAATAAAAAAGAAGTTCTTGAATTTCTTAAAAAAATAAAAAGCACAAGTGAAAAAGAATCTGCAAATTTGGAAAAAGAAGGAGCTTTTACAGGCGCTTATGGAATCAATCCTTTAACAAAAGAAAAAGTGCCTGTTTGGACGGGCAATTTTGTTATTGCTGATTATGGTTGCGGGATGGTTATGGCTGTTCCTGCCCATGATCAAAGAGATTTTGAGTTTGCAAAAAAATATAATATACCAATAAAAGTTGTAATAAATCCTCCGGAATATGAATTAAATGCAGAGAAAATGTCCAGGGCGTTTACAGGGAATGGAAGACTAATTAATTCAGGAGAGTTTAGCGGAATGATGAGCATTGATGCAATTGAGGAAATATCTAATTTTATAGAAAAAAATAATCTTGGAAGAAAAACAATAAATTACAAGCTAAGAGATTGGTTAATTTCGAGACAAAGATATTGGGGAACTCCAATTCCGATTATTTATTGCGATTCCTGCGGAATTGTGCCTGTTCCAGAAAAAGAGCTTCCAGTAAAGCTTCCTAAGAAAGTCAGTTTTGGAGAAGGCAATCCCTTGCTTAGCGCCAAGAAATGGATAAATACAAAGTGTCCAAAATGCGGAAGAAAAGCAAAAAGAGAAACAGATACAATGGACACTTTTTTTGACAGCAGCTGGTATTATTTAAGATTTTGTGATGCAAAGAACAAGAATCTTCCTTTTGAAAAAAACAAGGTTAATTATTGGATGCCTGTTGATTTTTATATCGGAGGCGCTGAACATGCATGTATGCATTTAATTTATGCAAGATTTTTTACGAAAGCTCTTAGAGATTTAGGATATTTAGAATTTGACGAACCTTTTAAGAAACTTATGAATCAAGGAATGATACACGGGGAAGACGGGCACGTCATGTCAAAATCCAGAGGAAATGTAATTGATCCTTTAACAATTTCCAGTAAATATGGAGCAGATTCATTAAGATGGTTTTTGGTTTCTGTTGCTTCTCCTGACAAAGATTTTTCTTGGAGCTCTTTTGGAGTTGAAAGTTCAATGAAATTTTTAGTGAGATTTTACAACTATGTTTTAAATGTAAAAATTGGGAGAACAAGCAAAAAAATCCAGCACAAGCTAAATAAAACAATAAAAATTGTGGAGCAAGCGATAACCTCCTTTAAATATAATCTTGCCATAATATCTTTAAGAAGTTTTGTTGAATATCTTGAAAATGAGATTGCAAAAGAAGATTTGAAAAAAATTATTTTGTTATTTGTTCCGTTCTGTCCTTATCTTGCAGAAGAATTATGGGAAAAAATAGGCGAGAAAAGTTTTGCTTCTCTTGCCGACTGGCCTGCTTTTGATGAGACAAAAATTGATAATTCAATAGATGAAGCAGAAAGGATAGTTGAAAAAACAATTGAAGATGTTCTTAATATAATAAATATAATAAAAGCAAAACATAACAGAGAGCCAAAATGTGTTTATTTGTATGTAATCCCAAAAGAGCAAGAAATATATTCAGAGGAATTCTTATCAAAAAGAATTGGGAAAGAAGTCAAGGTTTTTGCAGTTAATAATCCGAATAAATATGATCCAGAAAAGAAATCAGAAAAAGCCAAGCCAAATAAACCCGGAATTTACATAGAATAATCACTTTTTTCTTGATTTTCTTGATTTTTCATTTTTTTCAAATCTAATTTTTGAAAATATAAAAATATAAAGAATCTCCAATAATCCCATCGTGTTTATAATGAAGATTAAAACAAACCAAATTGGCTCTTTTAATCTTGCGGATTTCCATAATCCAATTGCTTTCCAAATTGCAGACCATATTAGAATTATAATTAGGAGTCCTTTTGAAATGCCGAGATAAGAAGACAGCTCATTTAAGAAATTCATTTCCATCTTTTTAAAAAGATTAAAGTGTTCTTAAATTTTTTGGTTATAAGAAAGATTTAAAAATTAAAATTCCTTAACTATTGTTATCTATGACTAAAATAATTCATCCACAGGAAATTGCTGTATGGTATATTCTGCCAACTTTAAGAAGAGAAATCTCAATGTCTATGAATAAAGAAGGACTAACTCAGGCGGAAATAGCAGGGCTTTTAGGCGTTAGCGAAGCGGCTATTTCTTTTTATTTAAGCAATAAAAGAGCCAGCAAGATTAATATTGGTAAATCATTAAAGAAACTAATTGAAGAAACCTCAAAAAGGATAATTAAAAACAAAGATTCAATAACCGAGATACAAAAGTTAATGAAGAATAAAGAGATAAAAAAATTAAGCTGTAAAATTCACAAAAAAATCGGGAGGAGAAGCAGTTGCTCAGTGTGTTATGGCTAAAAAAGAAGTTTATTTAGATAATGCAGCGACAACGCCTGTTAGAAAAGAAGTGTTAAGAGAAATGATTGATTATTTTAATCTTTATTACGGAAATCCGAGCAGTTTTCATAATAAAGGAAAAGAGGCACTTGACGCAATTCAATCAGCAAGAAAAAAAATTGCAGAAATCTTAAATTGCAAACAAAATGAGATAATCTTTTGTTCTGGCGGAACAGAAAGCGTTAACTTCGCAATTAAAGGTGTTGCTTTTGCAAATAAAGAAAAAGGAAATCACATAATAACCACAAAAATTGAACATCACGCTGTCTTAAATACCTGTGAATTTTTAGAGAGAGACGGCTTTAATGTCACATACTTAGATGTTAATAAAAATGGGATTTTAGATATTGAAAAACTAAAAAAAGCAATTACCTATAAAACAATTCTAATTTCTGTAATGTATGCGAATAATGAAATAGGAACAATTCAGCCAATAAGAGAGATAGCAGAAGTCGCAAAGCAACATGAAATATTCTTTCATAGTGATGCATGTCAGGCAGCCGAATATTTAGATTTAAATGTAAATAATCTTGGTGTTGATTTAATGACTTTAAACGGTAGCAAGATTTATGGACCAAAAGGAATAGGAATTCTTTTTAAGAAAGAGAACATAAAAGTTGAGCCTTTGATTCATGGCGGAGGCCAGGAATTTGGGTTAAGAAGCGGGACAGAGAATGTGCCTTACATCGTTGGTTTTGCAAAAGCTCTTGAACTTGCTCAAAAAGAAAGAGAAGCAGAATCAAAAAGACTAACTGAGTTAAGAGATTATTTTATTGAAGAATTGTTAAAAATTCCAGGAACTTTCTTGAACGGACATTCAAATAAAAGATTGCCAAACAACATAAATATCTCTTTTTCAGATGTTGAAGGAGAATCTATTGTTCTTTATTTGAATGAAAAAGGAATCTATGTATCTACTGGTAGTGCATGCAATTCAAAAAATCTTTCAGTTAGTCATGTCTTAAAAGCAATTGGGATTCCTTACGAAATTGCTCATGGTTCAATTAGAATTTCTCTTGGAAGAGAGACAACAAAAAGAGATATTAATTACACGATTAGACAAATAAGAAAGACAATAGAAAAGTTAAGAGAAATCTCTCCCTTAAAATTTGCTAAATTAAAATGAAAATGAAGAAAAAACAAAATTGGTTTTATAGCGAAACAGTAAAGAAGCATTTTTTTCATCCTAAAAATTTTATTACGGATAAAGAAGCTAAGAAATATAAAGCAGATGGAATCGGAGTAATTGGAAATGCTGTCTGCGGTGATGTTATGAAAGTTTGGATAAAAGTTAATAAAGAAGATGAAAGAATAAAAGATATGAGATGGCAGACATTTGGTTGTGCATCAGCGATTGCTACTACTTCTATTCTTTCTGAGATGGTTACTAAAAATAAGGGAATGAAAATTGAAGATGCATTAAAAATAAAGCCCGCGGATATAGTGAAGAATTTAAAGTATTTGCCCGCCATAAAAGTTCATTGTTCTGTATTAGGTGATAAGGCACTACGCGAGGCAATTAAAGATTATTTTTTAAGAACGAAACAAAAAGATAAATTAATAAAATATTTTAATAACTCTTTTGATAAGAAAGGAGGATAGGAAAATGTATAATGTAAAAATTGATGAAAAAAAATGTATTGGTTGTGGCTCTTGCGAGGCGATTTGCCCTGATGTATTTAGTTTAGATGAAAAGAAAATGAAAGCCAAGGTAAAAAAAAGTAAAACTGAGAGCGAATGTGTAGAAGAAGCAAAAGAAGCTTGTCCTGTTGGAGCCATAACAATGAAAAAAGTGCAATGAAATCAAGAAAAAAAACACTTGCCAGTGCGTTAAAGGAAAATCCTGAATTGTCAAGAATTTTAGAAAGTGAAGGAATGTTCTGTTCTGGTTGTCCTTTTGCGCAGTTTGAAACTCTTGAAGAAGGAGCGAGATTACACTCGGTTGATTTAAAGAAACTGAAAAGGAAGATTAAAAAAAAGGATTAAGGAGACAGCCTATCTCTATCTCTTGGAAAGAGCGTTGCTTCTCTTATATTATTAAGCCCTAAAATAAGCATGGTTAATCTTTCTAAACCAACACCAAAACCTCCGTGCGGCGGCGCACCATAACGAAAGCTGTCAATATAAGCCTTAAAATCTTTTGGATTGAGCCCCTTTGCTTTTAATCTTTTTATTAATAAATCAGGTATGTGAATTCTTTGGCCACCAGAGCTTATCTCCATTCCTTTGTAGATTGCATCAAAACCACAAGAGGAAGATTCATTTTTCGGCATAATATAAAAAGGTTTTCCTGAAATTGGCCAGTCATGAACAAAAACTATTGTATCTGGATACAATCTATCAAGCTCCTTTTCAACCTCGCCGTTTAAATCATCTTCTCCCATTTGAACATTATTTTTCTTCATAATTTCCGCAACTTCTGCAAATTTTAGATATTTAACACTTGGAACTTTTATTTTAACATCAAGAAGATTTAACTCGTTTTTGTTTTTCTTTATTACTTCTCCGATTATATATTGAATGCATCTTCCTAAAACATCCATCACTATGAATTCATCTGCAAAAGCCATTTCAAAATCAAGCTGTCTTGACTCATTTAAGTGCTTAATTGTATTGTGTTTTTCGGCTCGCCAAACAGTAAAAATAGCAAAAACCTTCTCCATTGAACAAGCAAGCATCTGCTTATAAAGCTGACAACTCTGAGATAAATATGCTTTTTTTTCAAAATACTGAGCTGTAAATAATTCTGTTCCACCTTCGCTGCTGCTTCTTATAATTGATGGAAACTGCGCTTCTATTGCTCCTTCTTTAATCATAAATTCCCTATAGGTTTGCATTATTGTGCTTTGCACTTTAAAAATCGCCTGAATTTTTCTTCTATGCAAATCAAGAAATCTATAATCCAATCTTTTTGATAATTCTGTTTTTGAATAGTCTGAAACATCAATTGGAAGCGGATGTTCTGCTGTTGCAAGCACTTCAATTGTTTCTGGATTTATTTCTCTTCCTCCCGGAGCCTTATTGTTTTTTCTTACAATTCCCGAGATTATAACTACACTCTCTCTTGGAATTTTTGTCATTTGACTAAAAACTTCTTCTTTTGTTTCTTTTTTTATTCCTGTTATTTGAATCTCGCCCGTTATGTCACGAAGAATAATAAATCTCACTTTTCCCAAATCTCTATCATCATAAATCCAGCCAGCAACAATTAGTTTTTTTCCGTCATCTTTCTCACTAATATCTACTAAATAAGTTCTATTTTTGTTTAATTCACTTAAATTCATAAATTTAATAGAATTTTTAGTTTTTTAATTCTTTTGATTTATTATACAAAGTCTGCGAATTTCTTATTTACGATAGAGTAGAGGAAGAATCGCTAATGCTTCTTTTTGCACTTCTGAATCATCGCTTCTTATCATTTCTATAAGTTTATAGCCGAATATTTCTTCTATAGGCTTTGCGCCTTGTGTTGCACTCTTATACTCTTCTTCTGCTCTTCTTTTCTCTTCATCTATTGTTCTTCTTATTTTAGCCTTTACCGAATCTTTTTCACTTCCTATTTCTATTTCTTGTGCTATTCTTGCACCGATTAATCCAAATCCTTTTACTAATTCTTCATCTATGCTTTTATATCCAAATCTTCTTTGTCTTTCTCTTTCTGCTTTTTGAAACTCTTCCATATAATGTTTAATTATTATACCTTTTACAAATTTCTTCTCTTCATCATTAAGAGCATTTCTATCATATGCTTCTCCGAGCTTTTTAACGGATTCAACTGTCAGATATTTTTTAAAAATGCCTTTCTCTGAATCATTAAGACGCTCTATTATTCTTTTATCCCCCAATAAAGCAAATTTTCTATCTGTCGGGGCTTGTTCAATTATTTTCTCAATATTATTGTATGTATATTCTGTAAAGTTCCTATAAGCCATCTCTCTAATTACTTTGATTGTGCTTTCTTTTAGCTCTGCATTATCCGAATTTAGACCTTCAGTAATGTTATCTAATATTATATTTCTCTCCCCCTTAGAACCATCATGATATGCTTCTATTACTATTGATTCTATTACTTTTTTTAAGTTTTGATCTGCGTTGCCTCTCTGTTCACTACCAAGATTCTCTGTTCTATTTCTATCTGCATTCATTATTTCTTCTAAGTTTTCGTAACGCCTCTTTCCTTCTTCAAAGGCGTTTGGTATATTTTTTGTCATAATTTTTATTAGATATGCTAGTATTTAAATCTTTCGGTTGTTGACACTTATTAGTAATTACAATTATGTTGCGTAAATCTTTTTTATTTTTTCTTTAAAACTAAGAAATGTCCCTTTTTTTATTTCGTCTTTTATTTTTTCAAAAAGATTGCATAAATATGATATATTATGAACAGTTGCGAGATAAAATCCGACGCCCTCTTCTTCTCTGAGAAGATATCTTATATATGATTTAGAATAATTTTTACAAGCAATACAATCACAATTTTCATCAATTGGTTTATTGTCTTTTTCATATTTTTTATTTAGTATCCGAATAAATCCTCTGGAACTAAACAAAGTGCCATGTCTTGCATTTCTCGTTGGAAATCTTGAATCAAACATATCAACACCAAGAGCAATTGATTCCAATATTTCAACAGGGTTTCCAGCACCCATTAAGTAGGTCGGCTTTTCTTTTGAAATGATCTTCTTATGAATTTTTATCATTTTATACTCTTCTTCTTTTGTTTCACCGAGGGCAAGACCTCCTATTGCATAACCATCAAAATTCAGGGAGGAGATTTCTTTTGCTGACTTCTCCCTTAAATCTGAATAAATCCCTCCCTGTGTAATCCCAAAAAGCAGTTGTCTTTTACTAACATTAGTTTGCAATAAGTCGTGATGTATTTTGCATCTTTTTGCCCATAAAGTTGTTTTTTTTACTGCTTCTTCTATGCTTTTTCTTGATTCTTCAATTAATGGCATGGAATCAAGACACATGGCTACTTCTCCGCCTATTGCATACTGCAGTTCCATATTCTTTTCCGGAGTCATAAATATTTTCTCGCCATTAATCGGATTGATAAAAAAAACTCCGTTTTCATTTGAGCCGAGATAAATGTTCTTGGAATACATTTGAAAACCGCCAGAATCAGTTACATTTATCCCTCTGAACTTCATAAAACTCCCAATCCCACCAGCAGATTTTATTGAATTTAAGGAATTTGTAAATAATAAAATTAATGAGTTTGAAATAAGGGCTTTTGCTTTTATTTTATTTAAATCTAAAGAAGAAACATATTTTACCGTTGCTTTTGTTGCCACAGGCATGAAAAAAGGAGTTTCAATCTTTCCTTTTTTTGTTCGTAAAATTCCAATTCTTGCATTTGTTTTTCTATCCTCGCGGATTATTTCAAAGGTTTTCATTAATAAATAAAAACTCTTGTGTATAAAAATTATATCATTAATTTTCAAGAAACCTGTCTCTGAAATTATAAAGATGCCTGTTTCTCATTTTCTTCATTTTTTCTTCCCCAGAATCTGAAACAGAAAATTTGTTGTTTTTTGATATTTGGCTTTCTGGAAAATTTGTTTGAACTATAACATAGTTACTTTTTAAAAAATCTTCCAAAGATTTATGATATTCTCTTTGAATATCATTATAATCTTCTAAATAATTACTCTCTGAAGAAGCATGTTCTTTTTTTAGTTTTCTACCAAGCAAGAAAAAAACAGAGGAACATAATAAAGAAGAAATTGAAACAAATAATCCTAAATTTTTTACTTTTTCAAAAGTTAGATAGGATGAATAAATTTCAGGGTCATTTATTAATTGTTCTTTTCTTTTTAAAGCAAAAGCTTGATAGTTTGTCAAAAAATATTCTTTATTGTCAGAAGAGTAAGTTTTATCCCTTGTTAGAATCTCTCCTATGTCTCTTAAATTTTTATTTAATATCTTTATTTCTCTAATCTCCGGATGTTTCTTCATTAATTCTTTTTCTATCTCACAGGAAGATATCATAAATAGAGGAGCTAATAAAAAGTACGCTCCTGATATGACATGCGAGAATCTTCCAAGATTTTTTTTGTTCATCTTCATTTTTATTAAAAATTATCTGTTCTTATTTTTTCTATTTCTTTTTTGAATTGAAGGGCTCTTTCTTCTCCAAGCAACAATTCATGAATAGAACCTACTTCAAGAATCTTCTTCAATGTGCCTATTTCTTTTATTAACATTGCTATTTCTGCTTCTGTCAAAGAGGTTTTTGAAAGTATTCTCCAACCTTTTAATATTATTTCAGATTCTTCTTCGTAACCTAAGGCCCTCTCTAATTTTTTCTCTTCTGTTAGCTCTTCATATGTTAAAGAATCTATAAGCGTTTTTGATCTCTTGTATCCTATTTTAGAATAATCTTTTATGATTAAGTTTGTTTCTCTTTCAATTCCTGTTAATATCTCTTTTAATCTTAATTTTTGCAGAATACCTTCATTGCCTGCTTCTATTATGGTCTTTTTTAATTCATTAAAGATTTTCTGCATAATCCTTCCTTTTTGTATTGTATTAACTGCAAGATGTAAAGAAGGAACACCCTTAAATTCTGATTTATTCAATTTTCTTATATATTCATCAAATAATTCTCGCTGTTTTTCAAGTATTTGTAAGTTGCTATTCGCTTTTTGCAAGATGTCTTCGATATCTTTTAGATTATATTTTATATTCTTATAAAATAAACTTACTTCTTTTCTTCTTTCGGAAATTGCGATTGCTAAACCTCCTATTTGCTTAGCGGTTCTTTCTGCGGCCTTATGCCTTGTTCCTGTTTCATTTGTTTTAATTCTGCTGTCTGGCATTAAGGTAACATTGGCATAGTTTATTCTTTTTATGTCTTTTGATAGTATTATTGCTCCGTCCATCTTGCTTAATTCCATAACTCTTTGAGGAGTGAATCTGCAACCAAGATAAAATCCGCCATCTAATAATGGGAATAAGTGTTCGTTTTCTATAACGATCAAGGCGCCTTTTCCTATCTTGATGATGCCGTCAATTGCTATTCTAAGATTTGTGCCAGGAGCAACTAATTTTAAAATATTCAAGAATTCTTCTTCTGTGGCTTTTGCAATATTGTTTATAATTGTTAATTGTATCTCTTTCTTCTCTTCCATATAAAAAAAATAAGTGCTTTGTTTATAAATTTAATTAAGATAGAGTTATATTTATAACATTTGAATAGCTTACTTATATTAAATCAATTAATCTATTAGTAATTTTTATTCCGAGAAAACGATAAGAAAACCTTCCATCATCTCTTGCATGATAAACTTTATGAAATATGTTATTTAAATTTCCTTTAATCTGAAAGTCCATTTTTTTTAACAGTTTCTTGTTTTCTTCTGATAGGCTTAATTGCGGAGCTTTAAAGATTTTTGGGTAATAGCCAAAGCAATTTTTAAATTCTTCCATTCCGAGTTTAATATATTCTTCGTTTCTATATTGAGAAAATTCTTTAAAAGTGTGATATACGCCGTGCATTGCGAGTGTTTTATTTAGACTAATAATATAATTACACCACTCCTTATTTTCTGAAATTGAGACATTTTCAAAAATAGGAATTACAAATAAAACATCGGTTTTTAATAAGAGTTCTTCTTCACAAGGAATTGCAGGAGAAACATCATCTAATTCGCGGTGAGAAAATAAACGGATAAAATATAAAGAAAGCAAAGCTATTAGAAAGAATAATAACATTATCCAAAAAACGTGTTTCTTTCCTATCTTCATTAGTTAATAAAGCTTCTTTTGTTTAAAAATATTACATTAGTATTAGTATTAAATTAAGAGATTTTTATAATTTTATAGTAGTTTCTTAAAGAAAAGTTTAAAAATAGTTTTCATATAGTCTTTTTATGAGCAATAAAAATGGAATTTACAAAGAGTTTAATGGCCCTATGATTAAAACAATAGAGGAATTGGTTTCTGAAAAAAGAATTCCTATAAATATATCAAATTTAATGGTAAGAAGATTAGAGTTCGGAAATTCTGAAAGAGATTTTTACATTGATAATACATTCGATAGCGTTGATGCAGTTATTTATCATCCAAGCAGTAGAGTAAAGATTGCTATTGATTTGAATATTAATGAAATAATCGAAAAGAAAAAGATAACGGCATTAGACGGCGCTTTAATCTTAAATGAAGATTTATACAGCTCAATAAAAGGCAGAGAATTTGAATTAAAAAATTTAAGAAAAGAGAATCATATCGGAACACTATTAAAAAAAGAGGAAGCAAGACAAAATCCTATTTGGAACATTTTGGCAAGAGACATTTATTTATTAAATAATTATACTGAGTTTGTTTTTTCTGAAATAAAAAAGAGATTTAGTTCTGATGTGGGAATGAAAGTTAATCTTGATTTGTTCTATTATGATAATTTAATAAAGATGAAGGTATGGACACTTGGGAACTTCTTTAGCAAATCTGCTGTTTTTGGCAATTTGTCTCTTTCTTCTCCTTTTGGCAGACTTATCGGGAAAAGGCAATAAGAAAGAACTATCATAAATTTTAAAAACTAGATAATAACATTATAATTATGGAAAAATCAAAGTTAAATTATGTATTGGACTTGTTGATGTTTTTATCTTTTTTGATTAGTGCTATCACGGGATTGATTTTGTTTTTCTTTCTTCCTTCTAGGATAAGAAGGGCGGGATATTCTGAACTTTTTGGAATTACAAAAAGGGAATTTTCTCTTTTTCATGAATATAGTGGAATTATTTTTATTGCTTTTGCTTTGATTCATATTATCTTACATTGGAGATGGGTTGTTTTTATAACAAAAAGCTTATTAAAGAATAAAAACTAATTTTGTATTATAAGGAGGTAATCTTAATATGTATTCAAAAGAAAGCGAGAGTTCAGATTTAAAAAAAGCAAGACAGAGCCTAATAGAAGAGCTTGAAGCTATTAATTGGTATGAAAAGAGAATAGAAGAAGCAGAAGATAAAGAATTAAAGAAGATTCTTGAACATAACAAAGAAGAAGAAAAAGAACATGTTGCCCTTCTTTTTGAATGGATAAAGAAAAACGACGAAGGTCAAAACAAAAAATTTAATTTAGATAAATAAATTAAATTATAACAGCTTCAATATTTGTTGCGATAGAATTTCCTGCCTTGTCTGTAACTTGCAGATTTATGACATATCGCCCACGATTTAAAATAATTGTTCTTTTACAAATTCCCTTGTTTAAAGAAGTGCATAGATTTCTCCATTTATTATCAATTGAGTCAATTTTATAGTCAATTGAATAGAAGTTTTTTTCAGTTACATTAATAATAAAATCCAAATTTCTATTTCTTATTGTTTTATTTATTGAATTTATTATCGGTGGAGTTAAATCAACATCCAATTTTATTTGAGTTGAATTAACATTATTTCCTGCTAAATCTGTTAGTTGAAAATAATAAAATATTTTTCTGCCGTCAAATTCATTTAGCGGAACATTCTTAATCTCACACTTATATCTTTTATATTCATCAAGTATGCATTCTGTTCTTATATTAACTATTCTTGATTTTAAATTCTCTGTTGTTCCATAAAATAAAATTAAATTTTTTGGGTTGGTTTCCTTAAATTCTATGTAAAAATTACCATCTGCGAAACCTGTTCTGGGATTTGTTTTTGAAATTACAGGTTTTATAGTATCTATAAAAAAGTTAATTATTCTTGTCGCGGTGTTCCCATTTTTGTCTTTTGCAACAATGCTTATTGTGTTGTTTCCTTCATCAAATGTAATCTTTCTGCTGAATGAAGCGCAGTTAGAACATAAGTTTGTCGCTTTTGAAAATGGGATATTAGAATTGTAGTAAAATAAAGAGACAGGTTCATTTGTGCTCAAATTAAACAAAATTTCTTTTTTTGAGTAAATTATGTTGTTTTCTGGCGAAAAAACGGACAGCATAGGCGGTTCGCTGTCATTATTTGTAGTAGTTGTTTGAGAGCATTCTAATTTTAGATTATTACATTCATTCCAGTTGCCTGGTAAATAACATCCATCTTTCTTAACATATTCTGACATACAATAAAAACACACAGAAGATGCGCTACATACTCTATCTGGTATATTATTACAATAATTAATTGCCTCGTTTTTATTGAAACACGCCCAAAAAACAGCATTCGTATTCGCACTAAGAATAATAATTAATGGGAATATTGCTAGTATTTTATATATTTTCTTTAACATTTTTTCTCCATTTATGGTTTTTTAAAAAATAAAATAAAAAAATAAAATAAAAAAATCAATGCTTAAACTGCTTCTCCCCAGAAGTATATTTTTCCTGAGTCGAAGTTTCCGTTACAAGGTTCAGGCAAATTCAGCTTGAAGGTCAAAGACATTTTTGCTCCTGGTGTTAGTGTATTTCCAGGATATAGGCCATAACTATCAGCTGGAGCGCCTTGCAATATCTCATATCCATTGTAGAATGGAGTTGGAGTATTGAATCCTGTTCCATAGCCTATTCCAACATATCCTTCATTATCTTTTACTCTTGCCCCTCTTCCAATTCCCAAATCAGTTCTTGTTGAATAAGCTCCGCTTGTTGCAAAATACCTGAAAGCGCTAAGACTTAACTGATTTGAAGTTGGACATTTTGCTCCAGATGAGCTGGTATCATAAAAGTCTGTTCCGGATATAAACATATCCAATAGAACTCCTGAACCACTATCTGCATTATTGCCTATTGTTAGCGTGCTTGAATAAGCTGTTGTGCCGGGCCTTACATTATCAAAGGAAAGTGCACCATTGATATCAAGGGAGATAACAGGATTAAAGAACCAATATTCATTTTCAGCCATGGTTCCTGAAAGGTCATCTAAATCCTGCGCTTCTACTGTTGCCCAGTATTCACCATACATGCTGTTAGCACTCTCCACTGTTAGTTCACATGTGTAATAAGCAGCAACATTGTTATATCCTATTGTGCTTAGTTGCTGTTCTAATATTCTTGCATTACAGCTGGAATCAACGCTTTCATCTGCAGTTAATACATGATCTAATCTGCAATTTGCTTCTATGCTATTGCCTGCTCCTTGAGAGCTACCAAGGGTTATGAAAACATCCTTGATTTTTTCTATTCCGTTTTTATCCATTACTAAAACCTTCCAGATAATCTTCTCTCCTTCAAATGCATAGTTGTTCTTTCTCTCAAACATTGGTGAGCCCGGACCTGATACTCTTCCAGGTTCTGTATTGTCATCCAAAACCAGTCTATCGTTACACATCCAGACAAGAGGAGCAAATTTCTCTGTTCCAATGTTTGGTGTAATGTCCATTCCTACATTATTTGCAAGAACACCAGGCAAAACAACAATAGCCAACAAGCTGGCAACTAGCAAGACCTTATTTAAATTTTTCATTCTTTTTTTGACCTCCTTTCAATTAATAAAAATAACATATGGCTTTGACAGCCATAAGCATAATTTTTTTTTGTCTTTTTTTGAAAAACCATAATCTCTTATCCATAAAAATTTTATTTAAATACTATTGTTTTTTATCGCAATATTTTTGTTATTACTATTTTTTGACAATTAAAATAAATTCTTAGAAAATATCTAAAAACTTATCTTCGGTCATAGAAATTGTTGGATTCTCTATTTCTTTATCTTTCTTGATTGTGTTCTCCTTAACTGAAATTATTGCTCCTTCTTTTTCATTTAAGAAATTAAAATTAGAAAATAAAGAATTTAAAGAAGCAACATTCATCTCTGCTTCATTTTTTCTTTCTGTTCTGATTTCTTTTCTAATAATTAAAGGAGTGCTTTTTTCTAGTTGAGAAACTAATTCGCTTACTTTATTCGCTGAATCTGCATTTACTGAAATGCTATCTATTTCATTTAAAAATAAGAACCTAACCATTTCTTCTCTATTCGCGGCTTGGCCGCAGATTGAAGTTTCTACATTATATCTTTTGCATGTTTCAATTACTTGCTTTATTGACTTTAAAACAGAAGGGTGCATTTCATTAAATAGATATTGCACTTGCGGATTATTTCTATCAATCGCCAGGGTATACTGCGTTAAATCATTTGTTCCAAAAGAGATAAAACTAATCCCTGTTTCACATATTTCTTTAATACATTGAACTGCCGAGGGGGTCTCAATCATAACACCAATTTTTACATTCGAAGGAATTTTAACTTCATTTATTAATTTTTTTGCTTTTATTATCTCCTCTGCATCTATTATTTGAGGCATCATTATCCCAAATTTCTTTTCTGAGAACTTTAAAGAAAGATTTCTTACTGCTTTTATTTCAGCCTTAAATATTTCTGGGTGCTTTAAGGAAAATCTAATTCCGTGATTTCCAAGCATAGGATTGTCTTCAATTTCTTTGGGAGCGTCTTCCAGATTTCTAAATTCGTCTGTTCTTATATCCGATGTTCTAATCCATATTTCTTCAAAAGGAGAAGCAATTTTTTCAAGAAAATCTGTTAGTAATTTTGTGTAATCTTCTAATTTGTCGTTTTTTTCAAAAAAGAGAGGGTGCTTTCCATTAGATGCAATAACTTCTTCTAATCTTACTAATCCAACTCCTTTTGCTTTTGTCAGTTTAGCTCTCTCTACTGCCTGTGGCAAATCAACTATAACTTTTATCTTTGTTTTTGTTTCAATTAAAGGTTTTATCTCAACTGGTTTTGTATCTATTTTTCCTTCAAAAACCCTTCCAGAATACCCATCAACGCTGACAATTATTCCATCTTTAAGTTTTTTTGTTGCTTCGCCTGTTCCAACAATACAAGGAATTCCCATTTCTCTGGAAACAATTGCTGCATGACTCGTAATGCCTCCTTCATCGGTTATTATGGCTGAAGCTTTTTCCATTGCAACAACCATATCGGGATTTGTCATTTCTGTCACTAAAATATCCCCTTCTTTTATTGAATTTAGGTCTTTCATGCTTCTAACAATTTTTACTATTCCAGAAGCAACCCCTGGAGAAGCTCCTTGACCTATCAATAAAACCTTACCTTTCAATTCTATTTTATCTTCCTTCACTTTTGTTGTTATTGGTCGCGACTGCACAATAAAAATTTCCTTGTTGGATATTGCAAATTCAATATCCTGCGGTTTATTATAATGTTTTTCTAATTGCAATGCATAGAATGCAAGTCTTTTGGTTTCATTCTCTGTTAAAACCTGCTGTTTGGATTTGCTTTCAGTAAGTTTAATCTCTTTTGTTTCGCCGGCCGAGTTTCTAACTATTGCAACTTTTTTTTCGGCTATTTCAATTTTTTCAATCTTTAAAAAATCATTCTCTTTAATGACTTCATAATGGTCGGGTTTTATTCTTCCTGAAACTATTCCTTCTCCAAGACCCCAAACTGCTTCAATTACAACAGCACCATTATTATTAACCGGGTTTTTTGAGAACATTACTCCTGATTTTTCAGAGTCTATCATTTTTTGAACTACAACAGCCAAAAGAGAAGTTTCCGGAGCAAAACCTTTCTTTACACGATAGTAAATTGCTCTCGGAGTAAATAAGGAAGAGAAACACTTTTTTGTTTTATCTATTAAGTCTGATTTTCCTTTTACATTCAAAAATGTTTCCTGCTGTCCTGCAAAACTTGCATTCTCAAGGTCTTCTGTTGTGGCAGAACTTCTTACTGCAACAAATGGCAATTCTCTTGCATTTTTTAGTATGCTTCTTGCATTATATGTAATCTCTGGGATGTTTATTTTACTATCATCTAATATTTCATAAGCATCTAATATTTCTTCTTCGATTTCTTTTGGCATTTTTGCTAACTCTATCTCTTTTCTTATCTTATCTGATGCTTCGTTAAGTTCGTTAGTATCCTCAATGTTTATAGAACGGAGAATTCTCTCTATTTTTTTATCAATTTCAGCTTTTTTTATAAACTCTGAGTAAGCAAAAGAAGTAATCACAAATCCCGGTGGAATTGGAAATTTATTATTATACATTTCTGCAAGACTAGCACCTTTTCCGCCGGCTATTGAGATATCATTTTTAGAAAGCTCAGAAAACCACTTTACATAGTTATCCTCTTTTTTCATTAAAAAAATAATTAAAGGTAGTTAATAAATTTAACTCCTTTTTTATATAAATTCTTAAAAAATAAAAAGCAACTAAAAAAATATGAAGAAAAGAGCAATTTTCCTTATTTTGCCTTTAATATATGGTTTTAACGGCTGTGTTTCACAAAATTATGAGAAAACATATTCACAAAATACTTTCGAAGCAAGAAATAAAACTAAATATTACGAATTAACAGATATAATCTCAAAAAAAGGTTTTAGGATTGATGAAGAGAAAAGCAAGTTTTTTGAAAATTCAAAGATTGTTGTTTTTATTCCAGATATTCATACAAATGAGCTTCAGGAGATAAATCTTTGTTATCTTCAAAAATTAACTAAGGCTTTTAGTTTTGATTCATTTGGATTGGAAGGGCTTGTTGGAGAGATTAATGAAACAAAGAAAAAAAATTTAATTGAAAAATTAAAAAATTATGAATGGAAGAAAAAAAGCGAGGAGAAAGATGAAAAAATTGATTTTACGAATTTGGAACTATTAGAAGAAGAGAAAACAAGGATAGAAGAAATTTTAAGAGCCAATAATTATTTTCATAGAATGCATCGCGATTATGATGATTTTTTTCTTAGTGTCTCGCCCGGAATGAAATATTTAGATACCATTCCAAAAAACGCAAGAGTATACGGATTAGAAGAAGAAAAAACATTTGATTGCACAAAAAAGCTGACTTTAATTCAGTTTGCACACGATTTAATTGGTTTAAATCTAAAAATTAAGAGCTATTTAAGAAAAAAAATAGATGAAGAACATTTAAACAAGGAATCTTATATTAAAATTGAAAAAACATTAGATGAACACATTAAAAAAATAAGTGAAATAGAAAAATTTAATAGAAGAGAATTAGGATTTAACTTTGAGTTATCAGATAATATAATTAATCTTTTTTATTATGCATTAGTAGCCGACATAAGAACAGAGAAGTGGGCTGAGAATATTTCTAATTTTGAAGGGGAAAGCATTTTGGTAATTGGGGGATTAGGACACGCACCATATATGCATAAGGAATTATCAAAAAGAAAAATATCGCATATTATCGTAAATAGCGAACATTTATTAAAGCATCATAATACTAATTAATTAGATTCTCGCCAGTCATATCGCTTGGTTTTTCAATACCTAAGAGATAAAGAATAGTTGGTGCAACATCTTTCAATCCTTTTCCTTTTTTTAACTTGGCTTTTTTTAGATAATCTTTATTGGAAACTAAAATAAATTGAACAGGATTTTTTGTATGTGTTGTCTGATAATCTTTTCTTTGATCCTCCGCATTTCCGTGATCAGCCGTAATTAAAACATCATAGTTTAGTTTCAATGCTTCTCTTGTTGTTTCTCCTACGCAATAATCCACAACTTCAACTGCTTTTTTTATTGCTTCAAAATTTCCTGTGTGGCCGACCATGTCGCAGTTTACAAAATTCACAACAACAAATTCATACTTCTCTTTTTTTATCTCTCTTATTAATGTATCTTTTATTTTATAAGCAGACATCTCTGGCTTTAAGTCATATGTTAAAACTTTTGGAGAGGGAATCAATATTCTTTTCTCATTTCTAAAAGGAGTTTCTTTTTGCCCATTAAAAAAGAAAGTAACATGAGCATATTTTTCTGTTTCACTTATTCGCAATTGTTTTAGGTTTTTATTTGAAATTACCTCGCCAAGAAGATTCTTTATTTCTTGCTCTTTAAAAGCAACTTTTCCGTTCATTGGATTGTAATATTGAGTCATTGCAACAAAAAAAATATCAAGGGGTTTTCTATCCCATCCTTCAAAGTCCTTTTCAATTAAGGCACGAGTTAATTGCCTTGGTCTGTCTGTTCTGAAATTAAAAAAGATAATAGAATCTTTTTCTTTTATTCCAGTGTATCCTTTTAAAATAGAAGGAACAATAAATTCATCTGTTTCGCCGTTTTTATATTTAGATTTTATTTCTACAAGAGGATTCAAGTATTCTTGCTTTGCTTTTCCATATACAATGCAATCATATGCTGTTTTTGTTCTCTCCCATCTTTTATCCCTGTCTAATGCATAATACCTTCCTATTAATGTGACAATTTTTCCAAAACCAACTTTTTTTAATTTTTTTGAGAGAAGATTTAGATTTTTTTTGCCTTCATTTTTTGGTGCATCTCTTCCATCTGTTATTGCGTGGATACAAACATCTTTAAAATTAGATTTTACACATAAATCAATAAGAGCAAACAAGTGATTTAGATGAGAGTGAACTCCCTGTTTCTGTAATAAACCAATTAAATGAAGCGAAGTATTATTTTTTTTGCAGTTTTCAATTGCTTCTAAAAACTCAGGTATTTTAAAAAATTCTCCTGTTCTAATTGAACTATTTATTCTTTCTAACGATTGAAAGATTATTCTGCCTGCTCCAAGCGTCATATGCCCGACTTCGCTATTTCCTTGATATCCTCTTGGCAAGCCAACTGCATCCCCAGAACATTTCAATAACGTGTTTGGATATTTTTTAATAAAAAAATCATTATTTCGCGTGTTTGCCTGAGCTATTGCGTTTTCTTTTTTTTCTTTCCGATATCCCCAACCATCTTTTATTATTAGAATCACTCTTTTTTCCATTAACCATTTTAACAAAAATAAGTTTATAAATATGGTGCTCTTTTCTTTTCTATAATGTGCATATGGGCTTAATTTAAGGCGGTTTTGAGTTCTGAAACAGAATCATTCATTTGTTTGCTTTTAGATTACTTTTTGCCTTTTTATCTCTTTTAAACATCTCTTCTTTCAAAACCATAACCTGCCTATCTATATCTCTTATATATTCTTCATAATTTTTTAATCAGAGAAGTTTCATCTCCTTCCCATGTTGGAACAACATTTAAGGAACAAGGAGAAGCAGTCAGCTTTTTATCAGACGGCATTATTGTTATTTATAATGTTATTTATGATTCTGGAGAAAGAACTGCTGCGATTGAGATTTTAAAAATGAGAGGGGCAAGCTTTAAAAAAAGGATTGTATGATTTAAAATCATAAACGGAAAAGGACTAGAAGTAAATCCTGATAAAATTTTAAAAAAGAGTGGAAAAAATAATTTTAGTCTGACTTAATTTAGTTGAATAATTATCTTTAATTTCAATTCTTCTATTATTTCTCTTAAAAATATATTAAACTCTTTTAGGAGTTTAGGAAAACCTTTGTCTATTGGAGTTAACATTAATGCTTCTTCTATTTGCAAAAATTCTTCAGGCAATTTAAAAGCATGTGGTTAGAAAATCATCTTTAATTCTTTTCAAAAAATTTAAAAATAAAAGAGTATTAATCTAAATAGGCTCTTGTAGTCTAGAGGCCAAGGACACTGCCCTCTCGAGAATAGCCGAAGTAAAGTCGTCGAGACATTAACTTCATGTCCTCTTAGGACAAGGCTTTTATTTTTTTACTAATGCCTAAGTATCTTAAATTCTTTGGCATCGGAGAACGGCGGAGACCCGGGTTCAAATCCCGGCAAGAGCATAAGCTTCAAATTAGAATTAAAAAGGATTAATAGAAAAATTTAAACTATTTCAATCCAGCCACTCGCCCCTCTTACATCGGCGTTGGCCAGAAACCTACAGAAAAATTTATAATTTAAAAAATTATTATTTTTAATAAATAGAAATTTAAAATTCAACTTTTGGAACTGCTTTTTCTTCTGCTGGTATTTCCAGAAATTCTCGTTTTTGCTTCCCGAATATTGAAGCGAAGAAAACGCCCGGAAAAGTTTCTATTGAATTATTATAAGCTAAAATTGAATCGTTGTAGAATTGTCTTGAATATGCGATTTTATCTTCAATTGCTGCTAACTCATTTTGTAAATGCAAAAAGTTTTCACTTGCTTTTAATTGCGGATAGTTTTCAGCAATTGCGAAAATTGATTTGAGTGCGGTTTGCAATTCTGCTCCTGCTTTTGCTCTCTCTGGAAGAGTTTTTGCGGATAGTAAGGATTTTCTTGCATCTGTAACTTCTTTTATTATGGTTCTTTCATGCTTCATATATCCTTTAACAGAATTTAATAAATTTGGAACTAGGTCTGCTCTTTTTTTTAATTGAACATCAATTTGAGAAAGCGAATTATCAATTCTATTTCCTAATACAACAAAGCGATTATAATAAACTATGAACATAGTCAAAAATAGTGCAATTAATCCTATAATTATCCAAATTAGTATATCCATATTATAAAATAATTAATTGGCTTTTTAAACTTTTTGTTAGATTAAAAAATTTTGATGGTTTAAATAAAAAGACATAAATTTTAAGATAAATAAATTAAAGAAAAAAGAAAAAAATTAAATTTATTTATTTAGTGTTTTTGTTTCTCCAGAATTGTATTTTCCTCCAGAATGAAACACTCTTCGCTTTTTTTGCATCTTGCATTGCTCCCGCAAATGTTTTTGCAACAGCAGGCTTTATTGTATTTTTAATTGTTGCCATTTTTAATTGATAAGTTCCAGAATTTGCTCCTGAATTTAGGACAAGAGTTCCGCTCCAGATTACTAAATCAGCGTACTCTTTATCTTTATTTAAGGATAAAGTTCCAACTGAATTTGCTTCTGCGTTTTCTCTTGTTATTTTTGTTCCAATAGGAATAACATAGAACACAATACTATCGGAGAGATTTGTTTGATTTTCCTTGATAATCTTATAGTTTCCTACTTTTGCAATTTTAAGTTTCCCAAAAGCAAGATGCTTTATATCGGTTTCTCTATTCTTTGTGTAGGATTGATGTGCCCAAAATCCATAGATTAAAAAGCCCTTTTCTTCATTTGTTATCCATCCATTTCCTCTCCAAATATCTGCGAAACCAACTTTATTAAAATCTTTCGTTTGTTCTGCAATCTCACTTGCGGTTTCTTGCATTTCTAAATTTGTTGTTTCTAATGTTTCTAACTGAGAAACATCTGTCAGCTCTTCTGCTAAAACAAAAGCAGTAGCAAGGGTTCCTAATAAAACCAATAAAATAATAGTAAATGTTAAATTCTTCATTTTCTCTTACCTCCTTTCAGTTCTATTTTTTTCATAGTTTATCATAAAAAAACAAAGATATAAGTTTTGTGTGAAACAAAAACGAAACAAAATTAAAACTCTATTTAAGAGAAATAATTTTATTTTTTCCTTCTCCAACTCTTTTAATTATTCCTTTTTTCTCTAATTGGATAAGGTGTCTAAATAAACTTGCTTTTGGTATTTCAGTCAGTTTTGATAATCTTGACTGCTTTATTTCTTTGACTTCTTCTAATTTATCTATAATTAAATTTTCTCTTTCGCTGAGAGTTTTTTTAATAATCTCTAAATCATCTTTGCTTTCAATTTTTTTAGAAAATATTTTATAGATTATATAAAATAAGATTAATAATAAACCAATTATTCCTGCATAAATATAATTTTCAGCATAAGAAGGTTCTTCTAACGTATAATAAATTTCAATGCTTTCATCATTATAAACTGAAAGTCTTCCTTCTTCCAAATAAATTTCGCCCTTTCTCAAATCCTTAATAACTGCGTTTTTTGGCAATATAATATTCAGATTAGAGTTCTTAAGAGAATAATTAAATAACCAGATTTCTCCTTCTTTTCTTGTTAAAATTTTTGATGTACCTAATATATTTCTATCTTGAATAAAAACCCCCTTTGGCAATGAAATATTTTCGTCTGTTTTTCCATAAAATCTTGCATCTCCGTTCTCTGATAAATAGATGTTTATCTGAGTTTGAGCTAAAACTTGCGTAGATAAAAAGATAATCAGAGTAAAGAACAGGATTTCTTTTCTCATTTTGTTATATGTTGCTTATCTGATAATAAAAACAAGTATAAAAAACTATCTTTAAGAATATTTTATAAGAGACAATTAGATAAAATAATCAGTATTATCCCATATTAGTAATATTTATAAATGAACAAAATTATTGATTTTTAGTTACCAGTTGAAAAGTGGTAAGGAGGTTTGCAAAAATGAGTAAAAGATTGTTTGTTGGGAATTTGCCGTTTAAGATGGGCTTTGAAGACTTGAAAAAAGAGTTTTCTGCCTATGAACCTATTGAGGAGGCTTCGGTTATTGTAAATAAATACACCGGTCGCTCAAAAGGTTTTGGTTTTATTACCCTTTCAGACGACGCTAAAGCTGAAAAGGCAATAAAAGAAATGAATGGCAAAGAAGTTAATGGCCGAAAGTTGGTTGTTAATGAGGCTCGCCCCATGACTGAAAAAAAGCAAGACGAAGATTTCAAAGAAAAAAGAAAGAAATAGAAATAAAATAAGAATTATTTTTTAAATTTTTTATTTTTTGTTTTAAAGAAAAGAAAGATTTATTAAGGTTTATTTTTTTTATTTATAATGAAAGAAAATATTATCAACTTAAATTCAAAAAATTTTGATGAAAAGATAAAAAAAGGCATTTGGATTGTTGATTTTTGGGCTTCTTGGTGTATGCCTTGCAAAATGATGGCCCCTCAATTTGATTTGGCTGCTAAAGAGATGAAAGATAAAGTCTCCTTTGGTAAGGTGAATATTGAAGAGGAAGAAGAATTAGTTGATAGATTTCAGATTGGCAGTGTTCCAACCTTAATTTTGTTTAAAGATGGCGAACAGGTAGATCAGATTAGTGGAGCCTTAAGCAAAGAAGAGATTATTTCTTTTATTGAAGATTCTTAATAGGAATTTCTTAAAAAACCTGATATATTTTCTAATAATTGAATTATTTTTATTAGTATATTATAAAAAAATTCTTTTAAATAGAACGCCCGCGCCCGGAATCGAACCGGGATATCCCGAAGGAAACTGGTTCTCAAGACCAGCGCAGTACCATTGTGCCACGCGGGCTAAAATTAATTAAATATTTGTGCTTATAAATATTTACATAAAATTCCATTTGACTAAAAAATTCTCTTTTTATTTTTTAGTTAGAATCAGCCGAATAAGGAAGATAATCCTGCTGCTGACTCACTTACAGTCTTTTCTTCTTTCTTCTCTTCAACTTTCTGCGCTGTTGCACTTGATGCTTCTGCTGATACACTAATCGAGCTTGCGTTTTGAAGTTCGGCTTCTATGTCAACGCCATTTAAGCAAGCAATCAATGTTTTTATTTTTGCTTCATCAACTTCTACGCCTGTTGCGCCAATCACTTTTCTTAAATTCTCTTCTGTAACTGGCTGTTTCAGCTTATGCAAAAGCAAAGCGCCGTATATGTATTCCATTATTTATCCTCCTGTTCATTTTTTCTTTGAATATTTCTAATGTATTTAATTAAATTTATTATTCCGATTGTTCGTCTTTCCATCTCTTTAACTTCTACTATTCCTCTTAAATCATATGTTCTTGAAGTGTAAAAGTAGTGCAGATGTGTTGCTTCCCTTACTGCTTCTTCATATTCTTTCTTTCTTATTTTTTCAATTAAATCTTCTTTCGTCATTCTTATAAGCAACTTTCTTCTTTCTTCAAATTCTCTTTTCATTTTTAATTTACTCCTTCTTTTGATTTTATAATCTTTTCTATTGCTTTTTCTTCTATTCCCGCTTTTCTTATAAAGAATGTAATACTTTCTTTTGTAGGATATTTTATATTAACTGCAAAGCCAAGTGCCTTTTTAATATTTTCTTTTAATTCATTCAAGAAACCTTTTTTATCAATTTTTATTGTTCCGTAGAGTTTCTTTCTTTGTGAGTCGTAAGCTGCGATTGGTTCAAAACCAATTTTAATTGGCTGAATATCTAATTTTCCTAAAACATTAGCTACATTTTCTTTTATCGGCTCTCCTGCTTTCGCGATTATATGTTGCTGTTTTATTGCTATTTTGCCCCCTTCAACAGAAACTTTTAAACCGACAGAGGATAATTCGGAAATCGCTGGACCCGGAACAAGGCTGGTTGGGCCTGGCTCTATTACAATATCTTCTTCTGGTATATCGCCTGCTTTTGCTTTCGTTGGACTCTGATTATCGGATAGAATAAGGGAAAGCTCAAATGGATTTATATCTGAAAAGAATATGGCGGTATCTTCTTTTATTTTCTCCTTAAATTTTTCTATTTCGCTGTCTTTTATTTCATTTAATGCTTTTAATAAAATTGTTTTTTTTGGAACTTTTATTATTACTTTTTGACGCAATTTCTTTTTAATTTCATTAAATTGCCTGCTTGGCAGTCCTTTTATTGAAGCCAAAAGAAAAGTTTTTTTAGTTTTGAATAAGTTTATCAGCTCTTCTAAAGCTTTTCTTTTCTTTTCTGGAATTTTTCTCTCTTCTTTCTTTATTTTTTTAGTTGATTTCATTTTATCTCAAATTTTACTGGTTTGCCCATTGTTGTTTTTATCATAATTGATCTTATATTTTCTTTTTTGGTTGGAAGTACCTCGACAATTCCTTTATAAAAGGCAAGAATATTCTCAATCAACTCCTTGTCCTGCATGCTTTCTTTTCCAACAGGGGCTTTTATACTCATTTCCTTAACATTAATTTTAATTGATAAGTTAATTTTTTCTATGTTCTCTTTTATAGTGGCGTCGTCTTCTTTTGTTAGAATGCCCAATTGAGGAGAAGGCATCTTTCCACTTGGACCAAGAACCTTACCGAATGTGCCTGCAATAGAAGGCATCAGTTGAACAAAAGCCAAAAAAAAGTCATATTCTTTTGCAAGTTTTTTTAATAATTTTTTATCTTTATATTTCTGAAATTCGTTTGGTAAAATAACATCTATTAGAGGAGACTTTTTTGTTAAAAAACCGCAAATCTTCTTCTCTTTATATTTATTAGGCAATCTTATTATTGTATTAATATTATCTTTTTTAAGATTAATTTTTTTAAGATTTATAATTAGTTCTACTGTTTGATTGAATTTTCTTTTCTTTTGTTTTCTAATTTCGTTTAATGCTTCTTGAATTTCCATTTTCGTCTCCTACAATTAGTCCTTTAAAGAACTTTGTAGTAATAGCGACATTTTGTTAATGTTTAAATGGTTTTTAAATATTACTCTTTTTCTAAAGAAAGCCTAATTTTTTATGGCACTTTTTAAGGTTTCTTCCTTACTTAAATTTATTACTTCATCTTCTATCCGATTTGCCATTGTTTCATATGCATCTAATATCTGGCGCATATGAACATTCAGTGCCTCTTTTCTTTTCTCAATAAACTCTATTGTATAGCACAATGATTTTTTCTTTTCATATTCTTTTTTTAGACTTCTTTCTTTTTCTTTAAGATTATTTAAAACCGAATTAATTTTTCTTAATGTGGTTCCAACAAAAAATTCTATTCTTTTTGAAAATCCAACAATCTGTTTTCTAAGTTCTACGCCTATTATCTCTTCTATTTCAGATGAAGTATAATTTCCCTTTTTGCTCACTCCCGTATTTGCTATTCCCAGTATCTCTAAAATTTTTTGAATTTGTAGGCGGTTTATATTAAAGAATTTTGTAAGTTCACACTTTCCTTTTTTATAGGTTTCCATAATTTTTTCCAATGTTGTAACTTCGTTTGAAAAAGAAGAATATCTTCTTTTCAAGTTTAACATACTATTTCTAATTTCTTCTAAAAGAACAGATTGCCTGACTATTCCTCCTTCCATATAACTTGAAAATTTTTTAATTTCTCTATTTCTTCTTTCTATTAACTCACTTTCTTCCAAGTATTCAACAAACTTATCATATAGAGAACTAAATTCGCGATATTTCTTTGGCAGGTTTGGTTTCTTGATTATATCGATTCTTACATCTAACATCGAAAAATGAAAATTATTTAATTTAAAAATTTTTATCTTTATGAAAATATTTATAATATTATTCTTATTTTTAAAAAAATGAAAATGAATAAAGTTCAGGTTGATTTAAGTGAAGTTTCAATTGAAAAAAATAAAGCTTTGCGAATGTATAAACAAGGATACAGGTTTGTTGGGAAGCATTCCGCTATTAAAGTTTGTGAATGGTGCAAAAGAAGCATTAAAAATGAAGAATTTTGTTATAAACAGAAATTTTATGGAATACATTCAAATCAGTGCATTCAGATGAGTCCTGCTGTTTTTTTCTGCAATTTTAATTGTCGTCATTGTTGGCGTTCTTTAAACTTTACACTTCCTTCAAATGATTTTTCTTGGGATCCGCCTGAAAAAATATTTTATGGTTGTATTGAGGAATTTAAAAAATATCTTAATGGTTTTTTTGGAAGCAAGAAAGCAAATAAAACAAAGCTAAAAGAAGCATTTGAACCAAAACATTTTGCGATTTCTCTAAGTGGCGAGCCGACTATTTACCCTTATCTGCCTGAATTAATTAATTTAATAAAAGAAAAAGGAATGACTGCTTTTCTTGTTACAAATGGCACGCATCCGGAAATGCTAAAAAAATTAATTAAAAAAGCTGAACCAACAAACCTTTATATTACTCTCGCTGCGCCAGATGTTGAAACTTTTAAAAAAGAATGTTGTCCGATTATAAGAGATGGTTGGGAGAAATTAAATGAAGGTTTAGAATTGATTAATCGTTTTTCTTGTAATACTGTTGTTAGATTAACATTAAGCAAAAAAACAAATATGATATATCCTGAAAAATATTCTCTTTTAATTGAAAAATCCAAACCAAAGTATGTTGAAGTAAAGGCATATATGGCGGTTGGCGGCGCAAGAAAAAAAATGGGAATTGATGCAATGCCGACACATAAAGAAATTATAGAATTTGCTAAAGCAATTGAAAAGAATAGCAAATATAAAATAATTAATGAAAAAGAAGATTCCCGCGTTGTTTTAATGAGAGAGGGTTAGATTAAATAAGTTATTTTATTATCTTCCTCATATATCCGTATTTATCTAAAGAATATCCTAAGGATTCATAGTATTTTCTTACTCCAACTCCTGAGATTACTTTTATTGTACTTCTATTGTTTCTTCTTGCTATTTTTTCCGCCTCTTCCATTAATCTCTTTCCAATTCCCCTATGTTGATACTTGTTCTTATCCCTTTCGCCAATTCTCAAAGAAGAACCATAAACATGAAGCTCTCTAATCATTGCAGGAGATTTTTCATCTTTCTCCAATCTTAACCTTAATAAACCAAATAAAATATTATCTTTGTTTAGTGCCTGAATAAAAAATTCTTTTCCACCACTTGCTTCATAATCCTTTATATTAATTTCTATTTTGTTGTCAATTTTTTCTTCTCTTCTTAAAGCGATTCCAACTTCTCTAAATCTTATTTCTTTTAACTTTATTTTCTTTACAATTATTTCTTTTTCAATTTCATTTCTTAAATCCATTTTGTCAGTGCCACAAACAAGATAGTTTAGAGGAATCTCCCTCATTATTCTCATTATTCTGCAATATTCCGGAGTTTCTTTTAGCATTTCCATTATTATTTTTTTTATGGTTTCTCTTTCATATGGTTTATACAATCCTTTTTTATACCATTCTTCCAACAAAGACCCTTTAATTATCTGACACGGATATATTTTTATTTGGTCTGGACGGTAATTAGGATTTTTGAAAATTTCTTTGAACATTTTTATATCTTTTCTCGGATTTGAGGCAGGCAAACCAGGCATTAAATGATATCCTACTTTAAAACCTGCTCTTTTAAGATTGGCTGTGGCTTTTATTACATCTTTAACTTTGTGTCCTCTCTTTATTATATCATAAATCTTGTCATCTATTGCCTGAACACCTAACTCAACCCTTGTGCATCCAAATTCAAGCAGGCGTTTTATCTCGTTTTTTCCACAAACATCCGGTCTTGTTTCTATACATAAAGCAACGCATCTATGTTTTGCGTTTTCGTTTAATTGTTTTGCTTGTTCTAATGTTTCTGATTTTTCTTCATTCAATGCATCATAACAGCTTTTTATAAAATCATATTGCAGTTTTATAGGAAGAGATAAGAAAGTTCCTCCCATGATAATCATTTCTATTTTTTCTGTCGGATGCCCCATTGATTTTAAGATTGAAATTCTGTCTTTAACTTGAATAAAAGGATTGTAATTTACTTTTTTTGCTCTTAAAACAGCGGGGCTGTCAGGAGTATAGCTTTGAGGAGCATTAAGAGAAGGGCAATAAATACAGGTTCCATGAGGACACTTATTTGGGCCAATCATTACAGCCAAAGGAGCAACACCCGATATTGTTCTCGTTGGTTTTCTCATATTTAAAACTTATAAATAAGGTTTTATTAATTTATTTATGAATTTGACAGATATTCAGGAAAAAGTTTGGGATAGCATTGCTGATTCTTGGAGTGAAAGAAGAAATGAATGCCTAAAAGAAGTCAGATTTTTTCTTTTAAGAAAAAAAGGAAAAATATTAGACTTGGGCTGCGGAAGTGGAAGAAATTTTATTAAAAAAAATAATACAATATTTTATGGAGTTGATTTTTCAGAGAAAATGCTGGAATTGGCTAAGAAAAATGCAAAACAAAACAATATAAAAGTTTTTTTAAGAAAAGCAGATATTTCAGAGTTGCCGTTTAAAGATAATTTTTTTGATTGCGCAATTTTTATCTCCGCTCTTCATTGCATTCAAGGAGAAGAAAAGAGAAAAAAGGCATTAGAGGAGTTATTCAGAGTATTGAAAAATGGTGCAAAAGCGCTAATAAGTGTTTGGAGCAAAAATCACAGAGTATTAAAAAATAAAAAAAAGGAAACACTAATTGATTGGAATACAGGAAATAAAAGATTTGCACGTTATTATTATATATTTGACAAAGAAGAATTGACAGATTTATTAAAAAAAATTGGTTTTGAAGTTTTAAGAGTATGTGAAAATAAAAATATTATAATTGAAATAAGAAAACCATCTTAATTCTCAAAATTTTGAATAAGGTCTGTGAAAGCAATCTTCAATTCAGATTCCATTTTATTAATTTTTTCAAAAAATCTTTCTTGTTTTAGTTTTTCTTCTTTAATCTTTTTAACATAATCATTTATTTTAGAATTCAATTTTGATATCTCTCCCTTAATCTCATTTAAAGAAGAATCAATAGGGCTTATAAACGGATCTTTTAAATTAAGATATTCCTGTTTTAAAGCAGATAAATTAATTTCTTTTTTATCTTCAATTAACTCTTGAAATAAATTCTCGTCTTGCTCTAACAAACTTTCTTTAAAATTATTACGATAACTTTCTATAATCTCCTTTTTCTTTTTATCTAAATGATATTTGTTTAATAATTCTTTAAAGTTAATCTTCTCTTTTATTTTATATAATTTGTTTTCAAAATCCTGCAATTTCATTTTATAAACTTTTTTCATCTCTTCTTCCTTCTTATAATCATTTGAATTTAATATATTTTCAAGAAGTTTTTCTTTTAAGGTAAGCTCTTCTTTTACTCTTTCTAAATCCGTTTGCAGATTAATAATTTCTGTTTGTTTTTTTTCGTAATACTTTTTTGTTGTTCTTATTTCATTAATAATTTTGATTATCTGATTAATTTTTTTATTTTTGTGTCTATCAGATTTTTTTAATAAAATATCCAAATCATTTAGAAAAATTTTTATTCTTTTTGCGACATCTTCCATTTCTTTTCCTATCAATATTGTTGCTCTTTCAAAAGAAACATTTGAAAGCTTTACAAATTCGCTCATAATTGAATAGATTTTCTTAAAGTATTCTTCGGGACATAATTCTGTTATTTCCTTTAGATTTTTTTGCAGTCTCTTCAGATAATTAATATATGATTTTAAATTTTCTTTTACAATACTTTTTAATTTATCAAAATCTCTCCTCTTTTCAATGTCTATGGCTTCTAATTGTCTTATAGACTCTAAAATTTCAGAATCAAATCTTGCTATTCTTTCCTGAATTTCTTCTTTTATTTGATTTTGCTCTTTCGCAATTCTTTCTTGAATTTCTTTAACTTTCTCATCTATCTCTTGAAAAGAAAATTCTTTTGGAAGTTGTTTAATCTCTTCTTTTTTCTTAAACAAACTTAATATTTTTTTAAAAAGAAGCATTATATTAAATGTTTTTACTCCTATTAAACTTTTTGATATCAGAAAAAACAATTCAGCAAGCAGGAAGTTAAACCATATAAATTAAATGAGGCTTTTAGTAGATGCGTGCTTAAATCCTCGTGTTCTTGGATCTTACACACCATCTCTATCAACGTCATGTTCTTTGACGGCCTTTGTTGTCTCGTCTTGCGGGGGGCTTCGTGCTTAGATGCTTTCAGCACTTATCCCTTGATGCGTAGCTGCGCAGCCTGCTTCGTAACAACTGCTACACCAGAGGCATCCGAGTCCTGTTACTCTCGTACTAGGGACTCGTTCCACTCAGACAACCGCGCGCCTAGTAGATATCAAACAAACTGTCTCGCGACGTTCTGAACCCAGCTAACGATCCCTTTTAATGCGTAAGCCCCGACACCCTTGGTTGCTTATGCACAACCAGGATAGGAAGAGCCGACAGCGATGTACCAAACCGCGCCGTCAATATGAGCTATCGGGCGCGACAAGCCTGTTATCCTTGAGGTACCTTTTCTGCCACACATGGGCCCTATTAAAAAGCCACATGGGTTCGCTAAGCCCGACTTTCATCTCTGCGTTCTTTGCTGTGCAGAACACAGTCAGGTAAGCTTTTGCCTTCGCACTCAACTCCAGATTTCCAACCTGGATGAGCTTACCTTTAGGCCCTACTGATATCTTTTCAGCAGGGTGCCGCCCCAGCCAAACTGCCCGCCTGTTGGTGTCCTCTTCACAAGTAAGCAATATTAAGAAAAATGGGTAGTATTACACTATCGCTCCCGCTTCGCCGAAGCTAACGTTCTACGCTCCTACCTATTCTATGCATTCTCCTTAATATCACAACAACAAGTTGCAGTAAAGGTCTACAAGGTCTCCGCTTCCCACTAGGCGACACCGGCATTTTCACCGGTAAATGATTTCAGAAGGTTTTAGTTGGGGACAGTGACCACCTCGTTGAACCATTCATGCACGTCGCCTTTCAGACGACAAGGCATTACGCTACCTTAAGAACCTCATAGTTAGGTCCGCCGTTTCGCGGGTCTTAGCTCTCTTGAACGAGAGTTTGAAACACCGCGACTGGGCAGGTCTCACCGGTTATACTAGTCCTTTCGGATTTGCAACCGGCTATGTTTTTGATAAACAGTCGTGCGGTCCTTGTTACTGAGATCTACAATCGCCTTATTATTTCAAAGACGATTATAGACACCCCTTCTACCGAAGCTACGGGGCCAATATGCCGAATTCCCTCAACTAATTTATACCTTTCACGTCTTAGCCTTTTCAGCTAGAGCACCTGTGTCAGTTCTTGGTACGGATTTTTTATTTCTATGCACAACTTTTTCATGGGCTCCTGGAATCAATGGCTTTCATCATACAATTCATCTGCCTCTTAGCATTACGCTCCACAGACTTCTCATATGACAGTCCTCTCGGACTTCCATCTATCCTGAAGCTGAATCGTGCACTAAACGAAATAAAAAAGTTCCGGAATATTAACCGGATGTCCATTCACCATACGCAGTTAAGATATGGCTTAGGCTCCGACTAACCCTCGGTTAAACGATAGTGCCGAGGAAACCGCGCTCTTTCGACGCTGTCCGTTCTCAGGACAATTTGACCTTACTCGCACCAAGATTCTCAATCCTTTTCGCTCCATCTTTTCTTTCGAAAGAACTTCTGCGCAAAAAGGACGCCTGCCTACCAGAATGCTCTTTCGAGCACCTCTGGAGTATCGGTAATATGCTTAGCCCCGTCCATTTTCAGGGCCTCAAACCTCGATAGGTGAGCTGTTACGCTTTCTTTAAATGGTGGCTGCTTCTAAGCCTACATCCCTACTGTCTCAGGTTTAAGACTCCTTTTGTTACACTTAGCATATATTTTGGGACCTTAACTCCAGTCTCCCTTGTTCGGGTCTTCGAACAGTACCTTACGCACTGCCCGTCATTCCTGTTTTAAGCAGAAAACAGGTTCAGAGTTAGAAAGGATTCCGTAGTCGTAAGACTCTGCAAATCCTATCTGTAACTTTACCCCGTTTTCAAACTAAACAAGACTATACTGAGGCATATTTCGACAGGAACCAGCCATCGCCAGACTAGATAGGCTTTTCACCCCGCACTCTCAAGTCATCCAAGCACTTGCATGTAGCACTAGTTCGGACCTCCATTCTCCTTTCGGAGAACTTCATCCTGCTCAAGAGTAGATCGTCTGGCTTCGGGTCTGGCACAAGTGACTGACGCCCTTTCAGACTCGCTTTCGCTTAGGTTCTCACCTCGCCACTTATACCAACTCCTTGGCTCGTTTTTCAAAACGCACGTTACGACACCTTAATGCCGTAACCAACTGTCGCTGCCAGATTTCAAATCTTTTCACCCTCTTTTAAGAGTACTTTTCAGCTTTCCCTCGCGGTACTAAGTTCTCTATCGGACTTGGATCAATATTTAGGGTTAGCGGTTAATCCCGCCATCTTCTGACTTCCATTCTAGGGAGCCATACTCTTTGAGGAACAGCATAACACCTTCACCTACGGGGCTATCACCCTTTAACGCGCCTCTTTTCAGAGAACTTCGGTTCGATGCCTTAGCCATTTTCCCTCACCACATCTCTATTTCTTTTTCAAGAATAGATTCGGTTTGCCCTTCTCCTTTTTCGCTCGCCGCTACTAAAGGAATCACATTTTGTTTTCTTTTCCTACCGGTACTAAGATGTTTCAATTCCCAGCGTAATTCGCCCTCTCGGACTTTTCTTACGAAAGAGTTGTCTCTTCGGAAATCTTGGGTTCAAAGCTCGCATGCAGCTCGCCCAAGCTTATCGCAGCTTGCCACGTCCTTCAGAGATCCAAGCCAAGCTATCCGTCTGGCAGCTTTGGTCAAATTTATATGGTCTAATCATTAGTCGCACTAGTTAGTTTTAACTAACTAACACGGATTATCTTCCTGCTTGCTTCATTGAATATTAATCTCAGCATGACAAACCAAATTAATGATTTGCCATTCATCAAATCTGTTTTCACTTGCAACAGATGGACCCATCGAGAATCGAACTCGAAACTCCTCAGTGCAAGTGAGGTGTTTTACCATTAGACTATGGGCCCTTAAAAGAGCTTTGTCTTAATGGTTTATATTTCTTTCTAAATTTTAATGAAAAATGTTAACAAGTATGCAAGAGATAGCTCAGAAAAAATAATTTTTAGGAGGTGATCCATCTGCAGGTTCCCCTACAGATACCTTGTGACGACTTAACCTACCTTGTCTTACAAAGATTCGTCCCTCGCGGGCCTCGTCAATGCAAAACTCGGTTGGTTTGACGGGCGGTGAGTGCAAGGAGCAGGGGCCTATTCACCGGACTCTGATAAAATCCGATTACTACGAATTCCAGCGTCACGAGGGCGAGTTGCAGCCCTCGATCTGAACTAGGCTGCAGTTTATGAGATTAGCTTCGCCTTTCGGCGTCGCGACCCTTTGATTGCAGCATTGCCGCGCGCGTGTAGCCCAGGGTATTCGGGACGTACTCACCTAACGTAGCCCGCACCTTCCTCCTAGTTACCCAGGCAGTCTGCATATTGTGCAAAAAGCAAATATGCATACGGGTCTCGCCTGTTACTTGATTTAACAAGTCATCTCACGACACAGGCTGACGTCGGCCATGCATCTCCTCTCAGCGTGTCAGGTAAGCCCTTCAGACTGACCTTCATTCTGCTGTCGATCCTGGTGAGGTTCACGGTGTAGAATCTAATTGAACCGCACGCGTCACTCGTTGCAGTACTCCCCCGCCTATTCCTTTAAGTTTCGGCCTTGCGGCTATACTCCCCAGGTAGCACACTCTTCGCCTTCGCTACAGCACCGAAACCTCTCGAAGAGGCTCCGATGTTCAGTGTGCAGTGTTTACTGCTAGGACTACATGGGTATCTAATCCACTTTGCGCCCCTAGCCTTCATCCCTCACTGTCAGAGCCGTTCTCGCAACGCGCCTTCGCGACTGTTAGTCCCCATAGGATCAACGCATTTTACCGCTACCCTATAAGTACTCATTGCGCCTCCCGGTCTCTAGTTCCGCAGTATCTTTTGCAGCCAAAACCTTAAGAGTTTTGATTTCACAAAAGACTTACGAAACGAGCTACGGATGTTTTAGACCCAATAATTGTGGCTTCGACTTGGACCGCTGGGATTACCGCGGCGGCTGGCACCAGTCTTGCCCGGTCCTTATTCTCGGAACTATTACATTCCGCAAAAGCTTCTCAAAAAAAGAGAAGCACTCTGGCTTGCTCTGTCGCGCTTTCGCGTATTGCAAAATTTTCCCGACTGCTGCACCCCGTAGGGCTGGGAGTAGTGTCTCAGACTCCCTCTTAGGGCTTCCTCGCTAAAGGCCCTTACTGATCATCGGCTTGGTGGGCTTTTACTCCGCCAACAACCTAATCAGCCGCAGTCCCATCCTATTGTAAACTTTGAGAGACAAATCATTCCAGAAATCGTCTCCTATCCGTTATTAGCGTCAGTTTCCCGACGGTATCACGGACAATAGGGCAGGTTGACTACGTGTTACTAAGCCGTGCGCCTATCTCCAATTCTTGCGAACCAAAGATATGACTTGCATGTCTAAGTGCAAACCAGATAGCCGAAGCCGCCAGCAGGATAAACTGGATTTACAGTTTTATTGCTGACTGTTATGTTGGTTCTGCAAGCACCCAACAAATAAAACGACTATATTAATGAATTTATTAAGCACTCAAAACCTCCTGAAATAAAAGAATTGCTTCTGCAACTATCGTCTTGCATACATCATACCTTAATATACTTATATCGATATTTTTTTATTAAACAATTCTCGATACGTAACATTAAGGCACTCATTATTGTTAACATTTTCTTAGATATATTATTATAAAGTAGATTTTTAAATCTTTTGCTATTTAATTTTAGCTAATCTCTCTTGAATTTTTCTAACTTCACTTAATACTCTTATATCGGGCGATAAGACATTGACATGATCGTCTTTAAAACGCAGTGCGCGATATAATCTCTGTAAAAATTCTCTCTGCGCTTTATCTTTATAAAAATCCCAATAATATTTTGGGTTTGTTTCTTTCAATAATCTCCAAAAAATGCTGTTTGCATTCGGATTTGGATATTTTGTATATATAACTGAGTTACAAATTTCTCCGGGAAAATCAATACCACGGATGCATTTTGTGCTAAACAATACGTCGTTTAAACCTTCCTTAAAGAGAGATACCATTTTGCCATTTTTATCCTCGTTTTGCATTTTTCTTAAATTTTCTTTGCTGATTAAATTTGTTATATGCAATTCTTTTATTTCTTTTTCATCTGGAAGGTCTTCGAATGAAGTTACATGAACGAGTGTTGGTTTGATTGATTTTGCAATGCAATTTGATAAGGCAATTAGATAATTTTCTCTTGCACTTTTTTTATTTAAAAAATTGGAATACTTACAATTAAATTCTTTTCCCGTTCTTATTATGTCTATTGTTCCTTGATTGAATGTTTCTGCTTCAATAATCTTGAAATTCTCAATTCCAAAAATTTCTTTTAAAACTTTTTCTGAATGAATTGTGCCAGACATCATTACCATTGCTTTGTTTTTATTTAACATTTCTTTAAATCTCTTAGATAAATTTACGCTAATGATATTTACAATTATTTCATCTTCTTTTTTTTTAAAAGTTAAATAAGTTTCATCAAGTAAATCCTTAAACTCGTGTACAATTTCCAGCAATTTGTTTGCATAATTCAATTCATCAAGCATAATCTCGGATTCTAACTCGGGATTTTTTAATATAATTTTAATAATTTTTTCAAAATTTGTTTCATTTAACTTGAAAATTTTATTCTCATTTATGCCAAGAACCTTTTTGTTTTTTTCTTCATAGAAAATCAGATTTATTATTGTTTCTAATGCATTCTTTGCTTCTTCTGTTTCCGGTCTTAGTATTTTTAATGCATGTTCCAGCATAGAAAGATTAATCTCTTCTTCTAAAGAAAAACTATCTAAAAATTCGTCGGCTTCATCTATGATATCTATTTCTGTGTAAGGTTTTCTGTCAATTGATGTTTCTATTTTATATTTTGCAGAATTAAAAATTATAACGTCGGCATCTATATATGCTTGATATTGGTCAAAATAACTGCATCCTTTTTTTCTATGATAAAAGATAAATTCTTTTTGATTTAGTCCGAGATATTTTTTCTTTTGGGCGTCTGGTAGAGATACATTAAAGATGGCTGGCAGAATAGGGCTCCAATAAGGATTTGAAGGAGCAATTGAAATTCTCTTTAATTTTTTTATATCTGGTTCAATCTTGTTTTTTATTATGGGATTTTCTCTGTAAAATTTAATCAATTGGTATCTATTTTTCTCTGTGATTTTAATTGTATCTGGAAGAAAAGGATCGGCGCAAGTGCAGTTCTCCTTTATTATCGAGGGGTGGTTTTCTCTTCCTGTTATCATTTTAATCTTCAATTTCTCCCCATTATTCTTTAAAACATATTTCTTTTCTGTGTAATCTTCTTCGTATTGTTTTTGCAGGTTTTTTATTGGAACAACGATTGATGTTCTGCCAAAAATTCTTGCCAGATTTAATGCTATTGCTGATTTTCCTGTTCCACACGCCCCAAATACAAATATTAACTTTGTTCCTTTTTTAATCTCTTCATAAATTTCTCTTACTATATCTTCTTGTGTTTTCTTATTTGAGAAGGTCTTCGGTTCAAGAAACTCCTCTTCATACAAACTCCAAAACTTTCTATCTTTTATTTTTTTAATCATTAATCTAATTAAATTTTTATTTTTAAAAATTAATCTGTTTATTCTCTCTCTATTATAATATTCTTTTTTGCACTTGAAATAATAATTCGGTTCGGAACTTTTTTTCTTATTGCAGAATCCAGTGTAGCTATAAAAACACCTTTCAGTCCTTTTTCAATTAATCCTTCATCAATTGTTTTTTTGCCAAGACTTGTTTTTTCTATTTTTTCTTTTTCTATCAATTCTAACGCAAGATTTATGGCTATCTTATCCTCGCCGCGGGATTTCAATCTCAAATCTTTTAACTCCTCTATAACTTCTTTTGGAATTAAAACCCTGAATCCATTTTCCTTTAATTTATTCAAAAAATCTATTTTTTTCTTCAAACAAGAAATTATAAAATTTGTATCTAAAATCGCTTCCATAAATTAATTTATGTCTCTTTTATTTATTAATTTTGCTGTTTATCTTTAAATAGCTAAATTTATAAAAAGCAATTACTCTTTGTTTTTATGGATGATTTTGAGCATATAAAAAGAGTTCTGAGTGAAACCAAAACTGCTTTAAAAAATAAAGATTCTTCTAAATTGAAAGAGCTGTCAAATCAGACAATTCATTCTGCATCAATCTATCAGGATGCCGGCAGTGTAATTATTGCCGTTTTAATTTATACATTGAGTAAATTAATTGAAAGAAAATTTTATGAAAAAACTAAAAATTGGGATAAATTTGTAAATAGAGTAAGTTCTTTTTTTGATTTAGGAATTAGGGCCTTATCAAAGAGAAATCAGAAGAAGTTTGTTGAATATCTTTTTGATGCAAGAAAGTCTTTAACAAATGTTTCTGTAAGTTTGAAACCTTATATTGAAGATGTAATAAGAAAGGCTTCAATAAATAAGGCGTCAAAATTATACGAACACGGAATTTCGTTAGGGCAGACAGCTCAAGTTTTAGGAATCACGGAATGGGAGCTTTCTGAGTATACTGGTCAGTCAAATATAAATGAACATATTTCTTCAAGTGAAGATGTAAGGAAAAGAATATTAAAAGCAATGGAGTTTTTTTCATGAAAGCACTAATATTTGATTCAGGAGTTTTGATTAATTTTTCTATGAATGGGTTATTGGATATTTTAGTAAAATTGAAAAAAGATTTTGATGGAAGATTCTTAATTACAGAGCAGGTTAAATATGAGGTTGTTGATAGACCTATAAAAATAGCAAAATTTGAATTGGGTGCATTACGAATAAATAGTTTAATAGAAAAAAAGATATTAGAATTTCCTGAGTCCTTTGGATTGAATTCTCTAATGATGGATTCTTTAACAAAAGAATTAATGTTCTATGCAAATAATTGCGTCTTTGCAAATAATCGGGCTGTTACAATTGTTAGCGCCGCTGAAATGTCTTGTCTTGCATTAAGCAGAGAACTTAACAAGGCGAATGTTCAAAATATTATTGCAATTGATGAAAGAACCACAAGAGTTTTAATAGAAGAACCAAGAAGTTTAGAAGAACTAATGGCTTCAAAGTTGCATACAAAAGTGAAAATTGATTATGAGAAAATAAACAAGATTGGAAAATTTAATTTCATTCGCTCTTCTGAAATTGTTTTTGTGGCTTATAAAAAAGGATTTTTTGAATTAAAAGGAAAAAAAGCTCTTGAAGCTTTGCTTTATGCAACAAAATCTAAGGGCTCTTCAATAAGTTATGAAGAAATTGAAATCATAAAAAAGATGAAAGATTAATGGGCCCAGAGGGAATCGAACCCTCAAATGACGGTCTGGAGCCGTCCAGTTTACCATTAGCCTATGGACCCCCAAATTACGAGAAGCAAGATAATATTTTAAGCTTTACTACATGCAATTTATACAGAAAAGATATGAAATTTTAGCAAGCATTGTTAGTTTATGAATAATAGTCGTTCACTAGTTAAGTTAATAATAACATTTATAAACAAAATTTGCCTTGTTAAAATAATGAAAAAAAAGGGTATAAAAAAAGAAATCTTGGATAGCGAAATTTCAGAAAAAGAAATTGAAAAAAAGATATTAGAGAACCTTGTGGCTTTACAAAAGGTTCATACAAGTCTAATAGAAAAATTTGATAATTTAGCAAAACAGATTTCAAGTTTATTGTTTTTATTTGAAGCAACAGCCAGAAGTTTTGCACAAAATCCTTCTTTTAGAGATATAGAAAAAGATAAAGAATTTCTTGATAAGATTGACAAACTTCTTGAACAGAACAAGTTAATTGCGAAGGGCCTTACTCTAATGGGTGAAAGACTAAAAGAAAAGGTTTATGGGGAATATATACAAAATAAAGAAAAGGGAGAAGAAGAAATAAAAGAAACAGAGCATATGGAAAAAGAATACATACAGAGTCCTGAAATAAATGAGGATATGGTACCTATTAATAAAGAAGTATTAAAAGAGAAGGAGACAGAGTTGCCTCCGCAGTTTAAACCGGATATTCCTCCTGGAACACGTCCTTTATCCAAATTTTAATAAAGATGCAATCCGATGAAGAAAGATTTAGAAGAATATTTTTGGAACAATTTGTTTTGTTTTTAATTAAAAATATCCCTGTAAAAATAGAGAAAAAGCGCCCGATTGAAATTAAAGAAGAGAAGATTAAATTAGAGAAAAAACCGATTCAAGAAAAAATTCAACAGAAAAAGATTTTGTCAAAAAGAGTTCTTAAAGTGCCTAAACCAGTTTATTCGACAACAAAACAACCCGTCGTAAATATGCAACCATCAATAAAAACTATTGAAATGAAAACTGCGCCTCCGCAAAATCTAAGTGTGCCGGTGCCTACAAAAAAAACAGAAGAACCGAAAAAACAAATAGATTATCCTGTAGAAAAGTTTGTTCCACCACAACTTCTCTCCCAATCTTTAAATGAAAAGGAGGCTGTTTTCAATTTTAGTTATCTAATGCCTTTTTTTAAAAATGCAAATGCAACCGGGCTTGAATGTCCTGGTCCGGGAAAACCTCTAATCCTAAAAAAGAATGGAAAAACCGAGATTACAGGAGTTAGTTTAACAGCAGAGCAGATTAAAAAGATAATAGAAGAGATTTCTGAGGAAACAAGAATACCTGCGAAAGAAGGAATTTACAGAGTTTCTTTTAATGGAAATCTTGTTTTGACAGCAGTTATTTCTGAATTAGCTGGCACAAGATTTTTAATAGAGAAAAACGTCGCATTGCCGTCATATTAATCTCGTATAATTATGAATGAACTAATAAATGAGTATAAAAAGAAAAAGAAAGAAATTGTTGCCAGAATTAATGAATTTAAAAAAAACAATTTTTTAGATGAACTAATATTCTGCATTCTTACTCCTCAAAGCAATGCAAAAATGTGCTGGGAAGCAGTTGAAGAAATAAAAAAAATAAAAGAACTCACAAAAGAAAAATTAATGAACATCCTAAGAAGAAAAACACGATTTTATAGAAAGAAAACAGATTATGTTTTGGAAGCATTAAATAGAAAAAATGAAATTGAAAATTTTCTAAAAGAAAAAAATGTAATAAAATTAAGATTTATACTTTCTGAGAAAATAAAAGGTTTTGGATTAAAAGAGGCATCACACTTTTTAAGGAATATTGGAAGGTCAAAAAATAATGTTGCTATTTTAGATAGACACATCTTAAAAAACTTAAAGAATCTTAATGTAATAGAGAAGGATAAAATAAAGAGCAAAAGAGATTATTTAGATATTGAAGAGAAATTTATAGATTTTTCAAAAAAAATTAATGTGCCTCTTGATCATCTTGATTTGTTATTTTGGTGCAGAGAAAACGGAACAATATTTAAGTAAATTCAAGGAAACTTGTTAACCCTTTTCTTTATGGTTAAATCAAAAAGAGGAGCTATGCAAAATCTTCTAAAAAAATCAAACAAGTTTGTTGAGATTCCTTCATTTTTTCCTCTTGGAATTTCTTTTATCTGTGCAGATATTTCTATTGCTAAATTATCTTTCGAAGAAAGAAAAAAGTTTTCAAGAGAAGTTGAATCTTCTATTTTTAATCTTTTAATCTGTGGTTCATAAAAAATTTCATAAAACTCTTTTTTCTCAGTTTTATTTATTTTCTCTATTTTTTGAATTATTGATTCTCTGGCCTCTTCAATATCAAAGAGGCTATTTACAATCTGCGAATAGAGAAGAAATTTTTCTTGTGATTGTTCTATTTGTCGCTCAATTCCAGTTATAATAGGGACATCTTGAACATTTAGATAGATTTTGCCTCTTTCTTCTTTTAAAAAGAAAGGGTTTTTTCTTATGTGTGCGCAGTTTATTGAGGAATAATTATCCGCTGGTTCTCTTTTCATAATTGTAAGCCTTGATTTCCAATAATGATAATATCTGTTTTTAAGAAAACCCATATCAATGTGCGCTTCTTTATTTTCCATAAATTTAATTGCATTTATTAATTAAAATCTTTTATTATTCTGTAAAATATAGATTAAAAAAAGAGATTTAGAAAAAAAGAAGAAAGATAAGAAACAAATTGAGTAATTGAGAGTTGTGTTAAAAGAAGGAAGATAAGATTAGGTAACTTTATTAAGGCATTTTTTATTTTAATTTTATGGAAATAAGTGAAAAAGAAAAACTTGAGCTTGAAGAATTAGTTAGATTGCTTGAAGGTATAAGAGGAAGGCATACAGAGCTTGTAACAGTATTAATCCCGGCTGGAGCAAATATTTATCAAATAGCTGATCAGATTGCAGCTGAAAGATCAACAGCAGACAACATAAAATCAAAACAAACAAGAACTGCTGTTACAAATGCATTGGATATGATATCAAGGAAATTAAAAGAGTTTAAACAAACTCCAAAAAATGGTTTGGCAATCTTTTGTGGTAATGTATCTGATAAAGAAGGTGTTTTAGATATTAGAATTTGGGCTTATGAGCCACCAAAACCGCTAAATGTTCGTATTTACAGATGCGATAAGAGTTTTGTAATAGAACCCTTAAAAGAAATGCTTAGTGTAGAAGATGTTTATGGTCTGCTTGTAATGGACCGAAAAGAAGCAACAATAGGGTTATTAGAAGGAAAGAGAATAATGGTTTTGAAAAAGATTACATCTGGAGTTCCTGGAAAAATAAAGGCGGGCGGACAATCAAGTCAGAGATTTCAACGCCTTACAGAAGGACTGGCACTAGAATTTTATAGAAGAGTTGCTGAAATTATGAAAGAGATTTTTTTTAATATGCCTAAATTAAAAGGAATTCTTGTGGGAGGACCAATTCCGACAAAAGAAGATTTTATAGATTCTGGAAATTTAGTGACCAAATTAAAAGAAAAAATAATTGCTGTTAAAGATATTGGATATGTGGATGAACATGGATTAGAGCTTTTAGTTGAAGCATCGCAACAAGACATTGCAAAACAAGAGTTAATAAAAGAAAAAAATATCCTAACAAAGTTTTTTGAAACGCTCGGAAAAAATCCCGAGAAGGCAACATACGGCGAAGAGAGAGTTAAGGTTGCGCTTGAAAGAGGGGCAGTCGATAGCTTACTTATCTCGGGAAAAATGCCGAAAGATAAAATAAAAGAATATGAAAAAATGGCTGAGGACATTGGGGCAGAGGTTTTTATTATTTCGTTAGATAATCAAGACGGCGAACAATTTTTTAATCTAACAAAAGGGATAGGAGCAACTTTAAGATTTTCATTATGGGAAAATAAAAACGCATAATTTAAAAACCTTGTTTATTCTATTAATTAATGGGAGCTAAAACAAAAAAAATAAAATCATTTGGAAAATTTGGTTCTCGTTTTGGAGTTTATAGCAGAAAGAACTTTAATGTAATTGAGGAAGTTCAGAGAAAAAAGCAACGCTCTCCTTTTTATCCTAAAGGAAGGGCTGTCAGAATTGCTGCAGGCATTTGGAAATGCAAAAAAACAGGAAAAGTATTTGCCTCAAATGCTTATTATTTAGAACCCAAGAAATAAATAAATTTATAAATGTATAAAAAGAATGTATAAAGATGGCACAATATAAATGCTTTAAATGTGAAAAACCGATAACGAGCAAGATGCTTGAAAAGAGATTTGTATGCCCTAATTGCGGTTCTAAGATATTTTATAAACCAAGAACGCAGATTGTTAAAATTAAGGCAGTTTAAGATGAGTGAAATTGAAGAAAAAATAACTGAATTGCAATTTCTTGAACAAAATTTGCAAAACTTTCTTATGCAGAAACAAGACATGCAAATAGAATTGAATGAAATTGACAGAGCAATTATAGAGACAGAAAAAACAAATGATGATGTTTATAAAATGGTTGGCGGAATAATAATAAAAGCAGAAAAAAATTTATTATTGGAGGAGCTTCAGGAGAAAAAGAAAATTCAGGAATTAAAATTAGAATCATTAAAAAAACAAGAGAATTTTCTTTTGGAGAAGGTTAAAAAATTGCGTTCTGAAATCACGGGCAATATATCTAAAAAGGATGAAGGCACTAAAAGATAGAATTGATTTCTATTAGTTGCTCTTATTCAAACGCACTATTTTTTATAATATTCCTTTCTTTAATCCAAAACATGAATATGGGCAAGTGCATTTTAGGGGTTGCAGATAATTGAAAACTTTAACAATACTAAAATTTAAAAAGCTTCTTTCTTAATTCTTTTTATTCTAAATTTCCAAAAATAGAAAATGGCTGAAAAAGAAACAAGCTTAGAAAAGATTAAGCGATTAATTGCAAAACGCGAGAATATAAGAAACATAGCTACTAGTGCGCATATTCACCACGGAAAAACCGCTTTTACTGATAACTTGCTTGCAGCGGCTGGGCTTATGGCTGCAAAAAATGCAGGAGATTTGGAAGAAGGAATGGCGACTTGGCAACACGCAGACGAGCAAGAAAGATTACTTACAGTAGATGCTGCAAATGTTTCAATGGCACATACGTATCAGGGGGAAGATTATTTAATTAATTTGATAGACACACCGGGACATGTCGATTTTGGTGGGAATGTAACTCGTGCAATGAGGGCAATTGATGGAACTTTCGTTCTTATCTGTGCCGTAGAAGGCGTTATGCCTCAAACAGAAACTGTCCTAAAACAGGCATTGCGTGAAAGAGTAAAACCGGTTTTATTCATTAATAAAGTTGATAGATTAATAAAAGAGTTAAAATTAACGCCCGAGCAGATGCAGGAGCGGTTTAAAAAATTGATTGAAGATTTTAATAACTTAATTATGCAAATTGCTGAACCCGAATATAAGGAGAAGTGGAAGGTAAATGTTCTGGATGGAAGCGTTGCTTTTGGTTCTGCAAGAGAGAACTGGGCTATGTCTGTTCCTTATATGAAGAAGAAAGGAGTGAGCTTTAAGGATATTTATGAGATATATAAAATGGATGAAGAAACAAGAAAGAAATGGGTTTGGGAAAATGTTCCTCTTCACGAAGTTGTTTTGGATATGGCTGTAAAGCATTTGCCTAATCCGATAGAAGCACAAAAATATAGAATTCCAAAAATATGGAAGGGAGAGATTGACAGCGAGTTTGGACAATCTCTTTTAAACTGCGATCCGAATGGAGAAGTGGCGTTTGTTATTACAAATATAATAATTGAAAAAAAAGGCGGAAGAGAGATTGCCGCGGGCAGATTGTATTCCGGAACAATTGAAAATGGAGCGGAAGTTTATTGTAATAATGCAAAAAAAACAGTTAGAATTCAACAGGTTTTAGTCTATAATGGAATAAAGCCCGAACAGCTGGAAAGAGTTTCTGCCGGTAATGTTCTTGCTTTGGTTGGATTAAATACAGAAGTCGGAGATACAATTACCATTAAACCACAGACACCTTTTGAAGAAATCAAGCACATATTCCAACCTGTTATAACTAAATCAATTGAAGTGATAAGGAGCTCGGATTTACCAAAACTGATTGAAGTATTAAGAAAAGTTGCAAAAGAGGATCCTTCTTTGAAAATTGAGATAAATGAAGAAACGGGAGAAAATCTTATGTCAGGAATGGGAGAGTTGCATTTAGAAATTATAGAAGGCAGAATAAAAAATGAAAAAGGACTGGAAGTAAAAATGGGTCCCCCGATTGTTGTTTATAGAGAAACTATATTAAAAGATAGCGGAGAAGTAGAAGTAAGAACTCCAAATGGACATAACATATTTTTCTTAAGCATGGAACCATTGGAAGATGCTGTTTATAATGCAATTGAGAGAGGAGAACTTCCCGAAACTCGTTTAAAGAAGAAACCCGAGGAGGTTTGGAAAAAATTGGCTGAATTGGGAATTTCTAATGAAGAAGCAAGACAATATAGAGAGATATATAAAGGAAATGTTTTTGAAGACGCTACAAGAGGAATTGTATTGTTACCAGAAGTAATTGAATCAATAATCGATGGTTGGAGATTAGTTGTTGATGGAGGACCGCTTGCAAAAGAACCTTTAATGAAAACTAAGTTTATTTTGCATGATGCAAAACTTCATGTTGACCATATGCATAGAGGACCTGCACAAATCTATCCTGCTGTAAGATTGGGAATGTTTGAAGCAATGAAAAAAGGCGGTGCGGCAATTTTAGAGCCTGTTCAAACGCATTTAATAGAAGGACCTATAGATTTTATGGGTGCTATTACTCAATTAGTTGGAAGCAAAAGAGGTGTTTTAATAGATGTTCAACAAGAAGGCAATGATGTTATAATAAAAGCAAAAATACCTGTTGCTGAAATGATTGGATGGAGCGATGAACTAAGAAGTTCAACAGAAGGACGAGGAATTTCATCATTAATAGATCAGAAATTCCAAAGATTGCCTGTTGAATTGCAAGCAGATGTAATAAAGAAAATTAGGACAAGAAAAGGACTTGCTGAAAATCAATAATCTTAAATAAAAATTATTTTTCTAAAGCCATTCTTTGCTGTCTTGTTGCTTTTTTTACTTTTGTTAAATGCTTATCTATTTTAAAATTCTGTTCAATTTCTTCTGTTTTCTTTTCACTAACTGCTTTTTCTTTTTCGATTTCTTCTTGTTTCCTCTTTTCTGACAGTTCTTCTTTCTTTGTTTCTTCGGGTTTTTGCTCTTTTTCGCTCTTTTTGATTTCTTCTTTATGAATTTTCTCACTTCGGGATTTTAAGAATTTTATATGACTTGGTTCTTCAACAAAATCAACTTTTACAATTTCTCCTTCTTTTATTGCTTTTACTTTTATTTTAGCAGGTGGATTTGCTCTGCCTCTAAACCATATTTCATTGTTAAGATAAGAATCTAGTTTTATTTTAGAAAAATCTTTATCTCTCACTTTCATATGCTTTGCTATAAACTTCTTTATTGCCTTAATCGCTCTTCCTGTTCTTTCATACCTTGGGACTTTTAACCATTCTCTTCTTAAATTTATTACATAGATTCTTTCTTTTATTTGCTTTTTTTCCTCTACCATTTTAACCTAAATGTGTTTTTGGTGTTCTCCTTGGTTTTATCTTTAACTTTGTTCTTCTCCAGTGTCTTCTTATTTTTGTTATTTGAGATGGATGAACTTTTTTTCTTAAACCGAATTTTCTAATTACTGCCCAGAATGGGGCCCATTTTGTTCTTCTATTTTGTTTTCCGAGCTTGATTTTTTTTTGATATTTCTTTCTCATATTATTTTGTTTTTTAAAGTTTTATATAAATCTTCTGTTACAATCTCTCTTCTCATCAATTTTTCAAGAATTGAAGGATGATTTTTTCTTATTAATTCTTCTCTAATAATCAAATATCTTCTATCCGCAGAAAAAGCCAGTCTTGCATTTCCTTTATTCTCTGATAAGAAGAGATAAACAGGTGTTTCGTTTTTCTTTATTATATAAATTCCTTCTCCTACACTAAGAGTTAAAACTAAATTTCCGTTCTCTTTTGCTCTGTTCGCATGTTCATCTTTGTTATCGCTAAAATAAGAACTCATTTTATTACACTCTCCAAAAATTCTTTTCCTTTTTCAGTTAGACATCTACCGGCTTTTTTTGTTTTTGATTTTTCAATCAGACCCGCTTTTTCTGCTTGTTGTAGAATATTTCTTATTAATTTTCCACTACCTTTATAAAATTTTGGTGGCTTTGCTCCTTTGTCTTTTCTTCCCCCATATCTCGTTCGTAATCTCTGAACACCAACAACGCCCTTTATGTAAATTTGCCTTAAAATTGATGCGGCTCTTTTATACCAAAAATCTTCTTCTTTTGGTGGTCTTGCTCTATTTGGGCTTGTCTTTACAAGCTTAACCCACTCAGGAACCTCAAAATAATTTGAGTTTTTTAATGCTCCGGCTAAAAGAGAATTATACTTTGAAGGTTCAATTAATCTTATGTCTGTCATTTTATCAAGTCGCGCTTTTCAGCGCTAGAACGGTCAGATACCGTTAAACCAATATTTTATTGAAATCGGGCTTTATAAATCTATTGTAAAATTCTTCATAAATAATTTTTACTATAGATTAGAAATTGAAACAGCTTTAATTATAATTTATCTTCTAATCAATAAAATAAAAAGATTTAAAAAGTTTTTTTTCAATGTAAGAAAATGAAAAAGAAATTTGAGGAAGAGTTAGAAGAAGACGAGGACGAAGAAGAGGAAGATGAGGAAGAGTTAGAAGAAGACGAGGACGAAGAAGAGGAAGATGAGGAAGAGTTAGAAGAAGACTTCTAATAAAAACCTTTGTTTTTTTATTTTATTTTATTTTTTTGATTATTAGTAATTATCTTGTTTATTTTAAAAAAGGACGCCCGCACCAGGAATCGAACCTGGAAATCCAAAAGGAAACACGCTCTCCAAGCGTGCGCAGTACCATTGTGCCATGCGGGCCTAAAAATTATAATTTAAATTTATTTAAATCTTTTATGTTTTGAAACTTTTATTCTTGGATAATCTCTTCTAACCTTACATTATATTCTCTTTCAATCTCGCTACATCCGACAGAGAGATATTTGTCTATTCTTGGAGAAACCCCTTTTATCAAATCTACATCGCTTTCTTTCTCGTATAATCCACAATATGCTCTGACATCCCCAAGAATGGAATTGATTACATTATATTTCTTACAATAGATGCAACCACCTTCTGTTATTTCTCTGTACTCTTTAAATATTTTTTTAACATTATTTAGATTAATTTTCATAGAGTTATCATTATCTACCTCGATTATAAAAGAACCTTCTTCAACTGCATTTAAAATATCTCTTAAATTTTTAGTTTTTGGAGCGATAAATTCATTTATTTTCTTTCGGATATCTAACAAAATTTTTTTAATTGTAATAGGATTGATTTGAGTGTTCTCATCCAAAACATATTCCAGCTCTGTTTGCAATTTCATTGAATTTTCTTAAACTTCTTTATCCCATTCTTTTGGCCAGCTGTCCCAATCTTCAGGATATGAAATATTTTTTATATTATAACCTTTTTTTTCCAGTTCTGCCTCGGGCAAACACTGACCAAAACCTTTTTTTTCTGCGTCTAATTGTGCTGCTAAAATTCTTTTAAATCTCTGCTCTTCTTCTTTTCCTCCTACAAAATCTTCTAAAGACATCCAATATCTTTCAGGGTTTTTTGTTTCTGCCAAATCTTTTAGTGTTGTTTCTAGATTATCTCTATCAAGATAAAGCCCATATATGTGTAATGAGGCGCTTGTATCGATATAAGCTCCGGGTTCGATAGGAATATTTAACATATTTGAAATTTTCTTAGCAAATAATTCCATTAATTTAACTTGCGCTATATTATTCTGATTCCATGCTTTTATTTGGTCGCGACTTCTCCAATAAGTTATATAATCCATTTTATATCCTTCTCCATCTTTGATAAACCTTAATTGACCGTTCTGCCAACATGGAGGATCTTCCTGTTCTAATATAGTATCTTCTTCTGGTTTCCAAGTTGCAAAAAAATAATCTCTTCCACTTATTCTGCCCTTATTTTTAAAATCCTTTTCTATTCTTTTAAACACAAAAGGCAATTGATTTGCTATTCTCTCGTTATATGTATAACCCCATCTCGTATCATTTGGATTATTTGGGTCTTTTTTCCAATGATTGTGTATGCCATGTGTAACTTCCAGAATATATTGAACAGCACCTAACTCGCTGTCATAAAAAGCAGGAATTAATATTTTTGGTTCTTTCTGTGGATTAAAGGTCTTAGTTACTATATAACCATCAAATCCAAGGCTAGAATTTTTAGAATGTTTCGGTGTCTCAATTCTTATTCCATTCTGATAACATGCGACAATGGACTTATGAAGTGTTTCTGCTAAAGTTTCTCCTTCAACATAGATAACTGGCAAACTATTTCTTATCTTAGAAGAGTTATCCAAGAAATCCTCTTTCTTATTCATAATTGAAATTAAAAAAGATATCTTTAAAAAACTTTATATGATTAGAAATAATCTTTGAATTGTTATTTTTTTCCTGTAGAATGAAATCCGCCTTCTCCTCTTTTTGTTTCACTTAATTCTTGAACAATTTCAAATTCTGCCTGCACAATTGGAACAATTATTGCCTGAATAATTCTATCTCCTTTTTCAATTTTATATTTCTCGCCTGTTGAATTAAATAAAAGAATTTTTAGTTCTCCCCTATAATCTGAGTCTATTAAACCAGCAAAATGATGAATGCCTTTTGCGCCAAGTCCTGACCTATCCCAGAATTGAACACAATAGCCCTCTGGTATTTCAATAGCTACTCCTGTGTTTATCATTGATAATCTACCCGGCTCTAATATATACTCCTGTATAGAATACAAGTCAAAACCTGCACTTCCCTCTGTTGCATAAAAAGGAATTTTTGCATCTTTATTCAATAGCTTTATTTTTATCTTTTTTTTATCCATCAAAAGAATTGTATAAATGAATTTATAAATTCTACCATTAAATAAAACTTCTTTTTTATAAGACCTAAACACTTAATATTCCTTTATTTCAGCATTCAAATCAGATAGAATTTTTTTCAAATCTATTTGACGAGCCAAGCCTACTTTCTCCTTTCTAAATGGGATATGAAAAAATAAGAGTTCCTGTTAAAACTTTGCGTTAAAACCGCAATATTTAAATATAGAACCAACTATATTTAGTAATAAAAAAATGATATCTGATATTAATGCAAAAAGAATTTTGTTTTTTGTGATTATGGTTTTTTTAATATTATCTGTTGTTTTAATTTACACTGTTAATGTAGATAGTTCTTTGAAAGAATCAAAGAAAGTTAATCTAAAAAATAATGAAGGAGATTTAAACGGAAAGATAAGTGTTACCGTATTAAATCCGCCCGAAATACCAAAAGGAGTAAATGAAGAAAATGAATAAATCTTCTCTATATTTAATTATTGCACTTATTTTAACTGTTGTATCCCTATTTGAAATAGGAATTATTGCATATTACTTAAAGGGGCAGTATTTAACTGGAAGAATTGTCCAAGATAATGCTACATTGAATGTAACTGTGAGCGAAAATGTTGTAATTAACTTCACAACAAGAAATATCAACTGGGGTAGTGGTTATGTCCAAACAGATCAGGGAAAAACATATGCTGTTCTTGATACTGCTGCTGGAAGTGTTGTAAATGGAACTTGGACTCCTGTAAGTCAGGGTTTTGTTCTTCAAAATATAGGAAATGTTAATGCAACAATTAATATTGCTACTTTGAGAAATGCTGCTGATATGATTGGGGGAACAAGTCCGATTTATAAGTTTAATGTAACAAATAGTAATCCTTCGCAACCCGCTTGTCTAAATGCTACGAGTTTTGCTTTGGGAACTTACTATGATGTAAATAAAACAGGAATAGGAACGCGTGTTTGCGATAAATTCAATTATATTTCAGGGTATAATTCAATAAGAATAGATATTCGTATTGGAATTCCATATGATTCATATAAAGGTGCATTGAATGATACTATTATGGCAAATGCTGCGGCAGCTTAATTAAATTTTATTTTTTATTATAAATCCATTCTATACAGAAAGGACAATTTTTTTCTATTGGGCATGGCCTAAAGCCGTCTTTATAAGCATTTTCTAATTTTTTTGCGGTTTCTTCTAATTCTTTTTGAACATCAAAGATATTAAAAACCATGTTCTTAGAATAAACTGCTTTTGCATTTCCTTTATTATCTATTTCAAATTCTAATGGCTTCTCGTGCTTTAACATGTCTAATGTAACTTTTCTTACTTTTCCTAATCCTGAAAATTCTGCTGCTAATGCATAATAACCAAGTTGCCAGTTCCTTTGTTTTGGGGGAATTGGCGAATTTCCTGTTTTATAATCAATTATCTCAATACCTTCTTCTTTAAAGTCAATTCTATCAGCATAACCTAAAAAATTAAAATTACCAATGCGCATTTTTAACGGACATTCTGTTTTTGAATTTTGATTATACTTGTCCTTATTTCTCTCAAAAAATATTAGGATTAATTGAATAGCATCATTCTCATCTATCTTTTCCCATTCTTCGTTTAGTATCATTTGTTTGGTTAGTTCAATAAATTCTTCTTTTGTTTTTAAATTGTTTTTTACTCCTTTTTCTAAAACAGCATGAACAAAACTGCCAAGACGCATCTCTTCCCAACTAATAGATATTGAATCTGGCATATTGTAAAGATATTTAAATTCATATTTCTTTTCACATTCTGAAAAAAGCAAAAGAGCAGAAGGAGAAAAATAATTCTTTTTTATTGTATTTATATTTCTTTCACCTAAGAAGTTTTGAATGACTTCATTAAAAGAAGGTGATGTTAATATAGTAGAAAGAGAGATAATTCTGCCGGTTTCATTTGGCAAATCATATTTCTCTTCAAAGTTCTGTTCAAAGAAGAAGTCATTATTATTTTTATAGTTTAGTTCGTTTAAGAATTGGGAGGGCTGAAGTTCCTTACCATTATTTTCTCTTGAATATGTAATAAATAGCCTTTCTTTTGTTCGTGTAAAAGCAACATAACAAAGCCGTCTCTCCTCTCTTATCTGCTCATTTAAGGAATAATATTCATCTAAGTAACTCTCTTTAAGCAGTTTATTATTTAATAATAGCTCTTTTGGTATTAAATAAGAATTTTTTTCTTTTTCTATTGGAAATTTTCCTTGATTCATATGAGTTAAAATAACAACTTCATACTCAAGCCCTTTTGTTGAATGTAATGTCATTAATCTCACGCCTTCTTTTTCAACTTCTACTGATTCTATTTTAATATTTAAATTTTGCAATGCCTCAATATATTTTAAAAAACTTAAAAGATCAGTATAATAAAGGTTTGAATGATTTTCAACTAATTCCCTGAATTTATTTAAATTCAGAATTGTCTCCTGCTCTTCTTTATTAAATGATTCTCCTGAAAAACCAAGCAGTCTGTAAAGGGAGTCAAGTAAGCTTAGAACATTTCCTTTGGCAAGAGGAAGAAGTTCTTCAATAATATTTTTTATCTTTTTGGCAAGAATTTTTCCTGCCTGAGTTAATTCGGAAGATTCAAGCAAGTTCAGGACTTTTTTGCTTAACTTTTCATTTTTATCATTTTTATTCTCTCTTAAAAATTTTCCAAGCAAAGCCAGATCTTCGTTGTTAAAACCAATCTCATAAAACAAATCCCACCAAAAGTGCTCTCCTCCTTGCTTGTCTTCCATTAGATAAAACAGAATATTTAGATAGTCAATAATTGTTTTTATTGTTCTATTTTTTAAGAGATTTGTTTTTGTAACTGAAACAAAATCTATATTTTTTTCTTTTAAGAATTTTCTTATTATTTCTCCTTGATGATGCGCACGGAACATAACACAAATTTCAGATGGTTTTCTTCCTGCTTCAATCTCTTCTTTTATTATTTGATAAACCTTTCTCGCTTCTTCTTTTTCGTTCTTTAATTCAAAAACTCTTATTTTCTCGCCTTCTTTTTCAAAAAAATTATTTACAAATAAGCATTGCTCTCTATCAGAATAATTATTTAATATCAGATTGTATGCTGCCCTTAATATTTTATTCGGAGATCTTCTTGATTTATCTAATCCGAAAATATCTTCTTTTTTTACATTGTAAAAATTAATAAAAGAAAGAAAATTTTCTTTATAAGCCCCACGAAAACCATAAATTGACTGATTTATGTCTCCTACAATTGTTATATTTCCAGAAGGACAGAGCAAAAATAAGAGGTCTATTTGAATCTTGTTGGTATCCTGAAATTCATCTACAATAATATAATCAAATTTTTTTGATATTTCGGGTCTTGCTTTTAGCAGATTTAATGCATTAATGTTTAAATCAGAATAGTCCTGATAGTTATTTTTATCCTTTAACCTTTCATAAGCTGACCAGGCTTTAACAAATTTAGTTAATTCTATTATTTCTTCAAGAATATTGATTTGCTGAACTATCTCTTTTTTATTTAATTTAGTTTTTAATAAGTGAAGAGTTTGCAACTCAAATTTTAAATCGGCTAATTTTTTTTCAATATCAATTCCTTCATAAACGCTTGTTCTCTTTTTCAAATATGCCTCAATATCTTTAAGTGAAATTCCAAAATCTTTTGCTAGTTGAATGCTTTCTATATATTTATGGCAGTAATGAGGTTTTATTCTAAGAAACCTATATAAAGAGATTTTTGCTTCGTTTGGTTCAAGTATCTTAAAATTTTTATCTAATTGAATTAAATCTCCGTATTCCTTTAATAAATCGGCTGAAAGGCCGTGAAATGTTCTTATTATCGGCGGGTTCTCTTCACCTAATTCTTTGAAAATTCTGGCTTTTAAAGAGTTTGTTGCTTCATTTGAAAAAGTAATGCAGGCAATTTTTTCTGGCTCGTAAATTTTGTTTGTTATAATATGTTTAACCTTTTCTACTATTGTATGGGTTTTTCCTGTTCCTGCTCCCGCCAATACAATACATGGGCCTTTTGTTTTATTAATAATCTGTGATATATTCATATAAACCAATAAAAAAGATGTTATTAAAAACTATCTGTCTAAGTGCTAAGGTAATGTTGGGCTAACCTCAAACCTTCTGGGTCATCAAAAATTCCGCTTAAATCTAAATACTTATTTAATAGTTTCCTTTTTGAGTCATTCTCTCCGCTAGCGGCATCTTCAAATAATTTTTTATCTTCTTCATTTGCCTTAATCCTTGTTAAGGAAGGATATGTATCTAATAAGGGTTTAAAAACTTCGTTTGTTCCTGTTCCTTCTTGAGTATTCTGTTGTTCTCTCATTAATTGTTCGCAAGTTATACCATTAATTGATACCTTTTTTGGATTAAAATTAGTTGATGTTCTGTTTAATTCTAAGCATTTAGTTAATGGTTTATCAATATCTCTATTACACCATTCGGGTTTTCTTTCGTCTGGCCCCAAGTTTAATTCCGGATATAAACAATTCAGCCATATTCCTTTTTCTACTTCCTTAAATAAGCAATAATCTGTTTTTAATTCTGATGATACATCGAATTTGCATACTTGAGCAACTTTTTCTGAATCTCCTGGAAGCAATTTCACTGTTCCAAATATATAATCCCAAACGCCTGTAAAACTAACAACTATGATTACAAGAACGATTATACCTAAAAGCAATAATAACAGAGTTCCAATAGAAAGCTCTCTGTCACCTTTTTTATTGAACATATTTCTCTTACTATTTTGTTATTTAAAAACTTTTCTTTTTATGATATGCAAAGTTAGTGATATTCATTTTAGTGCGAAAAAGCTAGTCTGGCACTGATTAGTTTAAAAACACGGGATTCCTTAAAAAAATGAAAAAAGGAAGCATAGATAATATTATTCTTCTGTTTAAAATTAATTATGTCACACCAAAAACTTCTCTTAATCGCATATGTTTAAAGAAATTTTTTGCCGAGGCAAAAGACTCTTCGCAAGATTAATTTTAGTTATCCTATCTGCCAAGAATGAAGGTTTTATAAATATGCGCAAATTTTCTTAATTATGCAAAACGAGATAATCAAGAAGATATTGACTAATTTTAAATTTGATTACTATTTAATCTCTACTCAAAATATAAATTTTTTTAATAAATTCACTTTTCTCTGGAGAAAATATTATTCTATTTTGTTAAATAAAAGAAAAATAAAATATTTGAGAAATGACTTTTATTATGATAACCGATTCTCTCCAGCAATATTAGAAAACTACCCGAGAGAAATTTCTGATATAGACAAAGCAATTAATTTATCCAAAATAAAAAATGTTCTGGATATTGGAGCTAATATTGGACAGTTCTCATTTACTCTAAAAAGTTTATATCCTTTAATACACATATATGCTTTTGAACCAAATAAAGAAATATACCCAATTTTGGAAAAAAACGCCGCCAACTTCAAAAATTTATATACTTATAATTTTGGGCTTGGAAATAAAACTGGAATGAAAGATTTTTACTTTTCTCAAACTGCATCTGCCGAGGGCAGTCTTTACAAGGAGAATATGAACCAAAATTATGTCCGCAAAGATGTTAAAAAAACGAAAGTAAAAATTATGAAATTAACGCCCAAAATTATAAAAAAGTTGAATATTCCTCAAAAAATTGATTTTGTCAAAATCGATGTTGAGGGCGCAGAGGTGGATGTTCTAAAATCTTTAAAAATTATTGATTTTGATTATCTCTATATAGAAATTTCAGTTAAAAGAAAAGGGGAAGGAAATCTCAAGAATATCGAGGAATTTTTAAGAAAAGAGAAGAAAATTCAACCGAAACTTATTTACTACAATCTTCCAGATAAAGATTCGCCTTGTGCAAATGCGATATTTTCATTGAAATAACAAAACCTTCCCTTGCCCTGCCTTAAGATTTGTCAAAAATTAATCTCCACATCTTTGCACTCTCGTAAACTTGGGAGATATAACCAGCATTTTAACAGATAAAACGCTCGGCTCGCAGTTACTAGACCCATATTTGCTAATGCAAATGATGTTTAATCGCATATTCTATAAGCAACTTACTTAAGAGCCATTTTTTAATTTTTTTATAAATGCTCTTTTGTTTAAACATATTTAGATAAACCTGCGATTATAAAAAAATTAAGATAAAAAAGATTTAAATAGACTTAATTGTAAGACTTTATTATGAAAGATGAAAAGCGCAAAAATAAAGATTTGTTAAATTATACTAATGAAAGTAAATTTAATTATAGAGAAACCAATCAAAAAATAGAGAACAGCTATAAAAGGAATACTTTTTATGAAAAGAACCCTGATGAAAGACAATTAAAAAATAAAGACATCAGCAAATTATTTTTTGAAGAATCTATAAGAAATTTAATTTGATGGCAATTAAAAAGATAGAAATATTGGAGTTTATTGAAAAGATTATAAGAGGAGAGAGAGACTTTAGAGGGATTAGTTTGATAGAAAAAGGATTATCAAATAACGAAAGATTTTTTGAGTTAAATAAATATTTAGAAAAAAATAAAGAAGGATTAAGAAAAGAGCCAATTAATTTAAGTGATTCTGAACTTTTGGGGTTTGAAGCAAGGGGAATCTTTCTTCCTTATGTTATTGCGGAGAGGACAAAATTTAATGAAGCGGACCTTAGTTATTCGTATTTAAGAAGCGGAAAATTTAGCGATTCAATCTTTTATAAATCATATTTTTATAAAACAAATCTTGAATTCTCAATACTTGAAAGAACGGATTTTAGCAGAGCAAAATTAATAAGAACAAAGCTTTTAATGACGAAGATTAATAAATCTAAACTTTATAAAATATATCTCTATCAGTCGGATCTTGAAGGAGCAGAATTAGAGGACACAGATCTTAGTGAGGCAGACATTATTGAAAGTGAATTTCGGTCAATATATGTTAAGAATACGGATTTTAATAAAACAAACTTTAAAGATACACATTTTAACTGGGAAGATATTATTTTAGGGAAAAATCTTCAAGAAATAAGATTTAATAGGGAAATTCCCAGTCACTATATTAGATTTTTTGTAAAAGATTAAGAGAAAGATTTATAAACCATCCTTCAGAAGAAGATTAATGAATTCTAAATATTATGTTAATGGAAACCAATATTCCCTTAATCCAATCTACAAACCAAGAGAAAGAGCGATTGCTATTGAGGCGGCCAAGAATCCAGGACTTTTAGAAGATATAATGGAACATGATCCTTATCTTGCCGAGAGATTGTATAGGTTATTCAGTAGAGAAGAATATGGAAAAAAAATAGGGCTTGCTTTTATTGAGAGATATAAAAAACACGAAGAATGGTGTCATACTGCTAGAGATATTCAAAGAATAATGGAAGAAGGAGGTTGGGGAAAAAATGAGAGAATAATAGTCATAAATAAAGAAGTAAAAAGAAAAACCCCTTCAAAGTTTGGAAGCTTTCCTAATTTTAAAAAAAAGCAATCAGAGAATATTAAACCAAAAAAAGATTCTTAAAATTGTGCTCAATCATGGATTCTACTTCTTTTAAAGAGATTCTTTTTATTCTGCTAATCTCTTCATAAACAAACGAAATATTTAAAGGAGTATTATTTTTTAATTTTATAGGATGCAAAAAAGGGGAATCGGTTTCGCAAAATAACTGATTTATCTGAATTTCTTCTATTATCTTCTGAAAATGTTCATTATATTTAACACTTGTAGGAATTGAGAAAAACCATTCATTATTGGCCGCTCTCTTTATTAGTTTAAAATTAGCTGAAAAACAATGAAGAATCACTTTTTTATATTTAGATTCTTCCAAGATTTTTATGATATCTTCTTCTGCTTTCCTTGAATGAACAATTATGGGCTTATTAATTTTTATTGCAAGATTGACAAACTTCTTAAAAATTTCTTTCTGTTTTTCTCTTTTTTTATCTTCAAAACATTCCTTAAAATCCATACCTATTTCTCCTATTGCAATAATTTTCTTTGAGTTTGCTTCTATAAACTCAATTTCTTTATCTAAATTGTACTCATCTTCACAAATTGCTTCCATAGGATAAAATCCGAGAGAGGACTTTACATTTTCACAAATCTCAGATAGTTTTAATGATTCTCTGTTTGATTTTGGATTTAAGCCATTGGTTATTGCAATAATGTTTTTATCTTTTAGATTTTCTAATATCTCAGATTTATTAGAACACATATCCAAATGACAATGCACATCGTAAAATACCATGAATTCTTAAAATAGCCGAGGTTTAAAAAAATATGCTTAAAAAAAATTGAGATAAATAACGCCCGCACCGGGAGTTGAACCCGGATCTCATCCGCGACAGGGATGTGTACTGAGCCGTTATACGATGCGAGCTTATTTATAAAAGACAAGTTGAATTTTTAAATATTATCATAGTTTTAATGTTGATTGTTTTGTCTCTGGGAAAAATTTCTTCCATGTTATCCAATGTTCCCTAAATAATTCTTCTTTTTCTAATCTTTTTCCATTTTCTTTTAAAAATTTTATTGTTGATGGGTCAGAAGGATAACCTGAACCAAAATCCCCGTATCTTTTTTTCAGGGACTCTATTATTTTTTCTCTTTCAACCTTTGCAATTATAGAGGCGGCTGATACAGAAGGATAATTAATATCTGCCTTATGCTCACAAATAACCTCTAAATTCTCTTTTTTTTCAATAAAGTTCAGAAGCTCTTTTTTCCAATTATGTATATTAACTGAAGGACAATCAACAATTACTTTTATTTTTTCCTGCCTTTTGTTTAAATAATTAATGATTTTTGCTGTTTTGATTGCTTCTATTGTATTTAAATTAGTTCCTGCCTGCATTAATTCATTAATTTCTCTAACGGGAACTACCTCAATCTTAAAATCAATAGAATTATCTATAATTAATCTTGACAAGGCAATTCTTCTTTTGTGAGTTAAACTTTTTGAATCTTTTACTCCGCTACTTTGAAAAAAGTCTTCTGTTTCTTTTTTAATTAACACTCCTGCAAGAATCATCGGACCAATAACAGGGCCACGGCCCGCATCATCTACTCCAATAATAATCATAATAAAACTAAAAGAAGAGCGTATAAAAAATTAACTAAAAAGTGGAAAGATAGAATGTAGTGGTTTATATAGAAAAGTTTTATCAAAGGGAACTACTCTTTTGGCGAGAGTTTTTACAAAAGTTAAAGACCCAATGACTCTGTTATTTCTTTCTTAAAAAAGAATGTCTTGAAGAAGTAAAAATAAACCAAAAAGATTTTAAGATTCTTCTTAAAGTTTTGATAAAATCAAAAATCCTATTGAAGCATTTATACACTGATTTAAGGCGTTCATCATACTGGGGAGGAGTTCAACCTTGGAATTTCTTTTTTAGTTATTGGAGGGGAAATTAGTTTCAATCGCGGGAGTCATCTTTTTAGCTTCTTTGATTTATATTTTTTACAATAAAGAATTTAAGAAAAAAGAAGTTTATTTATTGTTGATTTGGATTTTCTTCTTTTTGATAAGGGCAATATTAATGCCGCATAAAGAGGATAGATTTATTTTACTGATATTTTAAAAAGTAGAAATCTTTTTAAATCTAAAAATATAAATATTATTATGTTATTATTTAATAGAGGCAACAAAGAAAGGTATAGTTTTGAAGAGAGAAAAGAATTCTTTATCATTTATTTAGACCATGGTTTAAATATAAAGAATGCCCCGGAGTTTATTAAGTTTTATGAAAGACGAGTTAAAGATATAGATAAAGATATGGTGTTGCACTTACCATTAGAAAGCAATGAGTTTGATAGTGTCTTTCCAGCAACATTAGTCTATATTCAAAGAGAGATGAATAAAAAGAGAAAAAATAAAAGGATATTTTATTCTTCGAATAAAAAAGCAGAAAATCTTATAGCCCTTTACAGACTCAATTCGATCTTTAAATCTTGTTCTCTTGAAGGGATAACGGGGGATATATAAATTTTATAAATTTTAAAATTATTAAACTCTTCTACCTCTTCTACCGCCTTTCTTCTTTGGACCACCTCTTGGTATTCTTGTAGTATCTAAAACATTTAAAATCTTAAATCCTTCTTTGCTTAGGCTCTTTATTGCGGAATGGGCTCCCGGGCCAATGCCAATGCTTCCTGTTTTAGCTCTCACTCTGACATATAGTGAAGTTATACCAAAATCTTTTGCTATTTCTGCTGCTCTTTTTGCCACGAACATTGCTATCGTTGGATCTGATTTCAATCTGTCGTGTTTCGTAATCATTCCGCCAGAGATTCTTGAAATAGTATTTCCAGCCATATCCGTTATATGGACGATTGTATTATTTTGAGAACTAAAAATATAGGCAATGCCTGCTATGTCCTCCTTGTCTTTTTCTTTTTCTGTTTTTTCAACTTCAACTTGTTCTTTTATTGATTTTTCTTTCTCTTCTTCACTCATTTTTCATTTTCTCCCTTATCTTTAATTTCAATTTTTCTTAATTTTATTGTATCTTCTTCTGCAACCTTAACTAAATAGCTTGGAATATTTATAACTCTCTCGCCAACCATCACTTTTTTATGTGTTACAAATTGTCTTGCCTGTTTTACTGTTTTTGCCAATCCTCTCTTAAATACTATTGTTGGCAATCTTCTTTCAAGCAAGTCTTCAATTCTTAAACTAAGAACATCAGAAATTGAATCTACTTTTAAACCAATTAAATTTAATTTTTGAAAGAATTTTTCTTTTGAAGCTTCGTCTTTCTTTGCCAGCTTCTTTGCCATTCTTCTAAAATATTTAATCTTCGCATCTGTTTTCCAAATTTCTTTTTTATTTTTTAAGCCATATTTTTTTAACAATAGATTCTCTTCTTTTATTCTTGCTTTCTCAAATCTCTTTCTTGGTTTTTCGTATTTCTTTTTTTTCTTTATCATGTTTTTCTCCTTACTCCTACTACCTGCCCTTTCTTTCTAAAGTGAGATTTTGTTCTCTGACCTCTAACTGGCTGACCGTAGGAGTGTCTAAATCCTCTCCAAGATTTTATTTTCTTCAATCTTTTTATATCAAATTCTTTTGTGATATCTATCTCTGAACCTATAAGGTGTGTTGTTTTTCCTGTTTCAAAATCAAATCTCCTGTTTTTTAAATAATCTGGAACATCCAAGTTTTTCAAGAAAGATTCTATCTTTAATATCTCTTCTTTTGTTAAGTCTCCTATTTTTTTATCTTTTGGTATTCCAAGCCTTACGCAAATAGCATTTGAGATAGACCATGAAACACCTTTTATCCTATTTAAACCACAATAAACATTTTTTCCTGCCGGAATATCATATTCTGCAATTCTAACTAATGTTTCAAATTCCTTTTCTTTTTCAATTTTTGTAGGTTGTTTTTCTTTTATCATTTTTATTTAACAAACAATTTAAATCTCTGTTTTTCAAGAAGCTCCTCCAAAATTCTTTTCTCAATCGCTTTTTTTGGATCTGGCAAACTAGGCATTCGACTTTTTATCTCTTCAAAAGATTCAAATGGTTTCTTTTCTCTTTCCATGAGTATTTCCTGCATATGTTTTTTTCCAAAACCTGGCAAAAGCTCAATCTGATGCATTCGCGTATTAATTGATTGAGCGGTGTTAAAGAAATCAACAAATTTCTTCTCCTGCTCCGCAACGGCATCTGAAATAAACTCTTGCAGTTGGATCTTCGCAGCCCCTGTTAATTTCTCTCTTGACAATCTTCCTGCAATATAATATATCTTGTCTCTCTTATCAGGACCTATATAAACTTTTTCTTTTATGTTTAAAGAGACTCCTCTTCGCGGCACAAGCTCTAATAGGACAAATGTCTTCACTCCGATAGCTTGCGCTACTGGAATCATCCTTCCTCCAGAAGAGAAAGGATAACCATAAGGTAAGTAATCCAAGATAACCGCATATTCTTCTTTTTCTTCCATATTAGACGTTCTTAATAAGCTCAATTATTTTATTTGCTTCTTCTTCTGTCAAAAGTGCTTCATTAAATATTTTATTTATATCTTCTGTTGTTTCTGGTAGAAAATCTACAATTGCAACGGCGTGCTCCTCTTTTATCTTAGGGTTGTTCAATGAAAGAATTGATTCTTTTAAGGAGATGGCTTTTTTTTCATCTAACTTTGCAAATTTCTTAAAGTAAGATTCGAGCGGTTTTTTTTCCTCTATATTTTTAATATAGGATTTTGCTTCTGCAATGGTTATTGGTTTTTTTGAAACTATCATTTTATATTATGTATTTTTTTTAAATGAATTGAACTTAACAAATATTTTTTCGGTTTATTTAGTTCTTTTATTTCAACTAAAAAAGCTCTTCCTCTCTTTTCAATAATTTTTCCTGTCCTGCCCTGTATCCGATTTAAATAAGGAAATGGCACGCTTAGTTCCCTGACTACTGCAACTGAATCTCCTACATCAAGTTTTTGAAAATACTTTGATAGTTGCAACTTGCCTTTTTGATTCATTCGTTTTCTCTTTAACATATAAATATGATTAAAACTTTATTTAAAAAGCTTTTTATTCGTGATATCTTTGTTTATAAAATCGGCAAATAAAACTCATATTAAATATAAATAGTGTTATAAAAGCTTATTTTAGAAAGAGATTAATAACATTTAAAAAAGTGGTTGGTTTCTTAATCTAATGAATTTTGAAGAAAGATTTGAACTAATAAAGAGAAACACAGAAGAGATTCTTGGCGAAGAGGAATTAATTGAAATGTTAAAAGAAAATGAGCCACTTAAACACTATATCGGATTTGAGATATCTGGGAAGATTCATTTGGGAACAGGACTAATGTGTATGTCAAAAGTAAAAGATTTTATGGATGCTGGAGTAAAGTGCAGCATATTTCTTGCCGACTGGCATAGCTGGATAAATAATAAACTCGGCGGGAATCTTGAATTAATCAAAAGAACTGCGGTCGGGTATTTTAAAGAGGGATTAAAAGCAAGTTTAAAATGCGCAGGGGGAAATCCGGAAAAAATTAATTTCGTATTGGGTTCAGAGTTGTATCATAATAACGATTTATACTGGCAAACTACAATAGAGATAAGTAAGAACATCACTCTTGCAAGAATACTAAGAAGCATAACAATAATGGGGAGAAAAGAAGGCGAAAAAATAAATTTTGCGCAACTAATTTATCCGCCAATGCAAGTAGCTGACATCTTTATTCAAGGGATAAATCTTGCTCATGCTGGAATAGATCAAAGAAAAGCAGAAGTGATAGCAAGAGATGTTGGACTAAAGATAAATTGCTCACCTTTATTAAATTCAAAAGGCAAAAAAATAAAGCCCGTTGCGGTTCATCACGGACTGATTTCAGGATTGTCGAAGCCACCTGTTTGGCCAATTCCCAAAGAAAAAATAAAAGATTATTTGTCTGAATTGAAAATGACAAAATCAAAACCAGAAAGTTGTGTTTTCATACACGACTCACCAGAAGAAATAAGAAGAAAAATAAATAAAGCTTTTTGCATGGAAAAAGAAACAGAGTTTAATCCTGTATTAAATTGGGCTAAGAAAATATGCTTTTCATTAAGAAATAAAATTGAGATAAAGAGAACAGAAAAATTTGGAGGAAGCAAAGTATACTATTCTTATGAAGAGCTTGAAAGAGATTTTGGTGAAGGAAAGATTCATCCAGCAGATCTAAAATTTGCTGTCGCAGAATCAATAGTAGAAATATTAAAGCCAGCGAGAGAGCATTTTGAAAAACCAGAGATAAAAAAAATGCTTGAAGAAATGAATTCGTTAATAATAACCAGATAGGACAGAAAACGAAAACCTTTTAAACCCTTGTTTTATTAAATTATTAATTAAGCAAAGACTAAGGGTTAATTAGAGTATCCTGTGGTCAAGATTATTGATTATAATGAAAAACGATATTAATGAGGCACATGAAGCCATAGAATATGAAGAAGATTCTGAAAATATTCATAAAGATAGAAGGATCGTAGTTCCAGGCGAGATAATTGCTACTGGCGAAGATTATTTACCCGGAGAAGGTGCAAGAAGAGTTGAAGAAAACATATATGCATCAAGATTTGGTTTAGTTGATGAACAAGGCAGGGTTATAAAAGTTATTCCTATCTTTGGAGCATTTATTCCAAGAAGAAATAATGTTGTAATAGGAAGAGTAAGCGATATTACTTTTTATGGATGGATTATAGATATAGATTCTGCTTCTGCTGGTTTTTTACCAATTGAAGAATCTCCTCGTTTTATAAATAAAAATGAAATGGATCAGTATCTTGGTATAGGAGATGTTGTGGCTGCAAAAATATGGTCTGTAAAATCAAAGGGAATTGATTTGACATTAAAAGGAAAAGGATTGGGAAAATTAGAAGGAGGATTTATATTTAGAATTATTCCGAGTAGAGTGCCAAGAGTTATTGGAAGAGAAGGAAGTATGATCTCTCTAATAAAAGAAAAAACAGGATGCAATATCACGGTTGGACAAAATGGGTGGATATGGGTGAAAGGTCCAAATATGGAAGAAGAGATAAGGGCGAGAAAGGCGATTGAATTTGTTGCAGAAAAAATCACGATGAAAGGTTTAACTGAAAAAATGGAGGAATGGTTTTCAGAAAATTAATATGGAAAAGGAAAAAACAAGAGACAGCAAAGAGTTTATAAGAAGTGATGGAAGAAAATGGAATGAAACAAGGCCGATGATAGCAAAAGTAGGCGTTATTCCAAATGCAGATGGTTCTGCAATGTTTGCTTTTGGAGATACAATTGCAATCGCAGCAGTATATGGTCCAAGGCAATTACATCCACAACATATGCAAGATCCATCTTCTGGAATTCTTAGATGTAATTATGACTTGCTTTCATTTTCTGTTTATGACAGAAAAAAACCCGGCCCATCAAGGAGAAGCCAGGAGATTTCAAAAGTAACAGAGTGGGCACTCTCTCCTGTAATTGACTTGGAGCAATTTCCAAACACTGTGATTGATGTTCAAATTTACATAATTCAAGCCGACGCAGGAACAAGAACAGCAGGGATAAATGCCGCATCAATGGCTTTGGCTCATGCTGGAATTCCTATGAAAGATTTAGTTTGTTCAGTTGCGGTTGGAAAATTAGATAAACAAATAATTGTTGATTTAACAAAAGAAGAAGAGGATTTTGAAGGCGGAGAGGGGCCAACAGATTTTGCAATAGCAAAAATAGCAAATTCAGACGAATTTTCATTAATGCAACTTGATGGAAAGATTCCACCAGAAAGAATTAAAGAAGTTATCTCGGTCGTAAAAGAAACTTGCGCTAAAATATATGAAGTTCAAAAAAAAGCATTAAAGGAGGCAGTTGAAAAAACTGAGAATAGTTAAAATGAGTTCAATGACAATATCAAACTTAACAAAGGAAATGCTAAAAAAAATGTTTTCATCAAAAAAGAGATTTGATGGCAGAGATTTATTTGAATACAGAGAATTAAAAATAGAAAAAGATATTTCAAAAAAAGCAGAAGGCAGTGCAAGAGTCTGCTTAGGAAAAACAGAAGTTTTAGTTGGCGTAAAGCTTGCCATTGGAGAACCTTATCCTGATTCTCTTGATAAGGGCAACTTAACGGTTTCTGCTGACTTATTGCCTCTTGCCTCACCGAGATTTGAACAAGGGCCTCCGGGCTTTAATGCAATTGAACTTCCAAGATTAGTGGATAGAGCAATTAGAGAGTCTGGAATGATAGATTTATCAAAACTTGTAATAAAAGAAAAAGAGAAAGTATGGACAATATTTATTGATATATACCCTATTAATGACGATGGAAATTTAGTAGATGCTTCTACAATAGGCGCAATAATTGCTCTTCAGAATACAAAAATTCCTGTCTTGGAGGGAGAAACAATAAATTACGAGAAAAAAAGAAGCGAACCCCTGCCATTAGTTGAAGGAATTGCTCCGATTTCAATTAGTTTCTACAAAATAGGAAATTCTCTTTTCCTTGATCCGACAAGAGAGGAAGAAGAAGCATGCAATGCAAGAATAACATGGGGAATATCTCAGATTAAAGATCAAAAGTTTATTAATTCTTGCCAAAAGAGTGGAGAAGCAACTTTTCTTAGTGAAGAAATAGAAGAAATGATGAAGATTCTCCCAAAAAAATTTGAAGAGATTAACGAAAAAATTAAAAAGGCAAAATAAGAATTAAATATGATGAGCAAGAGCGAACATAAATTTACCAAGTACGAGATTGCAAGAATAATAGGTGCGAGAGCATTACAAATCTCAATGGATGCTCCTTTAATTCTCAAGATGTCGGAAAAAGAATTAAAAAGTTTAGGTTATGATCCAATAAAAATAGCAGAGAGGGAATTTAATGCAGATGTCTTGCCTATTACAATTAATCGCCCAATACCAAGAAAGAAGAAAGAAAAATTAAAGAGCATTCAAGAAGAAAAAATAAGTGATGAAGTATTAATTTCAAAAGAAGAAGAGATTGAGAAAGAAATTGTAAAAGATGCAGAGACGCTTGGACTTATTGAAGGTGATGAAATTGAAGATTACGCAGACGAAGTTTCAAGCAATGATGTTTCTAATGAAGAATATTCGTAATAAAGCCTCTACCGTGAATTGAACACGGGACCTCATGCTTACCATGCATGCGCTCTACCACTGAGCTATAGAGGCATAAAATTGAATGAAAGCTAGAGTATAAAAATATTAATTAATCTTAATAATTGAACTATTTGATTGATTTGATGAGTTGTTTTTTGGTAACCATCTTGTATTAATTACATTGGCGGTTAATCCTTTTATATTATCAAAAACGTTAAATAACCAATTGGAGTATAAATTAAAAAATCTTTTTACATTCTCTTTTTTTGAGATAGATAAATGTTCATTTGAAATAATAAAAAAAGCACCAATTAACAAAATAATTAAAATAATAAGAATAAATCTCATTTTGTTGCACTAAGATTTTGAACAGCAGTATTATTTAGCCCCCAATTCATTTTAGTAGCCATGCCAGTTATTTGTTTAAGATTGGAAAAAAGCGTACCAAGCCATTTAATATAAAGCTTCCCGCCTTTTATAATATCGTCATAGCTCTGCAAGTTTAACTTATTTGTAGTATAAATATGAAAAGCTGTAACTGCAAGAAAAATCAAAATCAAGGATAGAACAACAAGCCCAATTCTATGTCTTGTCTCTTTTATTTTTAAAAAGAGAAAAACTATAATAACCAACAATATTATTAATATCCAGTTTGCCATACTTTTTTTTAGTTATCTAAATATAAAAATTTATTGATTTTAAGCAGACCTTAGTCTATGAAGCTTTCTTTTTCTTTTTTCTTTCCTAATTCTTTTTCTCTGCCATTTCCATCGCATTTGCCTTTTCTTTTTCCACCTTCTAGATGAGCGTTTCATAAAATAAAAATATCTAACGCATTTATAAATCTTTTTAAAAGCCTCCATTAATAAAATTTAAATAAGAAAAAAGCATATTTATTTAATGATAAACGCCAATTTAATTGGTGAAACTATAAGTTCTTCATCGGAAGATGCTTTTTCTTTATATGAAAAATCTGCTTTTGGAGAAAAGATAGATAATAAAATTGAATATTCATTTAGCGAAGCCTTGTTTTTAATAAAAGAAAACAAAATGAAAGTCTTTTACAATTTAAAAGAAATGTCTTTTGACGATTTATTAAAAAAGATAAAAAGAATTGATAAGAGTATTGAAAATAAATTCTTAGTTTTTTATGATTTAAGAAAAAAAGGACTAATAGCAAAAACAGCGCTAAAATTCGGAGCAGATTACAGAGTTTATGAAAAAGGAAAAAGACCAGAAGACGGGCACTCAAAATGGCTTTTATTTATTGTGAAGGAAAATAGCGTTATTGATTGGAAGGATTTTGCAGCAAAAAATAGAGTTGCTCACTCAACAAATAAAAAATTATTAGTTGCCCTAATCGACGAAGAAAAAGGGGTCAGTTATTACGAGATTGATTGGATTAGGCTTTAATCTCTCTAATTAATTAGATTTTAAAATATAGTTATTAATTTATCCCTGATTATGTAACTACTATATAGTTGTTAAAATAGAAAGATTTAAATAGTAGTTATTCTTATAGAAATTATGGAAAAAACAAACAATAATATGAAAAGAGAAAACAAAGGAATTGCTGGTCGCGCTTTGGAGATATCTAAAAAGACATTATATAAAGGCAAAAATTTAATTAAAAAGACGGCTTATGCAACTGGAAGAGCTATTAAAAAGGGAGTTAAACCTTATGCCAAAGAGCTTGCATCAACTGCTGTTCTTACTGGTGTGTATGCTTATGCTTTATCTGGTACTCCTGCTTTAAAACATGCGCGCGAAGCAGTTTATTATGCAAGACATGCAGGAAACACAGTAGGCGAAATGGTCTCTGGAACTCAGGGACAAAAAGGATTAAGAAATCTTGAAAAGGCATTAGAGATTGTTAATTTGGCTGCTGAAAACAACAAAGAAGCAAAATCAGCCCTTGAAGAGTATATAAGTAGAAGAAAGGACTTTGCAAGAGAGCTGGCTGCGGTCTATAAACAAAATGAAACTCTCTCAAATGAATCAAAAAGACTTTTAATTCAATTGCAAGGCACATTAGTTAATTTCTTTCAGATTGGGAATGATATAAAAAATGATACATGGAAAAAAATTGATGAACAAATTGTGAAAATATATGGAATGGATCCTGTTGAAGCAAAAGAGAGATCAGAGAGATTAAGAGGATTTTATGATGAAGTTAGAAAATTCTATGATTCAAGAGAAAGAAATGAGAATACAGTAAGAAACTTTTGTGATTATCTCGCCAAATTTATAGAAAGAACAAATAACGAAAATGAATCAATAACAAAACTATTTCCAGAAGTAGTTGGTGCAGTGAAAGAAGGATATGAAGTTGAAGATGCAATTTTTAGGAGTGGTAAAAGAAATATTTTTGGAATGAAAAGAGATGTATCTTCAAGAGAAATTAGCGAAATTCGCGGAAAAACAGATTCTTTTGGAAAAACTGCAAAAAGAACAGAAGATAATGTAATAAGTGAGGTGCCAGAAATAAAACCATATTCTACATGGGATTGGAAAACATTGGCAATGAGTCCTTTTGGCGTCGGAGCCATTTTAGCTGTTGGAACAAAGGGAGCTTCGAGACTTATACCGGGCGGATCAAAGGTATTAACTTTTACTACACTCTCCCCTTTTTATCTTGGAGGAGCGATCTATAAAAGAGTAAGAAAAGATAATTTAAATAATCAAGGACATAAAGAAGATTTAAATATAAGGGAGGATTATAGTATTTAATAAAATGATAAATAAAAATGAACTAATTGACGCGGTTATATGCAAAGAATCTGATTCTGTTTTAGAGGTTTCAAAAATAATGCGAGATACACAACAGAGACACATAATCGTTATTAATAAGAAGCAAGAACCAATTGGTATAATTTCAACGGTTGATATTAATAATAGGGTTGTAGCATCTGAGAAAAATCCGAAAGAAACAAAAGCTTCTGAAATTATGACCTCCCCTGTTGACTTGGTTGAAGTTGATGAAAGCTATGAGGCCGCTTATAAAAAAATGATTCAAAGAGGAACATACACTATTCCGGTAACTGAAAAAAATAGGCTTATAGGTGTTCTTGACTTTAATTTAGTATTTAAACAACTTAGCAAAAATAAGGGAGAGACAAAATGAAAAGTTTAAGAGATATTTTCAGGAAAATGCCTGAAACAAAAAGCGAACTTGAAGAAATTGTATTGGGTTATTATCCTGAATTAAAAACCAAGATAGAAAAAGACAATAGTCTAAGAGGAAGATTAGAGAAAATAACAGAAGAAGAATATCAAAGATATAGACCTTATATTGGCGGAACAACTCAAAAAATTAGTGCGGCCGGACATGGAATAGGTTATACTGCCGATGCATATTTCTTAACAACAGGAGATATTTACACGGCTCTTGGCGGAAAAGCAATAAATCTAATTGCCCAAATACCAGAGAAGCTATATAAGAGCATATCTTATGCTGTTCATACAGGAGGTTATCTCGGAGCTATTCAGAATATTGTTGAAGGAATAATAAGCTATGCGCCGGGTTTGACAATACTTGATCAAGGCCTTAGCAGAATTGCTCAAAAGAGAATGTTATCAAAAACTCTTTACAGGGTTGGAAAAGAATTTGGATTAGAGATGGTTCCTTGGCATAAAAGAGTTGCTGAGAGAATTAAAGGATATTATGAAGGAGTTAAAGACAGAACAGCAAATATTATTGGACCGAGCAAAAAACCCGCTCTTGTTCCTGTATAATCCTTTGTTTTTTTGCTAAGTCAAAAACGGTAGTGATATAGCAAGCTTTTTAAATCTTCTTTTTCTCTTAATTTAAATTATTGCGAAAATGTTTTATCTTTTAGATGTTGAAGAGCATGTAAGAGTAGAGCCAAAATATTTTGGTTTATCTACCGTAGAAGCAATTGAAAAACAATTAAATGAGATTTATGTAAATAAAATTAACAAAGAATTAGGTTTTGTCATTGAAGTTATATTAATTGATAAAGTTGAAGATGGTGTGATAATTCCAGGCGATGGGGCAGCGTATTATAAAACCTTATTCAGAATTCTTACATGGAAACCAGAGTTAAATGAATTAGTATATGGAACTATTACTGAAATAACAAGCTTCGGAGCATTTATGCAGGTTGGGCCTGCGCAATGCATGATACACATATCCCAAACAATGGAAGATTATGTAACACTAAGCAAAACAGGAACTCTATCTGGAAGGTCCTCAAAGAAAACTCTTGCGAAGAATGATGACTGCATAGCAAGAATTGTTGCGATAAGCTACAAATCAACTCAACCAAAAATTGGATTGACGATGAGACAGCCCGGCCTTGGGAAGATTGAATGGTTAAAAGAAGAAAAGAGAAAAAAAGAAATTGCGACAAAAACGGCAACTAAAAAAACAAAGGAGATAAAAAAAGGAGATAAAAAATGAAAGGAATAAAGGCATGTAAAGATTGTAGAACAATATTCAGCAGCGGCACAAAATGTCCAAATTGTGGCTCGGAAAGACTGACAGATAGCTTCAAAGGGAAGATAATAGTAATAAAGCCCGAAGAATCAGAAATAGCAAAAAACTTAAAAATAAATAGAAAAGGAAAGTTTGCAATAAAGGTATGACAAAAGTGATTAAAGATTTTAAAAATAATTTGTTAAAAAGAAGAGAAATTCAATTAGTTGAAACTTTTGAAAAAAACCCTGGAAAAGAGAAAGCATTGGAGATTGTTCTAAATGAAACAAAAGCAGATAAAGAAAAGATAGCAATAAAGTCGTTAAAGAGTTTTTTTGGGAAGAATAAATTTTTAATAGAGGCATTTATCTACGAATATATAAAAGATAAAATAGCCTTAGAAAAAGAAAAGAAAAAAGAAAAAAAGGAGGTTAAACAATAATGGCTGCACCAACAGGAGGAGTAACAAAGGAGAGAAAAGGGAAAAAACCGCATAAAAATAAGCCAACAAGCAAAAAATATACTTTCTACATAAATAACAAAGGGCGATTTTGTCCTCGCTGCGGGGCAGGGATAATTTTGGCAAATCACGAAAATCGACTTCATTGCGGAAAGTGTAACTACACAGAATTTAAGAGATAACATTCCTAAAATTTAAATAAACCTATTTTTTTATTCTAATATGAAAGTAGAAGAAATTATGAAACAGCCGTTTGTGATTGAAGATGACATTTCTATTGAAGAAGCGGCAAAATTAATGGATGAAAAAAAGATAGGAAGTCTAATCTTTGTTTCTGGAAAGAAAGTAATTGGAATTATAACAGAAAAAGATATTTTGGCAAACTTAAATAAAAACATGAAAGTTACAAAAATAATGACGAAAAATGTTTATACTATAGGACCAAAGGAAGATTTAAGAGAAGCATTAGAGATTATGAGAGAAAAAAAAATAAAGGTATTGCCTGTTGTTGAAAAAGAAGAATTAGTCGGCGTTGTTTCAATCTCTGATATTAGCGAGCATTATGAAGAATTAGAAGGCAATTTCTTAATAGAGTGATTAGAAGATTTTTTTAAAACTTTCCTTAAATCGCTGATTATTCTCTTTGGGCTCTTAGATGAGAAGATGTAAGAACCGGAATTTATGGCATTTACACCGATTGAATTTAATTTTAATGCGACGGATTTATTAACACCGCCGTCAATCTCAATAAAAACTTTTTTATCAATCTCCCTAAGATGCTTTATCTTGTTATAAACTTTAACAATAAATTCTTGATTTTCCTTTCCGGGATAAACGCCCATCAATAGCACCCCATCTATACTTTTTAAAAAAGGAAGGGCTTTTTCTATTGGCGTATCAGGATTTAAAGCTAAAAAACAAATCATATCTAACTTCTTTATCCTTTCAATAATCTCTTTTGTATGTCCAGATTCTATATGAAAAATAATTTTTTTTATACCAATTCTTTTTAATTTGCTTAAATATTTAACAGGATTTTCTACCATTAAATGTGCTTCAAAGTTGTTGTTAAAAGATTTTAGATTTGGAATTTCTTTCAAGTCTATGGAACTGGCTTCTACGAACTTTCCGTCCATTAAATCAATTTGAATGTTTTTTGCTATCTTGACTGCAATATTTAATCTCACATAAAAATCTTTTTTGTTTAAAGCAAAAATTGTAGGAATTATTATCATTTTTTCTCATAATTAATTATTTCTAATATTCTTCTCTTATGTCTTTCTTTTTTTGAAAAGGATGTAGTAAGCCATATATAAATTATTCTTTTTGCTTTTGAAAAACTGATGTTATTAGCTCCGAGACACAAGACATTTGAATTGTTGTGTGTTCTGGATAGTTTGGCTGTTTCTTCATCACATACATTAACCGCCCTAATACCCTTCACTTTATTAGCTGCGATGCACATGCCCAAACCAGAACCACAAATTAAAATTCCTCGAGAATTGTTTTTCGCAACAAGCTCGGCAAGCTTAAATGCATATCTCGGATAGTCATCAGATTCATCTAACTCGAATGAACCTATGTCTTCAAAAGAAACATTTTCTTTCTTAAGAAATTCTTTTATCTTTTCCTTTAAAAAAAATCCGGCGTGATCGCTACCAATATATACCTTTTTTATCATTAGAATTTAAAGCAAACTGATATTTTTAATAGTTTCGTTAGATTAGTTGAAATAAAATAAAGAAAAATATTTAAATTACAAAATATTAATATAATAATGTACAATTCAAGAAGACTTTTAGTGTTAAATAAAAGTTTTTTTGTAATTGTATCTATTTGTTTCTCTATTAAATTAAACCCGATAAGCAACTAAAACCTTCACATCTTTCTGGTTTTGTTGCATTCTAACTATGACTTCAAAATTAAAAACCTTGGCTCCTGAATTCCTTTTGGATAATGGGATTGATTATTTGCTTGCGAAAAAACTGATTGAAAGAATATCTGCATTCTATTTTAGAAACATAATTACATTCAAGGAAGAAAAAGGAAAAAAGGTTGCGGTTTGCTGTCCAAGATGTTTAAAGGCATATTTATTAAAAATAGCGAAAGAAAATAACTTAAATAAAAAGATAATAAACAAAATAAAGAAAATTGGTTGTGAGACGGGGCACTACGGTTATTTTATGGATAGCGGAGATTTAGTGAGATGCGGATAAATCAAGTAAAGATTTAAATATCTTTTTTTATTTTTATTTTAAGGGTAAAAAATGAGGAAGATATTCAGTTATATTATTATATTTTTAATTTTAATCTTGGCAATAATAGGGTTTTATATAAACTATCTTGTCCCTGAGAGTTGTCAAACAAGCGAATGCTTTTATCAAAACATGAAAGAATGCAAAAAAGCAACTTATTTAAGCGATGAAAAAGAAGCCAGTTGGAGATTTAAGATAATTGGAGAAGATAAATACGGAAATTGTGTAATAGAAGTGAAATTAATACAAGCAAAAGAAGGGCTTCTTGAACTTGATAAATTGGCTGGCTATGATATGCTATGCTATCGTGAAATCGGTTTTTCCGAAATTCCTTACAAAAACTTAGATAAATGTCATGGAAGACTAAAAGAAGAAATGCAGTCGATTATAATTAAAAAGATGCACACCCATATTTTAGAGAATATTGAGGAGATAAACTCGTTATTAAATAAAACAAAGACATAATTAATTGGAATTCTGCTTAATTACATTTAATATATCTTTTGTAACCTTTTGAATTTCTTGTTTGCCATCTACTCTAAATGTTTTATAAAATTTTAATAAAGGTTCTGTCTCTTTATGATATATCTCTAATCTTGTTTTTATTGATTCTATTGTATCATCGCTTCTTGAAATTAAGGGTGAATTGCAAAAATCACATCGGTCTTTAATTTTTGGAGGATTTGTTTCAAGGTTGAAAATTGCACCGCATTTAGAACAAGAGAATCTTGATAAAATTCTTTTAATTGCTTCTTCATCTGAAATATAAATTTCTATTACAATATCTATTTCTGTTATTTTTTGAAGCTCTTTTGCTTGCCTAACTGTTCTTGGAAACCCATCTAAAATGAAACCATTTGCGCAGTCCTCTTTTGCAATTCTTTCTTTTAATACCATTAAAATAATCTCATCAGGCACCAATTTGCCTGAATCAAGATATTTTCTAACCTTTTCTTTTAATTCTGCTGAACAATTTCTAAGCAAATCGCCTGTGGATATGTGAGGAATGCCGAGAATTTCAGATATAATCTTTGCCTGAGTGCCTTTTCCGCTTCCTTGTATTCCTATAAAGATAATTCTCATTTTAGAAATAAGGATAGTTGTTTTTTAAACTTTATTTCTTAAAAAGTTAAGTTTTTTATATTAGTCCTTCTTCTATATAGTATAAAATGGGCGATTTAGATTATTTAAAGAATATTGCAAATTCTCTTAGAAGAGATGTTCTTAGAATGACAAGTTGTGCGGGAAGCGGACATCCTACTTCTTGCCTAAGTTGTGCTGAAATCTTCTCGGTTCTATTTTTTAAGATAATGAAATATGATATCACTAATCCAGATAATCCGAATAATGATGAATTTATATTGAGTAAGGGTCATGCTGCTCCTATATTATATGCGAGCCTGCAGAAAGCAGGATGCATAAATGAAGATTTAATGTCTTTACGCAAATTGTGGAGCCATCTTGAAGGACATCCAATGCCCTCCTCATTAAAATGGATAAAAGTGGCAACTGGATCACTTGGGCAAGGATTATCAATCGGTGTTGGTATGGCGATGGCTGCAAAATTATCAAAAAAGACCTATAAGACATATGTCTTGCTTGGAGACAGCGAGATTTCAGAAGGTTCTATATGGGAAGCAGTGCAAATTGCATCACACTACTCTCTTAACAATTTAATAGCAGTAGTAGATATTAACAAACTTGGCCAAAGAGGAGAAACTATGCTTGGTCATAATATGCAGAGTTATAAAAAAATCTTTGAATCGTTTGGATGGAAAGCAATTATAGTTGATGGTCATGACATAATAAAATTAAGCAAGGCTTTTGACAATCTTGACATAATAAAAAAGCCAATAGTAATTCTGGCAAAAACAAAAAAAGGCAAAGGCATATCTTTTCTTGAAGGAAAAGAAGGATGGCATGGCAGAACACTAACAAAAGAAGAATTAGAAATAGCGCTATCTGAAATACCGGAAGAGGGTGAAATAAATTTCAAGATAGAAAAGCCAATTTCACTGAAAATTAAAGAAACAAAAATAAAGAAGATTGAAGAAAGTCGTTATAAAAAAGGAGAACTTATTTCAACAAGAGAAGCTTACGGAAAAGCCCTTACATTACTTGCAAAAGCAGATAAGAAAACAATTGTTATAGATGCTGAAACAAGCAACTCCACCTTCACTTCATATGTCAAAAAGAATTTTCCGGAACAATTTTTAGAGGCATTTATTGCAGAACAAAATATGATTGGAATGTCTCTTGGATTAAGTAAAAAAGGATTTAATGTCTTTGCTTCAACTTTTGCGGCGTTTCTTACGAGGGCTCATGATCAGCTTAGAATGGCTAGTCTTTCTCTTGGAAATTTTAGTGTGTGTGGTTCTCATTGTGGGGTCTCAGTTGGAGAAGATGGGGCATCGCAAATGGGATTAGAGGACATCTCTTTATTTAGAACATTACCAAACAGCATTATTTTATATCCGTCTGACGCTGTTTCTTGTGAGAAACTTGTTCTTCTTGCTTCTAAATTACAAGGGATTAAGTATATAAGAACTACAAGGCCAAAAACAGAAGTTATATACTCAAAAAATGAAGAATTTTTATTGGGAGATTTTAAGGTGTTGAAAGAAAGCAAAGAAGATGTAGTTGTTCTTGTTGGTTCTGGAGTGACATTATTTGAAGCGCTAAGAGCTCATTGCGAACTATTAAAGAAAAATATAAAATCTGCTGTTGTAGATTTATATTGCATAAAACCATTTAATAAAGAGAAATTTTTAGAATTTGTAAAAAATCGCGGCGGATTAGTGGTTGTCTCAGAGGATCATTATAAGGAAGGGGGCATTGGAGAGATGCTAAGTGAATCCTTAATAAATAATAACATTAAGATTAAGCATCTTGGCATAGAGAAAATTCCGCATTCTGGAACATTTGACGAATTAATGGTTAATGGTGGAATAAATGCAAAAAGCATAGAAAATGCTGCTCTGGAATTAATTAAAACAAAAACTTTGATTGGGAATAATTTAATTGAAAATGTAAAGAAAAAATTAAAAAAATCTAAACGAGAGAATTAATTTCCTTGATTATTATAGGAGAAACATCTATTTTTGCATATTTATTTGGCACGGTGTTTGTTGTTATTAATTCTGCATATTTTCTTATTCTTTTATCGGCATCTTTAACCAAAAGTCCGTGAATCGCAATACATGTTATTTTTTTTGCACCCTGATTTTTTGCCATTTTTAATACTTCTTCCATTGTATGGCCTGTGCTAACTATATCATCAATCACAACAATATTTTTTCCAAGTTCTTTTTTTTCTAATCTTACTTTTTCAGAATCAAATCGCGTCTTTTTTAAGATAACAACTTTCTTTTTTAAGACGCGAGCCACTTTCTCGCTCCATTGTAGACTCTCTTCATCTGGCCCAACAATAATAAAATCTCCTTTAAATCTTTTTTTTATATATTCAGCAATAAGAGGAACAGAAGTTATACACTTTGATTTATTAAAAACCTTTCTTAAACTTTTTATCCTATGAAGATGCGGGTCGATTACAATTATCTTATCAAATTTAGAAAAAATTTCCATTAAGTGCAAGGCAGAAAAGCTATCATAAAACAAAAAATGCTTATCCTGCCTCATATATGGAAGATATGTGGCTACAAGAATTACCTTATTTGCGCCAAAATCCCTCGCAATGCCGCCCGCAAAGATGGTTTCAATTATTTTTTCATTAGGATTTAACCCCATTGAACTTATAATTACGACATTCGTATCTCTTGGATCTTCTTTTATTTGCAGATTAAATTCAGAATCTGGAAAAGTCTTAACATTTATTAAACAGCTTTTTGCATTTAATGTTTTGGCTACTTTTTTGCCAATTTTCTCAGTATCCTTAAAGTAAGCTATTAATAATTTCATCTTTCTCTTTTTTTATAACGGATTTTTGCATTATTTAAAACTATTTTTTTCATTGATTAAAATGCATTCTCTAACATCTTCTTCTTTTATTTCCTTAATTTTTCTTTGAAAATTCTGGTTGAATTCAGTTATTCTTTTACAAAGTTCTTTTTTAACTTCGCCACTAAGTATTCTGCCCTTTTTATAATCTTCTTCAAGCTTATCTGCTTCTTCTTTATTCAAGAAGAATCTCTTTAAATACAAACAAGATACATCAATTTCTGGATTGCCACCCAATCTTCTATGCTCTTCTGTTGTTTTTTGACCTCCACTAAATGCTTTATTAACTTTTTTTCTTATTGTTTTTTCATCATCTTTTAAAAAGATAGCATTATCTCTTGATTTTGACATCTTCTCTCCGTCTATGCCTGGCAAGAAAGAAATGTGCAAAATAGCAGGTTTTTCGTATTTCAAAAGAGGAGCAACATCTCTGCAAATACGAAGATGAGCGTCTTCGTCTGGACCTATTGGGACCAAGACATTTTTAATGCCATATTTCTCCTGAGGGTAGAGAACATGAGCTGATTGAATTGCTGGATAAAAATGTAATCCTATATTTTCTTCATTTTTATATCCGTAAGTAGCTTTTATTTCAGATAAATTTATTTTTTTTGATATCTTGATTGCAAGATTATAAATATTGGTATATATCTGATCAATGATAAAGAAGGTTTTTTTCTTATCAAAACCATAAGCGAGCAATTCTTTTGCTAACTCAAATGAATTCTTTAATGCTTCTCCCTGATCTTTTACCTTAGAAGCAAGATAACTTTCATCGTCAGATAGAGGTATGAAGAACAAGATATTATACTTTTTTTGAAAGTAAAGTATTAAATCAAAAAGAGTTTTATGCCCAAAGTGAAGAGTTGCTGAAGGATTCAATCCAGATACAATTGCACATCTCTCATTTTTTTTTAGGGCAGTATAAAATTTGTCAAAATCCCTGTGTGAATAAATAGAGTTGTTTTCAAAAGCATAAAAATCCGGGTAATCTTTTAATTCTTTTATTGGAGATGCCCCAAACTCTTTTATTAGCTTTTCATTTTCGGCTAAAAGCAGATTCATGAAACAATAATCAAAAAGAAGTTTATAAATTTTTTTAAAGAATCAATTAGAAGGATAAGAAAAATATTCCTCTTTTTTTGATTTTAGATAGTCAACTAAATTTTCTATGGAGGATAGATCTTTTTTTGAAACTTTAAAAACAGGTTTTTCTAAGTTATTCTTTCTTAACCTATTAAAAAACTCTTCTTCATTAAACTCGACTGCATTTTTTAAATCATATTTCATTAAAATAATAGCATCTGCATCTTTGAATATGAAAGGATATTTTTCGGCTTTGTCCGGCCCTTCTGTTGTTGCTGTTACAAGCAAATTTAAATGTTGGCCGATAACTACGCCAGCAGGACAAACAAGATTTCCAACATTTTCTATTAACATATAGCTATTATTTTTAATTTCGAATTTCTGTAACGCATCAAAAATCATTGCTGCATTTAAATGACAGCCGCTATGAGTATTTATCTGAAAACTTGGAATATTTTTTTTCAACAATCTCTTTGTATCAACATCAGATTTTAAATCGCCTTGAATAACAGAAAATTCTTTAATATAATCAGACAAGCATTCAATTAGGGTTGTCTTTCCTGAACCGGGAGCACCCATTATGTTTATACAAAAAACAGATTTTGAATCAAGAAAGGATTTTATCTTTCTCGCTATTTCCTCGTTTTTTGCTTTCAAAGATATATCAAATTTTGAATTTGGCAGAATTTCGTCTTCAAAAGAAACAGATTTGATTTTAATATCTGAATGTTTGCCTGTTACAAAAGAGATTTCTGCATTTTTTAAAATATCTTCCTTAATTTTCAGCTCATCGAAATAATACTTTATACTTTCAGAAGCATATCCTGAAAAAAAGCCAATCTCAACCTGAATCTTTAAAATTTTTAATGAATTATTTTTTAATGAAGATTCCTTTAAAGTTCTCAATAGTTCCTTGGTAATTGCATACTCGTGCATTAGTACAATAAGGAAGAGGTTTATTTAATAATTATTATTTTATAAAGGATTATTTTAGAAACCTGTAAATAAAACTTTTATTTTTTTAAATTATTTGCATAAAATTTAGGTTAATTCCTAGATAAGATTTATAAACTATTTTTTATAATAATCGATATGAATAAAAAAATACTAATTGTTAGTTTAATTTTTACATTCCTTCTTTGTAATTTAGTTTTAGCAAAGAGCTTAGATAATGAACAAAAAAATATTTATTTCTTTTGGGGAGAGGGCTGCCCTCATTGTGAAAATGTTTTAAAAAGTGGTGTTCTAGAAGAAGTAGCAAAAATTGAAGATGTTAATGTCTATAAATTAGAAGTTTATAATAATCAAGAAAATAGGGATAAATATACTAAATTTGCAGATGAATTAGGAATCAGTCAATATCAAAGAGGAGTTCCATTCTTGGTTATTGAATGCAAAAAAGGGTATTCTTATTTTATCGGAGACACCCCAATTATTAATAATTTAAAAAATGCAGTTACATCTTGCACCCCCATGATAGAGATTTCAACAAGAGTCTCTCCTGATAATCCGAATTCTGAAACATTAACTCTCTGGAGCATTATTATTGCAGCATTAATTGATTCAATAAATCCTTGTGCTTTTGGGGTCTTAATTTTCTTGCTTGCAACTATGATATCCATGGCATCGTCAAAAAGAGCATTAAAATATGGATTAGTTTATGTTCTTGTAATATTCTTGGTTTATTTTTCAGCAGGACTTGGGATAATGAAGATTATCAGTGAATTTTCAGGAATAATGAATTATGTTATTATCATTACAGGAATTTTGGTTTTTATTGGCGGATTAATTGAAATAAAGGATTTCTTTTGGTATGGAAAAGGAGCCTCATTAAGAATTCCAGTAAGTATGAAACCAACATTAGAAAAAATAACGCAAAAAGGAACACTTTGGGCAGTTATTCTGCTTGGCACTATTGTTGCTTTAGTAGAACTTCCTTGCACGGGTGGAATTTATTTAGCAATTCTAAGCTTAATGCACATCAATAAAACATTTGGAATTCCTTATTTATTACTTTACAATTTTATTTTTGTTCTTCCTTTATTAGTGATTGTTTTAATCGCTTATTACGGAACAAAAACAGAGAAGATAACTAACTGGGTTGAAGGAAATAAAAAATGGATGAGGCTTGGAGCAGGAATAGTTATGGTTGGGCTCGCGATTTATTTATTAAATTCTGTATATAGGTGGTTATAAAAAAGTCATATTCTAATCCACGATTCTGGAACAATATCTTTTGAGTCCAATCTTTTATTATTAGACCATTTGGCTGGGGCTATAACTAATTTATTCTGATTTTTATTAAGCCAGGCGCCCCACCAGCTAAAAGAGCTATTTGCTATAATATTGTGTTTGCAATAACTCATTAAGAACATATCTTTATAACTATTTTCCCCTCTATTTATATCTATAAAAAAATGTTTTGATGATAATCTAAGATTCTCTTTTGCCCAATTTAAATCATCAGAGAAAATAAAGAAAACGGGTTTATTAATCCGTGATTGAATTAAATTAATGGCCTGATTATAGTAATCGATTGTGCAAATTCCTCCAAGAAGCTTTTTTGTATTGGGGTCGCTTTCGTAATCCCCTCTGCGAATATGTATACTTATTGAGTTTGTATTTTTAATTTTTTTCAATATTTTTTTATCTGTCAAATCAGTATTTCTAAAAGTAAAATCTTTTCTTACCTGTTTTGATATATCTTTAAAATATTTCTCACTTTGCCAATATCCGTTTAAGTAAGCATTGTCTAATAAAAGAATAGATTCGCAAAAATCAAAATTTATTTGTTCTATATCTGTTGATTTCCAAAATATTCTAAAAAATCTTCTATATTTTCTTAAAAAATTAGAGGTATCTTTTAGTCTATTTATTTCTTCTTGTGAGGCTCTCGGAATTTTTAGATTAAAAACTCTCTCTATCTCAAATCCATTATGAGCATTATTTTTATCATAAAAACTAATATCTCCCTTTACATCTTTGCCGAGCAATTGAAATTTTTTGAATAGGGCATACTGGAACATTTGGTTGCCAAGACCCCCCATAAAAGCCACAATAATCATAAAATAAATAATATTTTGGGAATTTATAAACGTAACTAAAATTTTTATGAAACTTCGGCAGTTTTAATTGAAAACACGTAAATATTTATAAATTAATTTTTTCTGGGTGTATATATGTATATATTAGGATTAAACATAGGGCATAATGGAACGGCTGCGTTATTAAAAGACGGAAAAATCATAGGTTGTATAAGTGAAGAAAGATTTTCAAGAATAAAAAATCATTCTGGTTTCCCTATAGTTGCAATAAATTATCTATTAAAAGAGAATAAGATAACCCTAAAAGATGTAGATTATATTACATTAGATAAGCATTATTTAGATCATCCGCTGGAAAAAGATCATCTTATGGCAAAAAGAATGCGGGAGAATTATGTAAATCAGAAAAAATTTAAAAAAATTATTAGTTTTATTGCATATAAATACCCAAATCTGATTAAGTTCTATAGGGATATAAAGAAAAGTATTAAGCCTTTTTATAATAAAAATCATAAAAATCATAATTTTTTTAATTCGGTAGAGAGAATATTAAAAGGATATGGTATGGAAATGGATAAAAAAAAATTCTTATTTCTAGACCATCACTTGTCACATGCATTAGCAACTTGTTTTAATTTAAATAAAAAAGAAAAAACGCTGATATTTACTTTAGATGGAGAGGGTTCTGGAGTATGTGCAACAATAAATGTATGGGATGGCAATAAGATAAGTGTTATCTCAAGATCAAAAAAAGATGCATCTCTTGGATACCTATACGGGATTATAACCATGTGCTTGGGAATGAAACCTCTTGAACATGAGTTTAAGGTAATGGGGCTAGCACCATATGCAAAAAGAGACAAAGTGGAAGAATTATATAATAAGAAATTTAAAAATTTAATATGGGTGAATGATAATCTTGAATTTGAATCTAGATTTGATATGATTTATTCTGATAAATTTTATATTCATGAACTAAAATTTGAAAGATTTGACAACATAGCGGGCGCGGTGCAGAAACTTACTGAAGATTTAACACAAGAATGGATAAGAAAAGCAATAAAAAAGACAGACATACATAATGTTGCTCTTTCAGGCGGAGTATTTATGAATGTTAAAGCAAATCAAAAAATCTATGAAATGCCAGAAGTAAAAAATCTTTTTGTAATGCCAAGTTGCGGGGACGAAGTAAATGCTATTGGAGCTTGCTTTTATGGATATAAAAAATATTGCGAGGAGAATAATCTTAAATTTGATCCTAAGCCAATAAAGGATTTATATCTCGGACCAGAATATAATGATGAATATATCAAAAACTTGATAAAATCAAAAAACCTTAGTACAAAATACAAAATAAAAAAGATAAAAAAAATAAACAAAGAAGTAGCAAAACTTCTTGCAAGAGGAGAAATAGTTGCAAGATGCTCTGGAAGAAGTGAGTGGGGTGCGAGGGCTTTAGGCAATAGGTCAATTTTGGCAAATGCTAAAAATACAGATACAATTAGAATTTTAAATGAGACAATAAAAGACAGAGATTTTTGGATGCCTTTTACTCCTAGTATATTAGACAAATATGAAAAGGAGTATGTTATAAACCCGAAGAATATGTTTGCACCTTATATGTGTATTACTTTTAATTCGACAGAAAAAGCAAAAAAAGACATTCCTGCTGCTTTGCATCCTTATGATTTTACTCTAAGACCACAAATAGTAACAAAAGATTATAATCCAGATTATTATGAAATAATAGAGGAATTTAGCAAATTAACAGGAATTGGCGGAATTTTAAATACCTCTTTTAATCTACATGGGGAACCAAATGTTCTAACACCTGAAGATGCCTTGCATACAGTAGAGAATTCCGATTTAAAATATTTAGCGATGGGCAATTACTTGTTTGAAAAGATTAATCTTTAATTATATCTTTATAAAACGACTAAGTTTTTAAATTATATTCTGTTAATTTTCTTATAGATGATCGACAATAAAAAACTAACAAGATTGAGCTTTCTAATGGCTGCCCATAATGAAGAAAAAATTATAGAGAAACCTCTTTTAAATTTATTAAATTTGCCTTATGAGAATTATGAAGTGATTGTTGGATTAGATGGATGCACAGATAACACGGAAGAGATTGTAAAAAAATTTTGTAAAAAATCAAAAAAATTTAGGTATTTTAAGCTTAATTTAAGGCAAGGCAAACCTGCTGTAATAAATAGAATAATAAAACACGCAACAGGAGAAGTCATAATTATCCATGACGCAGATTGGATTTTTCAAGTTAAAAGCAAAGAAAAATTAATTAAATTTCTTAAAGTGTTTGACAAACCAAAAATTGGAGGGATTGGAGAGAGTTTTCCAATAGAATGGACTCCTGAAAAGTTTGAAAATGCAAATCTTGGATATAAAATGGTTGCTTACAGCACGAAGTTTTGGTATGATTTTCAAAAGAAAAAATTTACTTACAAAAAAGACAATTTTCTATATTTAAAAGAACCAACAATGTTTCTAACAAATATTTTTAGAAAGAAGCTTTTTAAGGAGAATTCCTCATTAGGCGATGACTTTGAAAGAACAAAAGACATAATGGATTCTAATTATGGTGTTGTGTTATTCAATGACATTAATATGCCTAGAATGATTGCAGTATATGATAAAATCAGAATAAGAGATTTATTTAAACAAAAAATAAGAACCGCCATAGCAAGAGAACAAATAAAAGACGAACAAAATATTGGTCTTAAATATTATTTGTCAGCTACATGGTTTATATTTAGAGAAGGATGGAGTAGTGGATTTAAAATTGGCTTTATTATAACCTTTTGGATATTTTTAACTAGTATAGCAACATTTTATGCGAGATTTAAAAAAATAAATACTAAAGAGGGCTGGAAATTGAGAATAAAAAGATGAAATCCGAAAAATATGCTATAGGTTGTGCAGCAAATGATAAATATGCTCCGCACTTGGGAATTATGCTTTATTCCTTATTGAAAAATTGTTCTGCGCCAGAAAAAATAACAACCTATATAATGGATGGAGGAATCTCTAAAGAAAATAAAATAAAAATTCATACACTAGAAAAAAAATTTAAAACAAAAATTAAATTTCTAAATCCACAAAAAGAAAAGTTTAAAGATTTAAAAACAATAAGACATATTGGAGTAGAGGCATATTATCGTTTGGATTTAATAGAATATATAAAAGAAAAAAAATTGTTATATTTGGATTCTGATCTAATTGTAGAGGGAGATATTATAGAATTGCTAAATACCGATTTAGGGGATAAGATTGTCCTTGCTGTTGAAGATCCTGCTATTTCTTCATTAAATAAAAAAATTCATGGTATAGAAGAAAAAGATTCTTATTTTAATTCGGGAGTTATGCTGATAAATTGTGAACTTTGGAGAAAGAAGAATATTTCTGAGAAAGTTATTAAATATATTAGAGAAAATCCGGAAAAATTAGAATTTCTGGACCAAGATGGACTTAACAAAATTCTTAAAAATGAGCGGGGCAAATTGCCTTCTTCTTGGAATTATATAGTTAAATCCTTGCCAATATTTTCCATTGTTTTGAAAAAACCTTCTGCAGAAAAAATTAATATAATACATTATGCTGGGATAATTAAACCATGGTTTTTATTAGATAGACATCCGTTAAGAAACAGATATTGGTATTATGCTAAACAAACTCCTTGGTTTAAAGAACAAAAGCAAAAAAACAGAAAACTTATTAATATTCTAAAGAGATTAATCGATTATGAAAAATTTATTATAGATAAATTTGAAAAAAGAAGAAGATTTAAAAAAATGATTAAAGATTTATATATAACAAAACAATAGTTATTTAAGAATTTAAAAATAGAATTAATAATATATTAATAAAGTAAAAAATTACATTGGGAATACTTTTAAATATAAATAATTTTAATAAATTAAAATGTCAATATTAAATCTATTTGGCGGAAATACTTTATATTATCCTGGATGCTTGACAAAATTTGTAGCAAAAGACTTAGAAGAAAATTATAAAAAGATATTGAATAAAATTGGGATTGATTTCATTATTTTAAAAGATTTAGAAGTATGTTGCGGTAATCCTGTTCTTAATGCAGGACATGAAGAAGAGGCAAGAGAACTTGCTGAAAAGAATTTCAAAATGTTTAAGGCAAGAGGAGTTAAAAGAATAATAACAAATTGCCCTGCATGTTTTCATATGTTTAAAACAAATTATCCTAAATTAGTTGAAAAATGGAATATAAAAGTAGAACATATAACTCAAACAATTGCTGATGCAATTAAAAAAGGCAAAATAAATCCTAAAGAATTAGGAATAGACATAACATATCACGATCCTTGCCATTTAGGTAGATATGGACAGGTTTATGAAGAACCAAGAGAGATAATCAAAAAATCTGGAAATCTAAAAGAGATGAAATTAACAAAAAATTATTCTTTTTGTTGTGGTGGCGGAAGCGGAGTTAAATCAAACCAGCCGGAACTTGCAAAATCTATTGCTAAAGAAAGAGTAAAGATGGCAAAAGAAACAAAAGCAAAAGTTTTATGCACTTCTTGCCCTATGTGTTATTTACATTTAAAAGAAAACTCAGAAGGATTAGAAGTAAAGGAAATAAGTGAGTTATTTTAGGAGGAAAATGAAATCCATCGACCTAACAAAAGAAATTGAAAAAAACAAAGAAACTCAAAAGGTAATTTTACCTATTATGTATTCTTATAAAGAGAAAAGAGACAAACTATTAAATGAAGAAGAAAAAGAAATTTTTAGAGAAGAATTAAGGAAAATAAAGGAAGATTCAATTAATGATATTCATAATTTAAAGAAAAAAGCTATTGAAAATTTAACAAAAAATGGAATTAAAGTTATTGAGGCAAGAGATTCAAATGAAGCAATTAAAAAAGTAAGGGAGATTATTGGAAAAGAAAAATTAGTGATTAAATCCAAGTCAAATACTGCTAATGAAATTAATCTTAATGAGGAATTAAGAGATAAAGAGTTAATTGAAACTGATTTAGGAGATTTCATAGTTCAGATTTTTGATGGAGAAGATTTGCATCCGGTTCTTCCTGCTGTTAATTTAACTCCTGAAGAAATAGCTAAAAAGATAAAAGAGAAATTTGAAAAAGACATTAAACCAAATGCAGAGGATATTGCCAAGTTTGTAAGAGAATATTTAAGAGAAAAAATCTATAAAGCTAAAATTGGAATAACAGGAGCAAATGTTATTTCAAGCGATGGAAGCATATTTATTTTAGAAAATGAAGGCAATGTATCTTTAACTTCAAGAATTCCAGACAAACACATTATTTTAACAAGTTTTGATAAAATTGTCAATACAAGAGAAGAAGCATTGAAAATCGTAAAAGCAGCAGGAATTTTCGGAACAGGGCAAGATTATCCTGTTTATGTTAGTATTATCTCTGGGCCAAGCAAAACAGCAGATATCCAAAATAAGTTAATTACTGGAGCACAAGGAGCAAAAGAAGTTTATTTAATTCTGTTAGATAATAAAAGGAGTGAAATTCTAAATTCGGAATTTAAGGAATTGTTATATTGCATTAATTGTGGTGCCTGCGTTAATTTCTGTCCTATTTATCATCAGATATTTACAAGATATGGTGCAAGCTATTTTCCAGGTGCGAAGGGGGTTATTTCTTCTTATTTTAAGGAATCAAATAAATACGCTTATAATAACGGCGCTTTTTTCTGCACAACCTGTAAACAATGTTATGTGAATTGCCCTGTAAAAATTGATTTATCGAATCTCATAAGAAATTTAAGAAAAGAATTAGTTAAAGAGGGAATTGAACCCGAAACGGCGAAAGAAATGATTAAAAATATAAAAAATTTTGGAAATCCATTTGGAAATTTAGAAGGGAGAACTCCAGATAAGCTATATTGTTGTTAGAAAAGGTCTTTTTTATGCAAGAAATCTTTAAAAGAAGGATAAAAAAGACATACAAACCGCCACAAGAAAAGATTATCAAAAAAAGCAATAATAAAAGGCTTATATGTCCTTTAATAATTTAGTTTATTAATGTATTCTTTACTCTTCTTGATTTAATAAAATAGAATGCAATCAAGATAGTCCATGCAATATTTACAATCACAATTATCCAATTATAAAACATTTGTTGAGATGTAAATTGATGATAAATCAATGAAGATAACAAATAATACCATATTATGAAGATTATTCCAATAATTGCTGTTATAAAAAAGGACTTTATCGCAAACTTTTTTTTATTTAAAATCAGAAAGATTGTAATACTAATAAAGATACAATACATTAATAAAAGAAATGCAGAGATATAAACTCCTGTCTTAGCCCGATTGGTGAAGATTCCCATTAGTTTTTGAATTAAAAGGATAAAAACATTTAGTCCTGAAATGAAAAAATTTAATAATATAACTAATAACCAACCACCAATACCTTTAACTGAACTATTTATTTTTCCTCTTTTCATGTATAAATAGAACAAATCGTTCTTATTAATTTATCCTTTTTTATTTTTAATGTTTCCATCTCACAGCTATAAGTATTACACCTAAAACAAAAACTATTGCGCCAAAGCCACCGCCATTGTTACTAAGCCCTAAAAGATTTAGAAGCCCAATTATAATCTCTATTATTACTCCAATTACACACAACCATACTCCATTCTTTCTTGTTAACCATTCTTTCGACTTTTTCATTTTAGAACTATTTGCTATTATAATAACTAAACCAAGAACAGCAATCATCGCACCAAGAATATCAATATCTATATTCCACCATGTTGAGGTAAAGTAATTAAGTAAAAACATTGCAATTCCTATAACAAATAAGCATATGCCTGTTCTTTTTGAAAAATACTCCATTTACTTTTCTCTCTCTTTAAAATATATGGGCCTAGGCAGAATCGAACTGCCGCATGCTCGGTGTAAACGAGCCAGTCTAACCACTAGCTTATAGGCCCATTAAGATTAATTTGAATTAATCTTATAATAACAATGAAAGCAGAACTTTTAAAACTTATCCTATTTTGTGAATATGTGCTTAGGTTATATTCCCGCGATTACTTAATTTAGAATTAACTCCTAAACATTTTGGTTGCAATATCAAACTTAATCTCAACTTAACCTAAAATAATTTTTTAAACAAACTTGTTAAGAGAGGCATTTGGATACATAATTCAATTGACAATAAAGCTGATGGTCATATAAAGAAATCTCTAATAGGCAATTCTTTAACAATTCCGATAAAAAACAAAAAAATACAAGTTGGGAAATGGCAAGATGCCTTTTTATGTGAATTTGACGGACTAAAAAAGAGAAAGATTATACTAAATATTATTAAATTTCTTTAAATTTGATTAAGAGAAATAAAAAACTTACATTTAAAAATAATAAAATAATTAATATAGTTAAAATGAAATCACAAATTATTTTACTAAGTGTTCTCTTCTTAATATTTACTTTGATATTTTGGATAATGATATTTCTTAATAGTTATAAGTATTTCTCTAAAATTAATTCAAAAGAAAAAATAAAAAGAAGCATTATGAATGCAACAATAATGAGTGCCGCGGTTATTGGAATTGTTGGTCTTTTTCTGTTTTTATTTTTGAAATATTTTTAAAAGATTAGAAATTCTTTTTGGCTGTAATAAAAGCCGTAAATAAGAGACATTAGTGCTCTGGCAGAACGCCCATTAATGTTGTATAAGGGGCATTCAAATAACAATCTCCGTTAATAAAAGATCTTTCGGCTAAACCAAAAAGCGTCCAAGGGGCAAGAGTTGGTCTACCATATAAAGAAGGATGTATAATAACATTCATTCCACCAAGATTATCTTTTTTTTGTGAAAAAATATAATCTACATACTCATTAAGCAAACCCTGGTCTCTTGCTAAGACTCTCCAAACTGGGTGCGTTTTCGCTTCTTCTTTTGAAAGTAAGTCAGTTAGTTTTCCCGCATCATCTACTCTAAACTCTTTTCCTTCTAATAAATCAAACTCTTTTTGTGATAACCTTATTGAGTAATTATGTAATCTTGTATTTGGATTTAAGTCTCTTAAAATTTGAGAATCAAGAACAATTTTAAATCTGCCTTCTGGATAATATGCAATAGCATCTCCTGTAACAAAAATTTCAGAGAAAGGTTTTTTAATTGAATATTGTTCATCAAGTCTTTTTTCCATTAGTTGAGCAACAGACATTGGAACTCTACCTTCTGCTTTTAATTTTGGCATAACCTTTATAATTTCACCGCAAAAATTTTTATACTTTGATATATTAGCCATAAAAGAAATAGATAAAGATAATTTATAAGCTTTTAGCGATTTATTAATAACTATTTTTTTTAATAATTCCATCTAACAGCAATAAGAATTATTCCTAAGATAAAAACTAATATGCCAAATCCGCTGCCAGTGTTGTTTAATTCCAAAAGATTTGCAAATATAATAATTAAATTAAGGAGTGTAATCATTGAACCGAAAACATCCATATCTATATCCTACCATGTTAAAGTAAGATAATTAAATAGAAGAACTGCAATTCCTATAAAAAATAAGGTTATTCTATTTGTTTTTGAAAAGTATTCTATCTTTTATCTATATTGAAAAAAATTATAAATTTAAATCCGCCTATCATTTTTTCTCATGGGAGCAAGACTAACTGAAGCAAACTCTTGGATTACAGATAACATTAGATTAAGTTGCCTGCTAAATTTATATTCTTTTCGGGAAGAAACAAGAAACAATATGTTTATAATTCTTAATTTATAAGAGTATATAGAATGAACAGAATATTGAAATTTCAAATCACTAAAGAATTCGCTAAATTTGCAATTGTTGGGTTTATGAATACTGCAGTTCATTTGACTGTTTTGTATATTCTTACAGAGTATTTTTCTGTTTGGTATATCCTTTCTTCACTTATTGCTTTTTTAATTGCAGTTACAAATAGCTTTACTTTTAATACCATTTGGACATTTAAAAAAGATATTAAGAAAAGAACAACAATAAAATACGGAAAATTTTTTATAGTTAGTGCGATCGCCGCTTTATTTAATCTTTTTTTCCTTTATGTATTTACAGAAAAATTCGGTTTATGGTATATGTTATCTCAGATTATGGCGATATCCTTAACTTTAATGATAAATTTTATTGGAAATAAATTTTGGACATTTAAAGAGAATGAATAAAAATATTCAGTTGATGCTGGGCTTATAGGATCTATTCTTTCTTTATTAATCCCTTTGGCAATCATTTTTGATAGCTCGCAAGGAGAAATAACTTTGACTCTATCATGATTATAATTATCGCAAAAAGCATTGCATCACCGAAAACAAAGGGCCTGCTACAAAAGCATCTTATTTCATCAGATACATATTTATTTTGAAGTCTTAACTCAATTATTTTACTTATACTAAGTGAGTTATTCCATTATCTCTAAAATATTTAAATTTCGCAATAAGGAAGCGGAGGGGGCATCAGACCACATATTTTGATTAATCGGGGTTTGTTATTTTTCTTTCTATCATATTTTTTAATAAACACGCTACTATTTAGATCTTTATATTTTTACTACTACATAGTTATATCTTATTTATAAATTAATTTTTAGATAAAGATTTAATCTCGTTATAAAAATGCTGCCAAGAATTCACTCTTTTAGCAATTGTTTCTTCAACATTTATATGAAGATTATAATCCCAAGAAAATAAGAATCTGTTTGGAACAACGCTGACAAGTGGTTCTAATTTTTCAAAATCATCATCTATAAAAACATCTAAACCAATGCATGCTTCTGTCTTTTTAGCATTTGGACCAACAGAAACAACTTTAATTGATAGATTATGCCTTTTTAACCATTCTTTCGCAATATAAAGCGCTCTTTCCTTTCTTGATGTAATAATTACTATTTCGTGCTTCTCTTCTTGAAGTTTAGGAATAAATTCTAAGGCACCCTCAACAGGTTGCATTGAAAAACCAAACTCTTCATCTCCATAAATTTTTTCTTGAAGCAAGTTATACTGCTCTAAACTCAAAATTCTTTCTCCGACAATTATTTCTTTCTTAAATTTTCCTGATGGAATCTCTAAACCAAAAATTTTCTTTGCACCAAGGCTTTTTAATTTGCCACAATCAGATATAACTCCATCAAAATCTAATCCTATTCTCATAAAAATAAAAAATAAAATTAATTTAAAAAGATTCTGTTACGATAAAATATTTTTAACCCTAACTAAAAAATGAATAATTATTTATTTAAAAAACATATCGATAAATGTAATCTTAACGAGTTATAAAATGATTAAAAATCTTTTTTATATCAAAAAAGATTTCATCTACGCTTCTGTTTCCATCTATTATGATTATATTCTCCTTTAATAATTCTTTAATCTTTAAATAATTCACTCTAACTTTTTCCTGAAATTCTTTATCTGATTCAAATTTTTGCTCGTCTCTTTCTTTCTCTTCTTTTCTTCTTTTTATGGCTTCTTCTACTGGTAAATCAATAAGAAAGGTTATATCTGGGACTGGAAATTTATTATTTCGTTTAATTAGTTCATTTATGTCTAATCCTTGTGCTGACTGATATGCAATTGTTGAAAGTTTAAATCTATCAGATATAACAAAACAACCTTTTTTTAGATTTGGCAGGATTAATTCCTTAACATGTTTTTCTCTGTCTTGGATAAAAAGCTCTGCTAATCTCTCGGCTTTTGTCAGAGGGTTGCTGTCTTCTTTTAGAATGTTTCTTATATCAATATCTTTATAGGGGTTTCTTGTAAGAACTATATGATTATATTTGTCTAAATTAAAAAGGTAATCTGCGAATCTTTTTATCTGGGTTGACTTGCCGCATCCATCAATGCCTTCAAAAACAATAAAAATGCCTCTTCTAAAATACATATTTCTTATTTAATTTAAAGTTAAAGATATTTAAAACTCTTCGTCCTCAATTTCTTTTTCCTCTTCGTTTGTTTCTTCATCAAGATGAGCATCTCTCATTGAATGATGGCTTGTTTTATTTTCTTTTGGCTTCTCTGATGTTTCTTGTTTTTCTTGATTTGTTTCTTCTAATTCTTTTTCGTCAATTGAATTAATTGCTTTTTTAAACAGCTTAAATTTATCAGCCGGTATTCTTGTTCCAGCCTTAGTAAATCCTGTATATCTTTCTCCTTTTACATACTCTCTGATTGTAACACCTTTTTTTCCTCCGAAGTCATCAATCCTTATCACTATATCGGTATCTGCATTCTTTGATATTCT